>Ga0209027_1000807_pt1 | contig 11599 bp, 10 predicted proteins | sample GraSoi013_1_20cm_3_FD_185821 | JGI IMG/M metagenome (GOLD analysis project Ga0209027, IMG submission 185821) | Grasslands soil microbial communities from the Angelo Coastal Reserve, California, USA - Sample 09_27_2013_1_20cm (SPAdes) (version 2) | ecosystem: Environmental > Terrestrial > Soil >...
CGGTGGCCACCGCCCCGAGCGTGACGCCCGGGTGCCCGTTGGTCATCGCGGCGACAGCGGCCTCGTACTGGTTCTTCGTCTTCGCGCCGGGCAGCCAGTGCGCGAACGGTTCGAGGAACCGCTCGACGGCGCCCGCGAAGACGATGATGCCGGCGTAGGCCGACGTCTGGTTACCGATCTTGAACGGTACCGCGTGGGTCCCGTACTTCTGCAGCAGGTACGCCGCTGCCGTGCCGAGCGCGACGAACAGGAAGCCGACCCCGACGGTACCGATGGACGCGCCCTTGGACGCGACGGCGGCCGCCTCCGCGTTGCCGGCCCACGCGGGCAGCGCGGCGGAGAGCGAGGACGGCGGCGCGTCCGCCCCACCCGGCGGCGGTACCGGCGCGGCCGGCGCGGCCACGCGCGCTATCCCGACCGGGCGGCTCTCCGGTGCCGGTGGCCCCACGATGTCGACGCGGCGTACCAGCGCCATCACTCACCCCGCTCCCGGCCCGATACAAGTCGGGTCAGGCTACGCGGCGGTGCGGAAAGTGGCTGTCAGGTAACCGTCAGGTCTGCGGGTACCGGCTGTACTCCGGGAAGTTGCCGTAGAGCCGTTCGTCACCATCTCCGACGGTTACCGCCTCGACGAGCAGATCGCCCCCGACGAAGGCGCCCTTCCACGAGGCGCCCCGGCCGCCGAACGGCTCCTCCCGGTCGCCCCGGGAGCGCGGCTTGTTGATGCCCACCTTGAACGCCTGGAGGTCCTTGGCCAGCTTCGTGGCCAGCTCCTCGTCGTCGCAGGCGAGGCTGGCGACCAGCGCGCCGTTGGAGGCGTTCATCGCGGCCAGCAGCTCCTCCTCGGTGTCCACGACCACGATCGTGTCGACCGGGCCGAACGGCTCGGCGTGCATCAGCCGGGACCGGCCGGGCGGGGCGAGCAGGGTGGCGGGCGCGACGTAGGCGGAGGTGTCCTGCCCCTCCAGGAACCCGGCCGCGTCGGCGAGGCCGCCCCGGTGCAGCGGGATGGCGCCGGCCCGGACCGACTCCTCGATCTTGCGGTGCAGCTCGTCCGCCTTGGCGGCGCTGATGAGCGGGCCGAAGTCCAGTTCCGGCAAGGGATCCCCGGCGTCCGCGACCGCGAGCGGGTGGCCGAACCGGATCGACTTCACCACCGGCAGGTACACGTCGAGGAACTTGTCGACGAGGTCGCGCTGGACCACGAACCGTGGGTACGCCGTGCAGCGCTGCTTGCCGTACTCGAAGCCCTTCCTCACGTGCGCCGCGAGGAGGTCCCACTGGGAGAACTCCCATACGCCCCAGGCGTTCAGGCCCTCCTGCTCGATCATGTGCCGCTTGTCCGTATCCAACAGCGCGGCGGCCACCTTGCCGCCGTTGGACCGGCCGCCGACGAAGGCCACCGCGCCGATCTCGGGCGCCCGTACCAGTACCTCCGAAAGCTCCTCCCCGGAGCCGGACAGCAGCGTGACCGGCAGGCCCGCGCGGCGCATCAGCGCGTGCGCGACGGTGAGGCAGACCGCGCCGCCCTGCGACGGGGTCTTGGCGATGACCGCGTTACCGGCGAGCAGCTGGATCAGTTCGGCGTGCACCAGCACGCTCATCGGGTAGTTCCAGCTGGCGATGTTGGAGACCGGGCCGGGCAGCGGCTCGCGGCCGGCGACCTGGCGCTCGATCTGCGTCACGTACCAGCGCACGCCGTCCAGCGCGCGGTCGACGTCGGCGGTGGCCAGGCGCCACGGCTTGCCGATCTCCCAGACGAGCAGCATGGCCAGCAGGTCCCGCGCCCCGGTCAGCGCGTCGAGGGCCGCCTCGACCCGGGCCACCCGCTCGGCCAGCGGGACGGCCGACCAGGTGCGGTGCTCCCGCGCCGCGTAGAGCACCGCCTGGCGCGCGGTCTCCGCGTCAAGCCGGGGCAACTGCACGAGCACCGTGCCGTCCACCGGGGTCCGCAGCGGCGAAGGGGTGCCGCTGTCCGCCCAGTCGCCTTCGACGAGGTTGCGCAGCCGGTCGTCGGCGAAGCCTTCCGGGGTCAGTTCCATCGCGCGGCGCAGGGTTTCGTCCCAGCCGGTTCCGGTAGCCAGTCGCAGGGTCATCGCATCGCTCCTTCGGCCGAAGGCGGCGGCATCGGTGGCACCGCGGGATCTCTGCCCAATCTGCCCGGTTCAGCCAGGTGAACACAACGTGAGGGGGCTCACGCTACCGCCGTGTGCTCGTACGACGCTCAAGCCGAGGTGGTTACGCCGTGCTCCACGCACACCGCGCGCCACCCGGCGGGCAGCACCTGTACCTTCATCCGCCGCCGGCACACCGGGCAGAAGCGCGGCGGCTCCAGCGCCCGCGCCGCCTGGCACGCCTCATGCGAGCCCTCGGACAGCGAGGCCCCGCACCGGTCGCAGTACCGCGTCACAGCGTGGCCGAGAGCGCCTTCACCGGCATCTTCAGCTCGTCGAGCAGCGCGAGATCCCGGTCCGGCGACCGACCCAGCGTGGTCAGGTAGTTGCCGACGATCACCGCGTTCACGCCGCCGAGCAGGCCGTCGCGGGTACCGAGGTCGCCCAGCGTGATCTCCCGACCACCCGCGTACCGCAGGATCGTGCGCGGCAACGCCAGCCGGAACGCCGCGATCGCCCGCAGGGCGTCCTTCGCCCCGACGAGAGCCGCGTCCCCGAGCGGCGTACCGGGCCGGGGGTTGAGGAAGTTCAGCGGTACCTCGTCCGGCGCCAGCGAGGCGAGCTGCACCGCGAACTCCGCCCGCTGCTCCACCGTCTCGCCCAGCCCGAGGATCCCGCCGCAGCAGACCTCCATCCCGGAGTCCCGCACCATCCGCAGTGTGTCGAACCGTTCGTCCCACGTGTGCGTCGACACCACGTTCGGGAAGAAGGAGCGCGCCGTCTCCAGGTTGTGGTTGTACCGGTGGATCCCCATCTCCACCAGCTCGTCCACCTGGTCCTGGCGCAGCATCCCGAGCGACGCCGCGATGTTGATGTCGACCGCCTCGCGGATCGCCGCCACCCCGTCGCGCATCTGCTTCATCAGCCGCTCGTCCGGCCCGCGTACCGCCGCCACGATGCAGAACTCGGTCGCGCCCGTGGCGGCCGTCTGCCGCGCCGCCTCGACGAGCGCCGGGATGTCCAGCCACACCGCCCGCACCGGGGACTGGAATAGACCGGACTGCGAGCAGAAGTGGCAATCCTCGGGACAGCCCCCGGTCTTGACCGAGACGATGCCCTCGACCTCGACCTCGGGTCCGCACCACCGCATCCGGACCTGGTGCGCCACCTCAAGGGCGGCCGGCAGGTCCTCGTCGGGCAGCCGGAGCACGGCGAGGACGTCCGGCTCGGCCAGCCCGGCACCGGTCTCCAGGACGCGGTCGACGGCGGCGGCCAGGGCGGGGTCGGAGAGCTGCGACATGGTCCGTACCCTACAAGCACGGTTCGCGTCGGAGGTGAGAAGTGGTCGACGCTCCGGAAGCCGACTGGCTGGCCCGGCTCGCGCACAAGGCCGAGCTGCGGGCCCGCGCGGGGTTGCGTCGCCGAATGACCCCGAGAGGTACCGGCGACCAGGTGATCGATCTCGCCGGCAACGACTATCTCGGCCTGTCCCGGCACCCGGCCGTCGTGGCCGCCGCGACCGGGGCACTGTCCGCGTACGGGCTGGGCGCGACCGGCTCGCGACTGGTCCGCGGGTCGACCGCGGTACACGCCGAGCTGGAGTCGGCACTGGCCGGATTCCTCGGCACTGAGGCCGCGCTCGTCTACTCGTCGGGTTACCTCGCGAACGTCGGCGCCGTAAGAGCTCTCGTGCAACCGAACACGCTGATCGTGTCCGACCGGCACAACCACGCCTCGCTCATCGACGGCTGCCGGTCGTCCGGCGCCGAGATCGCGGTCACGCCGCACGGCTCCGTCGCGGCGGTGGAGGCCGCGCTGCGGGACCGTGGCGACCGGCCCGCCGTCGTGGTCACCGAGTCGGTGTTCTCCGTCGACGGCGACCTGGTCCGCCTCGCCGACCTGCACGCGGTCTGCCGCCGGTACGGCGCGGTGCTGCTCGTGGACGACGCGCACGCGGTGGGCGTCATCGGACCGGCCGGGGCAGGGGGAGTCGCGGCGGCCGAGCTCTCCGGCGAGCCGGACGTGGTGGTGACCATGACGCTGTCGAAGGCGTTCGGCGCGGCCGGCGGCGCGGTCGCCGGACCTGCCGAGCTGATCGCGCATCTGGTTGACACCGGCCGCACCTTCATCTACGACACCGGCCTGCCCCCGGCGGTCGCGGCCGGCGCGCGTGCCGCGCTGGACCTGATCCGGGCCGGCGACGACCTCCGCGCCGAACTGCACGAGCGCGCCGTCCTCGTCGGCAAGCGGCTGACCGACCACGAGGTGTCCCAACCGGATGCCGGTGTGGTCTCGGTGACCGCGCCCGGTCCCGAGGCCGCCGTCGCGTGGGCGGCCGCGTGCCTCGCGCGGGGCGTCGCGGTCGGCTGCTTCCGGCCACCGTCCACTCCGGACACCCGGTCGCGGCTGCGCCTGACGGTCAACGTCGGGGTACCCCGGGCCGACTTCGCGCACGCCCTCGACGTCATCGCCGAGTGCGCGCCATGAGCACCTGGTTGGTGTCGGGCACGGACACCGGAGTCGGGAAGACCGTTGTGACGGCCGGGATCGCCGCGGCCGCCATGGCCGGCGGGTACCGGGTCGGGGTGCTCAAGCCGGCCGAGTCGGGCGTGCCGCCGGACGCCGGTATCGAGTCGGACATCGAGGCGGTGTCCCGGCTCGCGGCGCCGGCCTCCGCCCGTACCCTCGTCAGCTACCCCGACGCCCTCGCGCCGCTGGCCGCCGCGGAGGAGGCGGGCGCGGTACCGCTCGCGATCGGCGACGTCATCGAAGCCGTCCGGCTCCTCGAGGACGCGCACGACCTGGTGCTCGTCGAAGGCGCCGGCGGACTGCTGGTACCGATGGGGGAAGGCGGCTGGACCGTCGCGGACCTGGCGGTCGCGCTGCGCTGCCCGGTGGTGGTCGTGTGCCGCGCCGATCTCGGCACGCTCAACCACACCGCGCTGACCCTCGAAGCACTGGTGCACCGCGGCGTCCACGGTTCGGTCGTGGTCGGCTCCTGGCCGGAGGTACCGGAGCTGGTGCACTGGCGCAACCTGACCGACCTGCCCGGCGAACTGGCCGGGGTGCTGCCCGCCGGCGCCGGGAAGCTGCCCCGGTGGGTCTTCGCCGAGCAGGCGCCGGACTGGTTCACGACACGGCTGTACGGGCGAGCCGCTCAGGAACGGCTGCGCCTGGACGGGGTGCCCGGTCCACCACCGCCCTGGCCGGACGAGTCCTGACCACGAACGCGTCCGGCATCCGGAACGACAGGTTGTCCGGGCACCAGGGCGCCCGCACCACCTCGACCTCGCGCAGCAGCGGCGCGGTGTGACCGACCACCACGGCCGCCTCCATCCGGGCCAGGTGGGCGCCCACGCAGCGGTGCGCCCCGGCGCCGAAGGCCAGATGCCGCCGCGAACCCGGCTGCCCGGGGCGAAGCTCGTCCGGGTGCGCGGTCAGCGCCGGGTCGCGCCCGGCGCGGGCCAGCCAGAGGATCACACTGCGGCCCTCCGGGACGGGCACGCCAGCCAGCGTCGTATCGCGTCCGGCCACGCGACGCCAGGTCACGATCGGGGGTACCACCCGCAGCCCCTCCTCGACCACGTCCGCCACGGCGACGGTACCGGCGCAGAGGTCGTCGAGAACGGCGCGCTCGCCGGCCAGCCGGTGCAGCAACAGGGTGAGGAACTGGGACGTGGTCTCCTGGCCGGCGACCAGCAGGAAGAAGAGCGCGGCCACCGGCACGTCTGTCGAGAGCCCGTTCGCCGCGGCGTACGCCCGCAGCTCGCCCACCATGCCACCGGCCCCGGCGGCGAAGTCCCGCAACTCGCGGTGGTACCGGCCGACCACCTCCGCCAGGTACCCCTGCCGCTCCGGGGTCAGCGGCCCCCAGAACAGTTCCAGCGCCGCCCGGGAGAACTCCTTGACCACCGCAACGTGGCTCGCCGGCAGCTCCACCAGCCGGGCCAGGACGAGGAGCGGCAGGTCGGCCGCCAGGTCGGCGTACAGGTCGACGGCCGCGCCGGAGCGTAACCGGGCTTCGAGCCCGACGACCCGGTCGGCCACCACACCGGACAGCCACGGCCGCTGCTCCTGGACCCGGTCGGGATGCAGCGCCCGGGCCACGATGTCCCGGATGCCGGGATGGGACAGGCCGCCGTTGTTCGCCAATGTGGGCGGCAGGCGGAAGCCGTACCGGGTCAGGATCCGCAGCGCGGAGACCGGCAGCGGGGTCATCGCGTCCAGCGCGTTGTCCGGCCGGTACGTGTCCGGGTCGGCTAGTACCGCTTTGACCTCCGCGTGCCCCGCGACCAGCACATGCGGCCGGCCCAGCCCGTCGACGAGGGTGGCCACGGGCGGCCGGTCGCCGATCTCCTCCCAGACCCGCAACAGCACCCCGACAGGGTAGCCAGGCACGGTCGAATGCGACTGGAAAGCGGACGGTCCACCGGCCGGGAGATGCCGTAGGGTCGGTGCCGAGTGACGTGGCGCACTCTGAATGGGCCGTCTGGATGAACGACAGCCGACGCCCAGGGGTTGCGACTTGCGCTCTGGCGGATGACCCTGCTTGATGGTCACCGATGTGTGGTGGCACTGGCGCTACGGAGAGCGAGGGGCATGTCGAGTACCGGCGGCGTGGCGCCGGAGCGGGTACCAGCTGGGGAAGCGGCGGCACCCCCGGCGCTGGGGCACGTGTCCCCCGAGGTTGCCGGCCATGTCCGCACCGGTCGCCTGCGCTCGATCCGGTTGCGCCTGCTGCTGCCCATCGTGGTGGCCACCGCCGGCCTGGTCGTGCTCGGCGCGGTGCAGACCCAGTTCGCCGTCCGTACCTCGCTCGACGCCCGGCGCGCCCAGGTCATGGCCAGCACCGCGACCGCCACCGTCCGCCTGGTGCACCGGCTGGAGCAGGAGATCGCCGAGATCGACGCGCTCCGCGCCCGGGGCGGCTCGGCCGGTAACCAGCTGGTGACCGCCGCCGAGGCGCAGACCGACCTGGCGAACACCAGATTCCACGACGCGGCCGACGCGGCCGCGCAGGCGGCGCCCGCGCTGCGCTCGGTGCTCGACACCGCCGAGGTGGAGCTGAGCAAGCTGCAGGCGGTCCGGGACGCGGTCCGCACGCTCAAGGCGGGGCAGCTGTCCGGGGACCGGTACGCCGACCTGAGCCGTAGTCTCCTCGCCGTCGCCGACGCGCTGCCGACCCAGCTCAGCGACGCCCAGCTGGCCGCGACCGCGCGCGCCGTCGCGGCCATCGCCGCCGCCGAGCACCTCGGCGCCCAGCAGCGCGACCTGCTCAGCCCGGTGTTCCGGCGCGGTACCTTCGCGCCGGGAGAGGTCGCCCAGCTGGCCCAGCTCGTCGGCGCGCAGGACGAGCGGCTGGCCGAGTTCACCCGCAGCGCCACCCCGGGCCAGCTCGGCACGTACAACCAGCTGATGGGCTCCGACGACGTGACCGCCTCGCAGAAGATCCGCAACGGTACCCTGGCCGCCCGGCCCGACGCGGGTGCGTTCAAGGTGGACCCGGACGCGTGGTACATCGCGCAGAGCAACGCCCTGCGGCACCTCAACGACCTGCAGCTCACGCTCTCCGACACGCTCGACGCGACCTCCCGGGACCGGCAGGTACGGGCGCAGACCAGCTCGGTACTCACCGGCACGGCGACCGGGCTGCTGGTCCTGCTGGCGTTCAGCGCGGCACTGCTGTTCGGGGTACGGACCAGTCGCCGGCTGCGCGGGCTGCGGAGCGCAGCGCTGGCGGTCGCATACACCGAGCTGCCCGGTGCGATCTCGGCGCTGTCCCGGGCGGAGGAGTCGGGCCAGGTACGGGCCGCGCTGCACGAGTCGGTGGGCCACGCGGACAAGCTCGCCGTCCGGGGCGCGGACGAGATCGGTGAGGTGGGTTCGGCGCTCGGTGCGGTACACCGGCAGGCGCTGCGGCTGGCCGCCGAACAGGCGCTGCTCCGGCTCGACGTGGCGGGGCTGTTCGTGGCGCTGTCCCGGCGCGGGCAGTCGCTGGTACACCGGCAGTTGCACCTGATCGACGAGTTCGAGCGCGGCGAGACCGACCCGCAGCGGCTGGAACGGCTGTTCGCGCTCGACCACCTGGCCGCCCGGATGCGGCGCAACGAGGAGAACCTGCTCGTGCTGGCCGGTGGCGAGCCGGGTCGCCGGGTGACGGCGGCGGTCTCGCTGATGGAACTGGTCCAGGCGGCCGCGGCCGAGATCGAGGACTACGAGCGGGTCGACCCCGCGGCGGTCATCGACATCGGCGTCGCCGCGCACGCCGTCCGCGATCTGATCCACCTGCTCGCCGAGCTGCTGGAGAACGCGACGGTCTACTCCCCGCCGGAGAAGCGGGTCCGGGTGGCTACCCGGCGCGCGGTCGAAGGCGTCCACCTGACCGTGTTCGACGAGGGCATCGGCATGCCGGCCGACCAGGTGACCGCGCTGAACCAGCGGCTGCGCCGGCCGACCATGCTGACCGCCGAGCTGGCCGGCACCATGGGGCTGCTCGTGGTGTCCCGGCTCGCCGCGCGGCACGGCATCGAGGTGGAACTGCGGAGCGCGCAGGGTGGCGGTACCGCCGCTCTGGTGGCGCTGCCCACCGCGCTGCTGGCCCATGTGCCGCCCCGGCCGCAGCCGCAGGTCACCGGCGGCACCCCATTGGTGGTACCGGCACAGGTCGGCCAGCCGCTGGTCGCGCAGCCGCAGTACGGCGTGCCGGTCGCCGGCCCGGTGGCCGTGTCCTACCCGGTCTCCGCCGCGCCGATGCCGGCGCGGGCCGGCAACGGCGGCCTGCCCCGGCGGCGCCCCGGCGACCTGCTGCTGTCCGGTGGCGGCGACGCCGGCCCCGGCGCGCCCGGCGACCCCAACCTCCCGCCCGACCCGGACACCGTCCGCGCCCGCCTCTCCGGGCTGGCCAGCGGTCTGGCCGCGGCGGCACGACGCAACCAGAACGGCACCTGAGGCACGAGGAGCACGATGAACAACTTCGCCGAGCCGACGAACGAGGCCGACGGCGGCCTGGACTGGCTGCTGACCTCGTTCGCGCGCCGGGTACCGGACGTGGCGCACGCGCTCGCCGTGTCCGTGGACGGGCTGACCCTCGCGGCCTCCGACGGGCTGCCCGTCGACCGGTCGGACCAGCTCTCCGCGATCACCAGCGGGCTGGCCAGCCTGACCGTGGGCGCGGCCAAGTGCCTGTCGACCGGCCGGGTGCGGCAGACCGTGGTGGACATGGACGGTGGCGTGCTGCTGGTCATGGCCGTGGGCGACCGGGCGCAGCTGGCCGTCCTCGGTACCGCCGGCTGCGACCTCGGCCAGATCGGCTACGAGACGGCCATGCTGGCACACCGGGTGGCGAGCGCCCTGGAACCCGGGGCGCGGGTAGCCGGCCAGCTATGAGACGCCGGACTCTGCTGGGCGCGCTGGCGGCCCTACCGGTCGCCGGGTGCGCCGCGCCCGCGAACCCGGCCAGCAAGCTGTGGCACTCCGGTGAGATCACGATCGGCACCGGCAACACGACGGGTGTCTTCTACGTCATCGGCGCCGGCTACGCCAACCTGATCAACAAGTTCATGAGCGGGTACGACGCGACCGCCGCCGCGACCGGTGGCTCGATCGACAACCTGCAGCGGCTCGCCGCCGGTGACGTGGACATCGCGCTGACCCTGGCCGGGGCGGCCGACGACGCGTTCGCCGGTACCGGCACCTGGGCCGGGCGGCCGCAGCCGTTGCGCGCGCTCGCCCGTACCTACGACAACTACGAGCACGTGATCGCGCGGTCCGACTCGGGGATCACCACCGTGGCGGACATGCGCGGGCACCGGGTGTCGCTGGGCAGCCCCGGCTCCGGTACCGAGCTGATCGGCAAGCGCCTGATCGCCGCCGCCGGCCTCGACCCGAACAAGGACGTCATCGCGCTGTCCATGTCCCTACCGCAGAGCACCGCGGCGATCCTCGACGGCAGCATCGCCGCGATGATCTGGTCCGGCGGCCTGCCCACCCCGGGCGTCGCCGACCTGTACGGACAGGCCAAGGACCAGCTGCGCTTCGTCAAGATCCAGGAGCTGCTGCCCAAGGTCGACCAGGCGTACCCGAACCTGCTGGACAAGGCCGTGATCCCGAAGGGCACGTACGGGCTGACCGAGGACGTACCGGCGCTGACCGACGCCAACCTCATGGTGGTGGACGCGACGATGCCGACCGACCTGGCGTACCAGCTGACCAAGCTGCTCTTCGACCATCAGCAGGACCTGGTCGCGGTACACCCGGCGGCGAGCGGGATCCAGCGGCAGAAGGCGGCCGCCACGGATCCGGTACCGCTGCATCCCGGCGCGCAGCGTTACTACTTGAACGCTTAGCGTGCCCGTACAGTGTGCTGGTGATTCTCCGGGTGTTGCCGGCGCTGGCCCTCGTGGCCGGCCTGGCCGCGTGCGCCGCCGTGCCCCCGGCCGCGCTGGTGTATCCGCCACCCGCCACGCCGACGGGTGACATCACCCTCGCGTTCGCAGGCGACGTGCACTTCACCGACCGGACCGCCGCGCTGCTGACCGACCCGGCGCGGGCCTTGGGCCCGATCGCGTCCGTACTCGCCGACGCCGACCTGACCATGCTCAACGTCGAGAGCGCGATCACCGCGCGCGGCACCCCGCAGACCAAGTCGTTCCACTTCCGCGCCCGGCCGGCGGCGCTCGACGCGCTGCGGGCGGCCGGCGTCGACGTGGTCACGTTCGCCAACAACCACGTGCTCGACTACGGCCAGGTCGGGCTCGCCGACACGCTCGCCGCCGCGCGGGCCGCCCGGTTCCCGTACGTCGGCATCGGTACCGACGCCGACGCCGCCTGGGCGCCGTACCTCACCACGATCAAGGGCCGGCGGTTCGCGTTCCTCGGCGTCTCCCAGGTCGATGAGCTGGCGGCGAGCTGGGTGGCGACACCGGCCCGCCCCGGCGAGGCGCATGCCCTTGATCTCGCCCGTACGCTCGCCGCGGTCGCCGCCGCGAAGAAGCGGGCGGACACGGTGGTGGTGTTCATGCACTGGGGTACCGAGGGCAACCGCTGCCCGAACGCCGCCCAGAAGTCCCTCGCCCCGAAGCTCGCCGCCGCCGGGGCGGACATCATCATCGGCGCGCATGCGCACACGCTCCAGGGCAGCGGCTGGCTCGGACACACATTCGTCGCGTACGGCATGGCCAACTTCCTGTGGTGGCTGCCGTCGTACAGCACCGAGACCGGGGTACTGAAGCTGACCGTGCATCCCGACGGGACGCTGACCGACCGGTTCTACCCCGCGGTCGTCTCGGATACCGGCCAGCCCCTCCCAGCAGTGGGGGACGCCGCGAAGCGCATCGGGATCCGGTACGCCGGCCTGCGTACCTGTGCCGGCCTCGCCGCCGCGCCGTCCTGACGCGACTCGCGGGGTATCCGGTTTGGCACGGGGTGCCGCACTGGGCTAGAGTTCTCATCCGTCACCGGGAACTCCCCGGGTACGCGGACGTAGC
>Ga0209027_1000808_pt1 | contig 11594 bp, 4 predicted proteins | sample GraSoi013_1_20cm_3_FD_185821 | JGI IMG/M metagenome (GOLD analysis project Ga0209027, IMG submission 185821) | Grasslands soil microbial communities from the Angelo Coastal Reserve, California, USA - Sample 09_27_2013_1_20cm (SPAdes) (version 2) | ecosystem: Environmental > Terrestrial > Soil >...
CAGCGGGACCAATAACATTCTCTATGGCGTCTGGTTTACCGACGCAAACAACGGAACAGCGGTCGGTTTTGGTGGCACGATCGTTAGGACAACAGATGGAGGATCGAACTGGGTTAGCCAAACGAGTGGGACTGAGAGCTCTCTCTATAGTGTCTCGTTTACCGATGCAAACAATGGAACAGCTGTTGGTAGCGATGGAATGATCGTCCGAACAACGAATGGGGGAACCACCTGGGTTAGCCAGACCAGCGGAACGACCAACACGCTTATAGGTGTTTCCTTTACTGATGCGAATAATGGGACGGCTGTGGGTCTCGTTGGCACAACCCTGAGAACAACCGATGCAGGGAACAACTGGGTCAGTCAATCAATCGCGGTTACGATCAACTCGTTGGAGGACGTTTCCTTTACCGATGCCAACAATGGAACCGCCGTTGGTGACAACGGAACCGTCCTCCGAACAACAAATGCGGGAAACACGTGGATTAACCAGGCAAGCGGAACGACCAACACGCTTCTAGGCGTTTCCTTTACCGACGCAAATAACGGGACAGCTGTGGGTGTCTTTGGCACAATCCTGAGAACAGCCGATGGAGGGAACAACTGGATGCCCCAGGTAAGCGGAACAGAGGTTGATCTCTGGGGCGTCTCTTTTACCGACGCAAATAATGGAACAGCGGTTGGATTTGATTTTAACACTGTTACAGGGCTGATTTTAAGAACGACAGATGGAGGAAGCACCTGGACAAGCCAATCAAACGGGGCTTTCGCTCCTCTTGTGGGGGTTTCCTTTACGGATGCTAATACCGGAACAATTGTTGGCGGCGCTGGCCTAATTCTCAGGACAACCGACGGCGGGAACAACTGGATCCCGCAGGCAAGCGGAACAGAGTCTGATCTCTTACGAGTCTCCTTTACCGACACGAATAATGGGACAGCGGTTGGTCAAGTTGGGACGATCCTTAGAACTACAGATGGCGGAAGCCATTGGGGGCCACAACAAAGTGGAACAACCGAGTTGCTCGCAGGGGTTTCTTTTACCGATGCAGACCACGGAATTGTGGTTGGTGTTCTTGGTATCATCCTACGGACAACAGATGGAGGAAAGAATTGGGTGAGCGAGACGAGCGGAACAGGCTATGATCTTTCGAGAGTTTCCTTGAATACAGCCGTCGGTTTTGGTGGCACAATCCTCAGGAGAACGGTAACGCCAAGGCCTACTCCGACTCCGAGACCCATCCCAAGCCCAAGGCCGCGCCCTACCCCGCCGCGCTAACGCGTGGCTCGCCGGGATATGAGGCCGTGGGGGTTGAGGCAGAGCTATTCAGTAACTGATATCAATGATTAGATCCGGCTTATAAATGGGAACAGCCTGAGGGCAGGCTGTCTCCGCTGTTCTCCGTCGATAGACGTCGATGGAGCCGGGCCGCCCTCGGCCCGCAACAACCTGGCGAAACTATCCATGAGATGAATCCGTAACGATGGCAATAACCTATTATGAAAATGACACACACTAGAATCCCGTTAACTATCCTAAGTCTTACAAGCGCCTGCGGACTGGCGCTGGCCATCCACGCTGGAAGCAAGTCGGTAGCCACCGTCGCAAGCAAAGCCACAGGTGGCTCATCAAGTTGGCACTGGCAAAATCCTCTTCCGCAGGGAAATAATCTTCGGGGCGCTTCTTTTGTGGATGCGGACACCGGCACCGTCGTTGGCGAATATGGCACAATTGTCAGGACTACCGATGGCGGAAATAGCTGGACGGTTCAGGTCAGCGGCACAACACAAGCTTTGTGGGCTGTTTCCTTCACGGACGCAAATAACGGTACGGCCGTGGGTGAAGGGGGCACCATCGTCAGAACGACGGACGGTGGCGACCATTGGGCGAGCCAACCAAGCGGAACAACTCTTCAGTTTCGTGGAGTTTCGTTCGCTGATTCAAACAATGGAACGGCTGTCGGTTTAGGTGGCACCATTGTCAGAACTACCGATGGCGGAAATAGCTGGGCTCCTCAATCAAGCGGGACCTCGAACGATCTTTTCGGAGTTTCATTTATCGATACGAATACAGGGACGGCGGTGGGCGGAGCGTGCGGAATCGGCGGAGAAAGCACCATTCTCAAGACAACTAATGGCGGAAACACATGGGTTCCTCAGTCAAACCCAGGAGCGGTGTGTCTCTTCAAAGTTTCGTTTACCGATGCCAACACCGGCACCGCCGTCGGCGATGGAGGCCTGATTCTCAGAACGACCAATGGAGGTAATAACTGGTCGATTCAAACAAGCGGAACAACAAAAACTCTCTACGGAGTCTCATTCACCGACACGAATAATGGAACGATTGCCGGATTCGAACTAGGCGGGACGGGTATAATTCTCAGAACAACAGATGGGGGGAACAACTGGGTTGAGCAAACAAATTACTCGCTGCCGCAAGGAGCGAACGCTTTCTACGCCGTATCCTTCACCGATGCGAACACGGGTACCATTGTCGGCGACGCTGGCATAATTCTTCAGACAACCAATGGCGGAGAGCAATGGAACAGCCAGCCAACTGTCACCTTCAATTATTTGTACGGCGTTTCGTTTACCGATCCTAACACGGGAACTGCCGTGGGCTATGAGAATCCGGACGGCATGATTTTAAGAACAACCGATGGCGGTCACAGCTGGGTACGGCAAAACAGCGGAATAGGCGATCCGTTTGCCGGCCTGAACTTTTTCGGTGTGCACTTCGTCAATTCCAACGTTGGAACCATCGTAGGCCAGGACGGCATCGTCCTAAGGACAACAGATGGCGGCAACAACTGGACTCAACAGACCAGCGATACCACGGACTGGCTTTACGGGGTCCACTTCACTGACGAGAATAACGGGACAGTTGTTGGTTTCCTCAACGGAACAATTTTGAGAACAACGGACGGCGGCCAGAGTTGGGTCCCTCAGGTCAGCGGCACAACCAGTGGGTTGTTTGGAGTTTACTTTACCGACGTCAACACTGGAACGGTGGTTGGCGGGGTTACTGGCGAAAGCGTAATTCTCAGGACCACCGACGGAGGTGAGAACTGGGTTCCGCAAAATAGCGGAGCGAATAACCAGCTTCGAGGTGTCTGGTTTGCAGATGCCAACACAGGCACTGTCGTAGGTGATCAGGGTACCATTCTAAGAACCACAGATGGAGGACAGACCTGGGCTAGTCAGGTCAGCGGTGTCTCCGAGATCCTTTTAGGAGTCTCTTTTACGGATGCCAATAACGGAACAGCCGTTGGCCAACTAGGCACCATCATTAGAACAACAGACGGAGGACAGACCTGGACCCGCGAGGAAAGCGGTACAAACCAGGATCTCTATAACGTTTCCTTTGCTGAGACGAACACCGGAACCGCAGTAGGCGCCTTCGGTACGATTCTTAGAACAACCGCCGGAGGTCCTACACCCACCCCAACGCCGACTGCAACACCTACGGCAACCCCGACTCCGTCGGGGACTCCGAGCGGGACTCCGACAGCTACCCCAACAGCTACTGCCACGCCTAGAGCTACGCCAAGACCCCGCCCAACCCCGCACCCTCGCCCAACTCCGCGTTAAGGTGTAATCGTGATCGGTGATCAGTGAACGGTTGTAGCCGGGGTCGACGACCCCGGCTCTGTGCAGCGTTGTAGAAGGTGGATCGGCTTCCTGCTCGCGAAAGCTTTCGGAGCTCCGAAGACAATGTCAATCGCCGAAGGCGCAGGTAGAAATCCCAGATCATTGCGCGCATGGACAGCTAGGCGGCAAAGGCCGCATCCATGCTAACTAACACGTTGAGGAGTCGCCGCGGCGACCGTTCCACCTTGGAACCCAAAGCGGTGCGAGGACGCACCGCACTCCGAAAGCGCTTCGTGCAAAATCCATGGAGAAACCTCTTCTGTTTCGTCCGGTGAAGTCCGGACCTTTGGAGTGCAACGCGTGCTCTGGAATTCAGGAAAAACAAGCGAAATCAGAGACAGCTGACAGACAGGCTTGAAAGCCTTTTGACGCTCGCCTAGAATTCCGACTCCACGACGCGCGGCAAACTATCTATGAACAAGAAATCCACGTCCCAATCCGCACCTGCCCGCCTGCCTGCTCGCGAACACTTTCGGAGTAGCCTTGGCGAAGGCAGGTTCATTAATCTGCGCGTTTTAGTTGCTCTGGTTGTAGCTGTGACTGGCGTTGCTCTTACGTTCTTTGCTGCGTCCGCCCCTGGACAAGCAAAGCCGGGCGTCCACGGCGGTTCGGCCAAGTTGCCGAAGGCACTCGCGGCCGCTCCGCTTGGCAGTCCGGTGGTCGTGAGCATTACTCCTATCCGAGGCCCGGAAAGGGCATACCAACCCGGTGCTGGCCTCGCCGACCTCGACCATGGCTTTGCCGCCGGGGCCACGCGTTACCTGCACGATGACGGCATCATCTACAATGATACGCGCGCCTGCTTCTTGTGGTCACAGGACGGTACCACGACGCTGTTCGAGCCGTCACATGACCTCAACACGACGCGGAGTGTTTACTTCGCGCATCAAATCACTCCCGATGGGAGCAAGGTGGCTGGTAGCGTGGCATTCCTGAATACGCGCACTACTGCCCCATGGATCGGGGAGCGCGACGCCGGGCTCAAGTATCTTCCGTTGCTGCCGAATTATAGCGGCACCACAATCGCCATCTCGAACGATGGACGGCTAGCCGCTGGCACGTTGTTTGGCGGTGGGTTCAATCCTCCACCCAGTCAGGCGGCAGTTTGGCTCGATGGCGTGTTACAAACGTTGCCAAGCGCTCAGCTTTGGTCGGAGGTCGCAGGGGTATCAGAACCACACTTGCCACCCAACCCCCACCCGGTGAGTAGCGACGGCTCAATCATCGTCGGCGCGTCCGGCCCGGCTTCCGACCAGCTACAAGCCACTAAGTGGGTGAATAGCGTGGAAGTGCCGCTCTCGACAGGCGATCCTCAAACTCAATCCAGTATAGCGCTGTTCGTTACTGATGACGGAGTTGTTTTTGGGACTGCAATCGGTACCGACGGGCGCGTGCGAATGGTTCGCTGGGACAGCGACGGCACGCCGCAGATTCTCGAGCCGCCAAACGGTCTCAGTATCATCACGCTAAACGCTATCGACCGCTCGGGCACGGTCGCGGGCGGGTCGCTCGCCTTGTCCACATCCTGTATACAGCTCCCCGATCCGGCCTGCAACCAATCACCATTCGTGTGGACTGCCAGCGGCGGGTTCACGATCCTGCCCGAAAACGGTCATCAGGATTTCTATGATCTGAGCACAGTCACCGCTGTTTCTGACAACGGAAGAGTCGTTGTCGGAGCGCTTAGAGCATCGACTCGAACTGATGGGGACCCGCCCGACGTAGGCTTTGTATGGTCAGCAGATACAGGATTAACACTTATCAATGATATTATCGGCCAGCCTAACCCGGACTACTCGAGCACCGATCAAGTTAGCAGCGATGGGAATCGCGTCATGGTTACCGGCAACGCTCGCAGCCGACCAGGGAGTGACGACCATGACACGTTGGAATTGATTCTCGACCTGGCCTGGCCTAACGCGACGCCTACACCTGCTCCAACACCTACGCCGAGCCCAACTCCTACTCCAACAGCCACGCCTTGCCCAGCCCCCTGGCAGATTGTAGCGTCCATGCCCGTGGATGTCTACGGGGCCGCGGGCACGTCTGACGGCACTTACGTTTACGAGGCTGGCGGCTACTCTTTCAACTCGGGAAACACCTTAAGCGTGTTTAACCGCTACGATCCGGTTGCTGACACTTGGACGACGCTGTCCGATATGCCGACCGCGGCGTTTATGGCTTCCGCCGTTTATTATCCGCCCGGCAACAAGATTTATGTGTTCGGTGGCGAAGATGCTAATAGTGGCGTGAACTACAACGTGACTAGGATCTATAATATTGCCTCCCAGACATGGAGCACGGGCGCCAATATGCCGGATGTGCGCAGCTTTATGGCATCCGGCTACAACAGCGACAATGGCAAGATATATCTGGTCAGCGGCTACAATACTGGGGACGTCACTAGTGCTCAACCCGATATCTGGGAGTATGACCCTGTCACTGACAGCTTCACCGAGCGCACACCGATTCCGCACGCGGTAGGCGGCGCCGCCTTCGGCATCATCAACGGCCACCTTTACGTGGCAGGCGGGCGCGATGGCACGGATACCGTTGTTAACCTCGTATGGGACTATGATATCGCGGCTAACACTTGGACGCAGAAGACGGAGATGCCAGCTGTCCGGAACAATGTTTGCGGTAGTGCTGTCGCACTCGATAGGCTCTGGACCTTTGGAGGCGGCAACCCCTTTGGTCCTGCTCGCGAAGACTCGACAAAGGCCGCACTTCCAAAACAACAGGGCTCAGCTCCAGCAACGAATACTTTCAGGCGCAAGAATAAGAACAGGACCCCGGACCTTACCAGTGCGTCGTATATTTACAATCCAGTGACCGATAGCTGGTCGGACGCGCCAGGCATGAACGACCTTCGCTCATTTGCTTCGGGGACGTCGATCGGGACCAAAGTATTCGCCGCCGGCGGCCTTAACGGCTTTGGTTCGACCACGAGCGTGGAGATGCTCAATGCCTGTGTTCAAGAGCCGGCGTGCCCTAATCCCGCGACAGTCTTCAGCCAGAATTTCGATGGAGTCACGCCACCTCAGCTACCTGCTGGCTGGACCGCTACCAACGTGATTGATCCAGATGGTATACTGTGGGTCACCTCAGATTCCGGAGATCCGTTCCCGCCTGCCGACTCGGCGCCCAATGGCGCATTTGTGAATGATCCTGAAACGGTCAGCGACAAGAGGCTCGAATCGCCAGGCATTCCCATCCAGACTGATTCAGCCCAGTTGACTTTCCGTCACAACTTCGACCTTGAAAGTGGCTTTGACGGCGGTGTGCTGGAGATCAGCATCGGCGGCGGACCATTCCAGGATATTCTTGATGCGGGAGGGAGCTTTGTCACCAGCGGTTATGCTCATACGATCAGCAGCAGTTTCCAAAGCCCGCTTGCCAGTCGTCGTGCCTGGAGTGGTTATACAGGTGGGTTCATCACTACCACAGTAAACCTGCCTTCTGCTGCCATGGGTCAAAACATCGTGCTCCGATGGCGCGTGGCTAGCGATAATAGTAACTCAGCTGCCGGCTGGCGAGTGGATACGGTGAAGATTACAGAATGCGTGGCAACTCCAACTCCCACGCCTACAGCTACCCCGACGGTCACGCCAACGGCTACTCCGACGGCTACACCAACAGCTACGGTAACCGCAACTGCTACGCCAACAGCAACAGCGACACCTACTGCTACTGCTACTGCCACGCCTACTACCAGCCCGACGCCGACATCTACTCCAACACCTACTGCTACGCCGAGAGCAACCCCGAGGCCGCGTCCGACTCCGCACATTCGCCCGACTCCGCGTTAAAAGAGTGGTGATCCGTGATCATTGAAGGGTAATTGGTAATCGCGATCTCTGATGGTAGGGCGTGGCCTAAGCCGGTCCCAAGCGAAGTCCGAAGGAGGCGCACCGACGAAAACAAGGGAATAAATCGACGCAGGACGGACAGCTTACCGCCGGTTGACTTGTGAGTGTTTTTCTTTTTCGTCCCTTACCTTTGTCATGCACAACTTTTCAAGCGAACTTTTTGCGCCTCGATCCTCAGCCCAATGGGCAAGCAGTGAAAAAATATGAAAAAATCAGTAACAACTTTCTTCTTAATTGCGCTGAGTGCGGCTGTTCTCGGCGCGGGCAACCACGGTGGTAGCGGCTCCACAGCATCGGTTTCAGGTGGGACTAACACGTTCATTGAAACTTACGATGATGGAACCGATGTCGGTCTGTGGCATTGCAGTGTGAATGTGCCCCGGATTCTTGAGACCAATGGCGGGAACCCGGGAGCCTACATCCAGCAGGGCGGCTTCAGCAGCCACGTACCGACATGAGCCAGCATCTCGCCACGTTTTCAACCGGGAGTTAACGACACGTACAAGATCGATAGTATCTATACGGGCGATTGGACCACCCTCGGCGTTACGAGCATAATCGTCGACCTGAACATTATCCAAGTTGCCACCTGGGGTACCGATCGCGCAGTCACTTTAGAGCTGCTGCAGATGGATGACACTGGCTTCAACGTTAATTACGATGCGACATATACGCTGCCTGACCTCCCTGAACCACCTGTTGGCTGGCAGACATACTCGTTCCCAGTCGATGCCAACTCACCAACGATCCCGGATGGATGGGTTTTCACGCATGGCGACGGGTCGCCTGGCACCGACGCTGAATGGTCCCAGTTTCTCCACCGTATTGATTTGACCAGTATTGGCTTTTACAAGCCCGGATTCGCTTATCCCGGCCTTGGCACTTGGATACTCGGCATCGATAACATTGAAATCGACTTTCAGGCAGGGCCAACGCCAACACCTAGTCTAACACCAACACCTACTTCTACGCCCGGAGCTACCCCACGGCCGCGTCCGACTCCGCACCCTCGCCCCATGCCGCACTAACGCGGCGAATGGCAATACGTGAATCGTGGGATGTAGAGCGCGACGCCGGACGTTTCCGCTGCTTGCTAAAGCCGCATCCTACGTCAAATTGCGTCCACATCTCATGAAAAAGAAATCCACGTCTCAATCTGCCTTCCTCAATGTCCGCGTCTTAATTGGTTTGTTTATCTTCCTGGCCTTTCTGCTTGCCCTTGGGGTGTTTTGCAACGCGTCCGGCCAAGTAAATAGCGATACGAAATTCGCGCACTGGAACCCGCTGGTATGGCTAGAGCAAAAGGTCACCGCCAGCGACGGCACGGCAAACAGCTACTTCGGCTCGGCAGCGGCGCTCAACGGCTCCACTGCACTGATAGGCGCCGATGGCGACAACAGTTTCCAAGGTGCGGCCTACCTGTTCACCAAGTCGAACGGCAGTTGGAGCGAGGGACAGAAGCTGACCGCAAGCGACGGCTTGCCGGGGGACGAATTCGGATATCGGGTCGTGCTCGCCGACAATACCCTTCTCGTCGGTGCATTCACCGCCACCGTGGGCGGCGTCGTCAGTCAGGGCGCAGCCTACGTGTTCACTCAGTCGGACGGCACTTGGAGTGAAAGTCAGAAGCTGACCGCAAGCGATGGTGCGTTGTTCGACAACTTTGGCGCTTCGGTAGCGCTCGACGGCAGCACACTCGTGGTCGGTGCAAATGGTGCCACTGTCGGCGGCAACGCCGCCCAAGGCGCGGTCTATGTTTTCACCGAGTCGAACGGCACTTGGACGCAGACGCAGAAACTCACAGCCAATGATGGTGCCGCCTATGACAACTTTGGCCTCTCAGTCGCGCTGAAAGGCTCTACCATACTCGTCGGTTCGCCTCGCGCCGCCATCGGCGCCAACGCGGGCCAGGGCGCGCTCTATGTTTTCACCGAGTCGAATGGCACCTGGAGTCAGACGCAGAAGCTCACCGCCAGCGACGGTGCGACGAATGACAGCTTCGGTGAGTCGGTCGCCCTCGACGGCAGCACCGCTCTCATCGGCGCGTACAATGCGACTATTAACGGCCATACCTGGCAGGGCGCGGCCTACATCTTCACCGAATCGAACGGCACCTGGAGCCAGATGCAGAAGCTTACCGCTAGCGACGGTACGGCGGGCGCCAACTTCGGCAACGCGGTTGCCCTCGACGGCAGCACCGCTCTCATCGGCGCGGACGCCTCCACGGTCGGAGGCAACACCTATCAAGGCAAGGCCTATCTGTTCACCGAATCGGGCGGCAACTGGAGCCAATCCGACACGTTCATTGCCAGCGACGGAGCTGTGGATGACTATTTCGGAGCCGCATTGGCGTGGGACGGCGTCACTGCGCTCATCAGCACGCCGCACCCCACCATAGGCGGCAACACCTGGCAAGGTGCGGCTTACTTTTACGAGCAATCGGCGACGCCTACCCCGACCCCGACGCCTAGTGCAACGCCTACGGCAACAGTTAGCCCGACACCGAGGGGGACCCCGACGGCCACTCCAACACCCAGTGCCACGCCCAGGGCTACACCAAGGTCGCGCCCGACTCCATACCCTCGCCCGACTCCGCCGCACTGAAAAACGCGTGATCAGTGAATAGTGATCGGTGATGGTAGGGCGCGACCGCCGGGCGCGCCTCGTACAACCTTGGGCCGTGAATAGTGAGTAGTGTGATCTAAGACACAAACGGCCTTGCCCAATCGCTATGCTCAGGCGTTGCGGCCCTAGCCGGACACACCGAAGGCGCACGATGTTGACACGCTTGGGTACATCAATTAGCATCGGCGCTCGCGAATTCGCCCTCCACACTCCTGGATCCGCGGGAACCCCTGATTCATGAAAAACAAGTCCGCTTGCTTATCCGGCTTCTTCAATTTGCGCGTCACAATTGCTCTTCTTGTTTGCATGGCAGCCGTTTGCTCGCTCGTGACTGGAACGGTGCCGGCTTTCCTTCGTCCCCAAGGGCAGGGGAATGCTTCTCAAAGAACTCTCACGTTAGAAGAGCGCGTGTCCTATCAGCGCGCGATCGAGGACGTTTACTGGCGACATCGGATCTGGCCAAAGGAACGTCCGGATCCCAAGCCTTCGCTCGACGCAGTGATGTCTCATGCGCAACTGGAAAAGAAAGTCGCAGACTATCTTCGCAACTCACAAGCGCTGGAAGATTACTGGCAACGACCAATTACTGCAGAGCAGTTACAGGCTGAGATGGAGCGCATGGCGACGCACACCAGGCAACCAGAAGTGTTGCGCGAACTCTTTGAAGCGCTGGGGAACGACCCCTTTGTCATCGCGGAGTGCCTAGCCCGTCGAGCGCTCGCGGAGCGCTTGATAACAAACTGGTATGCCTATGATCAAAGAATCCACGGAGAGCTAAGACAGCGCGTAGAAGCTGATCTACAGGCCCATCCCACTGTCGAACAGATGAAACAGCTTAACGGCGAATATACCGAAATCGAGCTGATCAAGAGGGACAGAACTGAAGACGAACAGCATCAAAGCGCCGACCGCGGCGTGAAGCTCAACAGCCGCGAATGGGACGAAACCGTGCAAAGGCTAGCCACAATATTTGGCGAGTCTACTGTAGAGGCAGGCGTGTCGCCTGCGAGTGGCCATACTGGGGCCAGGTCGCCTGCAACACGGGCTACACTAGGACAGATCAAAACCGGAGTAGTGAGCCCGCTGCAGGAAGATGAGAGCCATTACTATGCTACGGCCGTAGTCGAGAAGACCAACGACCGCTTAAAGCTAGCTACGGTTGAATGGCTGAAGGAATCGCTAGAATCATGGCGTGTCAGAACGGAAAATCATCCGCCTGCTGCGATAGCAGTGGCGACTACTGGCTACACATTGCCAGCAATAGCAACGGGCGGATGCACTGATGATGATACCTGGACGGCTACTGATGGCCCTCCACTTGGCCGCGAGAGTCACACCGCGGTGTGGACTGGCAGTGAAATGATCGTCTGGGGCGGGTATACCTTTATTTCGGGCTCCGGCTATTTGAACACCGGTGGGAGATACAATCCCGGGATAGACAGCTGGACGGCT
>Ga0209027_1000809_pt1 | contig 11589 bp, 9 predicted proteins | sample GraSoi013_1_20cm_3_FD_185821 | JGI IMG/M metagenome (GOLD analysis project Ga0209027, IMG submission 185821) | Grasslands soil microbial communities from the Angelo Coastal Reserve, California, USA - Sample 09_27_2013_1_20cm (SPAdes) (version 2) | ecosystem: Environmental > Terrestrial > Soil >...
GGACAAGACCGCGACGAATGCCGAGAGTGACAGCTTCGGTGCGGGTTCCAGCGCCGAGCTTGCCAAGGATTGACGCCACGTGAAATTTGGCGGTGTGCTCAGAGATTGCCAGCCGAGCGGCGATTTCCTTGTTGGTTAGGCCATTCGCGAGCATTTCAAGCACTTCGCTTTCGCGAGGGGTAAGGGGCTCAGTAAGTTCTGTGAGTGGGTGTGATGCTGGCTCTGCCGCCGGAAACATGGCGCTGACTTCCGTAGGATGCATGACAATAAGGCCTGCCGCCGCGGCCTCGAGGGCAGCGACGAGTTGCTCTGATGATATATCGCTCGGCAATACGGTCCGGACGCCTGCTCGCAGCGCTTCAACAAGCCAGGTGGGCTCAGAATGGTCCGAGAGAACCACGATGGCGGCTTCGGAAGCAAGTTCGGACGCGACAAGAGAATCCATCATCGCTTCGAACTGTTCGCCGGATGCCTCAACAAGAACGATCTCAGCTTCCACGTCCGACCATTGACCGGCGAGCGATTCGAAGTTTGGGGCGCTGCCGACTACTTCCACATCCCGGGTCGGGAGCAGACTCTGCAGGCCTGCACGAGCCAGCGGCGAAGCGGCGACGATGAACACGCGAATCACGCTGCCGCGAATCTCCTCGACGCGTTCAGAACACCTAACTGAACGGTTACGCAGCGGACTCGCGAGTAGTCTCCGCGCAGAAATTCGAGCCTCACGAGCCGCGGACCGGTGCCTTCGAGGACTTGCCAGAGGTCCTCGAGCAATGTGAAGGCTTTTTGTTCGGTGCCCAGCAAAATGTCACCCGGCAAAAGAGAAGCAGAGGAAGCCGGACTGCGGGGCTCCACTTCGAGGACCAGCAAACCAAAGGTGTGGCTGCTGCCGTGAGCCGCATTGGATCGGGGAACTCGCACTGGACGAACGGTCACGCCAAACCAGGCGTTGGATGGGCCAGCGGAAAGAAAATTTCGAACCACATTACTCGGAATGGCAAGCGCGAGGCGTCCCGCGACCATGGTGTTGATTCCAATGACCCGGCCGCGGGCGTCGGCTAGTGGTCCACCGGAATTGCCAGGAGCCAGGCGGACGTCGGCCTGCACCCACAGTCGCGAGCCGAGGCCGTGAAGCGGCCCGACTGCATGGATCAGCCCGGTTGTCAGGGCGCCAACGAAACCCAAGGGATTTCCGATGGCAATGGCGAGTTCGCCGGGGCGAACCTCGGATGAGTCGGCAACGAGAGCGAAGGGGAGGTTCGTCGCATCGATGCGAAGTACGGCGAGGTCTCGGCGAGGATCGCGTGTCGCGACCGTGGCATCAAACTCGCGTCCGTCCCAAAGTTGAAGGCTAACCTGTGCACCCCGTACCACATGGGCGTTTGTGACGATGGTCCCGTCGCTCGACCAGATCACGCCGGAGCCGCTGCCGCGACCCCTGGCGTGAAGGACCACTGTCGAGCGACGGAGTTTCTCTGCGATTTCGCCGAATCCCGTGACGGCCATCTCATTCGCCTCCATGCGGGCGTTCCCCGACTACGATGGTCCTTTCTTGGACGGAGCCGCCACGAACGATTTGGAGCGAGAGTGATTTGCCGATTGCGTCCCCGGCCAGAACAGCCTGAACGTCTTCGAGTCGAGTGATTGAGTGGCCACCGATTGAGACGAGAATGTCGCCGATGACGATGCCAGCATTGTCTGCGGGGCCGCCGGGGTGTACTTCCAGAGCGATCGCGGCGGTCTGCTCGTTCCGCTGCAACGTTTCTCGAAGAGCCGCGGGTAAGCTCACCGGCTGCAAACCGACGCCAAGATATCCACGTGGTATGCGCCCCTTTTTGAGAAGCGTGTCCGTGGTCTTATTTATGGCCGAGGCTGGAACTGCAATCGCGCCGACACGCGCAAAGCGCGGCGTCGCCAAGCCGACCGCAGCGCCGTGCGCATCGATGACCGCGCCACCGATGGCCGTGGGCTGCAGCCCGACGTCGAGCCGAATGTATGGAGCGAGTGACGCGCCGGTCCAAGTGCGGCGGTCCGGCGCAACAAGGCTGACGACTCCGAGGGCAGCTACCGGCCCACTTGCACGCGTGCGGCCCACCACGAGCGCCAGGCTACCCGGTTTCATCGTGGCCACATCGCCGAATTCTGGCACCGCGTTATCGGCCTCGGCACATTTCAGGACCGCGATATCTGTTGAGGGATCGCGGCCGGCAAGAGTTGCTGACACGATGCGGCCATTCGGTAGCGTCAGCTGAATTTCTTCATCGCGGCGCAGCGCGTGTTCGGACGTGACGATCACTCCGCGACGCAACACGACGCCGCTCGAAGAGCCGCGTCTCTCCGTGTGAACGGCCACCACGCTAGCGGCAGCGCGATCCGTGGCTTGCGCCAGGGCGTTTGAAAGCTCGATGAGTTCTTTGGACATGTTCTATCCTCCATGAAGAAGATTCCACAGAAGTGTATCCGGCTACATCCGCCGATTGGCTAGGTCTGAACCCGGAAGATTGGGCAGGTCTTGGGCGTGGCAGGTGAGGTCGAACCAGCTAGACGCGATCCGGCCGCCAACGCTCAAGACCTGAAGTTCGAAGCGCTACTACCTTCCGGATTTCTGCCCGGAGTGCACTTAGCGCATCCTGCTTGCGTCCCGGGTCGCAACCGATAGGAGGAGAACTCCAGAAAGTCCTCTTCGTAAGTCTGATGACGGCCTCAGCACGGCCTGTTGGACGATCGTGTCCTCCAGCGCCACGATCCCTAACGGAGGTGGTCGTCTGTCCTTGACATAAAGTACTTTGTACTATAAACTTAATTTTATGAGCGTACCTGCTGAGCCCTTTGTGAGACCCCCGCGACACCATTGGAGTCCTCCGGAGATGACCCGGCCGCCGCTCCTTGATCCCGCCAGCCGAGCAGGTCCGTTGCAGCGGCGGTACGCGCTGCTGATCAATCCCTTCTATCCGAAAGACCCGAACGCGAGCTTCGGGAAACACATGCTTACTCCGACACTGGCTCTGACCAGCTTCGCGGCGACGACACCGGAAGACTGGGAAGTTCGATATTGGGACGAAAACCTGCTTGACGGCCGGCCGCCCTTTCGGCCCATGCCCGAGCTAGTGGGGATTACGGTCCACCTGACCTTCGCAAGGCGCGCTTTCGAGCTTGCGCACTGGTACCGAAGCCGCGGAAGTAAGGTCATCCTGGGAGGACTGCACGTGCTGTCGTGTCCCGAAGAGTGCGCACCACACGCAGACGCGCTCGCCGTAGGCGATGGAGTGCAGCTGTGGCCGCGCATCGTGGCTGATGTGGAGTCGCGCCAGCTGCGGTCAAAATACGTGGCAACCTATGAAAACAACTATCGCGAGGATCCGGCGCCAAGGCGATCTATTCTACCGCGACAGAGTTTTTTGACGACCACCAGTCTGATTGCTACGCGTGGTTGTCACAATCGGTGTGGGTTCTGCTACTTGGCAACTGATGGCTTGCGCATGCCGTATCGAATGCGAGATCCCCAGCAAATAGCCGGCGAGTTTGAAGCGGATGGCCAGCCGTACGGCGTCTTCATCGACAATAACCTGGGCTCGAACAGGGAGTATCTCCGCAAGCTGTGTCATGCGCTGAGACCGCTGAACAAGATCTGGAGTGCCGCCGTCTCGATCGATGTCACCGACGATCCCGGTCTAATCCGAACCATGGCGCTTGCAGGCTGTACGGGCGTATTCGTCGGCTTCGAGTCACTGACGGATGAAAACCTCACCGATGCACGGAAGAAAACGCCGAAGACGGCCGATTACGCGCGCCGCGTGAGCATGTTCCACGAGAATGGAATCCAAGTGAACGGTTCGTTCGTGCTGGGATTTGATCACGACCGCAAGGATGTTTTCGCTCGCACGGCCGGATGGGTCGAGGAGAACCGCCTGGAATGCTCAACGTTTCACATTCTCACCCCTTATCCGGCGACTCCACTGTTCAAGCAAATGGAGGCGGAAGGGCGATTGCTGCACCGCGACTGGACTCTTTACGATACGGCGCATGCCGTGTTCCGTCCAAAGCACATGTCACCAGAGGAACTGGAGCAAGGTTACGCGTGGATCTACGAGCGGCTCTTCTCCCACGCCTCGATTTGGCGACGTCGGCCCGAGGATTGGCGCGCGGCTGCACCGTATTTGGCGATGTCGTATCTGTACAAGCGTTCCAACAGGTTCTGGCACTTGCTCATCAAGCATCACCTGGTACACGCCGTGTGGCGACCTCTGGTCGAATTGACGCGCATGCGGCACTTACGGTTCCGAGAGGGGCTCGCCGATCCCGAAGCGCGGAGTGCGCCTCCAGGTAACGTGGTGGCAGCAGGCGTGTAGCACCGTCGATCTCGGCGGACGGCTGAAAACCAACGAAGCGTTTCCAACATCGTTTTTCCGAACAGCAGCACTTAGAATAGTTCTGGCGAGGCCACACAAGCTTCGGGCCGCAACCGCGGCTGCGAAAAACTCCTCTCCTTGCCAACGGCTCACTTGTTCTAGAATTGATGCTGGGTGGCGGAGAGAAGAATGGCCCACGACGTTTCGATAAGGCGCTGTTTGGCACTCGGGAGTCTTGTTCTCGAACTGGCTGTTTCGCCGACCCTGCCGGGCCAGGCGGCTAAATCTCCCTCTTCGATTTCCGTTCCCAGCGAAGTCACGTCGTGGTTTAAAAGCGCTGCCATACCTCTGGACAGCACCAGTCCCGAGAGCGGGTGGGACGACCTGCGCCGGATGGAGTCAACCATTGGGAATGCGCGCATAGTCGCCATGGGAGAGGCGACGCATGGCACTCGGGAATTTTTCCAACTGAAGCACCGCATGCTGGAGTTTCTCGTCGAAAAAAAAGGCTTCACGGTTTTCGGAATTGAGGCGAACTGGCCGGAATCCCTGGCGATCAACGATTATGTGTTGAACGGCACCGGTGATGCTACCGAGGCGCTCGACAGTTTGTATTTTTGGACCTGGAACACGGATGAAGTGCTGGACATGATCCGATGGATGCGCAAGTACAACCAAGATCCGAAGCATACCAACAAGGTAAAGTTTTTTGGGTTCGACATGCAGGTGGCGCACGTGGCCGTGAGAAATGCGGAGAGGTACCTGGAAAAGGTTGACCCCGGAGAAGCCAAAGTGGCCTCGACGGTACTTGCTCCTTTGAGTGATGCTGACCGGGAACGCGAATCTGCAAGCAAATCGAGGTACTTCTGGCAGAAGACCGGGGAGATGATTGACTCCTTGTTGGAGTGGCTGGAACTCCGGAAGCAAGCGTACGTGGAGGCGTCCTCGCTGAAAGAGTGGACATTGGCTCGACACAACCTGGAGATCGTGCGACAGGCTGTGGAAATGCATTCAGTGGACCGGGCGGGCAATTTTTCGCCTCGCGACCAGGCGATGGCGGCGAACGTAGAATGGATTCTTGACCAGGAGGGACCGGAGTCAAAAATCATGCTATGGGCACACAACGGACATGTGTCCACGGCGCCGCTCGGAGACGGCGCGTCCATGGGCACGGTCCTCCGGAAGACTTACGGGGAGCAAATGGTGGTGTGTGGGTTTTCTTTTGACCAGGGTTCTTTTCAAGCGCTGCAGAGAGGCAAAGGGCTTCGGCAATTCACCGTAGGTCCAGCAATTCCGGGTTCACTGGATGCCGCCCTGGCAGCCGCGGGAATTCCCCTGTTTGCCGTTGATCTGCGTGCCGCGCCATCGAGCGGAGCGGTGGCCGAGTGGTTGAATACCCCACAACCAATGAGAAGTATCGGGGCGATTTACAGCGATAGTGCGCCGGAGGCATATTTCGGTCTCGTGTCTCCACACAGCTTTGACGTGATCTTATTCGTCAAGTACACAACGGCGGCGCACGAGAATCCAAAGTACTCGGAGATCGAATTTCGCGGAGAGCCATTATGGGGAGCTCGCGCCCACGGAGGCCGACAAGCGGGCCATGAGCGAAGCGATGCTCCGATGCGATAGACTGGATGCGTGAGGATGAACTTCGCCCGGTGCTGAGGGCAGGCTATTTCTCTTATCCAAGAGGTTTGTGTGTGAAATGTCGGACGCCGCTGCTGTATTCGGCTGCGATGTGCCCGTTCCCGCGGAGCTTGTACTTGTAGGTGGTTAGTCCTTCAATGCCCATCGGACCTCGCGCATGTAGTTTGCCGTTGCTTATCCCCAACTCTGCGCCGAGGCCGTACCGGTAGCCATCCGCAAAACGTGTCGAAGCATTGTGGAATACGCCGGCGGCGTCGACTTCCTGCAAAAAACGCTCGGCGACTGCTTGGTCTTCCGTAACAATGCATTCAGTGTGCTTCGAGCCGTACTTTTGAATGTGTTCCAGCGCCTGTTCCACCGTATCCACAATCTTCACCGAGAGGATGAGCTCGGAGTACTCGGTTGACCAATCCTTTTCGATCGCAGGGACCAGTTTGACCTCAGGAAGCAATGCCAGAACACGGGGACAGCCACGAACTTCCACATTTGCTCTATTTAATTCTGCGACTACTCTAGGCAGGAATGCGCCGGCAACATCCTTGTGCACAAGAAGAGTTTCGACGGAGTTGCAAGCCGCGGGGTATTGAACCTTGGAGTCTAACGTGACTGTCACCGCTCTGTTCAGATCCGCAGCGCGATCGACGAACACATGACAGATTCCCTCACCGTGGCCCACGACAGGGATACGGCTATTCTGTTCCATGAAGGCAACGAACTCCTTCGAGCCGCGCGGGACCAACAGATCGACTTCACCACGGAGACGCAAGAGTTCCAGCACATCCGAACGAGATTGCAGTAGGTGGATGGACTCCTGAGGCACATCGGGAAACCTGCGAAGCGCCTTTCTCCAGACGGCTACAATGCTTTCGTTGCTATTGGCGGCTTCGGCGCCACCTTTGAGCAGAACCGCGTTGCCGGACTTGAGCGCCAGCGAAGCGACCTGCGGAACGACATCGGGCCGAGATTCAAATACCACCGCAATCACACCAAGCGCGCAGGATTCTTTGTGCAAGATCAAGCCTTGGTCGAGCTCGGTGGCTGCCAGCCGTTTTCCCAAGGGGTCAGGCAGATTTGCGACCTCGCGGATGCGGGCGGCCATCTCGGCGATGCCACTCTCGTTGATCCGCAGCCGTGAAAGCATGGCTGGCGTCATCTCTCCTGTAGATGCGAGCGCCTCCGCGGCGGCGCAGTCCTTTGCATTGGCCGCTAGAACCCGCCCGCCATTTCCTTCGAGTGCGTCCGCAATTGTCAGGAGAGCGGCGTTTCGGATTTCGCCCGAGAGGAGTGCAAGTTTTCGGGACGCCTCCCTCGCAGATCGCGCAATGGAAGCGACATCAGCGAGTGGTCTCGTGCTAAGCGTCTTGCTCAAGCTTCGCGCTCCAGGAGAACGATGTTGTCGCGAGTGAAGAGGATACGAGCAGTCGCTGCCGCTTCGCTAGCGCAGTTGGCAATCCCTCTTGCAAATTCGTGGCCCTCGACGTCCGCGATGCTTACTACATCCATCGGACCAAATTGCTTTTCAACGCGAACGACACCCGATGAGAGCAAACTGGCCTTGCCGCACGTTATGGCACGCTGCGCCCCCGCGTCAACGACGATGCGGCCACGCACTCCGGCCGCGTAGGCCAGCCAGCGGCGTTTGCCCTTCATTCGGCTGGAAGGCAGAAAAACAGTCCCTTCGGACTCTCCTGCAAAGATGCGTGGAAGTGTTTCTGCCCGACTACCATTGGCGATCACGGCCACACCACCACAATTCATGGCAATTTCGGCTGCTTCAAGCTTCGTCCGCATGCCGCCGCGCCCGGAATGCGAAGGTCCGCTCGCGAGAGCTCTCAACTCTGGTGTCACCTTCGAAATCAGCGGGATCACTTGCGTGCGACTCCCTAATTCTGAGCGCCCGTCTTTCGTAGAACGCTGTGTACCCAAGAGACCATCGACATTCGTGAGAAGAATGAGCGCATCTGCTTCCAAGCCACTCATGACAAGTGCGGCCAGCCGGTCATTGTCACTGAAAGCTACCGAACGAGGACTGTCGCCGACGGTTTCAAGTTCCGCCGTCGACACTGTGTCGTTTTCGTTGACAATGGGCAAAACCCCAAATCCAATCAGTTTTTCCATCGTTCGGCGCAGGTTTGAATAACGCTGCCAGTTGCTGAAATCTTCTTCGGTAAGCAGCACTTGAGCAATCTTTACGTGGTACGCACCAAACAGCCTCTTATATGCTTCCATCAACAAGCTCTGACCAACGGCGGCGCAAGCCTGCTTGGTTACCATGTCTTTCAGGCGAGAGGGGTGGAGTCCCAGCCATCCCCGGCCGAGTCCGACGGCGCCGGACGACACCAGGACGACTTGGCGGCGGTTCGTTTGGAGGGTGGCGATTGCGTGCACAATCGGTTCGATCCGTTCCAAGGAGAGCTCGCCCTGGGAGCCCGTGACCGTGCTGGTTCCCAACTTAATGACTACTCGTTTTGTGTTACGCAAGAGGCCATTTCTGCGTTGGTCGCCCTGATGTAGAGATTGGCTCATGTGATTCCGCCTGCACTCACTAGAGTACGACATTCGTCGTGGTTGTCGAACTCGAAACAAAGGGGCCCTCAACATCTTCCGCCGTTTTCGCGTCTGACACCTGACAAAGACCGATTGCCCGGACGCTCTCAATAACTTCTGATCCTGTCACGTCCTAACGCCCGAACGCTATATCAGACTGCTCCACCATCGCACTCCGCGTCTGGAACGGATGGAGAAAATCAGGATTACATTTGCGTGGGTTCTACGATACCGTTCTCGCAACGTCAAACCACAACGCGCAAGGAGTCCTGCGACATCCAGCAAGATCGACCGTAATTGCGCGCAAGTGCGCCCAACGCGAACTGCTGCCAATGATTTCCGAGGTATGGACACGAGAAGGAAACAAACCGCTATAAGGAGTTCAATCTCAGTTGAGAGCATTTGCTGTATGACCGACCTACTGTAATCGGCCGAAAATGGCGATTTTGGAAAGACTTAAATGATTGACGGAGAAAGATTTGGCTCCCGAGCTTGATGCGAACTAGCAACCCTTCGTTTAACAGCCGAGCAAGCAATTGAAGTGGTAACCACAACAACGTGGGCTCCGAGCGCGTGCGCGAATTTCACCGCCATGTGGCCCAGTCAGCCGAGACCACCGCGCCTCCCTTTTTGCCCTTGCCAACGCTCCGGTGGCGTATCGGCGAGTACGTTGTTATTCCGGCACAAAGTAAAGGCGCGGCTCCGGCCAGATTCAGGTTCGACGGAAACTGCAACACAAACCGCTCGTCGACAACGATGCTGTCCGAGTAGCCACCGTAGGTCACACCTCCCCGATGCTTATCGGGAAACGGCTGAGCCGACTTTCATGACTCGCCCGACAATTTCGTGTCCGGGGATGCAGGGTAGACTGTGGGCATCACGCCGCTCCACTCGTTACGGACTTGTTGCAGATCGGAGCAGCACATGCCGCAAAACAGAATTTCGATCTGCACCTCGCTTTCCGTCGGATCACGCCGCGGGATTGTGGCCGATGCAAGAGGTGATGTCGCACTTGCAGCCGAATACGCTTTTGCCTTATACATGAATGCCCTTGATTTTTTGATACTGGGTTTGGTTCGAGATTTAGTCTTGGCTAAGCCGCTCAACGGCCAACCATTTTCTGCAGGTGCTCCGGATACCGCGCACCCTCAACCTTGATTTTCGAAGCCGCGCTGTCGATTTCGCGCAAATCGTCTGCTGTGAGTTTGATGTTTACTGCCCCAAGGTTCTCCTCCAGCCGCGATACCTTGGTCGTGCCGGGAATCGGAACTATCCATGGCTTCTGCGCCAGGAGCCATGCCAGCGCGATCTGCGCCGGTGTCGCCTCCTTCTGTTCCGCAATTCTGCCCAGCAGATCCACTACCCCCTGATTTGCTTTCCGCGCCTCGGGCGAGAAACGGGGCACGATGTTGCGGAAATCGGAACTGTCGAACGTAGTCTTCTCGTCGATCTTCCCGGTAAGGAAGCCTTTCCCCAGCGGACTGAATGGTACGAACCCAATTCCGAGCTCTTCCAGCGTCGGTATTACTTCCGCTTCAGGTTCCCTCCACCACAACGAATATTCGCTTTGTAGCGCAGTCACAGGCTGAACCGCGTGCGCGCGACGGATCGTTTGCACTCCCGCTTCCGAAAGTCCGAAGTGCTTCACCTTGCCTTGCTGAATTAATTCCTTCACCGCTCCCGCCACCTCTTCAATCGGCACGTTCGGGTCAACGCGGTGCTGATAGAACAGATCTATTACATCCGTCTTGAGTCGCTTCAGCGAGGCCTCCGCGACTTCTTTGATGTGCTCCGGCCGACTGTCCAACCCGGCCTGCTTGCCAGTGCTCGGATCAATTTTGAATCCGAACTTCGTCGCAATTTTCACTCCGTCACGAAACGGCGCGAGCGCTTCACCCACCAGTTCCTCGTTCGTGAACGGGCCATAGACTTCCGCAGTATCGAAGAATGTGACGCCGCGTTCGACTGCCGCTCGAATCAGCGTGATTCCTTCCTTCTTGTCCACCGCCGGCCCGTAGCCGAAACTCAGACCCATGCAGCCCAGCCCAAGAGCTGGGACTTGCAAGCCGCTTTTTCCAAGTTTGCGCGTTTCCATTGTCGCCTCCCTTAGCCGTTTCTCTCATTCCGAGGTTAGGATTAAACGCCACCGCAGCGGTAGCCCGATCCTTCCGATTTATTGCCTATTCCTTTTGTTATTTGAAAAATCATTGGCGTTCCCGGAGCAGCGCGGCTATCTTAAACCTAGGCAACAAGCACAGGAATACATGAAAAACCTCAGCAAAGACCTTACTCCGCCGCAGGACCGAGCCCAGGAATTACTTAAAGGGCTGGCTCGTGAGATTGCCTTTTTCGTTGGGTCCAGAGAGAGACTGATAACCGACGTTCCCGGCTTGCTGTTGAGCCGCCGGACCGCTCCTACAGCACCCGCCTCCGTTACCTACGAGCCCAGCCTCGCCGTCGTCGCCCAAGGCCGCAAGCAAGCAAACCTCGGCGGAACCAACTTCATCTTCGACCAGTCGCGATACCTGCTGACCTCGCTCGATTTGCCGGTCATCTGCAACGTGATCGAGGCAAGTGAGCAGGCGCCCTATCTCTGTTTCGTGCTCAAGCTCGAAATGCCCGCAGTCCGCGAACTCCTGACCCGCGAGGAGATTCAGGCGCCCGAGGCGCCGTCGGACGAGCCTGCCATGGCCACCGGTGAAACCACGCCCGAGTTACTAGATGCTTGCTGCCGGCTTGTGGACCTACTGAACTCACCTCAGGACATTCCATTTCTTTCCGGGCTGATTCAACGCGAGATCATCTACCGAATTCTTCGCGGACCGGAGGGCGCGCGTCTCCGTTCAATCGCAACGCTAGGAGATCACAACCACCGCACGGCAAAGGCCATCGCCTGGGTCAAGGCGAACTTTGCGAAGCCGCTCCGCGTAGAAGATCTCGCCAACATCGCGGGGATGGGCGTCTCGACGCTGCACCACCATTTTCGTGCGCTCACCGCCATGAGTCCTCTTCAGTATCAAAAACAACTTCGCTTGCAGGCAGC
>Ga0209027_1000811_pt1 | contig 11587 bp, 7 predicted proteins | sample GraSoi013_1_20cm_3_FD_185821 | JGI IMG/M metagenome (GOLD analysis project Ga0209027, IMG submission 185821) | Grasslands soil microbial communities from the Angelo Coastal Reserve, California, USA - Sample 09_27_2013_1_20cm (SPAdes) (version 2) | ecosystem: Environmental > Terrestrial > Soil >...
AGACGTTCTGGAGCCAGGCAAAATAGTGGTTCCCTTGTGGCGGATCAGGGACGTTTTGCACTTCGATGTGCAACATATCGTTCTTCCCAAGCGCATCATCCTGGAAGAAGACGTGTCCAACTACGCCGTTCGTTGAAGGAGTTGAAGCAGAACGGAATAAGAGACTGACCCCAAGCGAACCGACGACGACCAGCAGGAGGAGCGAACCGATAATTGCCAGCGCCACCGGCGATAGGAAATTTCTAGAGCGCAATTTCAAATCACCTGCTGCTATTGCTGACGACACCACAGAGGTCGCAGGAACCTTCATCGAAGGCGTCGCTAACCTGCCCCCGTTCTGCGTTTGCTGCTGAGGTGAGTCAATGCGCTGAGCGCCAGTGGTTCCAGGGATGGGTGCAGGTGTTTTCGGGTTCAATGCCAGGGGGACAGTTGTGGGACGCGTGTTTTCTCCTATTGTTTGTTTGCCCGGGTTCCCTTGCCCCGGCAGCGCAACATGTTCCGAGGAGATATCCGAGAGAGGTTGTGATACTCCCAGGAACGATGACATACCATTGGCCGACCGGCGCACCTGGCGGCTGGGATCGCGCAAAGGCCCACTGTTCCTATAGAAAAGTGGCTCCTCGGATTTATTCAATGTCATTTGCGGTAACCGCTCTATGGAGCAAGCTTCAGCGATAGCTCTTGCCAGCAATGTTGCCGTGGCAAAGCGTGTCTTAGGATCTTTCGCCATGGCGCGCAGGATCACTTCTGAAAGTGGAAGGGGAATATTGGGGTTAATGAGCATGGGAGAGGTGGGTAGCGTATTGAGGTGATGCATCATGATAGCCATGCTGCTCTCACCTTGAAAGGGCAGTACTCCGGTACACACTTCGTAGAGAATTACTCCCAGTGCATAAATATCACTGCGCGGATTCGCTTCCTCCCCTTTCACCTGTTCCGGGGAAATATAGAGGGTGGAAACATTATTGTTATTTCCCGGGAGATGTGCAATACCGAAATCGGTGAGCATTGGTTCACCAGCGGGTAAATGCGTCGTGTTTTTTATGTCGAGCAGGATATTCGATGGCTTGATGTTGTTATGAACGATTCCCTGTTCGTGCGCATAATCAACGGTGGCACCAACGCGTGTAAAGAGATTCACAATCTCGGCGACAGGCGGGAACATTCCCATATGCGAGGTACGCTGGATACTCTTCACGAGCGTGGTTTGCCCCTCGATGTAGTCCATGACTATATAAGGGGTGGTCTCGTTGCTGGACTCCGATGGACGGGAAATATTGGCCTCGCGTACTTGCACAATGTTGGGATGGTGCAATGCCGTTATGCCTTGCCATTCTTTCATGAAGAAGGTAATGAAATTGGGGTCATTCTGAAGCAGATCGGGATGAAGCATTTTCACGGCAACATCCTGCCGGGATTGTCTATCAACACCTTTCCAGACCTCGCCCGTGCTCCCGTATCCAAGCAGTTCCTGCAACTCGTATTTTCCAAGGCGTCGTGGGGTTGCGTTCATGGTTCTTTTCCTTAACCGCAACAAAATTAACAAAATATTACTACAATCCCATCACTACCATACAACTTTTTAGACATGCGTTCAAGTGCCTGAGACTTTTTTCCCATGCTTTCGCCAGCAATTGATAGTGCGAACCGGGTTGTTCGATGCTGCATCATGGGCATCCTGAATAAAGCATCAATACACATGCGGGAAATATCACCGCAGAAATATTTGAGTTATCCGCAACAATCACGTCAATATATTTAGGATAAATTGAAGCTTGTATATTAAAGTTATGGCATTCAAGTGCAAGGTGAAAGATGCTAATGACCTACTACTTTCTAATCACAACGGTATGCACGTTCTTGCTATTGTGGTGGGTAGCGCATCGCATTAGCCACCCATTCAAATGCACCTGTGGGTTCGAGACACGCTTCGCTCATAGATTCAAGAAGCATCTGCTACAAACTCATCGATGGGGCTGAATGCTGCTCACACAAGAAGAAGTGATGCGCGCAGCACAAACGCATGATTTGTCGTGTAGCCAGAAACGGCTTATCCCATAAGAAATAGGTGAAGGAGAGCCATGCAAAAACATGGTATGAAGATGCTTTCTTTTCCGCTATAATAGAGGCTACACGTAACAAGTAAAGGGGAAACAGGTGCGTTTCAGTCTGCAGGACATCAAAAAACAGGTATATCGACGTGGGGGAGAACTCTATGTCGGGTTGCACTTCCTCCGGCCAGGCGAGCTGCGGCTAGAGATAGAACGCTTGATTGCTTATCATGAGCAATTGATGGGGCAACCACGGCGGCAGTTCTCCCAGGACGAGGCCCGCGCATGTGTAGGCGATTACCGGCTGGCCCATTGTCTCATAGCTGCACTGAGCGCCTGGTATCACTGGCAGCAGCGCTCCTGGTCAGAGGTGTTCCAACGCATCGGCAGCGAATCCCAGTCGCTGCTTGAAATGGCAGGTATTACTTCTCCTATCCAGTTGCGGCTCGCGCTTTATGATTATGTCAACGAACACCAGCAAGGTTTCCTGGACGCACAGGAACGCGCTGCCACTTTGCAGAAGTTCTCGGCCACATACCAGCTTGGCGCTTCAGACCTGGAGTACCTGCTAGCGCTGGACAGCGACGATGAAGAGGTGCTGACGCGCGAGACGCCGCGTCCCCCGTCCGCGCAGGATGTGGCGACACTGTATAACCAGTGGGCTTTTGAGTCGGCGCTCTTCAATGCCTCGAACGTGCGCTTTATCATCGACTGTAACGCTTTTGAACATGCGCAGAGCGGAACTGATCTCCCCGCCGGCGCGGCCGGGCAGATCGGTACTGGTATCGGCACAGTCGTCAAACGCCTCTGTTACCTGGCTCGCCGGCTCGGCGTCTATTATGATCTCACCTATGACCCTTCCAGCGCCAACACGGCACCGCTGTTGCACCTTACGCTCTATGGCCCTCAAGAGATGACCGGTGCACCACAGCAGTACGGCATGCGCTTAGCCAGGCTTTGTCGCTTACTTTTAGGCTATGGCTCCTCCCCACGCCAGGTTGCTACCATTGCGCACGAGCGGAACAAGCAGAAACGGAGTAAAACCCTTACGAACGCCATCGTTGAGGCAGAGGCGACCGTGCATTTTTTACAACGATCGTATTGCTTCGCTATGAATCAAACGCTGCTCTCGCTGCTGCCACCTGTTGAGGCAGCGCCCGATAGTAACGTGGAAGAACTGCCCACGGATGCTCAACGGGGAACAACGGATGCGCCATCCATCTTTGATAGCAACATCGAACAATCCTTCACCGAGGCATTTATTGCCTTGCAAAACAGCAACGCCGTAGAAGGTTGGCAACTTTTGCGCGAGCCTGAGCCTCTCATACTCGAGCACGGTATTTTCATCCCGGACTTCGCGCTTACACGCGAGCAGAAGCGCATTTACGTTGAAATACTTGGTTTCTGGACACCATCTTACCGGGAGCGCAAGCTTCAGAAGTTGCAACAACTGCGCAATCGCGGAGACATTGTGCTGGCTATTCCAGTAGAAGCGAGAGAGGCTTTCGCAAGTATCACACAGATGTTCCCCATTGCCTGGTATGCCGATCAATTATCAGCTACCGAACTCATCAAGCTGTTGCGCAATCGCTACGACGACTTCGCGGCCCGCCTGGCATTGATCGACAGCGCCGCTGTGCGACAGCGCGTACAGGCGGAGGGTTTCTTGCCGGAACGTCTCTGCTATGAACTCTTGCACGCGTACCGCCGCTCAGAACTGCCGCAGGCGGCGGAACGTGTGAGCGGGCAGGGCATTGCTTTCTCCGCTGGGATAGGACTCTACAAGCTCGATTGGATGGAACAACTGCGAACCTCGTTCGTATTATTGATAGAGAATCTTGCTGCGCCCTCTCTGTCGGACGTTCTGCGCGAGGCCAGAGCGCGCTGGTCGTCTCTAGCCGATTGCGGAGACTCGACCATTGAAGCGATACTGGGCCTCTGGCCGGAGGTGCGCGTGAGCCGATCCTCGATTTTTGAAGCGACTGTGGAGGTCGTCAAAGATGGAGAAGGGCAACTTTATACGATCAATAACGAGGAAACCACGGTTAGCGCGCCCGCAAAGAAATCAGGGCGCGAAAAGCGTACAATACCAAAGAAACGTGTTGTGAAAGAGGCCGCCCAGGGCGATTTATGGAATTAAAATTGTATACACTCGAATGTTAAAGAAGTTTGATGGACCGATTACTCTATGGACGTTAAAGAATTGATAGGTGTCACGCTTGGCACATGTACCTTTGAGCGCATCATTGGACACGGCGGCATGGGTGCAGTGTACCTGGCGCAGCAATCTCGCCCGGTGCGCACCGTGGCGGTAAAGGTGCTCATCCCTGGCAACAACACCGAAGTCGAACAGAAGGACGTTTTCCTGGCACGGTTCCGCCGCGAGGCTGACACCATCGCAAAGCTCGAACACAAAAATATCTTACCTATTTATGAATATGACGAGGCGGTGGTAGAACAGGAGCGGGTCGCATACCTGGTGATGCCGTTTATCCGCGGCGGAACGCTGCGCGAGCACATTGACGACACGAACCGTTCCGGCTCACACTTCGATCTCAAACTCGTTGTCAGCTACATAAGCCAGGTGGCTGATGCCCTCGACTACGCCCACGGCCTTGGTGTGGTGCATCGCGACATCAAACCCGGGAATCTGCTCTTCCACCTTGATGGCAGACTACTGCTCGGCGACTTTGGCATTGTGCGTTTGAAAGCCATGCCCGGACTGACCAGCGTAGGCATCTTCCTGGGAACGGCGGAATACGCCTCACCTGAACAGATCAGCACCAATGAAATAGATTTCCGCTCGGATATTTACTCGCTTGGTATCATCCTATTTGAGTTACTCACGGGAAGTGTACCCTATGCAGGCCCTAATGCTTTCGCGGTGATGGCTAAGAAGATGCATGATCCGCTGCCCTCCATCAAAGACTCTCGCCCTGATCTCTCACCCGCCATTGAAGCGGTCGTGGTGAAAGCGCTGGCAAAGAATCCCGCGGACCGTTACCAGAGTGCTTCGGAGATGGCGGCTGAGCTGCGGGCTGCCGTAGGGTCAGGGCACTCACTGCGTCTCACTGGCGATGGCAACAATATTGACCTGACTGTAGCCGAGCGGCCCTGGGGCGCGGTCTCATCAATGGTTGCCACCGTACCTGCTCCCAGCATTCCGCCAGCACAACCAGCGAGGCCGGTTCCACCCGGCGGTGTAGCCAGCCCTCTGCAACAGCAGCAGGGTCAATGGCAGTGGCCTTCGCAGGCACAGGCGCAAAGTCCGGTTGGCGTGCTTCAAGCATATCCAGCAGGCTATGCCGCTCCCTCTTACCCGTACAGACCACAGGATCAATTACATCCCGGCAGAGCAGCCATCAGCGCGGATGCGAAACAGTATCGCGAGGGGAAACGCTTATTCTATGGCATTACGGCATTGATTGCGCTGCTCACACAATTTATTATCTTCATCTTTCTGCTATCAAAAGATAACACTGTATTGGTTGTCTTATTGGGAATGCTGCTAGGCTGCGGCCTCAATTTCTTGATCCTGGGGGCAATGGGCTTTACCGCTGTGGTGCGCAACCGCCCTGTGCGTAAATTCGTCATGCGCGCTGTCATCATTGCTATCATCGCGCCCGTGCTAAGCGGCGCCTTCATTGCTTATGGTGTGGTATCCCCTGGCTCACCTCATCTTATCGCTTATATTGTCCTGTTGGTGAGCAACCTCTATCTCATGCGCCAGCTTGGCCGTATCGATGCCAAAGAACAGGTAGAGGTGGCGCCAATACTCTGGCGGCCGGCCGTGGCAGGAGCCATGACAGGGTTGTTGCCACTGACAATCATGATGATTTTCGCCTTGCCGGCTTTTTTCGTGTACCCACGCAACAGCCTCCCCTGGCTGGATGTGCTAGGTGTGTTGTTCATTATCTTCATAGGCATTCCTACGCCTGGTGCCATGATGGCAGTCTGGCTCTCAGCGAAGATGAGTTTTGCCACGCTGTCGCGCAGTAGCGCTATCGCAGGCATGCTCATGTTCGTTGGAGCATTTCTACTGGGGATCTTATGGAACGTGATCTTTTCATCACACTCAGCCATTTTCAGCCATTTGAACCAGTCATGGATAGCGCTGCTGATCATCGCGAGTGTCTTAAGCCTGGTTGGCGCCCTGCGCGGTATGCTAGATGCATGGATATGCCGCCGCTTCCTCAAGAAAAAATAGAAGAGGTAGAATAGTTGGCCCGTTGTTTGAATACACGTCCAGGTGGAGGACATGAGAACCCTGCCAATGCCGTCGTCTGTCCTCGCTGTGACTTTCTCGTGCAGGGTGCGCATATCGGCGGCTACGAAGTCCTCTCCTTCATTGGCGCAGGCAGCTATGGTCATGTCTACAAGGTACGTGAGCCGGCGCCGCTCGGCCGCATTATGGCCCTTAAAGTGCTGCGCTTCGACCAGTTCAACGAGAAGGCGCTGGGAAACTTTTTTGACGAGGCACGGCGCATTGCAGACCTGCAACATCCAAATATCCTGCCAGTCTACAACTTCGGCAAGCTGGAGGATGAACGCCCCTACCTGGTGATGGAGTACGCGCCCCAGACAATCTATGACCTCTTCCGTCGTGATGATGGCAGTAGAAGAGTCGCTTACGCGGAGGAGTTGGTACCTTACATGCGGCAGGCTGCTGATGCGCTGAGCTTTGTGCATCAAAATGGGCTGATTCACCAGGATGTCAAGCCGGGAAATCTGCTCATTGGGCGCAGTGGTCAACTTCTACTTTCGGATTTTGGCACAACGTTTTACCTGGGAATGCAGACACACGCTTCCCTTGGCGAAGCGACAGGAACAGCGGCCTATATGCCTCCCGAACAATGGCAGGGCAATCCGCGCCGCGATTCCGACCAGTATGCGCTAGCCGTAAGCTGTTATGAATTGCTCAGTGGCCGTACCCCCTTTGTGTATAGACGCGTCGAAGAGATGTGGAACGCGCATTTTAATGAGCTACCTTCCTCTCCGCAGCAGTGGAATCGGCGCATTCCGGTAGAGGTAGCAGCGGTGATACTGCGGGCGCTGGCGAAGGATTATCGCCAGCGTTACCCCAATATCCTGGAATTCGCACAAAAATATGCCGACGCAGTGCAGACGGCTCAGCAGCGCTATGTATGCCAGGTCTGCAAACACCAGAATCGTACTGGCGCGCAGCGCTGCAGCGCTTGTGGCGCCGAGCAGGATAACCGACACTGCCCCTACTGTGACGAGCCACTCCGCTTCGGACAACGCTGTTGCTCCGTCTGTGGCCGGCTGACCATACCACCCGGTATCTTGCTCAATAGCCCGTTATCTGGGGTCAGCGCGCGGCAGGGGCGCTATGTCATTAAGCGTGTCTTGAAGCACAACGAAGAGACCAGGTTGATGGTCGCCGTAGCCTACGATACCCAGGCCAACGATGCCCAGGTAGTACTGAAACGCTGGGAGTGCACCGACTTGCCACTGACTCGCCGCGCAAAAGAACTGGTCTATTACGAGAAGGCCACAGAACCCCTGATGCGCCTGCGTCACCCATTGCTGCCGCGCGTGCTTGATCGTTTCGTCGAGGGCAAACACTATTATATCGTGCTGACCTATGCCGATGGCGAAAGCCTGGAAGAACGGATGCAGAAATTGCTCAGGCCGCTGGCGGAGCGCGAAGTAATTGGTTATATGAATTCGCTGCTGAATGTCTTGATGGCCCTGGAGCGAGAACATCCTCCTCTGCGCCACTATGACATCACTCCCAGCAACATAATCATTGAGAGATCGCGAGGAAGACCCATCCTGACGGGTTTCCAGGTTTCACCGCCGCCTTCGTCAGTTGAAACGATGGGTAATGGGAGCCAGCATCGCACGACACGGAAACTGGTGATTTCTCCTTATCTACCCGTGCAGGATAAGCCTTACGACCAGCGCACCTGCATCTACTCGCTGGCGGCATGTATGCACTATGCGCTGACAAACTATGCGCCGCCGCACTATCCCGCTTTCCCGCCCGTGCGTATGCTGAATCCAAATGTTTCTGTTGCGCTCGAAACCATACTGAGCCGCGCCTTGATGGAGGACAACCGGGAGCGATATCAGAGCTACGGAGAGATCCAGAGGGATTTGAAAAGTTTGCTGTCATGAACCCCATGCATGAATGCAGGGGCTTGTCCCTGGCTTCTAACCCATCTCGCTGACAGTATACAGCGAGACATTCAGACCGAGACGATAGGCACCATGACCGATGCCCGTTCCAAGATGGCCCAACATTTTTACGTGGCAAGGCCATTGGTTGCCACAACCCGTATGTTGCTAAGGTGCAAGCCGTTTCACCGCTCTTGAACGGTGTGCCTAAGCATGTAGCTATTCTACCACAAGGAAGGAAAACCGGAAATGGAGCAAAACCCCGATGCCCAACCCCCAAAGAAGGACTCGGCATTCCTCCCCGCGCATGAATGCGGGGGCCTCCTGCCTCGGTTTGGTGAAACTTTCCTCAATGAAGCAGAAACGGGACCATGGGCAGAAATGTCCACAACCCCGACAACGGTTATCCCCGCTGTTCGATTGGAACGTATTGAGTCACCTTCGGGCCGACGTATTCGGCCCGAGGGCGAATCAGGCGGTTATTGGCGTACTGTTCAAGGACGTGGGCCGTATAGCCAGCGATGCGACTACAAGCGAAAATGGGCGTATCCAGGTCAATGGGAAAGCCCAACATGTAGTAAACGGAGGCGGAATAGAAATCGACATTACAATAAAGGCCCTTTTGTTCTTTGATGTAGTCCTCGATAATCCGCGACATCTTGAACCAGCGGCTATCACCGGTGCGTTTCCCCAGTTCTTCGGACATAGCCCGTAAATGGGTAGCGCGCGGGTCTTCCGTTTTGTATACGCGGTGCCCAAAGCCCATGATGCGCTCTTTGTGCTCGACGGCATTGCGAATGTAGGGTTCGGTATTACTCACCTCGCCAATGCGCAGGAGCATGCGCATCACCTGTTCGTTGGCTCCGCCGTGCAACGGGCCAGATAGAGCGCCGATGGCCGAGGTAATAGAGGCATACATATCAGCGAGGGTGCCAGCCGTTACACGAGCGGCAAAGGTAGAAGCATTCAATTCATGATCGGCGTGGAGTACCAGAGCAGTATCCAGGGCGTGAGCAGTGTAATCATCGGGCATTTCACCATTGAGCATATAGAGAAAGTTTGTCGCGGTATTATGATCAGGCAAAGGAGCAACTGGCTTCATGCCATTGCGAATATGTTCCCAGCTTGTCACAATCGTCCCCAGCGCCGCTGTAAGACGTATCGCGCGGCCATAGTTCGCCCCGGGAGACCTGTCTTCAGGGTTGGGATCAAAAGAAGAGAGGGTGGAAACGATGGTACGAAGTACTTCCATGGGAGAGGATGACCTGGGCAGCAGGTGCATTATCTCGATCACGCGTCCTGGTAACTCGCGATTGGCCTGTAATTGAGCTGTCACTTCTTCAAGCTGGGCTCGTGTCGGTAAGATACCGTGCCAGAGCAGGTAGGCGGTCTCTTCAAAAGAGGAGTAACGCGCCAGGTCGTGGATATCGACCCCATAGTAGGTGAGTTTTCCAAGTTTACCATCGAGGTCGCAAATACGTGAATTGGTTGCTACGATATCTTCAAGGCCATCTGTGGTCGGCATATGGGCTTCCTCCAGAGCGGGGGCAGGCTTCGGTTCGGTGAATGCAACTGGCACCCGGTAAGTGAGCATCTGCTGCTTCCACGATGAAGCAGTGAACTTTCAACACAACAAACCATATGGCTTGTGTAAAGTAATTATATTCTCATTCATTCAGTCATGTCAACGCGAGGCTTTTTGAAGAGCATAGTCTCCAACCATAAAATATGTTACACTAGCGCCAGCAAAAAAGACAAAAGTGAGGCGCTGCAATGGCAAAACAAATGCGAGACGATGAGGAACAACTTATCGCCCGCAGCCAGCGTGGAGATGTCAACGCATTCAACGAGCTGATCCTGCATTACCAGCAAACAACCTATGGCGTCGTCTACCGCATGGTAGGCAACGCCGATACTGCCGCGGATATTACACAGGATGCTTTTATCGCCGCTTTCCGTGCCATTCGATCCTTTCGCGGCGGCTCCTCATTTCGTGCCTGGCTCCTGCGCATCGCCTCAAACATGGCCTGTGACCACTGGCGTCGCACACAGCGACACTCCGAAGAATCGTTAGATGTACTCGCCGATGAAGATGAGCCACATGCGGCCAGCGATCTAAGTTCCCTGGTGGAAAGCGGGCAAGAAGCAAACCCTGAAGAATATTTACTCAGTCAAGAATTACAGGGCATTATTCAACGCGGCCTGCAAGCACTTCCCCTCGATCAACGCGTAGCCGTGGTTTTATGCGATATCGAGGGACTTTCATATGAAGAAATTGCGCTTACAACCCAGTCCAATATTGGGACGGTGCGGTCACGCATCGCGCGTGGGCGAGCGCGCCTGCGCCTTTACCTTGACCAGTACAGGGAACTTTTGCCACGTAATTATCGTCTACCTACTAACAAAGAGTAAAACCAGCATGGAGTACCGGCGTGGCCAATTTAGATAGAGATCGACACCTGACAACTGAACAGCTTTCAGCGTTCCTGGACGCGCAGCTCTCGCCAGCGGAACAGGTGGAATATAATGCACATATCGAAAGCTGCCAGCGGTGTCAAGGCGCACTGGCGAGCCTGCGACAGACGGTGGCTTTACTGCGAGCTATGCCACAGCCAGCGGTACCCCGTTCATTCGCGCTGCCAGCAGGTGTCACCTACCTACAAGAACCAGCCACTCGTCAGGGAGAACCAGCATACACACCAGCACGACGCGGGTTGCCGCATTACATGCAGCGTTCCTTGCGCATAATGAGTACTATTGCCGCGGTGATCGGCTTTATCTTCCTGCTGTCAGGTGTTCTACCCATGCTGATACATGGTGGGGGGACGATGACAACGTCGGCAGGTTCTGCAACGGCGCCAGCCTCACCTAATAATAAGGCCATGCAGCCGAATGAAAAGGCAACGAACAATGCGCCTACACACACGCCCAATAAAACCTCCCCTAGCGCTGGGAGCTCACCCGCCGGCACACCAGCGCGTGGTAGTACACCCGCTGCGAGGACGGAGCCAAAGAAAACCTCCCCCAATAACCAGCCGCCGAAGCAAGCTCCGCCTGTGCCTCCAATTATCGACTTGAGTATACCCCTGGTGCGGCAAGCACTGGGCTTCGCTCTCCTGGTCATCGGTATCATAGGCGTTCTCTTAACGAGGCGCTGGTCGCCACGACGGATGTAAAGAAGGCTATGCCCTGGCGATCCTCCAGCACTCTTTCGCAATTGACCAGTCTTCCTGCGTGCTCACAATGAGCACACGTACAGCAGACTCGGCTGCAGCAACATCCTGATCCGAAGGGGATTGGGCATTTTTTTGCGGGTCGAGGTGGAGGCCAAGAAAAGCAAAGGCAGCACAGACATCCGTCCGCATTTCGGCGTCATTTTCGCCAACCCCGCCAGC
>Ga0209027_1000815_pt1 | contig 11544 bp, 12 predicted proteins | sample GraSoi013_1_20cm_3_FD_185821 | JGI IMG/M metagenome (GOLD analysis project Ga0209027, IMG submission 185821) | Grasslands soil microbial communities from the Angelo Coastal Reserve, California, USA - Sample 09_27_2013_1_20cm (SPAdes) (version 2) | ecosystem: Environmental > Terrestrial > Soil >...
CCCGGCCTGTTGGCGCCGTAGAAGGGGGCGCTGAGATCCTTGTAGAACTGCGAGCGGTCCGCGCTGACGCCGGCGCGGATTTGGTCGAACGCCTCAATTGGCGTGCCGCCTGGATTGGCCTCCGTCTTCAGCATCAGCGGCGGCACCGCGCCGACCAGCACGGCCTTGGCCAGGCGCGAGGTGCCGTGGCGACCGATGTAGCGGGTCACCTCACCGCCGCCGGTGGAATGGCCGACCAGCACCGCGTCGTGCAGATCAAGCGTGTCGATGAGCGCCGCCAGATCGTCGGCGTAGGTGTCCATGTCGTTACCGTCCCAGGGCTGGCTGGATCGCCCATGGCCGCGACGGTCATGGGCGATCGCGCGATAGCCATGGGAGGCCACGAAGACCAGCTGGTCGTCCCAATCGTCGGCATTGAGCGGCCAACCGTGGCTGAAGACGACAGGCTGCCCCGTGCCCCAGTCCTTGTAATAGATATGGGTGCCGTCCTTTGTGGTGATCGTGCTCATGGGATGAATTCCTCCTTTCAGGATCAACCTGGTTGTGAATCTCCAGATTCGATGGTGGCACATACGCTTTGGAGAACACCAAAGTTTCTGGCCTGTTACGCGTATAACTCCTGCTTCCAGCAGGTGAGACAGGTGAACATTCAACGTTCATACAGATTATACCTTCTATGGTTGCGTTTTCATAGATCGTTAGACATCGTCTAGCCATCGTTTTGCAGGGATAAGACAGCATCTTGCCTTCCAACTAGGGATGTGTTTGATAAGCAGAAATGTACTATCCGCTTCCTCTGACAAGATGACCATCAGAGAAAAATAGTTATCGCGCTCTTACTCGCTCAAGGAAGATCTTCACTGAGCGCCTGCTGCAGGAGGGCATCAGGATGTTCTTCTGCAACAGCACCAATGTTCTCGGCCCAGTGCTGTCCCAGGATCCATGCCATCTCCACTTTCCGCGCTCGTCTGGGAGGGAGGAGCGATCACCTGTGCGCCGGGATCGCGAGGTCGGCGACGAGGCCGAAATGGTCGCTGGCCCACACACCGTTGATCGGTTCGTCGAAGATACGCGCGCAAGCCGCAATGACCAGAGTAGGTCCTCCGTGCTCCCCACAACGCACAAAGATGTAGTCGATTCGTCGGAACGGCCAGTCCCAATCCCACAGCAGAGGATTGCGAGGGGTGTAGGTATGGCCCGGATCTCCCGGATGCGTGCTCTCCCAGGCGTCACGGTAGCAGACGCTCATATCACCCAGAGACTGACGGCCAGACCAGAAGCGAATACTGGTTGCCTCCGGATCGGCATTGAGGTCACCGACCAACACCACATGCTGGTTGCGCAGGCTCGTACGCTCCTCCACGACCCGCGCGGCTACCACGGCTTGCAACTCGCGCTCATGCTCGAAGTTCAACTGCCAATTGGGAAAATGGTTGACGAACAGCAGCGGACCAACAGGGTCTGGCGCGAAGACCTCTGCGACGAGGGTCGTACAGGGGAAGTCCACCGTTCTGGGTGTTACGTGTAAGTCCAGCTCTCGCACTTCTCCCAACGGCCATCGGCTCGCGATCGAGATACCCATCCCCTCAGGATCTCGGCCTTTCTGATGGGCGATGTGGAACCCAGGACCGAGCAGATCGATCATCTGGTCATACTCGTCGTTCTTGATCACTTCCTGCAACGCCACCAGATCGGGTCGGAGTGCGCGAAAACCATCGATGAGCACAGACCGGCGGTCGGCCCATGCTCCGTTGCGCCCCCACAGGTTCAGCGAGACCACACGCACGTTACCGGGGCGCGGCCCCGTGCTCGGAAAGGGGTTCGTAGACATGATGCTCTCCTTTCATCCCATACAGGATACAGGCTCTGATGGTGGCATGGCAAGCTCATCAAGCTTTAATGTGCATGACAGTGACTATCGGGGAATACGTTTTGCTGGCAGATCCTAACAATTCGACCATCCGGCACTCATCATCTAGGCGCCAGCCCCATTTGTTTTAAAACCAAATAAGACTATAATAAAACCGTGATCACAAAACATGAACGGCTACAAGCACTCGAAAATCAAATTTTTCGCCTGAACAGGCGCGTAGATACTTTAAACCAGCGCAGCAATCGCCTCTCGTGGGTCCGCCTGGCAACCTTCCTGGGCGGCCTCTTCCTGAGCATTGTTATATTTTTCCTGGCAAGCTGGCCCTGGGCTCTCGTCACCGGCGCCATCACCTTGCTAGCTTTCAGCATCGTTGCTTACTTTCACCGCAAGGTTGAACGCAGTATAACCAGGCACAAAATCTGGCAGCAGATCAAAGCCACGCACGTGGCGCGCATAAAACTTGACTGGGCCAACATCCCCTCCATAAGCTCAAAATCACCAGTAACCGATCACCCATTTGAAACAGATCTCGATATCACCGGGGAGCGCTCACTGCACCAGCTCATCACCACCGCTATATCCTACGAGGGCAGACAACGCGTACAGGAGTGGTTGCTGAATACATCCCCAAATCTACAAACCATTGGCGAGAGACAGGCGCTGCTTCAGGAGCTGGCCCCGCTTTCCCGCTTCCGCGATAAGCTCACCATGAAATCGCTGCTCGCTTCAACGAATGTAGCTGAACACCTGGAAGGAAAACGCCTGCTGAACTGGCTTAAACAGCAGGACACATATCACCAGTCTCGTTCAACAGTCATTGTCGCAATTGCTCTCTCAGTTCTCAGCATCACGCTTCTGCTCCTGAACATCTTCTCGCGCATTGGCCCTCAATACTGGATCATCGCTGTCATACTCTCCATTGGCTGGTTCTCTATAAAAAGAAAAGAGCGTAGCGACCTCTTCGAGGATAGCTACTTTTTACGCGACGCGTTCGCGCAACTCAGCACGATCTTTGAGTACCTGGAAACCTACCCTTATGGCAACAACCATCATCTGAAAAAGCTGTGCAAGCCGTTCTTTGCCAATAGCACCCGGCGTCCTTCATTCCTCCTGAAGCGACTCTCGCGTATCGCCTCGGCCTCCACGCTGGCAAAGAATCAGTTTCTCTGGCTCATCGTGAACGCCCTCGTTCCCTGGGACGTCTACGTTGCTATTCGGCTCAACCACTACAAATCGCTCATCGCCGCGGCTCTACCTGCCTGGCTCGATGCGTGGTTCGAGCTTGAGGCGCTCAATTCACTCGCCACTTTCTCCTACCTGAACCCGGAGTACGTCCTACCTGAAATAACTGTGGCTAAAGAGCAAGACAACCACCGCCTTTTCCGCGCCAACGGCCTTGGGCATCCCCTGATTGCATATGAGAAGAAAGTCGTCAACGATTTTGCCATGAACGAACTGGGTCAGATAGACATTATTACAGGCTCAAATATGTCAGGCAAAAGTACATTTTTGAGAACGTTAGGCATCAACCTCTGCCTGGCATATGCCGGTGGCCCTGTCAACGCCACCTCCTTTCAGGCCGCTCTCTTCAGAATTTTCACATGCATCAAAGTCAGCGATTCCGTGACCGACGGCTATTCCTACTTCTACGCCGAAGTAAAACGCCTCAAAGCGCTGTTAGACGAACTGAAACGAGATAACGACCTGCCCCTTTTCTTCCTCATCGATGAAATCTTTAAGGGCACCAATAACCGTGAGCGCCTCATCGGTAGCCAGGCATACATCCATGCCCTCGTCGGACAAAATTGCCTCGGCGTCATTTCGACACACGACCTGGAGCTAGTGCACCTTGCAGACACCTCGCCCAAAATCAAAAACTACCACTTTAAAGAGGACGTCATCAATGGCCAGATGGTCTTTGATTACATCTTGCAACCAGGACCCAGCCCAACCACAAACGCCCTCAAAATCATGCAAATGGAAGGCCTACCCATCGAAACACCCGAAATGTAAGGGCAACAGGCTTGCTTTCAGAGGTAGATATCGTGTGACATCGCCTCAGAAGCCAATCCGTAACCATAGGGGCGAAGGGGGCTTTACACGGGTAGGTTTTTTGTGATGTCCCTTCGGAAGCGCCTTCGTACCCGTAGGGGCGGGGGAACGATGATGCAGGACACGCTCCTGGCTCGTCGGCGCGTACCCATCCTGTGGTGACACCTGCTGTGAGCTCATGTTCGACCGGCTGGGACAGGCTGGGGAGCACGTCCAGGGCCTGGTGGACGTCGAGCACCAGGAACAATGGGACAGGAAGTGAGCCGTGTCTTCCCCTGCTGAGGAGGCCTCGACGTGAGCCTGGGACCAGGCCTCTGATCCAAGCGATCCGGCTCCTGCTTCTGCCTGCTTCTTGCTCTCTCCCAGAATCTCTGCTATCCTCTACACAAGAAATTGAAGCGGTGGTAGGTGCACGACGCCATCGCCCTACCACCTCAGAGAGGCGTTGACCCGCATGGGATACACCATTCATACACCAGTGTAGAGCTAGCTCTTGGGGCAGTCACTCTCCATCAGAGGACATCTCGCTTCACCTGGCTGTACATCACGCTACTTTTGTGGGTCATGCAAGGAGGGCATGCCAATGAGGACCCATACCTACGGCGAGCGCGACTATGCCTTTGGTCAAGCGATGCTCACGCGCCGCGCCGCGATGCATCTCACACAAGTGGACCTGGCTCGCTTCCTCGCGATCTCACGGGGAGCGGTGCTGGCCTGGGAAGCGGGCAGCAGTTATCCCAAAGCCGAGCACCTCAAGGCGTTCATCGCGTTGTGCGTCGAGCGTCAGGTCTTTGCTCCTGGACGAGAGGCCGAGGAGATCCGTGCGCTCTGGCATGCGGCGCACCAGAAGGTGCTCCTGGATGAGTCGTGGCTCTCCCGCCTGCTTAGCGAGCCTTCTCCCCCGATCAAGGGCAGCGCCCCTGGGCCGAGCGAGCAGGCCAGCGCACGTGCAAAGCCGGTGACTGGGTCGGCTCCCAGCCGACGGGTCGACTGGGACGATGCGCTGGATTCTACCTTTACGGTAGCCACAAGCCTCAACGGACAGTACTGGGCGGCAGGCGGCAGGTGCGGGGAAGTGCGCGTGTGGCGAGAGGGGGGTCAGCGTCTGCACCTGCTCTGGCGGGCGCATACCGACACGATGTTGGCCCTCGCCTTCAGCCCGGATGGAACGCGCCTGGCCAGCGGTGGCGAAGATGGCAGCCTCTATGTGTGGAAGGCCTCCGACGGCACGCTGCTCCAGCGGCTGCAGGGGCATCGTGGCGTGGTCTATGGCGTGGTGTGGAGCCCGGATGGCACCCGGTTGGCCAGTGGTGGCGGGAGCAGAGGCAGTGGAGAGGTGGTCCTGTGGGATACCCGCAGCGGAGCCCACTGTGGGGAGCGCCTGTACACCATAGCCTCCGCTCCGGGCAGTGTATTGGCCCTGGATTGGAGCCCGCGCGGAGAGCTGCTGGTCAGTGGGGACAGTGACGGTCGGCTTTGCTGGTGGGACGTCCAAAGTGGGGAATGCTTGATGCAGCGCCAGGGGCATCAGGGGGCGATCCAGTCGCTCAGGATCAGCCCCGATGGCCACAGGCTCGCCAGTTGCGGCGATGACGGGACCATCCAGGTGTGGGATCTTGAGAGTGGCGAGAGGCTGAGGAGGCTGCGGCGCGACCGGCCCTACGAACGGCTCAATATCACCGGAGTGAAAGGACTCACCCAGGCCGAGATCGCCTCGCTGCGAGGCTTGGGAGCGATTGAGGAGGAGACACTTCCCCTTTGAGAGAACTCCTCTACGACGTGGATATGCGTCAAAACCGAGGATTCCTCCACGCCGCCAGGTTGCCATCAGTCCAGGAAATAAGCCAGTTGCTGGACCATTTATGCGTCAAGAGGAAGGACAAGAATTCGGACAAATCACAAAGGTGTCCTGTAACGGTGCTGCGTATTTGATTACAGAGCCCTGTATGAGAAATCCTGATTGTTGGCGACTTCTAACAGAGGGAGGAATCTCGATGAAACGTCTACTTCTGGTAGCTCTGGGCATAGCCTTGCTCCTGGTGCTCGCCTCCGCCCTGCCCGCAGCGGCGTATGGCGGTGAATCCAGTGCGACCATGTCCTGCACGGATAACACCTCGACGATGACCAGAACCGTCATCGTCACGATCACCTGGCACGCAGTGAAGGAAGGGGTCAATGAGGCGGATGCCCAGGCGTGGGGGGGAAGTCCCACGGTCCTTCTCGGTTCGGACACCGTATCGATATCCCCGCCGCAGGCCAAGGGGAGCGTGTCGATGACGTTCTCCTTCAATGACACGACGCCGTTCGGAAACGTGCAATGGCAGCTCTACTACGGCGGCCACATCGCACCAATCCAGGCCGGCCAGCTCGATGCAGCCAATTTCCCGGGCTGCCCCTACCCATAGCTTGCCGGTCAGACTGGGCGTTCCAAGCGTACGGCCAGTCAGCCGGTGAACTTGACGCTGCCCTTATAAAGCGCCACCATACGAAGCAGGGATATTTCAATCACGGCGTTCTTAAAGACGTTGTTCGTCGTTCACGATGAGCATGATTTTCTTCCTCCTACATCAGAAACGTTGTCGGAGCGCGCGCCGTCCTCTCCGAATCGCGTGCTTGTCAAAGAGTAGTGTAGGAAATGGCTGTGAGGATGGCAAGGCTGTTAGCCACGGTCAACTGCCCATCTACGTGAAGTATGATACGAGACAGTCTCTTTTTGGGCTGCTTGCTCGTCTATGTCTTGAGGGGAGGATCTCTTACCCCGGCAAAGATGAAGCCTCCACCTCAATCAGCAGACCCTCATTCCCTCGAAGGTGTACCTCTGATAAGTGGATGGGTCCCTCACAGTCTAAGTGCGTGGAGAGCAGGACACGGCCTTGACCCTGTTCCGGCAGCGTCACCACCTGGTCGTGCGCTGAGAAGTTGAGCGCCACCAGACAGCGCTGGTCAGAGTACTGGCGCAGGTAGACGAAACAGGTGGCACTCTCCTGCTTAACGGACTGGTACGAACCAAGAGTCAGGGCGGAATGAGAACGTCGAACATCGAGTAAGGCTCGTGTCAACATCAGGAAGGAGCGAGGATCATGTTGCTCAGCCGCTACATTAAAGGTCTGGTAATCGTTTGCAACGGGTAACCACGGCCTCACTCCAGCAGGACAGAAGCTTGCATTGGCACTGCCATCCCACTGCATCGGGCTGCGAACCGGGTCACGACCCTGCTCAGGATGGTCCTTTCCTAGTGGATCATACATCAATTCTCTCGGCAGCGGGACGTCCTGCATGCCCAACTCGTCACCATAATAGCAGGTGGGGGTCCCGCGCAGTGTAAGCAACAACATCTGGGTCAGCCGCGCCTGCTCACGGCCCACACGTGTGGCGATGCGCGTTCGGTCATGATTGCCCAGGACCCAATTGGGCCAGGCTTCCTGGGGCAGAGCCGCTTCGTAACCCTCGACAGCCTCACGAATGGTGCTTGCTTCCCAGATCGGCATGGTCACGAATTGGAAATTGAAGGGGAGGTGAATTTCGTCGAGCTGCTCGCCGTAGTACGGCATCAGACGCTCCAATGGCAGATAGAGTTCGCCGATGAGTACGCGCTGGCTATAGCTTTCGGTCACTGCACGCATCTCTTGCATAATATCATGCATGCCCGGTTGGTCTACGACGTAATGTTCTAGCAGGCGGGTAGAGAAGGGGTCATCTGGCCTCCACAGCGGATTCACCGGATTATCACGGAACTGCTCATCCTTGAGAAGCACCTCGAGCGCGTCTACACGGAAGCCATCAACGCCCCGGTCGAGCCAGAAGCGCATAACATCAAACATCGTCTGACGTACCTGGAGATTACGCCAATTCAGATCAGGCTGTTTCACATCGTACAAGTGTAGGTAGTATTGCTCGGTCTGTTCATCAAATTGCCAGGCTGACCCGCCAAACCTGCTGGTCCAGTTATTGGGAGGACCACCATCAGGAGCAGGGTCTTGCCAGATATACCAGTCACGTTGCTCGTTCATGCGGCTGGAACGCGCCTGTTGGAACCAGGGATGCTCATCGGAGGTGTGGTTGGGTACAAAGTCTAGAATGAGCTTGAGGTCGCGCTGATGGGCCTGGTGCAGCAAGGTGTCCAGGTCCTCAAGGGTCCCGAAGAGCGGATGAACATCGGTGTAATTCGTAATGTCATAGCCAAAATCGGCCATGGGAGACGGGTAGATTGGCGAGAGCCAGATCGCGTCAACGCCGAGCCAGCGCAAGTAATCCAGCCTGCTGGCGATACCAGGGAGATCTCCCACCCCATCGCCATTGCTATCGAGAAAACTGCGTGGGTAGATCTGATAAATCACTCCCGTTTGCCACCAGAAATGGGGCTGCGTCATGGGTTGTTTTGTTTCTCCTCTCGCAAGTTGTCTCTGTAGTATATCATCTTCCCTTTCACCTAAGCTGTCTTTGTCAAAGGACACTGTTCAGATGTGTTCTCACTCAGGCAAACTTCAGCTTACCCTTGTCCGGCTCGCCCCCAACCTCACCCGAAACTAACAGCCGAATAAATCTCACCAAAAAACCGGCTCGGGACCGTCGTAAGCAACTGTGTATGGGCAAATCCATTCTTTCGTGCCAGCAACTCCCAGCTTCTAAACGAAAAGGGATATGGTACCCACATATTGCCTCGATCCGCATTATATTCGACTATCAGCAAACGCCCCCCGGGTTTTAGATAGCCGCGTACCAACTGCAACACGGCATCCTTATTGCGCACAAAATGCAGCGAATTGGCCATCACCACTCCATCCAGCTGCGGAAGAGTGAGCCTCTGCATAAAATCAGCATTGATGTATTCAACCCTTATCCCAGGAAAGCTGGCCCGCATAGCTCTCTCCTGTTCTTTGAGCGCACCCCTATCCTTATCCACCGAATAGATAGAACCCTCAGTCCCCAGTAAATCGGCCAGCGCAAGTGTAAAGGCCCCCGCTCCAGAGCCAAAATCAGCCCACACCCCACCGGGTTCCACTATACCCTTCCGCAATAGCCTGACATGATCCTCATGATTCATAAACAAACTCCCGCAATAACATAGGTTACCGCAAAACAATCAATAGCCTTCCCAAATGCGACCACATAACAAACACTAGGTTAAACGTAGGGGCCGATTTATCGCGCCCACAGCCGATTGATCGGCCCTCAGTGCATCTTCCGCCATCCAGATACAAAAGCTAAAAAGCACAATGAACCATCAACCACCCGATTTCTACCTCAAAAAAAGAACTCAATATAAGCCATATCATCTAACAAACACTATCAACATAGAGGGCCACACATGACACCCCAAACTCACCTATCAAACAACACCATACCACTTACCACACATCAACATATCCTCTTTCCGACCGGCGAAAAAATTCTGTCGCAAAATCGGACACATTTCCCCCAAAATCCATCGCATACCGGGAAAGTGCCCTGCGAAAATTCCCTGTTTTACACCACTATTGTAGGACTGTTTTCCAAAAGGCTAGAAATCTCCCGCGATCTCGATTACAATAGTCAGAGAAACTTTTTATCAATCTATGTCGTGTTTATTACCGGAGATTGCATTTATGTCCAATAATCCTTTGACACTCCCTGAGTATCAGGTGGAGACGGAAGAACTTAAACGTCTTCGGGCTAAACTTCTCCCGCCGTACAGGGTTGTTCTATTTGACGATGACTACAATGAAATGAATTATGTTGTCTTCGTACTGCTACACTCAATCAACAATCTCTCTCAAGCAGAGGCCGAACGCATCATGCTCACCGCGCACCTCACAGGTAATGCTATCGTCACAGTCTGCCCAAAAGAGATTGCTGAGTTTTACCAGGAGCGCCTGCTCAGTTACGGACTGACAGCAACCATCGAGCCAGAGTAGGCACCTGGCGACAGCGGGCTGCAAGGGAGGTGGCAGAAAAAAAACGATGCCACCTCCCTTGTACCTGTAATGATAATGCATAAACCTTTCCTTTCATTGTACGATTCGGACATTGACGCAAGCCATTTTTAGGTATAGAATCATAGCAACAAACCTGTGTGGACTGCATTAAGAATGATCCGCTGAAATGGCTGAAAACTGTAAAATGCTAGAATGATGCTGTTTTATCATGCTCCACCAGGAGGGGAGACAATATGGTTCACTTATGGCGCTCAAGAGCCAAAGATGAGACTGAAACAAGTAAATCTGCTCCAGGGGTTGGAGCAACGGGAGATATTGCCGTCGTTGTCGAGGACAACAAGCTCGATAACGAACTGGTACGTCTCGCCTGCCTTATGGCTAAAAAAGCCAAACGCAAAGTACACCTTGTTTATATAATCGAAGTACCACGCACGTTACCTCTCAAAGCCGTCCTCACCAAAGAGTCTGAACATGCCGATAAACTTCTCACCGACGCCCTCACTATAGCAGATGATGCTGGATGTGATGCTGTCGCGGAGGTAGTTCAAGCGCGCGATGCAGGCCCTGCCATTGTGGACGAAGCGAGAGATCACGCATGTGCACTAATTCTGCTCGGCCTGGTGCGTGACCCTCATAAAATACATAACGACCTGGGAAAAACCATTCCCTATGTACTCACAAATGCCCCCTGCCGCGTGTGGGTTGTAGAAGACCCATGCAAAGATGCTAGGGACGCTAAAGACGCCAAAGACGCAAAGGAGGCCAAAGAGGTAACCAGCCAGAAATCGTAAGCTAAAAGTTTATACCTGGCATCCATCACCATACACCTCTTGGATGCCAGGTATAAATACCCATAATTATCTGGCTCTCCATCCCCTGATCTGCAAGATCAAGGAAATATTTTTTTAATGCCCAAATATCCCTTCCAACACAATCAAGTATGTTATAATGATAACGTACTGATTGATGAAGAGTGTCATATCGCCCAATGCCTGTGTTATGGCGTTGCTTAATTGGGAGGGCTTATACTGATGACTACAAACTCTCATTCCGCTAGTAGTCCAACTCGTACACACAAAGATTACTATCATGCGCTTCACCAGGCTGCACTGACCATCACGTCCAGCCTTGAACTAGACCAGGTCTTACAAAGCGTGGTCATGAGTATCACTGAAGCCATGCAGGTGAAAGGCTGTGTCTTACGCTTACTCGACCCCCGTACCGGCCGATTACAACTGAGCGCAGCATACGGGCTAAGCGGAAACTATTTTGCAAAAGGTCCCGTAGAGGTTGAGCACAGTCCTCTTGATAGTGAGGCGCTCTGTGGTAGACCTGTCATCATCCCTGATGTCAGCAAGGACAACCGTTTTCAATACAAGGAGGCAGCCAGACGAGAAGGCATTGTTTCCGTACTCTGCGTGCCCTTGGAGGTGCATGGTAGGGCAATTGGAGTATTGCGCGTCTACACAAGCGAACAAAGCACCTTTCACGAAAATGACATCCAGTTCCTCACCGTCCTGGCCAGCCTTGCCGCGCTAGCAATTGAAAATGCCAACCTCTACGATAACCTCAAACGATCCTACGATGGGGTAATGGATGCCCTCTGGGGCGTTTCCCTGGGCAGTACGTAAATAACGCGAAATGTAGGGCGACCGCCTCGGAAGCGCCTTCATACCCGTAGGGACGCTTGCGTCGCCCCCGTCC
>Ga0209027_1000816_pt1 | contig 11540 bp, 8 predicted proteins | sample GraSoi013_1_20cm_3_FD_185821 | JGI IMG/M metagenome (GOLD analysis project Ga0209027, IMG submission 185821) | Grasslands soil microbial communities from the Angelo Coastal Reserve, California, USA - Sample 09_27_2013_1_20cm (SPAdes) (version 2) | ecosystem: Environmental > Terrestrial > Soil >...
CTAGCGAGAGTACGAGTGTGCCGATGGTTGTTGGGAAAGAAGAGGGGACGGGGATGTTGGTTTTGGAGAAGTAGGAGTTGCCAGCCTCCGACGTTGAAGTAGGCGGTGGCTACGTCGAGCGAGTGTCCCCTGTGGTGGTGCAGGAGGTTGTTGAGGACGTCGGCCATGTTGTGTTGTTGGTTGTCGATGACGAATGGGATGCTGGTCATAAGGTGGCCTCGATTCGTGCGAGAGAAATGGGTCTTATTCTGTCCGATTTTGCGACATAAATTTTTACCGATTGATGAGTTATGCTGACTCAAGATCAAATAACTGGCGAATCCAGGTTATGAGTTGTTGAGCATGTGAAGTGGTGGCATCAAGATAACGTGCAGTAATAGCCACACCCATTGGCTTACCTGGCTCTTTTTGCCACGCAAGCCAGGTATGAATGCATGCCTTACTTTCATACACATTATGAAAACGACGGTCCGTTTCAATAGCCTTAACCTCTTCTACAATGTTCTTAGCCTTAGGCCAGAGCACATCATCTGAAGGTACCAAGAAACGAACAAAATCCTCTAATGCGCCAGAAATTTGGTTATTAGGCATGAGCCAAATCCCAGCTACAGGAAGCCCTTCTTCTTTAAGAATAAGGCCATCTGGGTTGGGATTAATTGGCAAAGAGCTATAACCTAAACCATTCAAAATATCATGTACTCTTTGCCAACGTGCAGTAAGATTAGTATCAGCATCTACAATAATACCAAATCGTCTCATTTCATCGATTTTAAGATAAGTTCTAAGCCTCTTTTCACTCAAGAGGTTATCGATACCTTCGTGGTCTTTGATCTCAAAATGCTCATTCTTGATTTTAAATTGCTGAGGAATTCGGTGGTAGCCTAGTAGATGACTTAGTACATGTTTATCATCATTACCCTCAACCAGCAAATAGTTTTCATACTTGTCCTCTTTAACCACACTATCATTCATAATCAACGTACCTCAATCTGCTCACGCGTAGCAATGCCCAATTCCTCTTCATCAAATAACGTGACATTGACTGCGCCTTTTTTGAGAGATAATCGGATAACTATTCCTTCTTCCTGGGCATTTTCCTGGGCAGCCTGCTGGAACGCTTTAATGCAATCCCAACTATGTGTTGTAGCAAAAACCTGGACATTAAGACGACGAGCCACCTGGAAAATCAGTCGCCATAGGTCTGGTTGCACGGAGTAGTAGAGGCCATTTTCAAACTCATCGATGAGAAGTATTCCATCTTTGGCATTGACGAGCGCTAACGAGATGCCAAGAGCGCGAAGCATCCCATCACCGAGACTGTATAAAGGAAGCGGCTCATCACTATCCTTGATCTTTACAATGGGAATACGCTCCCCGCCGGAAAGCGGAGTGCTTATAAAATTGAGATTGACCAGCCCTGGGGCGATGAGACGGAGTGCAGCCAGCACATCAGCTTCGAATTTTGTCAAAGCAATACCATCCCACAATTCAATGAGACGATGCCCACTTAATCCATGTGCTGGCGTGAGTACACATGGAATTTCGTTAGAGTTCAACCTAAGTATGCCTTGACGAAGCGATGGATCGATAGGATAACTCAGGGTAGCTCCGGCAGCCTGGATAGTGAAACGAGGAGCCAGGTTATCAGCAGTATAATCTTCTCTCGGCTCTAGCAGCCTTGTGTGAAGAGTACCATCGCGGGTTTCTGTAATAGACCAATCAATAGCGATAGAAAGCATCTCTTGCGGTGAATTAATGGGGCCGATCTGGATAGGCTGAAGCCCTGGCTTGATATCATTGCGCCCGTAGAACAGGTACTTGAGGGCGACGAGCATATCTCTGACATTGACAAACGGTTGTTTCACCTCATGCCGAGTTCTCATGATTTCCCAGATGAATGTTGGCGTTGAAGCTCGACTAGCATACAATTGTAATGCCTCAAGCAGGCTCGTTTTCCCAACATTATTTTTGCCAACGAGGAGGTTGACCCGGCCGAGATGCTCTATTTTCAGGTCGTGGAATGCACGGAAATTGCGGATTTCGAGTGAGTTCAGGATGAGGGTCTCCATTGCAAGCTTTTCCTCCAGTGTTGGTGTAGATGAAGTACGTTCAAGTTGATCTTCTCTTGCTACAAGCTGACCTTCTCCTACAGGGCTTGTTTCTCTTGTCGAAGCAGGGTCTGTACTTCTTCCGGTGTCATGCTGCTACTGTATCCGCTTTGGCCTTGCTTTGCAAGCTTTTCAAGACTTGTGTATAGTTATGAATAGTTATTGATATACTTTGCTAAGTTCTCTGAGTAAATCATATTTCAGGCAGAATACAGGAGAAACAATGGAAACACAAGACCTGGATATTATGGTTGGTATAAGTCCTGAGCTCTATCAACAAGTCAAGATTGTTGCTGCTCAGAAAAACCTTTCTATCCGGGAGTACCTCGAAGAAGTCCTCGAGGGAATTATGTCTCGTGAGACAAGTACCTCACAAGAGCAAGGGAGTCCTATGACTCATGAAACATTTGAAGAATTACGTCAATTACGTGAGCGCATCAAACGAAACCATCCCGGACAAACCTTTGACGATTCCACCGAACTTATCAGACAGATGCGTGAAGAACGCTCTCAGTATCTGGCTGACTAAATTTACCCTATTTCCCTCTGGATGAATGCTCTCTACTTACTATGTCTATTCCCTGACGGCCCTCTTTATCTGGTAATACTTTGAGGACCGTTACCAGCCAGTTCAGGGAATCGCGCAGGAGTTGCCAGCCTCCAACGTTGAAGTAGGCGGGGGGCTACGTCGAGCGAGTGTCCCCTGTGGTGGCGCAGGAGGTCGTTGAGGACGTCGGCCATGTTGTGTTGTTGGTTGTCGATGACGAATGGGATGGTCATAAGGTAGCCTCGAATGGTGCGAGAGAAATGTGCATTATTCTGTCCGATTTTGCGACATATTTTTTTTTACTCAGCATTAACGTACCCCATAATGAGTTTTCACAAAATAATTCGGGTATCAGAACATTGCCCGAGGGCTGATAATGAGTTTTCACAAAATCACCTGGATACTGGAACACCCACGCAGGGCCGATCAATCGGCGATGTGCGCGATAAATCGGGTGCACGGTAAACCGGCACCTACGGGTGATTCATTTGGCAAAGTGCATCATTGCGCTACTTACTATTTCTCTGGCGATGGAAAGGAAGCGGAATGAGATTGACTCGACCCAGGCGCTCGATCTGTAGGGTGGTGGAAGCCACGAAATTTGCGGATTTCGATTGAGTTCAGGTATATACATAGTAAACGCTCGGCACCGCTGTTCACCATTGCCGTCAAGACTGCTAGTAAGGTTTGTATCGAAGCAACCGGAAAGAGTTATAGCTAGACCCTCAACTGTCAAACCTACTGGTATCGGCAGAGACAAGTAAAGCTTGCTTGCTACAATAAGTAAAAAGCTTAACCCAAATCTAGTACTTTCCTACTATTTTTATGAGCTCTATGTACATATCGAGAAAAGGCTATACTACTCTTGTTCTGTGGTCATTGTCCTCGTACCAACTTCCAATTAGGGTTATCTGTGGATTTCGTCACCCATGTGAGCTAGACACATGCCGTTCATGAAATGTCTTAATTGGGGGAGGTTCTATGTTCCAGGGAGGGATAAATACTGAGAGTTCTGCTCTTCCTACACAGGACTTACACTCGCTGTCCGACTCTTCGCTCAGAGACAAGGTTACAGCGACACTCATCCGTGAAGAGGCAGCGGAGAGCCTCTTACTCAGTATTCAAGGAGATGCCGAGCTTGCAGCTCTCAATCAAGTATTGAACAGATACAAGGCACAATGGTGGCTCAAGCATTTGAGCAGGGTTGGAGCTCATCCGGCGAGGTATTGGAGAGAGCAACTTGGAGATGAGATCGAGGCGGCTACTAGCGGCAAGAACAGCAGCTCTCAGAGAAAGAAATTTTCCTGGTGGTTCTTTCGCAGCTTCGATATGAGTGGCGAAGTCAAATATTCCTGCTCGGGATCTACCGCATTCGAACTCAGAGTGAGCATCAGTTCTGACTTCGCCACCAATATCAGCTTCGCTCATGGAGTAAAATATGAGTTGTCCCAACTTGATCTTGATCCGTTTTATGATATGACCTGGACTTGTCAATAGATGATCCTTCCAGTATGAACCTGGTCACACTTCACCATGAATGCGCGAAACTGCCAGGAAGTCGGCACAGGCAATCAAAGCCGCGCCCCAGCGCCTTTCATCCACCCCTGAGAAGCCTATAATGGTTATGCTGCCTTTGTCACGTACAAGCGAATAGTCACGGCAGAGGTGACAATCTGTCCAACAAAATGGTACTGGCTATCTAACCACTTCTCGGCTGCCTGGGCCTTCAAAAAGGCAGTCCGATTTGGCAGACGAGCAACAATGAAGAATAATCGAGGATGCTGAGCACCATAGGCTGCCAGAGCAGTGAGATCAACGGCCGCATCATAGTTCGCAGGGCCGTGGTTCTCCCACGAAAAAGCGCCAGGGGAATCGGCGTCGAAGTGCGCATCGGACTGATATCGGGACAGATAGTACTCCACCGAGATCTGGCAGCCCTGCGCATTGGTGTAGCAGACCAGGCCATCACCTGGCTGATACCGCTGGACTAACCAGGAGGTGGGGATGTTCCAATTCTCTACCTGAGCATGCGCGTAGTACAGCGGCGTATAGTGAACGGCAAGCGCAATTAGAGCAGCAGCAAGTGCGATTTTCACTCCCTGAGAACGCAGGGTCGCAACCCCTAAGCCGACGAGCAAACAGAGTGGAGGCACAATGGTCACCAGGTAACGGGTCGAGAAGAGGCGGGTGTGGCCCTGCGAAACAACGTAGCTGATGACCACTGGCAGGATCAACCAGCAGAGTAAAGCAAAAGCCATGGGCAAACGCTGGCGTAATGTCTCCTCCTCTTTTCCCGAAGCATGCGTGGTCAGGACGTTCTGGAGCGGTGTATGGGGAGGAAGATGCGATAGCAGTGCGGCAAACAGACCAAGTCCACAGAACGCGACAAGCAGAGCCAGGTAGATCTTGCTATTCGCGCTGATATTGAAAAACAGGATGAACACGTTTTGGAGATGGGGAAGAGGAAGCCAGCCCGTTATCGATCCCCGACGGCTCACCAGGATCATCATGGGAATGCTCAAGATCCCACTGGCCAGCAGACTGGCCCCAAAGGCGAGGAGGCGCTTGCGGATCTGTACACGCCAGGAATTGGGCACGAGCACCAGGCCAGCGACCGTCGTCAGTTGTGCGAGGAAAATGAGTACACTGAACAGGTGGGTATAGAAGGCCAGGGTGATCGTGACAACATAGCAGAGCCACCAGCGTCTGGTCCGCGTTTCGTTGGTGAAGGCCGTGAAGAGCGCGTACCAGGCCAGACAGAGCAGGAGGAGTTGTAGGCTGTATCCCCGGGTCTCTTGCGCATAGGTCAGTTGCAGATCGTTCAGCAGATAGAGGCTGGCGCCGACGACCCCGGCCCACACGCCCAGGAACCGTCGTCCAAAGACAAAGAGGGCCAGGGTGCTCAGAGCGGCGAAAATCGCTGAGGGGAGGCGTACGACAAACTCGGTGGGGATGAGACCGAGTGCTCCGGTCAACTGGAGCCAGAAATGGAGGAAGAGATAATACAGTTCCATATTGGGCTCCACACCAAAGAGAATGTGCCACAGCAGGGGCAAGGGTTGGTGGGCAAGCTCAACGGAAAATGCTTCGTCGAACCAGATACTGGGGGTTCCCAGGCGATAGAGGTTGAAGCCCAGGGCCGCGAGAAACAAGACGCCACCAATGACCACATTTTGAGAGCGACGAAGCCTCTCCAGGAATCTTTTGGGGCGTGGTATCTCTGGCGGAGCTGCTACATCCGGCTCTAATTGATGTATATCAATATTGCAGACAAGATCGATAGGCTTCGGTTCCATCCACGTATGTTCTCCTTCCTCATCCTATGAACACGAGCTTTGAAATCGAGCCTAACCAGGAGATTAGGAATACTGTTTGCCTGTTCACCAGTACGTCAGGCAACTTATCTGTTGATTGTAACGAACGATTTCTATTTGCTGTAACTATAATGACCCTAAGATTTCAGACAAAAATCTATTGGCTTGTAAGGTGTAAATCTGGTAAGATGCATTTCGTCCAGATTAATCCAGATGATGAAGTTGTAGACAGTCCAAGTATTGGATGGAGCCAATGAACTACTCACGACGCTTAGGGGAAATTTCCCCTCACCAATTCCAAAGGGCGCTTGATCATTTTGATCTTGGCCTGTTTGTGCAAGCCGAACCGATCCCCTTTGGTTTGTTTGGGCAAAACGTCTTTGTGACCAGTACCAAAGGCGAGTTCGGACTTCACCCGCTGATGTGGAATGGGTAGAAGAAGTGATTGAACAGGCAAAAGATGCGCTGGACAACCACTTCCAGCCCTGCTTTTTGATTGTATGGGAGTATGTTCAAAGAACCCACACCGCCTGGTGGGATGATCAATTGCCATTCCGCCAATGGGTAGAACGCTATATTTCTGCTGACGCACTTTTCTCGTAAAGATCAGCGGGCATTTGTTGACGAGTGAGGCTGACTGATGCACACTCGAAGATCTATTGCTCTCGTTCTAAGAAAGGAGACGGCACCTTAGAAACCACGATTTTTGTGTCTTGAAAATCTGGGTCACTATAGTATGCTTGCTAGATCTGCTCTAGGATCTGTGTGATGAGCTGTTCAAAGGTGACGTCTTGCAGGAAAGCTGTGACCGGGATGACCACGTTCAGGTCTGATCCGATGCGGTTCTTTAGTTCGACAGACATCAGCGAGTCGATGCCCAGTCGGTTGAGTTGCTGGTGAGCATCGAGCTTCAGCGAGGTGTGACCCAGCACCCTGGCAATCTGGTCGCTCAGGTACTGCATGAGCGTCTGCTGACGCAGTTCATCGTCCAGTTCGGCAAGCATCTCGCTCGTCAGGAGCGGTCCCCCGGCTCTGTTCTCTTGCTGCGCTCCGGGCTCTTCGAGCAGGTGAGCGAAGAGCGAAGACCTGGTCAAGTTCGGATAGAACTGGCTCCACTTGGGCAGGTTAAACGACATCACACCGACCTGTGGTGGGCTCTGGTGCAGCAGGCTCCTCAGGATCGCCAGCCCCTCTTTGGGCTTCATACTCGCGAAGCCACGAAAGTCCAGGCGCTCGCCCCGGTTCTCCTTCATGGCCTGACCGACCTCGCCCCAACGGCCCCAATTGATGCACAGCGCTGGATAGCCCTGCTGCCTGCGGTAGTAGGCCAACATATCCATGAATGCGCTGGCCGCTGCGTAGTTGCCCTGGCCAGGCGAACCGATCAGTGATGCCGCCGACGAGAATAGGACGAAGTAGTCCAGCGGCTCATCCAGCGTCAGACGGTGGAGGTTCCAGGCCCCGTCCACCTTGGGTGGCATCACACCTAGAAAGCGCTCGCGATTCAATTGCAGCAGGGTGCTGTCATCCAGCACGACGGCGCAGTGGAAGACGCCGCGTAGCGGTGGCATCTCGCGCCGTATCGTGACCAGTGCGTTCGTCAGTTGCTCTTCCCGTGCGACATCTCCCTTCAGTACACGCACGGCCGCTCCGGTTTCGCGCATGGCTTGCAGCGTGGCTTCCGCCTCCTCGGTACCTCCTCGGCGTCCCATGAGGACAAGATGTCGTGCGCCCTGCTCGACCATCCACTGAGCCGTTCGGAGGCCTACGCCGCCCAAGCCTCCAGTAATCAAGTAGGTACCGTCCGAGCGGAAGAGGGCCTCCGCCTGCCCCTGCCCATGCAGCAAGGCATGGCGAGTGAGCCTGGCCACGTAGCGCCTGTCGCCGCGCAGCGCCACCTCGTCGGCTTCTTCATCGGACCAGATTTCCCTGAACAGGGTTCCCAGGCACTCCTCTGAAGGGGTTGTATCGAGATCGATCAAGGTGCAGTGCAGATTCTGGTGCTCATAGACGATCACGCGCCCCAATCCCCACCGCGCTGCCTGTGACAGCGCGGTCGTCCTATCCTGCTCCTCGATGGTATGGACGCCGCTGGTTACTAGCCAGAGTCGGGAGGACGTCTCCTTCTTTGCCGCTGTCAATGCCTGGATCAAGTGCAGTACGCCGATGCTGACCAGGTCCTGGTTCGCACGCAAAGGTTGCCGCATGCTCTCGTTCACCGAGGTCGTCAGCATGCCCCACAGGTACACGATGCCGATGGCCTGCTCACCGTTCTTACTGTACAACTCATCAAGGAGTCGGTCAAACTCCTCGGGGGTTACCGGAGACAATTCATAATGCTGGTCTTCAACCTGCTTGTATGACTGGCCTGGCGTCACGATCACACAGTTTGCACCGCTGGCTCGCAAGTGTTGGGCCAGTCCCTGGCCGAGCCCGTCGTGCTCGCTGAAGACCAGCCAGTTCTTGCGCGGTGTGCCCTTCGCACGCTGTTCGCTGCGAGCCTGCTGCTCCCAGTCGATGGTGTACAGTAACTGATTCAGACGCTGGCGCATGAAATCCTGCGTATTGCCGTCCAGCGATTGTAGGCGGAAGCCAAGCACCTCTAGCAGAACCCGCCCTTGCTCGTCGAGCAGGATGACGTCGCCTTCAAGGGTGCTTTGATCGCCGATCGCCTCTGGCCGAACAATCGCGTGCGTCCACAGCTTGCCGCCAGGGACTGGCCTTTGGTAGAACTTTACCCGCTTCACCACCACCGGTACATAGGTATCCTCGTTCTCCTCAGGCAGGAACGGCGTGATACCTTGCAGGAAGGCGTCCATGAGCGCCGGATGTACCTGGTAGCCGGACATATCGTCAGCCACCCCTTCTGGGATCGTAATGTGCGACATCACCTCGCCCGGACGCCGCCAGACCTGCGTGACGCCCTGAAAAAGTGGACCATGCTGGATGCCGCGAGCACGCAGGCCCTGATAGTATTTCGGAGCCTCCATCGCCAGTATCCACTCGCTCTGGACCTGTTCAGGCAACAGATGGATGATCTCCTCCCTCAGCAGCGGTTCCTCCTCGCGCCGCACGGTCACGCTGGCGTGCTGCGTCCACACCGCCGCCTGCTTATCCTGTCTCACCTCTGTGCTGAAGAAGCAGAGGGTCATCTTCCCCTCGTTCGCCTCCGGCGTCAGGATCACCTGCAGGGTCTGCGTGGTCCCTTTCGAGAAGAAGAGGGCCTTCGTGAGTTCAAGATCTTCGACGCTGAAGCGCTGCGGTCCGAAGATCTCAGTCGCGGCGGCGAGGGACAGCTCGATATAGGCCGCACAGGGCAGCACTGGCATATCATGCACGCGGTGGTCGCTCAGGTAGGGGAAGATCTCCGTATCAATGTCGGTGGTCCAGAAATACGTATTGGGATGGAGTGCTGACTGCATGCTTCTGCCAAGGATGGGATGGGACGTCCCGTCGCTGCACCGAGCCAGGAAAGATGAGATGGCGCCAGATTGAGGACGATCGATATTGGGGTTCCAGTAGCGCTGGCGTTGCCAGGGATAGGTCGGCAGGGGAACGTGATGTCCTCCGGTGATATACAGCGCGGACCAGTTGAGTGGGCATCCCTGTGTGTAGAGGGTGCCGAGCGTCGCCAGCATCGCGGCCCGTCCCTCCTCATCGCGCCGCATCGACGAGAGGGCCAGTCCGGACTTTTCGCTCTGCTCGATGGTCTGTCTGACGGCACCAACCAGGATCGGATGCGGGCTCATCTCCATGAAGACGCCGTAGTCGTCTTCCAGCAACGCCTGTATAGCGGCGAGGAAGAGCACTGGCTTGCGTAGATTGTTTACCCAGTACTGGGCCGCGAGCTCGCTCCCGTCAATGATTTCTCCGTGAACCGTCGAGTACATCGGAATCGCTGCCCTGCGTGGCTGCACGCGCTCCATAAGCCTGAGCAAGTCATCGCGCAGCGGATCCATCTGTGGGCTGTGCGAGGCGACGTCTACTTTGACGAGTCGGCCAAAGACGCCGTTGCGCTCGAGTATGGTCAGGATTTCGGCCAGTGCTTGCGGATCGCCTGACAGAACCGTCGAGCTTGCGCTGTTACTCACTGCCACAGAGACACGCTCTTCATAGTCAGAGACAATCGTCCTTGCCTGATCAAGAGAGAGCTCTACGGCCGCCATAGCCCCCTTGCCGCTCGTACGGAGAAGCAGCTTGCTGCGGGAGCAGATGATCCAGGCGGCATCCTCTAGACTGAGTGCTCCGGCCACATAGGCCGCAGCAACTTCTCCCATAGAGTGACCGACCACCATGTCAGGCTCGATACCCCACGAGCGCCAGAGGGCGGCCAGGGCCACCTCGATCGCGAAGAGCATCGGCTGGATCACATCGATGTCGGAGAGGCGCGAATGGTCCTCGTCGGCCTGCAACTGTTCGAGCAGTGACCAATCAACGTAGTGGCGCATCACCTGGTCACATGCCTTGATGGCGGCGCGAAAAACCGGCTCCTGTTCGAGCAAATCGTGCCCCATGCCCAGCCACTGTGAGCCCTGGCCCGGGAAAATCCAGGCAATCTTCTGTTGCTTGTTGGCGATCTTGCGCCCGCTGACCAGTTCCAGACCCGCCTCACCGCGGATGAAGGCCGCTAGTTTGTCGTGGGCATCCTGTCTGGAGCGGCTGACGACAGCAAGTCGATGGTCGTGATGGGTGCGGCGCAAGCTTGCCGTGTAACAGATATCATGTAATGCCTGATCGGCGTACTCCTCCTCCTCCAAATGTTTCAGGTAGCTGCCTGCCAGATCTTTCAGCCCATCAGGAGTCTGCGCCGACAGGGGCAGGAGATGGGTCGTGGGTATTGCACCGCACTGTGATGCCGGGGCCGGCATTATCAGTTGCGCTGCCTCTTCTACTATGACATGAGCATTCGTCCCTGCGATACCGAAGCTACTGACTCCCGCCAGGCATGGGCCATCGCTCTGCGGCCAGGGGATCAGCTGCGTGGGGATCATCAGGGCATAGTCCTGCCAGGGGATCGCGGGACTAGGCTGATGGAAATGCAGGTTGGGCGGGATCATCTTGTGCTTGAGGCAAAGCACAACCTTGATCAATCCGGCTAGCCCGGCGGCACCCTCGGTGTGGCCGATGTTGGTCTTGACCGAGCCAACGATCAACGGATGGTCGGCCGGTCGCCCCTCGCAGAGCACACTACCCAGGGCCTTGATCTCGACCGGGTCGCCGACGCTGGTTCCCGTGCCGTGGGCCTCGACATAGTGCACGCGCAGCGGATCGATACCAGCGTCGTGGTAGGCCTGGCGCAGCCCGGCTTGTTGCCCTTTCACACTCGGTGCCATAAACAACTCACAGTGCCCATCGTTGTTGGAGGAGCTACCACGAATCACGGCGTAAATCGGATCGCCATTGGCTAGTGCACATGAGAGGGGTTTTAACACCACCACGCCTGCGCCTTCGCTGCGTACGTAGCCATCGGCCTGGGCGTCAAATGTTTTGCAGTGCCCATCCGGTGCCATCATTCTGCCCTGTGAAAACCCAATGGTGTGGTCGGGGTTGAGGAGAACATTCACGCCACCC
>Ga0209027_1000817_pt1 | contig 11537 bp, 7 predicted proteins | sample GraSoi013_1_20cm_3_FD_185821 | JGI IMG/M metagenome (GOLD analysis project Ga0209027, IMG submission 185821) | Grasslands soil microbial communities from the Angelo Coastal Reserve, California, USA - Sample 09_27_2013_1_20cm (SPAdes) (version 2) | ecosystem: Environmental > Terrestrial > Soil >...
TGGCGTTTGCGTCGGTAATCAGGCGAAGGGTGGGCTGGCCCGCGTACACAATTGCGGCGCCGGCTAATTTCGCAGCGCGTTCGTCGCACCCGTAATTCGCGGCGGCCGTAAGCGCGACCGCGATTTGTGGACGACCCGAGAGCGGGCGAATCTGTCTCACCAGTGTCGACGGAACACGCAAAGCGCCGCCGTCTTCGTACCGTGGGCAGAAGTCGGTTATCTCCACGGCGCCGCCGAACGCATCGTAGAGCCGGGTCACGAGTATTGGCGTATCGGGGAGATATTGCTGCTCGCGTTGGACAACGTTCCTCAGCCTGATGCCAAAATTTCCGGGACGAGTCTCGCGATCGTTGGCCGCAAGCAAAGAGCAGAAGACCGGGTCGCCATCGAGGCGCGGCAGACAGCACCAGACTACCGTCGCAGCCTCATCGATCAGTGCGCTCAACGTCCCATTGCCAACCAGGGCGAGATCGAGCGACGTCACTGGTCTCGCTCTCTCGAGAAGATCCCGTGCGACGGGGTGGTGATCATCGGCGAACCGTAAGCGGCCGCCTATCCTCGACGCAAGCGGCTCCTCAGTGCCACATTATTGACGATGCCGAAGACGCTCCGCCCCGCCTCTCGGTCGGCGCCCATGCGGGCTGCCGCCGCTGTTTTCACCACGACTATTCTTTCACTGTCATCTGCGCCTGTTTTTGCGCAGACGCGGGTACAGCCGATACTCGGCTTCCCCGAAGCCGGTCTCGACGATCCAGCAGCCTACCAGGGATACCAGACACGCTTTTACCGGGACACAAAGGGCAACGTCGTTCAGATCTATCTCGACGCCCAACGTGGCCGAGTGGTGAATCTGCTCGCCGACGCGGTCGATGAAAGCGCCGGGTTTACCGTCCGCGATGCCGGCGGCAAACCGCTGCGACTCGAGTGGGGCTCGCCGGATGCCCTGATCTCGCAGAACGGGGACCGGCGCACCGTCGAATACCAACTGGTCGCCAACAGCCCTCAACTCGTCATCGGGTGGATTCTGCTCGGCTCAATGCGCGTCGAGCGCGATCTCGGTTACTCGGGTCGCGGTCTCGAGGCGTACGACTGGCCGACGTTTCGAGTGCACGAGGAGGAAGAGCTTGTCACCAATCTCGACAAGCTCGACCCCGCCGAGCGTCAGCGGCACCTCGGTATGCTCGGCACCGGTTTTACATCAGATCTTCGCGCTCGGCTGGAGCCGGACATCCTCACTACCGGCGCTTTCAGCACTCGCGGTGTGACAGCGATCAAGACGACGCTCGACGGCAGGAATCAGATGCAGCTCGACATCGTGCCGGACCCGCGCGATGCCTCGCTGGTAGTGACTCTGCCGGTGGTCACCGTCAGCGCACTCACCAATCGCCCGATCCGTCTTACGGTGCGCGTGACCACTGATGGTCCCGCGCTCGATCCGCTGGCGCGAGATCAGATCTTCAACTCGGCGTTCCTTCGCTTTCTGAACGACACACGAACGGCTGCTGACCGCGCGCGCTCGAGTGCGGCGCGTAATCTTCGCGATGCGGCCACCGTCACACGCTACCGCCTCCTCGAGCGAGATGTGCGCGGTACTGAGCTGCTCAGCTCGAAGCAGAAGCTGATGGCTGGTCTGCCGAATTACGCGACCTACTTCGGCCGTGACATGATGATGACGTCGCTGATGATGCAGCCGGTATGGACCGACGCGATGCCCGAGTTCGTCATCGCCAGTGCGCTGCGCAAGCTCGGCCCGGAAGGCGATGTCAGCCACGAAGAGGCGCTCGGTGGTCAGGCGATTCGTGAGAACGCCGGCGAATACAACGCGCACATGACAGAATATTTTCGAGCGCGCACTCGCAGCCGGAATGCCGCGGACACCGCGTTGCGGAACGCGCGCGCGTTGTTGAGCGACCTCCAGAAGGTGCGCGAGAACTACCACATGCGCGACGACGAATTCCAGCTCCCTGTCGTCGTCGCCCGGTATTTGACCAATCGCGCGGTGGCGGCCTCCCGCAAGCGCGCGTTCCTGTCAGACGCGACGGATGGTGCTTCGCGACTCACGCTGCTATTCAAGGAGCTAGGTCTCGTTGCAACCCTCGCGGCTCCTTACGCGCGCGACCCCGTCGTTCAGAATCTGATCGGCTCCCCGCGACTGGACGCAACACATTGGCGCTCGATCAGCTGGCGTGACAGCAATGCCGGCTACGCGAATGGTCGATTCGCGATGGACATCAATGCCATCTGGGTGCCGCAGGCGCTGCAGTCGATAGCGGATATTTTCTCGTCGCTGCGCGCGATTGGATTTACGCCGCAACAGTTGTCAGCGCGCTTGCCCTCCGGATTTGGTGGCAGCGTGCTCGCTGACTACATGCGGGATTCGACCTCGATAGATCGCGCGATCCGGAACTGGCGAGGCGCAGTCAAGCATTTTGTGGTAACGCTGGCCCCGGAGCAGATCAAACCTGCCGTTCAGCAGAAGCTGGCGTGGCTACCCGTCAATGAGCGGGCGTTTTGGAGCGAGGTGTTGGCGGAGACTCGTGCGGATAGCGCCGCCCTGACTTTCCTCGCCATCTCGCTCGATTCAGCGGGTGCTCCGATTCCGGTAGTGAATACTGATCCCGCGACCTGGCTGCTGCTGCGTGATGCCAGCGACATCAGTCCGGATGCTATCGCAAGTGTTCGACGTGATGTCCGGGCGGTCCGGAGACCCTATCCGGTAGGGTTGTTCATCGACCGACTCGGTCCAGTGGTAGCGAACGATGCATATGCGCCGCGCTCAGTTTGGGAAGCTTTCAAGCAGGACACGTATCACTCTCCGCGAGTAGTCTGGGGGAGAGAGGTGAACCTGATCCTGTTGGGACTCACCAACCAGATCAACGGCGCCACTGACTCTGAAGGAAAGGCGAGAGACACCGGGGAGGGGGATATCGTCTCGTACGTTGACGAGATGAAGAGCGCATTGATGCAGGTCTATTCCGCGGTCGACAGTTCGGGACTCAAACACAACGAGTTGTGGAGTTACGAGATCGACGGAGGCCGACTCCGCCCTATCCGGTATGGCGCCAGCACGGATGTGCAGCTGTGGAACGTGACTGATCTCGCCGTGCAGTACGTGCTCACTCGGCTTCACTACCCGTTCTAGAAAAGCATTGCGACCACTGGCGAAGATCGTGATGCGCACCACGCTCGGTCTGGTCGCCTGCGCATGTGTCGCTGCTTGTTCATCGAGCTCAGGGAAACACGAGACAGTTCTCACCTTCTCTGGCTCCGCGCTCGGCGCCGAGGGAACGCTCGTCGCGAAGCAGCTCAAAAGATTCATGCAGCTCAATCCCGATATTCGGGTCGAGCTGCAGCGAACCCCCGACGATGCGTCTCAACGACATCAGCTGTACGTCCAGTGGCTCAACGCGCGCGTCGGCAACCCGTCGATTCTGCAGCTCGACGTCGTGTGGACACCGGAGTTCGGCGCAGCCGGCTGGGTACTACCGTTGGAAAAGTATGGTCCCGCGAAGAGCGAATTCTTTCCGGCAACTATGGCCGCGAACACCTGGGCAGGGAAGCTCTATGCGCTTCCCTGGTTTGCGGATGTTGGATTGCTCTACCGGCGCACTGATCTCGTTCCGCGCGAGCCGCAGACCCTCGAGGAGCTCGTTAGTGACGCGCAGCGCACCAAGGCGCAGCGTGGCGGCCCGCGCTACGGACTTGTCTCACAGGGCGCACGGTATGAGGGCCTGATCACCGGCTTCGTCGAATACCTCGGCGCTTTCGGCGGAAGAATCATCGACGATAGCGGAGAGGTCGTCGTCAACCGACCCGAGGCGGTACGCGCGCTCGAGTTCATGCGCGATGAGCTGTACAAGTGGAATGTCGTCCCGCTCGACGTGCTTACCTGGCACGAAGAGGAAGCACGATTTGCATTCCAAAACGCGAATTCGGTCTTCATGCGCAACTGGCCATACGCCGTTGGCGCGATGAGCGACACCACGCAATCCAAAGTGATCGGCAAATTCGCGGTCTCACCGATGCCGAAATCGGGAACGGCGGCCAACGGTCATTCAACAGCTGCCCTTGGTGGCGCGCAGCTGGCGATCAACGCCTACACCGAATTTCCTGATGCTGCCTACAAACTGATCGCGTATCTCACTGCACCCGAACAAATGCTGGAGCGCGCACGAGCGGTCGGCCAATACCCAACCCGTCCTGGACTGTACGACGACCCGCGGTTGAGAGGTGCCATCAACGTTCCACTCGAGAACGCGCGACGCGCGATCGAGAGCGCGACGCCGAGGCCGGTGACGCCGATCTACACGGAGCTGTCGGAGATCCTGCAGATCGAGCTGCACCGTGCCCTCGTGCGTCAGGCGGAGCCGAGGCAGGCATTGGATGAAGCGGCGGCTCGTATCAATGCGCTGATCGAGCGCACTGGGATGCGAAAGTTGATGCGGGGAGCGGCGTGAAAAAGATCTCCCGGCTCGGCGCCGAAGCCAGGCTCGGCTGGGCGCTGGTCGCGCCAGCGCTGGCTGTAATTGCGCTGATCGCGATTTTCCCGCTCGGCTGGACGTTCTGGGAATCGCTACACCTGCACGAGCTGCGGATGCCGTGGCTCGGCAAGCCGTTCATCGGCCTCGCCAACTACGCCGAGATCGCCAGGGATCCGCGCTTTTGGGCGGCGCTCGGCCACACCGCGTTCTTCACCGTGGTGTCCATTTCGCTCGAGCTGCTCATCGGACTGTTCCTCGCGCTGGCGATGAATCGCGTTTTCCGCGGGCGCGGCTTCGTGCGCGCGGCGGTGCTGGTGCCGTGGGCGATACCAACCGTGGTCGCCGCGCTGCTGTGGCGATTCATTTTTGAGTCGCAAGGCGGAATCCTCAACGCGATGCTGGTCAACATCGGCGCGCTCAAGGCGCCGATGGTGTGGTTCATCGAGGCGAAGACGGCATGGGTGCCGGTGATTCTAGCCGACGTATGGAAGACGACGCCGTTCGTGGCGCTCTTGCTGTTGGCGGGATTGCAGAACATAGATCTCAGTTTATACGAGGCGGCGGCCGTCGATGGTGCGAACGCCTGGTGGCAGCTACGACACATTACGCTGCCACTGCTCAAGCCGGCGATACTGGTGACGCTCATCTTTCGCACACTCGATGGCTTTCGAGTGTTCGATCTGATCTACGTGCTCACGGGTGGCGGGCCGGGAACTTCGACAGAACCAGTCGCCCTCTACACGTTCAACGCGCTTCTCCAGAACCTGCGTTTCGGGTATGGGTCGGCGTTGTCGGTCGTCATCTTCGCCATCACCTTCGCGCTGGCGCTGTTTTACGTGCGCGGACTCGGCGTGCGGTTGGGAGGCGAGGAGTAGTGGCGAGGGGCGGGAGGCCAGAGGCGAGAGGCGCATTCGCGGCAAGCGGCAAGCGGGACGCGGTAAGCGGGAGGCTTCACCGGCGTGCTACCCTTGTGAACTGGGGCGGCTGGATCTTCGGGGCGGCATTGGTGCTGCTCATGATTTTCACGCTTTTCCCGTTCTACTGGGCGAGCGTGGCGTCGTTCACCTCCGATGCGGCGCTTTTCCGCGATCCATCGCTGATTCCTGGTCACCTGATTTTCGATCACTATCGGGCGCTGTTCACCGATCGCGATTTCATCACACCCATTCGCAATTCGCTGGTCGTTGCGGGAACGACGACGCTGTTCTGTCTGGTTGTGGGAACATTGGCAGCCTATGCGCTGGCGAGAATCGAATTTCGCGGCAAGGCCGCGATCATGGCGTTCATTCTCGCGGTGACGATGTTCCCGCAGATATCCATCGTCAGTCCTCTCTACCTATTGCTTCGTTCACTGCATCTGATCGACACCTACCCCGGTTTGATCATGCCCTACATGACGTTCGCAATGCCACTGACGGTGTGGGTGCTGACGGGGTCGATCCGGCAAATACCAAAAGATCTGGAAGAAGCTGCGCACGTCGACGGAGCATCTCGTCGCCAGAGTTTCCTCAGGATTCTGTTGCCTCTCGCCGTGCCGAGCCTGGCAACGACGGGCATTCTCACGTTCATCTACTGCTGGAACGAATTCCTGTTTGCTCTTTCGTTCACGCTTGGTCCTGAGCGGCAGACTGTGCCCGTGGCGATCGCGCTGTTCCGGGGACAGTATCAGGTGCCGTGGGGCGAGATTCTGGCAGCAGCGGTCGTGGCGACTGCGCCGGTTGCGGGTATGGTTCTCGTTTTCCAACGGCGCATCGTGCAGGGACTCACGGCGGGGGCGGTTAAGGGATAAATGGTAGCCAGCACTAGAGCAAAATGGCGCGAATCAGCTTAGAGCACATCGACAAGGTTTATCCTAACGGCTACGTCGCCGCCCGCGATCTCAGTCTGGAGGTCGCGGATGGGGAGTTGCTGGTGCTCGTTGGACCCTCAGGCAGCGGGAAGTCGACCGTGCTGCGACTGATGGCGGGACTGGAGCGCGTGACCGATGGCGTGATTCGCATTGGCGAGCGAGACGTCACCGATCTGCCGCCGCAGCAACGCGACATCGCGATGGTCTTCCAGAATTACGCGCTCTATCCGCACATGACAGTGCGTGACAACCTTGCCTTCGGGCTCGCCATTCGGAAGCAGCCGCGAGACATCATCGATCAGCGGGTGAATACGGTTGCCTCATCGCTTGGGCTTGACGCGCTGCTCGATCGCAAACCCGCGCAACTCTCCGGAGGGCAGCGACAACGCGTCGCTTTGGGACGCGCGATCGTCCGCGAGCCGCTCGCTTTTCTTTTTGACGAGCCGCTATCGAATCTCGACGCGCAACTGCGTGTCGAAACCCGCGTCGAGCTATCGCGACTTCATCGCAAGCTCGCCGCGACGATGGTGTACGTAACGCATGACCAGTCCGAAGCGCTGACGCTCGGGGATCGAATCGCGGTGCTCAAGGAAGGAGTCCTGCAACAGATCGCGACTCCAATGGAGCTTTATCAGCGACCGGCGAATAAATTCGTCGCCGGATTCATCGGCAGTCCGTCAATGAATTTCATCGAGGGCGTGATCCAGCGCTCGGACGCAACGGTTGCGGCAACTGGTATGTGCACCTTCAAGGGAGTCGATCTTACGCTCGATGTGCCGTGCGATGGGAATCGCCGCGGTCGCGTTTTCCTCGGCGTGCGTCCTCAACACATCGAGGTGAGCGGCGATGGCGAGAATGCACCGCGGGCGGAAGTCGGCGTCGTCGAGCCGATGGGAAACGAACAGATCGTCTATGTCACGCTATCAGGTGGTGACAAACTCGTTGCTGTAGCCCCGCCGGAAGAAATCATCAGGCCCGGCGATACTGTCTCGATCCATATCCGCCCCGAAGGGGTGCACGTCTTCGATGCGGAGACTGGTAAGCGGATTGAGCCGTCGCCTCAGCGTGTGTGAGTTGTGAGCGGTTACGCGCTGGCGATCCTCCGCAGCGCTTGTACCGCATCCACCGTTTCTTTACTGGGCATTGCAGCCGACATCACGGTCGGTACGAGCTTGTCGTCCCGGTTGTACAAATCGTTGCCGAAGTACAGCTGACCGTTGTTGATGTAGGTCGTGAAGTAGGTGATGTATACCGGAATCTTTTGCGGAAGCTTGACCCCCCGATCGTCAGGTCCGTCGTGCATGGCCTGCTCTACCTTATCCGCCGGCCAGCCAAGAACCCACTCGGCAAGCTCCGCGGGCTTCTCCAGCCGAATGCACCCGTGACTGAATGCACGAACGTCCTTGTTGAATAGCGCGTGATTAGGCGTGTCGTGCAGATAGATGTTGAAGTCGTTCGGGAATAGAAATTTCACGAAGCCGAGCGCGTTCTTTGGGCCGGGTCGCTGACGCACTGCGCGCTGTCCGTTCTGGCTATAAACCTCCATGTTCTCGCTCGCGAGGTAGCCGGGTCCTTTCGGGAAGATCTCCTTCGCCGCAATGCTCGGCGGCACGTCCCAATACGGCCGGAACACTACAGTCTCCATCGAGTCCGCGAACACCGGAGTCGCCTTATTCTCGTATTCCTGGCCGACGATCACCTTCATCTCGAGCGCTTTCCCGCTGCTGTCGTACGCCTCAAGGTGGAACGCGGGCACGTTCACGAAGATGTAGCGTTTGCCAAAGCTCCTCGGCAGCCAGCGATAACGTTCCATGTTGGCCGCGATCTGTCCCAGTCTATAACTCGCCGGCACATTGAGAGCATCGATCGTTTCCTTCCCGAGCGCGCTGTCGACGTTGATCGAGTGTCGCTGCTGGAAAGTGGCGACTGCACCTGCGAGCCCGTTGTCGTACGTTCTGGAGCCCATCGCGGTCTGAGCGCCGCTGTCGACAGGGACAGGAATTCCTTCCGCGGCAAGGCGCGCGCGGAGTGCCGTTAGCAGTGCCGGGCTGGTTTTGCCACCAGGTTTAACGTTGCCCCCAGCGTCGGGAACCGCTGACCAGCCGCCTTTGGCGGCGATCCCGCGCCAACGTTGCAGCTCCTTGCTGAGTCCAGCGTAGTCGTCATCGGTCGGACGCATCGTTGCGAGCGCGCGGTCCAGATGCTCGTAGCGAAGATTTCTGACGAGCGCGCTGTCGACGTCTTCTTCCTCAGGGTTGACGTGCCACGCCTGTTGCACTGTACGCGGGTCGATCTGACCCGTCATGAGATCTTCGCCAAGCGCGACGTATGACGCTGTGAGGAGGACGTCTGCCGTTGCCAGTTGATCGGCAGTTGGGTTCTTTGTCTGCTTGAGCGTACCGATCGCTTGAGCGAGCGCGCCGAGCGGATAGTCATCCATCTTCAAGCCGTCGGTATTGGCGGCGAGAATAGCGTCGGTCAGCGCTTTAGTGCGGGTCTCATGGAGACCGTCAGACGAGAGCCAAAGCGGATTGTCGCCGTAGATCTGGTAGAGTCGCTTGGTGTGACCCCACTGGTCGTCGTCGATCTTCGGCGGGCGCTCGCTATTCAGCTTCTGCTTCATCCTCGCTTCGATCTCGGTGGCGGGGACTCCGTTCACTGAAGTCAGCTTCGCCGGCGCCCAGGTCTGCGAATTCTCTGGTTTGCCTGCCTGAGCAGTTTCGCTGCTCTTGCAGCCAGCGAGGAGCGCTAGCGTCAGCGGAAGTGTCGCCAGTGCTGCGCGGACGCGCGATTTCGGCGGCCAAAGTTGTGTAGCCATACGACTTAGGCTCCAGACGGAGAAGGTTTACGAACCTTCCCATCAATAAGGCGAAAGTCGGGCCAGCCGAATGTTTGGATTTAGGTGTCCGGACTGGGATGTTAGTCCGAACACCTCAGTCCTATTGAACGCACTGGCCGTGCGGATCGGGCTTCGCTTTATCGACCACCGGCCGTTGAGGCAGGTTGCCGACCTGAGTAGCGAGATCGGCGATGTAATTCGCTACCCTGGCCATGCGGTCGTAATCGATGTACTGCGGCTCGTCCGTCACCTGGTGGTAATCCGCGTGGCCACCCGTGGTGAAGAAGATGATCGGAATGCCGTAGCGCGCGTACTCATAGTGATCGCTGCGGCAATAGATGTTGTTGGGATGACCGTTCGCATCCATCGCGTAGTCGAACGAGAAGGGATTTTTCTCGGCCCGGTTCACCGATTCGGCCAGATCACCCAATTGGGTTGAAAGGCGCCGGGACCCCACGAGCTGGAGATAGTTTGGATTTCCATTGTAGCGCTGACCCGCCGCGGTGATGCCAGTGTTGTCAGCTGCGGAGCCTCTGCCGATCATGTCCATGTTCAGCTGCGCGACGATCGAGTCACGCGCCACTGTCGGATGATCGGTGTACCACTCCGAGCCATAGAGGCCTTCTTCTTCACCAACGTGCCACACGAATAAAAGGGAGCGCTTCGGTTTCGTCTTCTGTCCCGCGAAGTACTCGGCTATCTCGAGCGCGCTGACACTGCCCGATCCGTCGTCATCAGCGCCGTTGTAGATGGAATCAGGACGCGCGGATGCGCCGTTGCTGCGGCGCCTGATGTCGGCGAGAACCGAGTTCACCTGCGACTGCTGGGCAGGGGTCAGTTGCGGCGGGCGATCCTCGGCGCCGCCAGTGCGGAAAAGATGGTTCACGATGTAGATAGAGTCGTGCGCAACCGGTCGAGCGCTCCAGCCGATGTGATCGTTGTGCGCACCGATCGCGACGTACTGGTTGCGGAGAACGGGATCACTGCCCGGAATCATCGCCACGACGTTGCGTGCGGGATACTGCAACGGTGATTCGGTGAAAACCGGTGTCGACGTTACTGTCACACCCGTGACTCCGGCTCTGACGCTGTCGATATCGGCGTTGAGGAGTGTGCCGGCGGCTTTCTTGGTCACGTACATGAACGTCGGTCGCACCGGATCTGTTCCGTCTCTTATCAGCTGGCCGGGCCGCTGATAGACCGGAATGAGCTGTCGGGGGAACAGATCGAAACTCGCGATCGCGATGCCAGCGGCATTGGCGAAGTAACGCGATACACGCGCGCGATCTACACCACCGCCCGCTCCCGGCACTCCGCCCGCCTCACTATAGCGGAGGACCACGAACTTGCCGGCAGCCGCCGAAGGATCGAGGAGGGATGTTGAATCACCCCAGGTACCGCCGAAGACAACCTGGGTACCGTCGATCTTTTTTGTGGCAGCTCCCTGATCGCGCAACAGGTAATCAGTCCAGGCAGTGAACGTGTTACTACCGGCAGAGAACCGCGACGTCGAGTCGAATTTTCGCTCAACCATGTTGAGCGACTGGAAGAACGTACCATTGTCGCCCATTGGAACGAGGCCGAGGCGTTTAACTTCGCTCGCGATGTACTCGACGCCTTTCACATTGCCCGCGGTAGCGAGTAAACGCCCCTGCATCGAGTCGTCGGCGAAAATGTAAAGTCGCGTTTGTAGGTCAGATGCTGTGATCGCCGATGTGGTGCGCGTCGGCGTGTGAGTACGGCCGCGCAACAATACGTCCCACGTCGGGGGAACGTGGCCTTCGGAAGGCGTGAGCGCTTGCTGTGCCACAACGGAGCTGCTGAAAAAAACGGTGGCGAGAACGGTGGAGAGCCTGATGGACTTGGTCATCGTGCGCTTTTCAAGGGAAGGGTTGCCAAAGCTGGACGAAAATTAGACACCGGAACGGTCCTGGCGGGCCTTTTGACAAATGATTTACAGGGCCCGGTCAGCACTGGCATTGAACGGCGACGCGGCGTAAGCTGATTGAGAGTCTCAAACAGAGGTCGAACATGCCGGCTTCTCTGATTCGTCCGCTCATATTCTGCGCCCTTGTGTCGCTGACGAGCGATGCAGCACTGGTCGATGCGCAGCAGGCTCAGGCTGTCGCGCCACTGACCATCACCGAATGGAAGGTGCCGTGGCCGAACACTCGACCGCGCGATCCTTACGTTGCCACCGACGGAAAAGTGTGGTTCGTCGGCCAGGCCGGTAACTACATCGCCAACCTCCACCCGGCGACCGGCAAGTTCCGCCGTTATGAGATCGAACAGGGAACACACCCGCACAACTTGATAATCGACCGGCAGGGCAGAGTGTGGTTCTCTGGAAACCAGAACGCGCGCATTG
>Ga0209027_1000818_pt1 | contig 11537 bp, 7 predicted proteins | sample GraSoi013_1_20cm_3_FD_185821 | JGI IMG/M metagenome (GOLD analysis project Ga0209027, IMG submission 185821) | Grasslands soil microbial communities from the Angelo Coastal Reserve, California, USA - Sample 09_27_2013_1_20cm (SPAdes) (version 2) | ecosystem: Environmental > Terrestrial > Soil >...
ATACGACAAGCGGCAAAGTGTAACCCGCCGCCCGCGGTCAGGCAAACGGCTGGTCTCCGGCGCGAGCCGCATGCTATAAGCAGTAGTCAGTAGTCAGAAGTCAGTAGCCAGTAGAAACATCTTCTTTATACTGGCTACTGACTACTGCTCTTATGCCTTCGGGAAAGACGCACGACCTGATAACTCTCGTGCTCGCGCCGCCGACGTTCGCGGCGGCGTGGGGCTTGAGCGGGAGTCTGGCGGTCAGCACGGCGGCGACCGCGGCGATGCTGTTCGGCGGGCTGATGTTCGGGCCCGACCTGGACATACAGTCGCGGCAGTACGCGCGGTGGGGCGTGCTGCGCTTCCTCTGGCTGCCGTACAAGGCAGTCTTCCGACACCGCTCGCGTTGGTCGCACGGCATCGTCTTCGGCACTCTCATACGCGTCGTCTACTTCGCGGCGGTGCTCACGCTGCTCTTCTGGGCGGGCGTCTGCGTGCGCGCGGTCTTTCTCGCGGGCGGGGCGACGCCGGGCTGGCGCGATGTCGCGCACGTGTGGCGCGTCGTCGAAGAGGGCGCGGCCAGTTACGGCGTCGGCGGCCACGCGCTGATCGCCGTGCTCGCCGGACTCTGGTGGGGAGCGGCGAGCCACACGCTTACGGACGTTGCATGGACGGTCATCCGCAAAGGCTCGGAAATTTTTTAAAGCCGTGAACCGTTAAAAGCCGTGAACCGTGAACCGTAAACCGTGACGAGAAGGAATCGTAAACCGTGAACCGTAAACCATGACGAGATAAAACCTGCTTTTCTCTTGTCACGGTTTACGGTTTACGGTTCACGGCTCTTTCTTGTCACGGTTTACGGCTCTTCACGGTTTACGGTTCACGGTTCACGGCTTTTTACTGCCCGCGGGCAGTCGAGAGGCGGAGGGCCTGGCGGCGGACTGCGTCGGAGACGTTGCGGTTCTGGCCGAGGGTCTTGAGGTCTTTGGTGTAGAGGCGCGGGAGGATTTGGATCGCGGTCGGGAGCGGCGTGCGCGGGTTGCGCGCGAGGTTGTGGATGATGGGGTACTGCCGGGCCCATGCGCGGTTCATGGCGATGAGCCGGAGCACCTCGTCGGAGATGGTGCGCATGGAGGCTATGGCCTCGACCTCCTGGTCGGTGATGCGCGGGTTGTTGATGACGGCCTGTGCGACGACCTTGTTCGAGTCGCGGATGAGTATGGAGCGCGCCTCGCGGTCGCCCTTCATGCCGAGCTTCATGCGGTCTTTGACCTTCATCAGCATGATGCGGCGTATGAGCGCGACGCGCTCGGGCGCGGCCCCGCCCAACTCGGCGCTCGCCTCCGAGACGAGGCGCTCGGCGGCGGCCTGTCGCTGCTCGAAGGTCTCCTCGATCAACTCCTCGAACCTCTCGGACGGCAGCCAGGAGTCGTCCACGTCAACGTCGGAGACCTCGATGTGCCGGGCGATGAGCCAGGCGTCTTCGAGGCTGATGCCGTCTTCGCCGCCGAAGGACTCCGCCGACTCGACGAACTCGGCGGCGGCGTTCATGCCGCGCGCGCGCATCTCGTCGGCGACCTGACGCGCGCCGCGCTCCTTCTCGAAGAACTCGCGGCGCGTCTCTCTCACGCGGCGGTCTGCTTCGGGCGTGCGCGCGGGGTTGGCGAGCACGGCGTCAATGATCGAGGGCGCGCGGATGAGGCGCTGCTGGTTGACGGAGATGACTTCGAGTATGGCCCCCTCGGCGGTCGTGCGCGCGAGCGCGGCGACCGCCTCGTCGGGCGTGCGCGCGTTGAGCGCGACGGCCTCCTGCGCCTCGCGCGCCAGTCCCGGGCGCGAGGCGAGGTAGGAGAGCACGGCGGGCGAGGCGTCGGCTGAAGAGGCCGCGCCGAGAAGCGACGCCGGCTCCTGCGCGGCGAGCGTCTCGTCGGCTGCCGCGGAGACCTCCGCGTCCCCGTCCGAGCGCAGCGCCACGAGGACTTCGAGCATGTCGTCCTGCGCGAGCGGCAGAAGTCCTCGCGCCGCGGCGACGCGCGCCTGCTTCGGCGCAGCGCCGCCTACGACGGCCTGCACGACGGGGTTCGTTGAAGTGAATTCGGTCGGCATCGGTGCGGGGGAGATTGTACGACGCGCGCCGCGCTTTCGTCAGCACGGGCGGCGCGGCACAACTTCACGCCGGTCAGTAGATGTTGAAGTTGTATTCGAGCACGACGTACTGAGAGACAGGCAGGCTGTTGACGGTCGCGGGCTTGAACTTGATTCGGCGCGCCGCTTCGACGGCCCTCTCCGTCAGGCCGTGGCTCAGCCGCTTGAGTACGAGAATGTGTTCGACCTGCCCGCTGAAGGCGAGCACGGCACGCAGGCGCACGACGCCGGAGATGTACGCACGCCGCGCCTCCTCGGTGAAGCCCGGCTCGGGCTTGTAGGTGATGACCGCTCGCGCCACGTTGTCGGAGGAGGAATAAACTTTGCGCGCGGGGTCTGTCTCGGCGGCTGCGTGCGCGTAGAAAAAGAGCGTCTCCATCTGCTCGCGCAGAAACGCGGCGTCGGGGGCCTTTGGATTCAGTCGGAGATATTTCTCCAAGTTGTCGGCGGCCTCTTTCAGACGCAGGGGTTGCGCGGCGCGCACCTCCTCGACGGTCTGATTGTTGAAGTCGTAGACGCCGCGGCGCTCGTCCGCGAGGATCGTGTTGCCGCGTTCGTAGAGTCCTAACAGCGCCTGACTCTTCAGCGAGTAGGCCACCGCCGCCTTGTCGTTCGTCTTGATGATGGCGTCGGCCTCCTCGATTGCCTTGAGCCACGCGCCTTCGCGCAGCCGGAGCTGGGCGATGACGTAATGCGCGTCCACCTGTTTGCCGTCCAGCTCGAGGGCGCGCCTGGCCTCGGCCTCGGCCTCGCGCGGTTTTTCGGAAACCATGAGGAGGAACGCGAGGCCGGCGTGCGCGTCGGCGTGGTCCGGCTTCAGACGGAGCGACGTGTCGAGCGCCTTGCGCGCCTCCTTCAAGTCGCCGTGCAGGGTGAGCGCCTGGCCGAGGTACGACCACACTACGGGGTCGTCCTTCCTCGTCTTGAGGGCGGCCCGAAACTGTTTGATCGCGCCCTTCAGGTCGCGCTGGTTGTAGAGTTGGACTCCGCGCTCGACGTTCGGGTCGCCCGCCGGGGGCGTTTGCCGTGCCAGCGCACTTTGGGCGGTCACGAAAAGGCAGAGCGCGAGTGCGAAGGGAAGTCCGGTAAGTAGTGGTTTCTGACGAAGAGGTTTACGCATTCCGATTCCCGTGAGACGTTGAGGTAATCAAGGGCGGGGCGGACGCTCTTGAGGCCCGCCCCGCTTTCATCATAACGCCATGCGGCGCGCGTTTCAGACTACAGCGCCGCAGCACTTCTTGTACTTCTTGCCGGAGCCGCAGGGGCACGGGTCGTTGCGACCTATCTTGGGCTGGTCGCGCGTGACGGTCTTTGTGCGCGCGGCCTCTTCGCCGGCGGCGGAAGCAGTTTGATTCGGGCCGGTGAAGGTCATCGAAGTGGGCCGGCGCTGCCGCCGCTGCTGAAGTTGTTCGGGCTGCTGCTCGCTGACGACTTGCAGGTTAAAGAGCGTGCGGATGGTCGTCGTGTCAATGCGGTCGAGCATCGCCTGGAACATATCGAAGCTCTCCTTCTTGTACTCGACGAGCGGGTCTTTCTGGCCGTAGCCGACCAGCCCGATGCCCTGCTTGAGGTGGTCAATGGCGAGCAGGTGATCTTTCCACTGCGCGTCAATGATGTTGAGCATGATGATGCGCTCGTATGTGCGCATCGCTTCGGCTCCGACCTGCGCCTCTTTGGCTTCGTATGCGGCCCTGGCCTTCTCCCAGATGACCTCCTGAATCTCTCGCGGGGTCAGTCGGTCGAAGTCTACGCCTTCTGCTTCGGCGTCGAAGGCGTAGGTCGCCTGGAGTTGAACACGGAAGTTCTCAACGTCCCAGTCGTCGGGCGAGGCGTCCGCCGGAAGGTACTGGCTGATGAGGTCTGCGAGCAGGTCTTCGGCGAGGCTGAGTATGTACTCGCGCTGATCCGGCTCCTCCATCAACTGGCGGCGCAGGCCGTAGATGGTCTCGCGCTGCTTGTTCATCACGTCGTCGTACTGGAGGAGGTGTTTGCGGGTCTCGAAGTTCCTCGCCTCGACGGACTTCTGAGCGGCCTCGATGCGCTTCGAGACCATCTTCGACTCGATGGCGACGCCCTTCTCCATCCCCAAACGCTGCATCAACGCTTTGACCTTATCGCCCGCGAAGATGCGCATGAGGTCGTCTTCCAGAGAGAGGAAGAAGCGCGAAGAGCCTGGGTCGCCCTGACGACCGGCGCGACCGCGCAACTGGTTGTCAATGCGGCGCGACTCGTGTCGCTCCGTGCCGAGTATGTGCAGGCCGCCGAGTTTGACTACTTCCTTGTGCTCGCGCTCGACGACCGGCTTGATGTAGGCGAGCGCTTCTTGAAACTGCTCCTCGGTCGCCTCGTCGGGGTCAATCTCCTGACGCTTGAGGTGCTCGCGCGCGAGGAATTCGGGGTTGCCGCCGAGGAGTATGTCCGTGCCGCGCCCCGCCATGTTCGTGGCAATCGTGATCGCGCCCTTGCGTCCGGCCTGCGCGACGATCTCGGCCTCGCGCTCGTGGTGCTTGGCGTTGAGGACATGGTGGTAGTCGGGGATGCTCCCGTCGCCCTCGATCAGGATGTTGCCGCTCTCGTCGCGGTGGCGTATGCCGGCTTTCGTGAGGCGGCGCGAGATGAGTTCGGAGTTCTCGACCGAGACCGTGCCGACCAGGACGGGCTGCCCCTTCTCGTGCAACTCGACGATCTCCTCGACGACCGCGTCCCACTTCTCCGGCAGAGTGCGGTAGATGACGTCCGAGTTGTCCTTGCGCACCATGGGCTGGTTCGTCGGGATGACGGCGACCTCCAACTTGTAAGTCGCGTCGAACTCGGCTGCCTCGGTCTCGGCGGTGCCGGTCATGCCGGCGAGCTTGTCGTAGAGGCGGAAGTAGTTTTGCAGAGTGATGGTGGCGAGCGTCTGGTTCTCGCGCTCGATCTTCACGCCCTCTTTGGCCTCGACGGCCTGGTGCAGTCCGTCAGACCAGCGGCGGCCCTGCATGAGCCGGCCCGTGAACTCGTCAACGATGATGACCTGCCCGTCCTGCACGACGTAGTGGTGGTCGAGGCGGTAGAGCGTGTGCGCCTTCAGGGCGTTCTCGACGCAGTGCAGCATCTCCATGTTCGAGGGGTCGTAGAGGTTGCCGACGCCGAGAAGCATCTCGGCCCTGTCAACGCCCTCCTCCGTGAGGACGGCGGAGTGCTGCTTCTCGTCAACGGCGTAGTCGCCGGGGCCGGGCTTGCCGTCCTCCAACAACTCCGCGCGCTTCAGGCTCGGGATGACGCCGTTGGCGAGGTAATACTTGTCGGTCGCCTCGTCCGACGCGCCCGATATGATGAGCGGCGTGCGCGCCTCGTCAATCAGGATCGAGTCAACCTCGTCAACGATTGCGTAGAAGTGCGAGCGCTGGACGCAGGTGGCGAGGTCGAACTTCATGTTGTCGCGCAGGTAGTCGAAGCCGAACTCGTTGTTGGTGCCGTAGGTGATGTCGGCGGCGTATGCGTCCTTGCGCTCCCAGTCGTCGAGGTCGTTGATGATTGCGCCGACCGAGAGTCCGAGGAACTTGTAGATGCGCCCCATCCACTCTGCGTCGCGCGTGGCGAGGTAGTCGTTGACTGTGACGACGTGGACGCCGCGCCCCGTCAAGGCGTTTAAGGTCGCGGGCAGAGTCGCGACGAGCGTCTTGCCCTCGCCGGTTCTCATCTCCGAGATGCGGCCCTGGTGCAAGGCGATGCCGCCGATGATCTGCACGTCGAAGTGGCGCATCCCCGTGGAGCGCACCGAGGCCTCGCGCGTGAGCGCGAAGACTTCGGGCAGAATCTCGTCGAGCGCTTCCTGCGTGCGGCGCTTGCGCTCCTCGCGCGCGCGCTCGTCGCGGCCTGCGATCTCGCCGATGCGCCCCGCGACCTGCTCGCGGAGCTCCGAGATGCGCGCGCGCATCTCGTCGTCCGTGAGCTTCTTCACGTCGGGTTCGAGTTCGTTCACGAGCTCGACGAGCGGCTGGAGCGTCTTGAGGTAGCGCTGGTTGCTGCTGCCGAAAACTTTTGTCAGAAATTTATCTATCATCGTCTCTAATCCTGATGTCTAAAACCTGTCGAAGCGGCGCGGACGACCGCAAACGAAGTGCTCGTCCGGCCCTCTTCCGTACAGCGCACGTCCTCTCGCTGTGGAGTAACGTGTGATTGTATGTGAGCGGCGAAGAGGGGCGCAAGCAGGGGACAGGATGAAGGATGAAGTTACGACGGGGAGACTGGGAGACGGGGTGACGGGGCGAGAGGCAAGGCATTCATTCTCCCTGTCTCCCTGTCCTACCGTCTCCCAGTCACCACTTCATCCTTTCCCTGCGCGCGGTGCGTTAATGCGGGGTGATCTGCCGGAGGAGTATGTTGCCCATCTGCTGGCGCGGCATGTCGAGGTTCATCAGGAGTTGCTTGCCGCTCGAAGAGATTTTCATGCCGTTGAGGAGCGCGCCCTCGTCCGTGCCGCGCTTGGCGAGGCGACCGAAGTTGACCATCATGCGGTAGCCGCGCGCCAACTCCTCCGCGCGCTCGGCGGAGGGCGTGTCCGAGGCGGTCTGCGCGTTGAAGCGCTCGCCGTCGAGCGTAAAGGTCATGCGCATGTGCGACACGTCGTCGAGGAAGGTGAGCGCGTGGCTGTCGTTCACGGACGAGACGAAGTCCTCGGCGACTCCGCGCAGCGCCGTGTCGTTGGCCGACTCTCCCGTGATCTGCACGTTCGTCAGCGTGCCGTCTTCCCGGCGGTCGCCCTCGACGACGACGGTCTGCCGCTTCGAGAGGTCGAGCTTGCCCTGGTCGTTCAGGCGCTTCGAGCGCGCGATGAACGCCTTTATAGGCGCGAGGTTTACTTTCGTACCCTCGGCCTTCGCCGAGGTCTTGTTGACTCCGGCGTCCGCGACCGCGCCGGCCTTCCGCGCCTGCGCGTGCGTCCTGGCCGGAACGGGCAGCGCGCCGAGCACGAACGCGCCGACGACGGCGAAGCGCGCGAGCGAGCGCGCCGCGTCCGCGCTCGACTGCGGCGCGGCGGCGGAAAAGATCGTGTGGAAAAATTCCCTCATGGCTCGTTCTTTACGTCCCACGGATTCTTAACCCTCAACTCTTGTTCTGCGCCGCCGCCGCCTCCTTCGCGGCCTTCTTGGCGAGCATGTCTGTGATCATCTTGCCGGCGGCGTCCTTCGTCATCTCGAACGACATTGTAAACTGCTTGCCGTCGTTGTTGAACTTCAGGTTGTTGTAAAGCTCGCCCTCGTTCGTGCCCTTCTTCGCCATACGCCCGACGGCGACCAGCGCGCCGTAGCCCGTCGCGGCCTTCGTCGCCTCGTCCTCCGAAGGCATCTCGCCCGTCACCTTGATCGAGACGTTCTGCTCGTCGAGCTTGAGCGCGAAGCGAACGTCCTTCACGCCCTTGAGGACGACGAGCACCGTGCTCTGGCTGAGCGCCGTGACGAGTTGCTGCGCGAGCGCGTTGGTGTTCTCGTCGCTGGGGCTGTTCCAGTTGATGTTCACCGTCTCGGGCTTGAGCGTCCCGTCGTCGTTGCGCTCGGCTGTCGCGGTCACGTCGAGCGTGCTGTTCTTCAGGTCGAGCTTGCCCTGCTCGATCAGCTCCTTGCCCTTGAGCGCGATGTCCTCGAAGGGCTTCGTGTTGATCTCAGGCGGTCGCGGGATGCCGTTCGCCTTCGCGACCCTGTCCATGGCCTCCTCCGCCCTCTTCTGATCCTCGTCGGGCGTGGGCGAAGGGCTGGGGCTCGCCGCGGCCTGCGCGAGTTCGGGCGAAGGGCTCGGCTGCGGCGCGGGCTGCTGCCTCTGCACCCTCACGGGGCGCGGCCTGTAGACGGGAGGAGGTGGCGGCGGCGCGGCCTGCTGGACGAAGGTCGGATCGTAAGGCGAAGTCTCCGCGACTTCCGGAGCGCCGAAGTAGTCGGGCGGATAGAAAAGTTTTTCGTGCGGCGCGAGATGGACGACGGTCGCGCTCTGGCCGATGAGCGTCGGGTCGTAGTCCTGACTTACGAATTTAATCCCCGCGAACTCGCCCGCGACGCGGAGCATGCTGCTCAACTGCGGGACGTACACGACCGCCACAAGGAAGACGCCGTGCAGCACGACCGAGAGCGCGAGCAGACGCGACACGAGCGGCCAGCGCGGCGCGCGGTTGACCTCGAATCTGTCGAAAAGCTCTGCCATAAATGAAACCGCCCCGGCTCGACACACCGACGCCCGAAGTTCAGAAGAGTTAGACGCCTAATGTGCTCCGGGCGTTGCGAAATTCACACAAAAGTTACCATTACACGGGCGCTTTTCACAAAGCCGCTGAGGTACAATCGCTGCCCATGACGCGCTCGCGCAGAGGCCAACGTGGACGCCGCCGCGGCGGACGGCGCGAAGACGAACGCGCGGCCCGCGACGACGCCCCGCGCGAACGCGAGCCCCATCGCCGACAGCACGACTCCCGTCAAAGCGCCGGCGCGCCGGCGCGCGCCTCAGCCGCCGAGGACGCCTCGCGCGTCGCCAGCCGGCAGGCGCGCTCGCGCCCCTTGCGCCAACTGCTCGAAGGCATCGGCACGCCAGAGCCCTCGATTTTCAAACCCGACCCCTTTCAACTCGAAGCGCTCGCCGCGCTCGAAACGGAAGACGTGCTCGTCACCGCGCCGACGGGCAGCGGCAAGACCTGGATCGCGCGCGAAGAGATTCGACGCCTCCTCGCGGCGGGCAAGCGCGCCTGGTACACGAGCCCTCTGAAGGCGCTTACGAACTCGAAGTACCACGAGTTCTGCGACGAGTTCGGGGAGAGCGAAGTCGGCATACTCACCGGCGACCGCAAAGAAAAATCGGACGCGCCGCTCATCGTCGGCACGACCGAGGTCTACCGCAACCAACTCTTCGACGCCCTGCGCGGCGGGCAACAAGTTAACGCCGACCTCGTCGTGCTCGACGAGGCGCACTACCTCGCCGACGAAGAGCGCGGTCACGTCTGGGAGGAGGCCATCATACTCACGCCGCCGCGCGTGCGTATGCTCCTGCTCTCGGCGACCGTGGGGCGCGCCGAAGAGTTCGCCGACTGGATCGCGGAGGTGCGAGGCGTACACGTCCGCGTCATCCCACGCCCCGGCGCGCGCCCCGTCCCGCTTCGCGCAGCGTTCCTCTACCCCGACGGCGGCCTCGCGCCGCTCTTCGACGAGCGCGGCCACTTCAACACCGAGATCGCACGCTTCATGCAGACCGCGAAGAGCGAGCGACAGTCGCCGCAAGGTCGCTTCCGCTCCGGCCCTCAGTCGCGACGACCGGGACTTCCCGAAATGCCCCCGTCAATCCTCCTCGCCGCGCTCGGCTCATACGACCTCCTGCCTTCAATCGTCTTCCTCCCGACGCGACGGCGCTGCGACGAGGCGGCAGCCGAGGCCGCGTTCGCGCCGCGCCGCGGAAGCGCCGACGCCGCGCGACGCGACGCTCGCCGCGAAATACTCGAACGACTCGTCGAGCAGTACCCGGAGATGCGACGCCACCGACACTGGGACATAGTGCTTCGCGGCGGCGTCGCCTCGCACCACGCCGGACACATGCCCGCCTGGAAGCTCGCCATCGAACATTTGATGAGCGCCGGACTCCTCGACGCAATCTTCGCGACGGCGACCGTCGCCGCCGGTGTTGACTTCCCCGCGCGCACCGTCGTACTCGAAAACATTGACGTAAGGAGGGCCGAAGGCTGGCGACCGTTAACCGCCTCGGAGCTTCAGCAGATGACGGGGCGCGCCGGACGACGAGGCCGCGACCGCGTCGGCTTCGTCGTCGCCGCGCCCGGCCTTCACCAGAACCCGCAGAAGCTCGCCTCGCTCCTCGAAGCCGAACCCGACCCGTTGGAGAGCCGTTTCCGCGCGACCTACACGACGCTGCTCAACCTGCTCGACGCCTACCAGACCTTCGCGCAGGTGCGCGACATCGCCGAGCGGAGCTTCGCGCGCCGCGACGCCGTCGCCGAACTCGCGCGACTCGAACGCGCGCGCGCGGAGGCCGAGCGCCGAATGCGGTCGAAACTCGCGGAGGCGGGCTGCGACCTCCCGCCCGATGTCGCGCGCGGACTCGAACGTCTCGCCGCCGCGCGCTCGCGACTGCTCGAAGACGCGCCGCACACGCGCGGCGAAGCGTTCATGCGCTGGCTCGACCGTGAGGTCGTGCCCGGACGAGTCGTCGGCGTGGGCCGCGGCAGCCGCCGACTCGTCTTCGTCACGGAGCGTCGCGGCGACGGGCTCGCGGGCGTGCGCGACAACGGTCGCCGCGTCACGCTCGCGCTCGAACGCATAGGCGGCGTCTACGAGGAGACTCACAAGCTCGACGAGCGCTCGCGCGAAGAGGCGTTCGAGCGTGTGCGCGCCGGACAGGCGACGCCGCTCCGCGAGCCGCGTCTGCGCGACGCGCGCGCGTCCGCCGACGACGCCGTCGCGCTCATCAACGACCTGATCGAGTCGCTCTCTTCAAACACGGGCGAGCGCGCGCGCTGCGAAGAGGCTCTGTGGTCAGTGATGCAGGAGGCCGAGACGGTCGAGCGAATGGAGCGAAGGGTCGAGGCCGTGCGCGGCGAGATGTGGCAGCCGTTCGAGCGGCGCGCGCGCGTGCTCCACCACTTCGGCTACCTCGACTTCTTCGCCGAGAGCGTCACAGACACGGGGCGCTGGCTCGCTGACTTGCGTCTCGACCGCCCGCTCCTCGTCGGCGAAGCAATCGGGCGCGGACTCTTCGCCTCGCTCGACGCGCCGCGCGCCGCCGCGTTGATGGCCGCGCTCGCGGCGGACGCCGAGCGCGACTACGGCGAGTTGGAACTCGACGACGCGCTCGTGGGCGCGCTCGCGCGCTTCGACCGCATAGCCTACGACGTGGCGAGCGTCGAGTGGCAGCAGGACATCGAGCCCGCGCCCGAAATCAACTTCTCCGCCGCCGCCACAGCGGCGCGCTGGGCCGCCGGCGTTGACTGGACGACGCTCGTCCGGCAGACGCGCGCCGAAGAAGGCGACCTCTTCCGAATGCTCTCTCGCGCGGGCGAATCGCTCCTGCAAGTCTCCAACCTACAGGACACGCACCCCGAAGCCGCGCGCGTCGCCGCCGCCGCCGCCGCCGCAGTCCTGCGCGAGCCCGTGCGCTCGGAGGCAACGATTTAGAAGGCAAAAGTTAAAAGGCAGAAGGCAAAAGTGAGAAGGCGTGTCGCCTTCTCACTTTTGCCTTTTGCCTTTTGCCTTTTGCCTCATTAAGATGTGTGTGTGCGGAACGCGCGGGCGTGTTTGGCCGTATGGTTCGTGTGAGGAGGTTCTTAAGGAATGGCTGACACAAACGATCAGAGGTACAAGACGGGCAACCCCGTGTGCGACGCGTTGCGCTTTCTGTGCGACGCCTCGTTCGCGGTCTTGCCGCGCGACGCGGCGCAACAC
>Ga0209027_1000819_pt1 | contig 11521 bp, 13 predicted proteins | sample GraSoi013_1_20cm_3_FD_185821 | JGI IMG/M metagenome (GOLD analysis project Ga0209027, IMG submission 185821) | Grasslands soil microbial communities from the Angelo Coastal Reserve, California, USA - Sample 09_27_2013_1_20cm (SPAdes) (version 2) | ecosystem: Environmental > Terrestrial > Soil >...
GCGGTACTGGTCGGTGCGTTCAGCAAGGTGCCGAACCCGACCAGGTTCTCGTTGCTGCCGCACGGGTTCACCCTGGACAACTTCAGCGTCGCCGGGCACCGGGGGGTCTACCGGTACCTGTTCAACTCGTTCGTGGTCGTCGGCTTCGGGCTGCTGCTGCAGATGATCGTGAGCGTGTTCGCGTCGTACGCGCTGGCGCGCAAGAAGTTCGTCGGTGCCGCGGTCGTGATGCTGCTCGTCCTCGCCACGATGATGCTGCCCGAGGAGGTCGTGGCGATCCCGCTCTCGGTCGTCCTGTCCGACGTACCGCTCCTGCACGTCAACCTCATCGGCACCTACCTCGGCATGATCCTGCCGCTGGGCGCGTGGGGCTTCTCGATCATCGTGATGACCGAGTTCATGCGCGAGGTACCGGTGACGCTGGAGGAGGCGGCCCGGATCGACGGCGCGGGGGAGCTGCGCGTCTTCTGGTCGGTGATCCTCCCGGTGTGCCGGCCGGCCCTCGGCGTGATCAGCGTGTTCGGCTTCACCATGATCTGGGACCAGTACCTGCTGCCGCTGATCGTGGCGCGGGAACCGTCCCAGTTCACGCTCCCGATCGCCCTGCGTACCCTGCGCGCCGACGACCAGGTCGGGATCGGGGTACTGCTGGCCGCCGCCCTGCTGGCGCTGCTGCCGTCGGTGATCGCGTTCCTGTTGTTCCAGCGCCAGTTCACGCGCGGCCTCTCGGTCGATGCCGTAGGCCGCTGACCTGGGGTTTCGTGCCGCATAGGTATACCTAGGAGGCGGCCGGGTCGAGCTAGGCAGCGGAGCCGGAGCGGGTTAGGTAACCGGTACCGATGGCACCGGACCCTTACGGATCCAGGATGGAGTCACACCGAGAAAGAGGAGTGACCGACCATGATGCCGCACCCGGAACTGACCCGCTCACTGGCCAAGGAGCACACGCACGACCTGATCAGCGACGCCGACCGGCAGCGCCTGCTCAACGCGGCCCGTCGCCACCGGCGGCGCATGCCGTTCCGGCGGCACCAGTGACGCTCGCGCAGACGGAGTCTCCTGACCCGGTCGCCGTGACCATCCCGGTCACGGCGACCGTTCTGTCGGTGGGCACCGGTAACCTGACTCCCGTGCGTGCCACCCGCGGGGGAGCCAGCCCGGTGATGGTCGGGCGCGACGCCGAGCTGCGTCAGTTGACGCGGCTCTTCACGTCGGCCCGGCCGCAGGTCGCCATGGTCGCCGGAGAGCCCGGCATCGGGAAGTCCCGGCTGATCTCCGAGCTGCTGGCGAGCCTGCCCGCGGACACCCCGGTGCTGCTCGGGCAGGCCGAGCCCGGGTCGCTCGGCCGGCCGTACGAGTTGCTGCTGGACGCGCTCGACGGGGCCGCGAAGGCAGACCCGGCGCTGCTGGCCGCGCTGACCGACGCCGGCCGCAGCGCGGTGGAGCGGCTGCATGCCGGGGTGGCGCTGGTCGCCAGGCTGATCGGCGAGCGGCCGGCGGTGGTCGTCTTCGAGGACCTGCACTGGGCCGACTCGGAGAGCGCCGCGCTCTTCGAGCGGGTCGCCGACCTGCCCGGCCGGCTGCTGCTCGTCGGCACCTACCGGCCGGAGGAGGTCACCCCGCGGCTGCCGGTCGCCGGCCTGCTGTCCCGGCTGGAGCGCCGGCACGCGGTCACCCACCTGTGGCTGGACCGGCTCGGTCCGGCCGACACGACCGCCCTGCTGGCCAACGCCACCCGCCGGCCGGTGCCCTACCGGGTGGCCATGGCCCTGCACCAGCGCACCGGCGGCAACCCGTTCTTCCTCGAGGAGCTGCTGCGCGACCACGCCGGCGGCGACCTGGAGAAGCTCGACGAGCGCCCGCTGCCGTGGAGCCTCGCCGAGGTGCTGCGCCGCCAGCTCGGTGAGCTGGACCCGGCCGCCCGGCGGATCGCGGAGGCCGCCGCGGTGCTCGGCCAGCGGGTCCCGTTCGACCTGCTCGCCACCGTGACCGGGGAGAGCGAGGACCAGCTCATCGGGGTGCTGCGCGAGCTGGTCGCGCGCGGGGTCCTCGTGGAGTCCGACGACGACGAGTTCAGCTTCCGGCACGCGTTGCTGCGCGAGGCGCTGACCGGCCAGATGCTCGGGCGCCAGCGGCGGCGGTTGCACGAGGCGGCGCTCGACGCGCTGCTGGCCGGCGGGGAGGCCGACCCGGCACTGGTCGCCCACCACGCCCGCGCGGCCGGGCGCTACGCGGACATGGTGGCGGCGGCGCGACGGGGCACCGAGAGCTATCTCGCCATCGGCTCGGCCTACCAGGCGCTGCAGCTGGCCGAGATGGGCCTCGACGAGGTCGGCGACGACCTCGACCTGCTGGCCGGCGCGGCGCGCGCCGCCTGGCTGGCCGACCTGCTCAACGACGCCACCGAATACGCGCGCCGCTGGCACGACGTGGCGGGGCGCCCCGAGGACCGGGCCGCCGCGCTCTACATGCTCGCCCGGCTGGCCTGGGACGGCGACCGGCTGGCCGAGATGAACGAGCTGACGATGGAGCTGGAGGCGCTGCTCGCCGAGCTGCCGCCGGGGGAGGACCGGGCCCGCGCGCTGGTGGCGGTCGCCCAGTCGATGAACCTGCGGGACCGGTATGAGGAGGGCCTGGAGTGGGCCGGGCGGGCGCTCGCGATGGCCGACGAGCACCGGCTGCCCGACGTCCGGCTGGCCGCGCTGGTCGAGCGCGGCACCGCGCTGGTGTCCCGAGCCGGCAGCCTCGACCAGGGCCGCGCGGTGCTGGCCGACGTGGTCGAGCGGGCCGAGCGGGCCGGCGAGTGGGTCCTCGCCGCGCGGGCCATCAACAACCTGGTCTTCGAGCTGGCCGCCACGTCCCTGACCGAGCACGCCGAGCTGCTGGAGCGGATGCGGACCGACGCCGAGCGGGCCGGGTTCGAGGCGCTGGCCGTGGCGGCCTACTTCCAGGGGCGCGCCCGGCTGGCGATGGCCGAGGGCGACCTGGGCAAGGCGCTGGGCGCGCTGGAGGAGGGGCGCCGGAGGGATCAGGCGTTCCTGCGGCGGGGCCGGCGGATCGGGTACCACTCGGTGCTCCTGGCGGGGCTGTCCCTGGAGAGCGGCGACTTCGCCGCGGTCGACCAGGTCCTCGCCGAGCTGGCCGCCGCCTCGGAGCTGATCCCGCTGGCGATGGCCGGGCTGCGGCTGCACCTCGCGTGCCGGCGCGACGGCGGCGCGGCGGCGGAGGCCGCGCTGGCCCCGATGCTCGCCGAGGTGGCCGTCTACGGGAAGCAGAACGGCGACATGGCACACGACCTGGTCTCGGCGGCGCTGCACGCCGGGCTGCCGCGCGAGCGGGTGCGTGCCCTGGCCGAGGGCCTGGTCCGCGGCCCGGACTGCAGCTGGTATGCGTTGATCCACGCGCAGCTCGCGGAGGCCGACGGGCAGCTGGCCGGTGCGTTGTCCGGCTACCTCGCGGCCGCCTCCGCGCAGCTGCCACCGGCCGTCCGGGGGACCGCCGAGGTGGGCGCCGCCCGGTGCCTCGCCGGGCTGGACCGCACCGGGGAAGCGGCCGGGCACGTGCGGCGCGCCGAGAACCTGCTGGCCCGCTGGGGCGGCTGGCGGGTGGCGGAGCTGCACCAGGTGCGCGACCGCCTGGGCCTGGCTCCGGCCAACGGCCGGCGCGGGATCACCGGCACGGCGGCGTTGACGCCGCGCGAGCGCGAGGTGGCCCTGCTGGTCGCCGACGGGCTGACCAACGTGGAGCTGGCCCGGCGGCTCTACATCTCGCCGAAGACCGCCGCGGTCCACGTCTCCAACATCCTGCACAAGCTCGGCGTCGCCTCGCGCACCGAGGTGGCCGACGTGGTGCACCCGAACTGACGCTCATCGATAACGGGAACGTTTCGGGGTCTTGACCGCTCGTCGCGCGCGGACGTACGTTCGCCTGCAGGCGTTCATTCACTTGTTTTTCGTTCACCTATATGAACGGAGGAGCAATGGCACTCACCGCGGCACGTCACCGCGTGATGGCGGCTGCGGCCGCCGCCATATGCGCCACCACCGCCCTCACCGCCTGCTCGTCGGGTTCGGGAGGCGGCACTGCCACGGCCGACGCGTCCGGGCCGTTGAAGGTCTGGGCGCGGGCCGCCAACGACTCGCCCAAGGCCTACCAGGCGATCTTCGACGCGTTCACCCAGAAGACCGGTATCAAGATCGAACCGTTCTTCACGCTCACCGACTTCGAGACCAAGCTCAACGCCGCGGCGACCGCGCATGACCTGCCGGACGTGGTGGTCAACGACGCCGCGCAGCTGGGCAGCATGAAGACCCAGGGCATCATCCGCGAGATCGACAAGAGCAAGATCGCCGGTGCCGACAAGCTGGCCCCCGGCTCGTGGGACTCCGCGTCCGACCTCACCGGCAAGACCTATGCGGTCCCGTTCTCGGCCCAGGCCAACCTGCTGTTCATCCGCAAGGACTGGCTCAGCAAGCTCAACCTGCAGGAGCCGAAGAGCTGGGACGACGTGGCCACCATCGCCAAGGCGTTCACCACGCAGGACCCGGACGGCAACGGTAAGGCCGACACCTACGGCCTCGCCGTGCCGGGCTCGACCAGCCGCGGGTACGTGTCGTGGTACTGGTCGACCTTCCTGTGGGAGGCCGGTGGCGAGTACTTCACCTCGGCGGGCGGCGGCAAGTTCACCGCCAGCGTCAACAGTTCGCCGGCCAAGCAGTCGCTGAAGTGGTTCGAGCAGCTCTTCTGCGGTACCCCGAAGGTGGTGCAGCCGAGCGCGCTGACCGACACGACGACGGAGACCAACAAGGCGTTCCAGACCGGCGTCGCCGGCATGTACTACACCGGCCCGTACGCGTTCGCCACGATGGACAACAGCGCGGTCAAGGGCAAGTACACCGTGGTCGCCCCGCCGCCCGGCCCGGGTGGCGCGAAGACGCTGGCCGAGGGGACGAACATCTACCTCATGGCCGGCAGCCGGCCCAACGCGGCGCAGAAGCTGGCCGAGTTCATGATCACGCCGGAGGCGCAGAACATCGGCATGACCAAGGTGCCGGCCGCCACGATCGTCCGGCTCCCGGTCAACACGACCGTCGACGCGGCCAGCGCGCACAGCAGCGACCCGCGGTGGACCTTGGCCCAGCAGGTCTACAAGGACCAGGGCCACTACGAGGCGGTCAACATGCCCAACTGGACCCAGCTGCGGCAGGCCACCTCGGACGACATCAACAAGATGCTGTCCAAGTGCGGTGACTCGGACGCGGCCCTGGACGCGCTCAACACCAAGCTCAACGGGATCCTCAAGGACCAGAAGGTGGCGGCGGGCTAGTGGCCGTTCGCACGTCCTCCGCTCCGGTCGCGTTGCCCGCCCAGCGCGACCGGAGCGGAACCCATCACAGCCGGGCCTGGCGGGTGTACCGGCGGCTGACCCCGTGGCTGTTCCTCGCGCCGGCACTGCTGTTCTTCGCCGTGTTCAAGTTCTGGCCCAGCATCTGGGGCATCTGGCTGGGCCTGTTCCACGTCCAGCCGTACCTCGGTGACCAGTGGGTCGGCCTGGCCAACTTCAGCAAGGCGCTGGGCGACCCGGACCTGCGGGCGGCCGTCGGCCACACGGTGCTCGACGCGGCCGTCCAGGTGGCCGGCTCGATGCTCGTCGGATTCCTGCTGGCGCTGCTGCTCGAAGGCGCCGCCCGGCACGTCCGCATCCTGCGCACCGCGGTCTTCCTGCCCGCGGTCACCGCCATGGTGGCGGTTGCCGAGCTGTGGCAGACACTGCTGTACCCGGGCCGGTACGGCGCGGTCAACAGCCTCCTCGGCGACGTCGGGCTGGGCCCGTTGCCGTTCCTGTCCAGCCCGCACTCGTCGCTGTGGACGGTCATGCTGGTACAGGTCTGGAAGCACGCGCCCTACGACATGGTGATCTTCATCGCCGGCCTGGTCGGCATCGACCGCCAGCTGTACGAGTCGGCCAGCATCGACGGCGCCAACGCGTGGCAGCGGCTGTGGAACGTGACCCTGCCGTCGCTCCGGCCGATCACCACGATCGTGCTGATCCTCGGGATGATCCGGGGCCTGCGGGTGTTCACCGAGATCTACGTGCTGACCCCGGGCGGCGGGCCGGGCGGGTCGACCGAGTCGATCGTCACCTACGTGGTGAAGAACGCCGTGATCAGTAACGACGCCGGGTACGCGTCGGCCATCTCGGCGCTGCTGCTGCTCACCACGATCATCCTCACCAGCGCGACGCTGTGGTGGCGGCGCCGGAGGGAGGACGCATGAGCACGACGACCGCTCTGGGGTTGCGGGTACCGCGGAAGCTGACGAGGCACCGGGGCGGGCGGGTCGCGGTTCCCGTGACCGTGACGAGCCAGGTCGAGCGGCTCGTCGAGGACTCGCAGCTCGAGGTCGTGCGGACTCCGACTTCGCTGCCGGAGCTGACGCGCGCCGCGGCCGAGGGCGGCGTCGTCTTCGCGGGCGCCGTGGGCGGCGGCTACGTCTTCCCCGAGTTCCTCCCGGGCTACGACGCGGTTGCGAGCCTCGCGAAGCTGCTCGAGCTGCTGGCGCCGGTCAACCGCCCGTTGTCGGAGCTGGTGGCCGAGCTGCCGCAGCCGACGCTCGTCCACCACCAGGTGCCCTGTCCATGGGCATTGAAGGGTCTCGTGATGCGCGTGCTGAACGAGCGCCTGGCCGGGCGCGACGTCGACCTCACCGACGGGATCAAGCTGTTCGACGAGCGCGGCTGGGCGCAGGTGCTGCCGGATCCCGACGAGCCGCTCCTCCACCTCTACGCCGAGGGCGAGACGCGCGAGCAGTCGGATGAGCTCGCGCGCGAGCTGCGGGCGCTCGTGGACGAGATCGAGCAGGGAGAGGCTGCGGCGGCGCGCGCCTGACCCACTTTTGCTCCGGCCGAGGGCAAAGGCTAAAGTTCAGCTTCACCCTCCACGAGAAAGGGCCCGATGGAACCGCTGCCGGATCTTGCGACGCTGAACGACGAGGACCTCAAGAAGCTCATCGACGACCTGACGCGCGAGGAGCAGGAGGTTTCGTACCGCCGGCGGCTCCTGCACGGAAAGATCGACATTCTGCGGGCGGAGCTCGTGGCCCGGCTCCAGGAGACGCAGGGGAGAAGCGTCCTCGACTCCGTCAACGTCGACTCGCTGACGGACATCCTCACCGGCAAGGCCGCCCCACCTGCCTGATGGCGCACGTCTACTGCCCTGAGTGTGGGTACAACAACCCGGAGTCCGCGCACTTCTGCGCGAAGTGCGGCGCTGCGCTCGTCGTGCCCGAAGAGGGGGAGTCGACCGAGGCGTTCGCCGCTCCCGAGGTGCCCGAGAGCCTCGCCCCGATCGAAGATCTCGGCATCCACGGCGCGGCGCTCATCGTCCGCTCGGGCGGCGGGCGCGCGGGGGAGACGTTCCCGCTCGAGGAAGGCCCGACGACGATCGGGCGCTCGCCAGAGTGCGGGATCTTCCTCGACGACGTCACGGTGTCCCGCAAGCACGCCGTCTTCGCGAAGGACGGCGAGCGCTGGAGGCTCGAGGACCAGGGCAGCCTCAACGGGACGTTCGTCAACCGCGAGCGGGTCGAGAGGGCCGATCTCAGGGACGGCGACGAGCTCCAGATCGGCAAATACCGACTGACCTTCCTGCAGAACTGATGGCGATGACGGAAGCCCCATCGCGCCGCCGGCTCCTCACGATCGGCACGGTCTGCAATCGGCTCCAGGACGAGTTCCCCGAGGTCTCGATCTCGAAGATCCGCTACCTCGAGGACCAGGGGCTGCTGAACCCGCGGCGCACGCAGGGTGGCTACCGGCTCTTCTCGGAGGACGACGTCGAGCGGCTGGAGACGATTCTGCGCCTGCAGCGCGACGAGTTCCTGCCGCTGCGCGTGATCAGGGAGGAGCTCGACGCCGGTGCCGGCAAGCAGCGTCGCCGGCGCCGCAGCGTGGTCGACGCCGGGGAGGAGGAGCTCGACCTGGAGGAGCTCTGCGACCGCGCCGGCATCACCACCGAGCGAGCTCGCGAGCTCGAGGAGTTCGGGCTGCTCGAGCCGCGCGTCGAGGACGGGCAGCGGATCTACGCCGAGAGCGACGCGGAAATCGCCGCGGCCTGCGAGGCGCTCGCGCGCTTCGGGATCGAGCCGCGGAACCTGCGCGCCTTCCGTACCGCGGCCGACCGCGAGAGCAGCCTGCTCGAGGCGGTGCTCGGCCCCGCCCTGCGCTCGCGGAGCGCGGAGCGCCGCCAGGCCGCGCTCGGCGACCTGCAGCGGCTCGCGCAGAGCGCGCAGGAGCTGGCGGACCTGCTGTTGCGGCGCAACGTCCGCCACCTGGTGGAGTAGCCTCGCGCGAGTGGCGGGGATCGATTTCACGACGCGGGTGCGCGAAGTCCCGGACTTTCCCGAGCCGGGCGTCGGCTTCAAGGACATCTCGCCGCTGCTGCAGGACCCCGAGGCGCTGCGGCAGGCGGTCGGCGAGCTCGCCGGCTGGACGAAGGAACGCGGGGCGGACCTCGTGCTCGGCGCCGAGGCCCGCGGCTTCTGGCTGGGGCCGGCGATCGCGGTCGAGGCCGGCTGCGGCTTCGTCGCGGCGCGGCGGCCCGGCAAGCTCCCACCGCAGACCATCTCCGCAACCTATGCGCTCGAGTACGGCCAGAACACGCTCGAGGTCGCGGCCGACGCGATCGGAGGCGGCGCGCGAGTCGTCATCCACGACGACGTGCTGGCGACCGGCGGGACGGTGGAGGCGATCGCCGGTCTCGTGGAGCAGCTCGGGGGCACCGTGGTGGGCGTCAACTTCGTGATCGAGCTCTCGTTCCTCGGCGGCCGCGGGCGACTCGAGACGTACGACCTCTTCTCGCTGATCACCTACTGAGTCGTCCGGCGGCTCCTCTAAAACGTGCCCATGTACGACCCCCTCACGGGTCGCTACGCGTTCGCCTGTCCGGTACGGGGCGAGACGCACGTGCTGCTCTCGGCTTTCCGGAGCATCGAGCGGCTCCCCGGTGCCGCGCATCCGGCCGTCTTCCGCGTGCGGTTCGACTGCGGCTGCGGCGAGGAGCACGACGGCCTCCTGACGCACGAGGAGCTCGACTTGGCGCCGCTCGGGCTCGCCGCCGGGGAGTTCCTCAACCTCATGACCGCTCGTTTCGACCCGGTCGGCGCAGAGCTCGGCGAGCTCGCCGCCGTCCACATCAAGCGGGGCGAGTGGCCCTGGAGCTTCTTCTGCTACCCGGAGGAGCAGCCGCGTCCCGTGTTCCCGTCCTCGTTCACGCTGCTCACCGCGACGGACGGAACGGTCGGGCTCGCCGTGCGCTGCCCGAGCTGCCGCCGGCTGTCCCTGAACCTCGTCTCGCACCAACACGTCGACGTCCCGTTTCACAACGACCGCGAGATCGGGGTGGTGGAACACATGTTCGCCGAGGACGCCCTCGCGACGCTCGACGAGTTCCGTGCGGAGCTGTGGTCGTCCTCGTTCGACGCGCGCAGGCTTGCACTCGACTAATCGGGGGTACGCGCATCCCGAGGTGGGACTCCGTCGTTCCACTCGCAACGGGCAACGGAACGAGGTGAAGAGAATGCGCAGGTACGGCTTGTACGACGCGTCCCGCGGTCTGACGCTCGCTTTCGCTGCAGCGCTGGCGGGACTCGGGCTCTGGGGCGCGACCCAGGTCGGGATGCAGACGACCGGACGCTTCTGGATCTCGATGGCGATCGTCGCCGGCGCCGGGCTCCTGATCGCCCTAGCGGCCCACGTCGGAACGTGGACGAAAGGGCTCAGGCTGCGAGTGTCGCCGAGCACGTTCGCCCTCGTGTTCCTGCCGGTGCTCGTCTGCGTCGGCTGGATCCTGATCGCCAACCAGCCGGGTAACGGCTGGCAGGAGGGGAGACTCGACTCGTGGAGCAACTCGATCGGGATCCTCGGCGTCGTGCACTCGATCGGCCTGTGGCACGGCGTCCTGGCGTTCGCGCTCGGCCTCACGCTCGGCCTCTCGCTCGACGGCGTCCCCGCGCCGGAGATCGAGGAAGCGCCGGCGTATGCCGGCCCCGCAGGCACCACAGCCGGGCCCCCGGCGGACGAGCCCGTCGCAGCCGAGCGCCGCTACAACCGCAGGCGTGTGCCGGCGACTCCGCCCGCGACTCCCACCGAGGAGACCGCGCAGACGCGGACCCGGACACCGTCTCACTGACGGCGAAGAACCGATTCGCGGCCGCCTCGAACGAGTGAGGCGGCCACGGATCCCTGCCGGGAGGGATCACGCTAAAGGGGTAGGTCCCCCGATATACAGGACCAGGATGAACGTCCTAGCCCAGGAGACGACTCAGCGGGGGGCACGGCTCCTCGTTGCACACCTGGAAAGCCTCGATCCGCAGGCTGTCCAGGCGCGCGAGCGGCTCGAGGAACGCCTCGGGAACGAGCTCGCGCGCAAGCTCGTCTTTGCGCTTGCCCCGCACAGCTCGGGGCGGCGGGCGGCCTAGATCTACGAGCGGCGGCGGCGGGGCCGGCGCACCGGCTCCTCACCGCGCAGGCGCACGAGAAGCCAGATTCCTGCGAACGAGACGAGCGCGATCACGATCGCCGTCGCACCGCTCGCGCCCACGGCCAGGAGCCCGAAGTAGATGTAGATGCCCAGGCCGACTGCCCAGATCACGGCGATCACGCCCTGGTCGATGCTCGGCGGACGCGGCGGATGCGGAAGCGGCATCGCGGCGATCGTAGTCGAGCCGGAATCCGCGCGCCGTGGCATGGGGCGGACCAAAAAAATTCGCCGAGCCGGTCGCGGTTTCGTCCACAACCCCGACTGACTTTCCGCTTCGGCCCTTGCGGGCCGCCTCGTACAGCCTCCCGGTGTTGCTTCGTCCTACTCCCGCGCCGTGCTCGGCGCAAGGGGGAATGTATGGCCTCTTGGGACATGCCGCAAGGGTCACGTGAGAGGAAAATGCCGCAATTTGCGAACGTTGAACAATCAACATTTCCACAGCACTCTGTGCATCCTGTGGATAACTTGGCGGGGGGCATCACGTTCTGACCCACCCGAGGGCGGCCGACCGCATTGGGCATCGTGCCGCCCGGTCCCGCCGGAGCCGGGAGCGCCCTCGCCGTGACCAGCAGGGGGGCGGGAGGCGCCACGAGACCGTTCTCCTGCTACTTGACATAGCCACGAGACCGTTCTCCTGCTACTTGACATAACATTGCTTATCGTGCATTGGACTTGACCCGCAGGGGGTCGGCGTGTTTCGGTAGCGTCACCAAGCGGGAACGACGTCCAGGAGCGCCGGTGAGAGGGATCCAGTAACAACCGTCGAGATCGAGTCGATCCTCGTCAGCGAGGAGCTCACGACGCTCCTCGAGGCGTCGGAGTCGAGCGGCCAGCTGCGGCAGGTCGAGCTGGTCGAGGTACTCGAGCCGCTCGAGCTCGACCCGCTCGAGACGGAGGCCGTCTACCAGGAGCTCGACCGGCGCGGCATCGAGCTGCTCGCCGAGCCGGAGCGCGAGGCCGAGCCCGAGCCGCCGTCCGAGAAG
>Ga0209027_1000821_pt1 | contig 11507 bp, 8 predicted proteins | sample GraSoi013_1_20cm_3_FD_185821 | JGI IMG/M metagenome (GOLD analysis project Ga0209027, IMG submission 185821) | Grasslands soil microbial communities from the Angelo Coastal Reserve, California, USA - Sample 09_27_2013_1_20cm (SPAdes) (version 2) | ecosystem: Environmental > Terrestrial > Soil >...
CTTCGTTAATCTGCTGGTTATGTTTATTCCTATCCTCAACTTCACGAGTGCGGGCGGCGTTAGCTTCGCGCGCTGAGCGCTGCTCGGCAGTTTCAGAATTTCCGCCAGTGGACGCAGCGCTGGTTGCAGCCGAACGTATCTCAGCTTCAGTAAACCGACGACCGTCGCCAGAGCCTAGAACAATCTCGTAGTCAGCACCGCGCCCTGCGAGCACATCGGGCAGAATATTCGGACTCATGTTCTGTGCGCTGACCGCTATTACGTATTTGCCAGTGTATGGGAGACCAGCGAAAACGAAGTGGCCTTTTCTGTCGGTCTTGGTGTTGTATTTGCCGGGAATATCAGTTCGATAAACATCAATGAGGGCATCCGGTACAGGCGCAGTCGTTCCGTCGGCTTGTTTGGCGACGACGTGACCGCGCAATTCGCCCTGCTGAGCGCTGGCAGCTATCGTTCCCAGAAGCAGCACGGCTATGGCCGCGATTGAGAAGAAAAAGTATTTACGAAGCATCAAGTGTTCCTCCAAGGAATTCTAAAGGCCCCTCGTCTACGATAGGCCAGATTAAGATGCAAGAGAGCAAGGTACGGTTGTAGCATTATACTTCATAACAGCCATTTCCGAGAGCCGTTAAATGCGCTCGTTTCGAGCGTATCCAACAGGGTCTCGGGCGCCCGCTTCGCGGAAGGCGCGCAGGCGTAACGCGCAGGAATCGCAGGAGCCGCAGGCCAGCTCAGAAGCTTGATAACATGACCACGTTAGATGAAACGGCGCTCCAAGTTCGCGTCCTCGCAGCACAATCTCAGACTTACGCATGGCAATAACAGGCGTTACGATTTTAATATGAGTTTCGGGTCGCGTGCCCAAGTCAATCGCGCGCTCGAACGCTTCATAAAATTCCGGTCGGCAGTCTGGATAGCCCGAAGAATCTTCAGCCACAGCGCCTATGTAGATGCTCCGGGCGCCGATGACTTCGGCCCAACTCGCTGCAATTGAGAGCAGGTGCGCGTTGCGAAAGGGAACGTAGCTGGTGGGAATCTCTTTACTTGAAAGATTAGCTTCCGCGACAAGAATATTCTTATCCGTCAAGGACGAGCCGCCTATTTTAGCCAGATGCTCAATCGAGACGGCGAGCCTTTTTGCGACCCCGTAGTGATCTGCAATCTCTTCAAACGCCCTGCGCTCGCGCGCCTCAGTGCGCTGCCCATAAGAGACGTGAAGAAAAGCGACCTCGGCATTCTCTTCACGCGCAATCGCCGCAGTCACGCACGAATCCATCCCGCCTGAGACAAGACAAACAGCAAGGGAAGATGGAAGGGATGAGGGCGGAGGGATGAGGGATGAACCAGATTCATCTGTGCGCTCAGCATCCTCCGCATCCGGCTCATCCGCCGGGCTGTCAAAAGCTTTTTCGTCGAATCCACCCATAATATTAAGGGATGAGGGATGAAACAAGGGATGAGGGATGAGGGATGAGGGATGAATAAGAAGGAGTAATTGCGTCAGCATGCAATTAGCTCAATTCCTATTCATCCCTCATCCCTCCGCCCTTATCCCTTCCTTCACACTCCACGCGCCTCCGGCCCCCAGATGTATTTGTGCATCTGTAGCTGCAAACGAATGTTCATGCCGCTTGACGAAACCCAGTCGGCCAATTCCTGTAGATCAACTTCGCCCCACACGGGCGAGATGAGAACCGAATGAGCGCGCCTCTCAAGATCATATTGCTTGATGACCTCGCGCGCGTATTCCCAGTCTTCCCGATTCGCTATGACGAACTTAACTTCATCGCGGTCTGCGCGCAGTCGTTCAAGGTTGGGCCAATGGTTGCGCGATTCCTCGCCAGACGCAGGGCATTTTATATCCAGAATAATCTTCGCGCGCTCGTCCACTTTTTCTGTCGAAAAATAACCGCCCGTCTCAATCAGAACTTCATAGCCTTCGTCGCACAACCTCTTGATAAACTCGAAAGCCTCGCGCTGCGCCAGAGGATCGCCGCCCGTGACTTCAACGAGTCTGCACCCCATCGCTTGCACGCGCTCCATCACTTCTTTAATCTCCATATGCTCGCCGCCCGTGAAAGTATATTCGCTATCGCACCAGACGCAGCGCATGGGGCAGCCCGTGAGCCGCACGAACGCGCACGGGCGACCCACATGCGTTGATTCACCCTGAATCGAACGAAAAATTTCTGTGACACGAAGCATATAAAAGCAGTGATAAGTGATAAGAGAAGAAGTCAGAATTAAGAATACAGAATTCAGAAGATAAGAGCTTTACATTCTGGCTTCTGACTCTTGTATTCCCCTTCTTATCACTTATCACTCATCACTTATCACTGTTTTATCAAGCTGTCAAAGAAAGGTTTTAAGGAAGCGGTGGCAGCGCGCAGGTCGTCTTGTTCATCACAGGTGAGTGCGAATGTCTGGCGTGAGAAGAATATTTTTCGTGATAGCATAGGGCGAAGGGAAGCGCGCGGGAGTGGTTTTCAGGAAAATCTAGTGAGCCAGAGAAGGGCAGCAACCGACAGGCTGATCGTAGAAGGGACGCGGCGTTTGATTGCGCGCGCGGAAGACGCACGCTCCGTTGACGCTGCGGCGCTGGAATTGCGCGTGCGTGCTGCAACCGAAAAATATTTATTGAAGGATGACCCTGAACTTTCGGCGCAAGCTGTTAATGAGTTCATTGACGGATTGCACGCTGACGACCTCTGTTTGATAGTCGCTTGCGAAGCAGGCAGCGAGCAGGCTTGGAGCGATCTGGTCGAAAGGTTCGGTGCTACTGTGCGCTCTGCTGCGCGCTCCGCTAGTTCTAATGAAGAGGCTGCGGAAGATTTGGCGCAATCAATCTGGGCGGAGCTTCACGGTTTGCGCTTGCGCGATGACGGCAGGCCGTCTGGGAAGATTGCCTATTATTCGGGGCGCGGCTCGCTAGGAGGCTGGCTGCGCGCGGTCGTAGCGCAGCTTGCGGTTGATTATCACCGCAAGTCTTCACGATTCGTTCAGACGGAAGAGGATGCAGACTTTGACCGCATGGCTCGCGCTTCAAATGAAGATAAGAACGCATTGAGCGCTGCGAGCACGGGCGTCAATCCAGAACGGGCGCTCGCAGACAAGACCGCTGCGCAATCGGTCGAAACTTCGCTGGCTCGCGCCGTCGCAGAGCTTAACGCAGAGGATCGCCTGTTAGTCAAGCTCTACTATTTCGACGGTCTGCGCCTGCGCGAGGCTGGCGCTGTGCTGGGCGTGCACGAGGCTACGGCGAGTCGCAGGCTGGCGCGCGTGCAGACGGAAATCAGAGAGCGAGTCGAAGCAATATTGATGAAAGAGCATGGCTGGACGCGCGACGAGACGCGTCGCTCGCTGGCCGAAACTGCTGCGCATCTTGAGACCGATCTTGAGTTGATGCTGACAAGTGAGAACGCTTCAAGTGAGAAGCGGACTCATGGCAGCGGTTAAAGCCGAAAAGGTTTTCAAACGGGAAAGGCGCAAGATAAAGCGCTCACGCGCGTTCTATCAACGTTGCATTTCTTGCGACCTCGTTAATTTAATGAATCAGGGAAATGAAAAAGAGATAGACCTTCTGCTACGCCGTCACGCGCGGCGCGGCGCAGAGGCGTTTGGAGGCTCGCACGCAATGCGTGGCGACGGCGGCGCGGAGAATGCCGTAGCGCATCTGGACGCAGATGAACTTAGCGCCTACGCGGAGAATGCGCTGCCGCCATCGGCACGCGCGCGTTATTCTGCGCATCTGGCGGAATGCGAAGAGTGTCGAAAGATTGTAACCCGTCTGGCTCTTTCTGCGAATGCGCCTCTGAAAGAAGATGGCAAGGTCGGTGTGAAAACAGGTGAGCGCAGGTCATGGAGTGATTGGCTCGCTGCCCTGTTCGCTTCGCCCGTTCTTCGTTTCGGCACGCTCGCATTGCTGCTGCTCGGCATTGCAGGCGCAGCATTGATAATGATGCAGCAGCGAAAGCAGGAAGAGCATTCGCTTGTCGCGCAGAATACCAGGCCGGGAAGCGCAACTGAAGAAGAACCGTCGCTGAATCACGCGAACACATCTGGCGGTGAAGCTGCTTCGACTGGGACGACAGAATCTTCGAGCGCGAACACTTCAGCTACATCAACGCGCACCGCAAATGCATCTTTGCCACAAAGCACGCCCGCCAAACTTTCCGATGACGCGCGCCAGCCAAGCAGTGAAGAGAATGCCAAAGCGCAAAGCCAAACTCAGGTGGGCGGCATCGCCGGGACTGCTAGTGGGACACTAAACGGGCAAAGAGAGGCTGAGGTCGCGCGAACAGAGAATCAGCCTCAACCGCCAACGCCGCAAGGCTCATATTCCGCAGGAGCAACCGCAAACACAAACGAGGCAGATGAACTGCGAGCTAGAAGCGCTGAGGAAGCACAGAGACAGGAAAACGAGCGTGCTTCAGAGAGAAACAATCGTGCGGCTACAACTGGAGCAGCAACGACGCTGAGCGCGCAAGCTCCTGCTACTGAGCCGCAGGACAGAGCGCAATCAGGCGCTTCTGCCAGAGCACGGCGAAGAGGCGGCTCGGAAGATAGCGAAACTAACAGCGCTGCGACCAAGAACAGTGTCACCCTAAGCGAGACTCGACGCGTCGCTGGTCATCAATTCCGCCGACAGGGAAGCGTCTGGGTTGACACGGCCTACAGTTCTTCCATGTCAACGACTAGCCTGTCGCGCGGCTCCGACCGCTATCGCGCGCTCGTCGCCGACGCCCCCGAAATCCGCACCATCGCCGAACAACTCGGCGGCGAAATCATCGTCGTCTGGAACGGCAGAGCGTACAAGATTAAATAGAAGTTTTCAGTTTTTAGTTTTCAGTTTTCAGAAAGAAGAGGGAAAAGCTTTTAACTTAAAACTGAAAACTAAAAACTGAAAACTGTTCTCCCCTTGTTTCTTCCATCGTCGCGCGCTAACATCTTCTAGACCTGAATTTACCCTGAAAATCTCAAAGGTGAGTTGAAGAGACGGCTCAACGCTTGTTTGTTGAAGTGTCCGAGGAGAGGATTGCTCATGCTGAGAAGAGCTTCGATTATGCATGTCCGCATAGCGTTTATCATTCTGCTTGCGATCTGTCTTTCATTGATCGGGAGGTTTGAAACGAGCGCGCAGAATCGTTCGCGTGCAAATCTTCAGCGTCGCAATACTGAGATAGCGCGCATGGTTACGGAGATTGAGGCGCGCAACATAGAGCGCACGATTCGCAAGCTTGTGTCGTTCGGCACTCGGAACACTCTCTCGGCGCAGGACAACCCAATGCGCGGCATAGGCGCTGCGCGCGACTGGCTCTTCTCCGAATTCCAGAAGATTGCTGCGCAATCGGACGGGCGCATGACAGTTGAGAAGCAGTCTTATCTTCAAGAAGCGCAGCCGCCTCCGCGCGGTCGCGTGCCGAAGCCCACGATCATCACGAACGTAGTAGCAACTCTGAAGGGAACGCAGCCGGAATCTGTGAACCGTTTGTATGTAGTGAGCGGTCACTACGATTCAATGTGCACCAGCCCTATTGACGCAGAGTGCGATGCGCCGGGCGCGAACGACGATGCGTCTGGAACGGCTGCGGTTCTTGAGATGGCGCGCGTGATGTCTCATTACAAATTCGACGCGACGATAATTTTCATGACGGTGGCCGGCGAAGAGCAGAGCCTTCTCGGCTCGACCTATTTCGCAGAGCAGGCGAAGAAGAACAATCTGGACATAGAAGGGATGTTTACTAACGACATCATAGGAAGCTCAACGAGCGACACGGGCATGCGCGACGAACACACGGTTCGCGTCTTCTCGGAAGGAGTGCCGTCTAGCGAGACCGAAGAGGAGGCAAGGACGCGCCGTAGCGTGGGCGGCGAGAACGATTCTGCCTCGCGACAGCTAGCTAGATTTATTAAAGAGGTGGGCGAGCGATACGTGCCGGGCATGACAGTGCGTATGGTCTATCGCCGTGACAGGTATTTGCGAGGCGGCGATCACATGCCTTTCGTTGAGCGCGGCTACGCGGCTGTGCGTTTCACTGAGCCGAATGAGGATTACCATCATCAACATCAGAACGTGCGCATAGAGAACGGAGTTCAGTACGGTGACCTTCCGCAGTTCGATGATTTTAACTACATAGCGCGTGTAGCGCGCGTTAACGCCGCCGCTCTGGCCGCACTTGCTCTAGCTCCCGCCTCGCCAAAGAACGTAGGCCTACTGACGAAGAAGCTCACGAATGACACGGAGCTTCAGTGGGACGCTAATCACGAACCAGACCTTGCGGGTTACGAAATAGTCTGGCGCGAGACGACCTCAGCTTATTGGACTAACTCGCTCCGGGTAGTCAATGTCACGCGTTACGTGATGAAAGGGATGTCTAAGGACAACTACTTTTTCGGCGTGTGCGCCGTTGATAGAGATGGGAATCGTAGCCCTGTCAGTTACCCGAAGCCTATTCGCTAATGCCCATTGATGGCTGGCAGCGATTTGCAATCAAACGCACTATTGGTGCGAAACGTATATTTCGACGCGACGGTCGTCGCTCATTAGAGAAGGAAACATATCTATGACCTTGAGGATTGTAGCCACTGCGTTGCGGTAATCCATAGCGCCGTAGCTTACACCGTCGTTGAATGCTTTACGTCCACCGCGCACGAAGTTCAGCATCCGGGTCACACCCCACATATTGATACCCTTGTCTATCAGCCCGACCACATCCGGCAAGCTTGTGAGCGTATCCAATAAATGGATGTTGCCCTGATATCCAAGATGGTTAAGCATGTCCTCACTCAGGTTGAAGATACTAGCATTAGCTGACATATCTGTATTCGTGTCTTTCGTTGTGTCACGCTGGCTCGGTGACATAGTGTTCGTCTCGATCATAGCCATCGCCATCATCAGCGCGCGCCGCTCGTTACGAATCGCACGGACGTGGAATGCATTGAGAAGCTGCTGCTTGTTGCCTTTAAGCGCGGCACCGTAGGACGTGATCTTGTAAGGACGGTTTGCGCTCATTGTGGGGAGCAGTTGTGTCCAGTAGTTAGACATGAGTGCATCTCCTTCGTTCTTAACCCCAGCAACGCAGAGTAGGCTGTGCGCTGAATGTGCTACCCTATTTAGCCGCGTATTCTACTACTTTGCACTGCATTGTAAAGTAGTATGTTAGTAGTAAAGATATGGTTAACAAAATTGCTTGGGACAATATGAAGACAAATTAAAGGGCGGGAGATATATCAATCTCTCGCCCTGATAAGAAACTCTCAGCTTCAGTCGCCCTTTAGTATCCTCTGTAGCCGTCAGTATAGCCATTCACGAACCCTTGTCGGAAGAACTGACGGTACAACTCTATGTCACCGAAGCGAGAGTTGTAGTCTGTCGTAGCGTTACGAAAAGCGCTCTGGTCAGCGTAGTCAAAACCTCTGCCTCGACTACGATCATTGCGCCCGGCCTTGATGCCTGCATTATAGCCAGCGTTCAAAGCTGTCTGTCGAACTTCGTACGGGACGCCATAACCATAGTTTCCGTAACCGTTGTTGCCGTAGTTACCGTAACCGGTATCGTTGTAATCGTAGTTACCGTAACGGCTCGCTTCGCGTTGGCGACGCATCTGTTCGCGTTGGTATTCGCGTTGACGACGTTGCTGTTCGCGCTCGTACTGGCGTTGTTGACGCCAATAATCATCATTCGGATACTGTTGATACTGCGCCTGAGTTGTTATGCCTGACGCTATCACTATGCCCAACAGTAAGGAGAATGCCAGAATGATTCGTCCGATTTTGCCCTTCAAATGATTTGTATTCATACTGAAACCCCCTTCTTACTAGAGATAGTCGCAACTCGCGTACCCAATCAATTGCTGTTCAAAACATTGAGTTTGCGTACTGATTATAAATTTCTTGCTTTAAGTGCGACCCATTTCAATAAACTTTCATCAACCATTCCTTACAGAGAAGCGTCTAATCGTTTGATCTTGCGAAGGAGTTATAATTCGGTAGCCTCCTCGGAAACTCCTGCAAATTCATACGATTTCTGAAATGGTGTTGATATGAAAGCTTTCAAAAATAGCTCGTACAAAGTCATTGCACGCAAGTCGGCAGCAACTCTCTCTATCTTTGCTCTTCTTGCGAGCACATTTGCGCTGGGACTGTCGGCGCAGCAGCGTACCTCTACGGTTCAGACCGCTAGGCTTACAGAGGAGCAGCGCATTCTTCATGTTTTGAATCGCCTTGGCTTCGGCGCTCGCCCCGGCGACGTTGAGCGCGTGCGCGCAATGGGCTTGGACAGGTACATAGAGCAGCAGCTTCATCCAGAAACAATCATGGACATGGTGGCCGACGCGAAGGTAAAAAATCTGCCGTCGCTCACGATGACGACCGCAGAGCTTTATCAGAAATACCCGCAGCCTAATCTTCTAATTCGCCAGATGCAGCGACGCGGCGATCTTCCGCCTGAGCTTGCGGCCATTGCTGAAGCAAGACAGCAGAACAGGAATAATCAGTCAGCGACTCCTGTCGCTCCGGCGAACAATACGAACGCGATGCCTGCGCAAGCTATGGCGGCGAACCCGCAGCAGCCGAATATGTCGCAGGATGAAGAGACGGCCAGGAGAATCGAGGCAGCGCTGGGTCAGGGCGATGATAACAACAACCGTTATCGTCAAGCCTTGCGCCAGTATTACGAAGAGCACGGGCTTCGCCTGCCTCAGTTTCTTATAGGAGAGCTTCAAGCGTCGCGCATCTTGCGCGCCGTCTACAGTGAACGCCAGCTACAGGAAGTGATGGTTGATTTCTGGACGAACCACTTCAACGTCTTCGCTGGCAAGGGCGCGGATCGCTGGCTTCTGACTTCATACGACCGCGACACGATTCGTCCGCATACTTTGGGAAGTTTTTATGACTTGCTCGTCGCTGACGCCGAAAGTCCGGCGATGCTCTTCTACCTGGATAACTTTCAGAGCGTCAGTCCGAACGCGCAAGCTCAGCGTGCGCAGGGACAGAACCGCCCGCTCTACGATCTTTTGATGGGTGGTAGAACGCAGGCGCAGAACGAGCGCGCGCAGCAACAGCAGATTAGGCGCGAGCAGGCGGCGGTGATGTCTGTGCCTCCGCAGCGTCCTGAGCAGGTGCAGGTACAGCAGCGAGCGCGACGCGGCATCAACGAGAACTACGCGCGCGAGTTGATGGAACTTCACACGCTTGGCGTTGACGGCGGATACACGCAGAGAGATGTTCAGGAAGTGGCGCGTTGCTTCACTGGCTGGACGATTCAAAATCCGCGCGGCGCATTCGCTTTTCCGGGCGCGATGGAGCGAGCAGGCACGTTTGTATTCAACCCGCGCGTGCACGACAACGGCGAGAAGATTGTTCTGGGAAACAAAATTCCTGCGGGCGGCGGAATGAACGATGGTTTGATGGTGCTTGACATCCTCGCTCATCATCCTTCGACCGCGAAGTTCCTTGCCAAAAAACTTTGCCGGCGCTTCGTGACGGACGAGCCAAGCCAGGCGCTGATTGATAGAGTGTCGCAGGCTTACATGCGCTCAAGCGGCGACATACGCGAAACATTGAAGGCTATATTCACTTCGCCCGAATTCAATTCGCCGGAAGCATATCGCGCGAAGATAAAGCAGCCGTTTGAACTCGCAGTGAGCGCGATTAGAACTCTCGGAGGCGACACTACAGGCGCGCCCCCTTTGCAGCAATGGATAGCGCGCATGGGTCAGCCGCTCTACGGCTACCAGACGCCGAACGGCTACGCGGACGTGGCTGAGGCGTGGGTCAATACTGGCGCGCTTCTGGAAAGATTAAACTTCGGGTTGGCTCTCGCGAGTAATCGCATACAGGGCACGCGCGTTGACCTCACAAAATTCACTGGAGGGGCAAGCGGCGCGGCCAATCAAGAGCGAATAATGAATCGCTTCATTGAAGCGATCTTGCAGGGTGATGTTTCTCCCAGAACGAAGCAGACGCTTCTGAAGCAATTGAATCAACCATTGCCGCAAGCCCCGACCACGACAGCAACCGCGCAGAATCAATCAACCGAGATGGACGCGAGCGCGGCTCAAAGCGCGCAGCAGCAGCGCCCCGCCGCAAGACGATTGGGCCAACAGAATCAAGTAGCAATGGCAGACCTGAGCCAGGTCAGCAACCCTGAAGTCGTCAAGATTGTCGGACTGATTCTTGGCTCGCCAGAGTTCCAACGTCAGTGAAGCGGTGATAAGTGATAAGTGATAAGAAGGGTTTCAAGTTTAAGGTTTCGAGTTGGAAAAGCTTTTAACCTGAAACTTGAAACCTGAAACCTGAAATTCTTCCTCTTATCACTTATCACTCATCACTTATCACGAGGTAAGTTATGGACAGAAGATTTTTCTTGAAGTCGGGCGGAATCGCCCTTGCAAGTCTGGGTATGGTGCAGGCCGCGCCACCATTTTTGCAGCGCGCTGCGATGGCGCAAAGCTCTGTCACGGGCGCGCAGGGTCGTCGCAAAACTTTGATTGCGATATTTCAGCGCGGCGCGGTTGACGGCCTGAACATGGTTGTACCCTACGGCGAGAGCGAGTATTACAATCTGCGCCCGACTCTGGCTATTCCTAAGCCGCAGGGAACTAGCGCGGATGCGGCTCTCAATCTGGATGGTTTCTTTGGGCTGCACCCTGCGCTCGCGCCCTTTAAGCCGCTGTGGGATTCCAAGCGCCTTGCAATAGTTCACGCCGTTGGCTCGCCAGACAACACGCGCTCGCACTTTGACGCGCAGGATTACATGGAGAGCGCCACGCCCGGCGTGAAGTCCACAGAGGACGGCTGGCTCAATCGTTACTTGCAGACAAAACCTGACCCGCGCGCGACTCCGTTCCGCGCAGTCTCTATGACGCAGAACCTGCCGCGAAGTCTTCAGGGGCGCGCTGGAGCCGTTGCTATCTCAAATCTCTCCGATTTCGCAATACGCGCGGGCGCTTATTCAGCGAGCGTGCAGGGCGGGTTTGAATCAATTTACGATCAAGCTGCTGGAGATGTGCTGAGCGGCACGGGGCGCGAGACGTTCGAGGCAGTGAATTTTCTAAAGCGTGTGAACCCTGCGCAGTACAAGCCGGAAAACGGTGCGCAGTATCCGCGCACGCCTTACGGCAACGCGCTGCTTCAGATTGCGCAGTTGATTAAAGCCGGTGTCGGACTTGAAGTGGCTTTCACGGACATAGGCGGCTGGGACACACACGTTAATGAAGGCAACGTGCAGGGACAGCTTGCTCTGCGCTTCAGAGAATTCAGTCAGGGCATTGCAGCGCTCACAACAGACCTGGGCCAACAGCGAATGGATGACATAGTAATACTCACAATGAGTGAGTTCGGTCGAACGGCGCGAGAGAATGGCAACAGGGGCACGGATCACGGACACGCCAACGCTATGTTCGTGGTCGGAAACTCTGTGCGCGGCGGTCGTGTTTACGGTCAGTGGCCTGGATTGAAGAGCGATCAATTGTACGAAGGGCGCGACCTGAATCTAACAACAGACT
>Ga0209027_1000825_pt1 | contig 11461 bp, 9 predicted proteins | sample GraSoi013_1_20cm_3_FD_185821 | JGI IMG/M metagenome (GOLD analysis project Ga0209027, IMG submission 185821) | Grasslands soil microbial communities from the Angelo Coastal Reserve, California, USA - Sample 09_27_2013_1_20cm (SPAdes) (version 2) | ecosystem: Environmental > Terrestrial > Soil >...
CTGCTCCTCGCCAGCTCGGGACTCCTGGAGGGTCGGCGTGCGACGACGCACTGGGCGTATCTCGAAGAGCTGAAGAAGTCCGTCGGGCACGGTGTGTGCCACGACGCCATCTACACCCGCGACGGCAACATCTACACCTCCGCCGGCGTGACCGCCGGCATGGACATGGCGCTCGCGATGCTCGAGGAAGACCACGGTAACGCGGTCGCGCTCGCGGTGGCCCGGGAGCTGGTTCTGTTCCTGAAGCGCCCCGGTGGCCAGTCGCAGTTCAGCGATTATCTGGCCGCGCAGTTCAGCGAGGACGCGGGCTTGCGCGAGCTGCAGCTGTGGATGCTCGAGCATCTCGATCAGGACCTGTCGGTGCCGCGCCTCGCGGAGAGAATCGCGATGAGCGAGCGCAGTTTCGCCCGGCACTTCGTCGACGGGGTGGGCCTCGCGCCCGGCCACTATGTCAGGCAGATCCGCCTCACTGCCGCACGACAGAGGCTCGAGCAGACGGATCTCCCGCTGCAGCAGATCGCCAGGCGCTGCGGATTCGGGACTCCGGAGAGCCTGCGCCGCAGCTTCATCGCCTCGGTCGGAGTGACCCCCGGGGCGTATCGCGACCGATTTCGCGGGGCTGCCCGGCCTGCCGGCTGACGGCCCGCGTCACGAGCGAGCAGGCCGCGGCGATTCCCGCCTCAGGGCAGTTTCCGTGCCTCGCCTCTTTCGGCTGAGCTCGTCGTCGGCCGGGGTGCCGGCCGCGGTGCCGGCCGTTCACTCGCGAGCTTCAGGCGCGGCAGGCGCGCGATGCTCTCGTTCACGGGCGGCGGCGGGGGCTTATCGACCAGATGGGACCACGCAAAGTACGCGAGGTTTGCGAACAGCAGCGTAATAAAGACATCCCGCACCGGGGAATTCTAGTTCAACGCTCGCGCCGCGGCTGGGGGGCCTGGGAAAGCACCGCCAGCCCCCTGAGCACCAGATCCGGCACCCCCACGCAGTGGCTTCGCACCAGCGGCCGCACGGCCGGGGCTTCGCCGCCGGTCAGCACCACCAGGGGTCTGCGTCCCAGGAGCGCGTGGGCTTCCTCCACCGCCCGGTCGATGGTGGCCGCCGCGGCATAGCGGGACCCCTGGACGATCGCCGCGCGGGTGGAGCGCCCGAACAGTCCCGCCGCACCGGACGCCCCGCCGCGCGCGCGCCGGCGGATACCGTGGGTACCGCTCAGCAGCGTCTCGACCATGAGCCCGGGCGCCGGGATGATCACCCCGCCCCGGTGCCGGCCCGCGGCACTGATCAGGTCGATGGTCATCGCGGTCCCGACGCCGACCACACAGGTCGCCACCCCCTTGAAGAGGTGATGAGCCCCGACGGCCGCCACGAACCGGTCGACCCCCAGGCGCCAGGGCTCCAGGTATCCGACCGTCACGCCGGCCGCACGCCGCGGTACCGTGACGAATCGCGCCGGGACTCCCGCGCCCCGGGCGGCGGCTGCGAGCATCCGATCGACCCGCGAGCCGGCGACGCTCGCGACCAGCACGCGCTCCAGAGGCCGCGCCGCGCCGAACAGCCGCCGGGCGTAGGCGCCGGAGGCCCACGTGGAATGAACCGCCGCGCGGGCGGCGCCCAGGCGCCCGCCGTCCAGGCGGGCCCACTTGATGCGCGTGTTGCCGATGTCGACGAGCAGCACCGCCATCAGCCCGGCCTCACCGTCACATCGCCCGCGATGAAGCGCCGCACGCCCTGCGGGGTCTCCACCAGCAACGCCCCGTGCACGTCGACGCCGCGGGCCAGACCGTGCGCGATCCCTTCCGCCGCGCTCACATCCACCGCCCGCCCGCGCAAGGCATCCGCCGCCTGCCATTCTGCGATGAACGGCGCGAGGCCCTCGCGCTCGAACGCGCGCAGCCCCCGCAGGCAGGCGCTCACCAGGGCCGCCGCGACCGAGTTGCGCGAGGCTTGCGCGAGGCCGGCGCTGCTGAGGTCGGTCGCCGCCATCCCGGTCTGCGAGATCCGCTGCAGCAACGCCGCGCCCAGCGCCACGTTCAATCCGATTCCGATCACGACACAGGCGGGACCGGCAGACTCCGCCCGCAGCTCGATGAGCACGCCCCCGAGCTTGCGCTCCCCGAGCAGCAGGTCGTTCGGCCATTTGAGCCCGGCACCGACCACCCCCAGCTCCCGCAGCGCCCGCAGCGCGCACACCCCGATAACCAGGCTCAGCGCGCCGAGGTCCCGCGGCACTTCGCGGAACGTCCAGCTGAGCGACAGGCAGATCGCCCCGCCCGGGCAGGTGAGCCACGCACGCCCGCGCCGCCCACGGCCCGCGGTCTGATATTCCGCGAGAAAGACCTCGCTGACCGCACCGGGCGGATTGGCGCGCTCCAGCAGCACGCTGTTGGTGGAGGCGGTCGACCAGGTGGCCTCGACGCTGCGCACGTGCTGGCGCACGTCGTGCGCCAGGCGCTCGCGGATCTTCGCCGCGTCCAGTGCCTCGCCGGCGCCCGCGAGGCGATAGCCTCGGTTGCGCACGGCGTGCAGCGTCGCGCCCAGCTCCCGGAGCGACCCGGTGGCCTTCCAGATCGCGCTGCGGCTGACCCCGAGGGAGCGAGCGAGCTGCTCACCGGAGTGGAAGCGTCCGTCGGAGAGCGCCGCGAACACGCGCGCCGCGAGCGGCGTCGAATCGTGCGCCGCGGGCTGTGCGGCTCCCCCGGTACGCGCCATCTCAGCCCTCCCGGCGCGATCCGAAGAGCCACAGGCGGCGGGCGCGCGACTCGGTGCCGGCGCTCATGCGCGCGATGTTGGCGCGGTGGGTAAAGAGGATCAGCGCAGCGACGAGTAGTCCGTAAGTGAGGAGCGGCGCCCGCGGGCTGGCTTCGCCGAGCGCTATGGAGAGCGCCAGCGCGAGCGCACCCAGCATGGACGCGAGCCCCACGAAGCCGAAGAGGACGACCGCCGCGAACCAGGTCAGCGCCATGGGCAGCAGCAGCCAGGGGTGAATGCCGAGCACGGTGCCCACGAGGGTCGCGACGCCCTTGCCGCCCCGGAACCCGTACCACAGCGGGTAGACATGTCCCAGTATCACGGCGAGCCCGCACACCGTCACGCACCAGGCGTGCAGGGCGGGCGCCGCCGGCGCGATCCCGGGCAGGAGCGCGGGGGCGATGAGGTGCGTCGCGATCCAGCCCTTCGCCACATCGATCACCAGCACCCAGAACGCGATCTTCTTGCCCTGGGTCCGCAGCGCGTTGGTGGCGCCGGCATTGCCGCTGCCGAGCGCGCGAATGTCGACGCCGCCGCGCAGGCGAGCGATGGCGAGGCTCCCCACGATCGAGCCCAGGAGATAGGAGACAGCCCCCTTGACCAGCAGCTCGATCACGCCGGCCGGAACACTTCCGCCAGCATGCAGCGCACGCTGCCGCCGCCGAGCTTCTCGATGGTGGGAACGGGAACCGCGAGCACCGCGTCCGTGCAGCCGGAGAGGCGCGCGAACAGCTCGGGCTTCAGCGCACGGCGCGCCGTCTCCGACATCACGAGCACGCGCGAATCCCCCAGCGCCTCATCCCAGGTGCCGAGCTCGAGCATGTTGCCCGCGAAAGCTGCGATCGCCTCATGGCCGATCTCGATGATCTCGCGGCCGCTCGCGCGCAGCTGAGTGAGGACCCGCTCCCGGTCGGCGGGGGCGATCGCCGCGCTGCCGATGACCACCGCACGCTCGCCGATGCACATCAGGACGTTGGTGTGATAGAGCGGCGCGCCGGCGCGATCGGTGGCCTGAAAGATCACCGCCTGATAGCGCAGCTCCCGCGCCCATTGCGCGACCAGCTGCGCATCGGTGCGCGGGGAGGTGCAGGCGTAGGCGATGCGCGCGACGTGATCGAGCACCAGGCTCCCGGTGCCCTCCAGAAACCTTCCCTCCCTCTCGTGGCCCGTGAGATCGATCAGCTGCGACACCTTGAAGTCGAGGCGCTTCACGGCCGCATCGATGACCTCCTGGCGGCGCTCGAGCCTGCGGCTCGCGCTGTGCATGGGATACAGCACCAGCGTGCCGTCATCATGAAAACTCAGCCAGTTGTTGGGGAACACCGCATCGGGCTTGACCGGGTCCGGTGAGTCGTCCACGGCGCAGACGCTGATGCCCTCGCTCCCGAGCGCCTGGGCGAGGCGCTCGAACTCAGCACGCGCCTGGGCGATGGCCGCGGCGGCGCCCGGCGGGTCCTGCGGACGCTGGAAGGTGTTGGTGGCGGCGGTCTGCGGGTTGTAGCCGAACGCATGGGGCCGAACCATGAGTACGGCATCCGCGCATTGCTGGTGCGACATGGCCCATTCTCGCACGTCCGGCGCGACACGCGCCTCGCGCCTCAGGCCTGCAGTGCGCGGAACTGATCCCCGCTGCCGGTGCCTTCCAGCCCCTCGAGCGTGCGCAGGGTCTGGGTGAGATCGAGCGGCTTACCGCAGAGGTACTGCGCGCAGTCCTGCGCCGGCGCCGGCCGGGCAAAGAGATGACCCTGCGCAAAGCCGCAGCCGAGCTCGCGCAGCTTCTCGAGCTGTTGCCAGCCCTCGACGCCCTCGGCCACCACCTCGATGTGCAGGTGCCGGGCCATGGCGATGATGGCGCTGACGATGGCGAGATCGCTCTCGTCCGTCACCAGGTCACGCACGAAACTGCGGTCGATCTTGAGCGCATCCACCCGCCAGCGCTTCAGGTACGAGAGGCTCGAGTAGCCGACGCCGAAATCATCGATGGCGATGCGCACGCCCAGCTCGCGCAGGCTCGCCACCGCGTCCTGGCTCGCATCGGGGTTGCGCGCGTCGCGCCGCTCGAACACCGCGCCCTCGGTCAGCTCGACCTGCAGGAGCGAGGGCTCCAGGCCATGCTGGCGTGTGAGCCTGGAGATGCTCTCGGCGAGATTGGAGCGCTGCAGCTGCACCGCCGAGACGTTGAAGGCGATGGGCACCAGCGTGGCGCCCGCCTCCCGCCAGCGCACCGCGTCCTCGACCGCCCGTTGCAGCACGAAGTCCCCGATCGGCACCATCAGGCCGGTCTCTTCCGCGATGCCCATGAAGCGCTCGGGCCGCACGTACCCATGGGTCGGGTGCTTCCAGCGCAGCAGCGCCTCCAGCGCCACGACGCTCTGCGACTCGATATTGACGATCGGCTGATAGTGCACGTCGAGCTGCTTGCTCTGCAGCGCGGTGCGCAGGCTCGACTCGATGGCCATGCGCTCCTTGAGCCTGCGGTCCATGACGGGGCTGAAGACCTGGAAGTTGTTGCGGCCGCGGTCCTTCGCCTGGTACATCGCCGAATCGGAGTGCCGCAGCAGCTCGCCCATGTCGAGGCCGTCGTGCGGGTACAGCGCCACGCCGATACTCACGGTCGTCACCAGCGTGCGCCCGTCCACCACCATGGGGGCGCCGAGCGCCTGATTGATGCGCTCGGCGGTCTCGCTGACCTGCCCGGTCTCCTTCACGCCCTTCAGTATGACCACGAACTCATCCCCGCCCATGCGGATCACGACATCCTGGGTGCGCACGGTCGAGCGAACGCGCTGCGCGACGGTCTTCAGGAGCTTGTCGCCGGTCTCGTGTCCGCGCGAATCGTTGATGTGCTTGAAGCGATCGAGATCCAGGAACAGCACCGCGAGCATGGTGCCGGCTTTTTTGGCCTCTTCGATCGCGCCCGGCAGGTGCGCCGCCAGATACAGCCGATTGGGGAGCCCGGTGAGCTGATCGTGGTGCGCGAGGTGATCCAGCTGCTGATGGCGCTCGAGCAGCTGCGTGTCGGCCTCGCGGCGCGCCGCGACGTCGTTGACCGCCACGCCGAACACCTGCTGGTCGCCGAGTGTCAGCCGATAGCAGTTTGCCTCGACGTTGCGCTGTGAGCCGTCCTTGCAGCGCTGGCGCATCTCGACCGGGAGGCGCGCGGTGGCGTCCAGGAGCTTGCCGACGAGAGCCCGTACATCGAGCCCCGCGGCGCTGAAGAGCTCCCCGAAGCGAAGCTGGCGAACCTCCTCGAGCGTGTGACCGAGGCTAAGCAGCGCGGCCGGGTTCGCGGCGACGATCTGCAGGGTGGCGGCGTTCAGGACCAGGGCGCCGGTGGGCCACTGCTCGAAGACAGCCGGGTGCGCGGCAGCGGAACGCGCCGGCGGGCTGCGCAGGCGCCGCAGCCACCACAACCCCATGGCCGCACCCGGAAGGACTCCGACCAGTGCGCCAAGACCAAATGCCAACTGGTTCACACTCTACCTCGACGCCATGACCGGCAGTGTGGCGGATCGGGCCGGCGCGCGGCCGTGCGCCGTACACAGTTTGCGGGCCCGATATCAGGCCGGCGGCGAGGGTGTGTCGAAAGTCACCCCGCAGTGCGCCCCGCGCTCGATCTCGCACCCCGTTCCCCGCTCGATGACGGCGTTCTCGCCGAAGGTGACCCCGAGCAGCTCGCGGTCGAAGCGGAATTTACGCAGCGCCGGCAGCGGGTCCGTGGCGGGCTCGCCCGTGCACGGGTCCCGGGATGGAATCGAGCAGCGCGTGCAGGGCTTCACCAGGCGCACAGTGACCTCCCCCATGAGGAGGGTATCGATGCGGTCCTCGGCCCAGGCGGGCAGGCCGCCGAGGACGATATTCGGTCGAAAGCGCTCGATGGGTATGGGGCGCGGCAGGCGCCGGTTGAGGTCCTCGAGCGAGGCCCGGTTGCAGACCAGGAGGGGGTAGCCGTCCACGAATCCGAGCGGCGCCGGGGTCGTTCCCGCGAACTTGACGTTGGCGGCACGCGCCATGTCCGGCGCTACCCGCACCAGCCGCACCGCCTCCCCCGTCACCCGGCTGGCCCATGCGTGAGCCGCCTCGCCCTGATCCACGCCCACGCAGGCGTCCTTCCACACCTGCACCGGCACCTCTTCACCCCGGTTCTCCAGCGGCACCCGCAGCGCGGGCAGGTCCGGGGCGTGCAGCACCAGGGCATCGGCGCAGACCTCGGGCACGATGCGCGCGAGCTGCGGATGGGTCCGCTGGCTCAGGAACGTGCCCCGGGCATCGATGAGCATCCACTGGCGGTCCCACTGCAAGCCGCTCGCTCCTACCCGCACGCGCGAGCGAGCGATGCCGCGCGCCGATTTCACCGGATACACGAACAGAGCGCTCACCGAGACCTGCTGTTCCAACCCGCCTCCTCGTAGCCGCCGCGCGCACGCCTCCAGGCGTGCGCCGCCGCAAAGTCTGCCATATGCTCTTGCGGCCGGCCGAGGAGGAGGCTCGCATGCGAACCCGAAAAAAGACGAAGAAGACCGGACCCGGGGTGAGCGGCTTCGCGCGCACGGCGATGACCGCGATGGTGAGCGCGAGTGTGATATTCGGTGGGCCGCAGGCCCAGGGCCGCACGCACAAGCCCCCGCTCTACGGCCAGCACTGGATGGCGGTCACCGGCAAGCCGATCGCCGCCGCCGCGGGCGCGAAGATCTTCGAGCGGGGCGGCAATGCGGTGGACGCCGCGTGCGCCATGATCGCCGCGACCGCGACCGCGTGGACCACGCTCTCCTGGGGCGGGGAGACCCAGGCCCTCATCTACAATCCGAACACGGGCAAGGTGGTCGGCATCAACGGCTTAGGTGTGGCGCCCACGGGGGCAACGCCCGAGTACTTCCACAAGCTCGGCATGCGCTATCCGCCCGAGTACGGTCCGCTCGCCGCCGTCACCCCCGGCACCCCGGGGGGCCTCATGACCATGCTCGCGGAGTACGGGACGATGAGCCTGGGCCAGGTGCTCGAGCCTGCGATCGAGATGGCGGACGGCTTTGCGATCGACTCAGCGCTCGTCAACACCATCGAGCACTACAAGGAGCTGATCAAGCAGTGGCCGGACTCGCGCCGCGTGATGCTGCCGCACCTGGGCGCGGCGCACGAGGCGCCCGAGCCCGGGGAGATCTTCCGCCAGCCGGACCTCGCCGCCACCTTGCGCAAGCTCGTGGAGGCGGAGCGCCAGGCGCTGCGCTCGGGCAAGGACCGCAGGGCGGCGATCCACGCGGCCTACGACCGCTTCTACAAGGGCGACATCGCCAGGGATCTCGTGGGCGCGGTGCGCGAGCTCGGCGGTCTCTTCACGCTCGAGGACCTCGCCAGCTGGAAAGTGAAAATCGAGGAGCCGGTGCACACCAGCTACAAGGGGATCGAGGTCTACAAGCTCACCACCTGGGTGCAGGGCCCGGTGATGCTGCAGGCGCTCAACATCCTCGAGGGCTTCGATCTCAAGTCCATGGGCTACGACAGCGCCCGCTACATCCACACCCTCTACCAGGCGATGAACCTCGCCTACGCCGACCGCGATTTCTACTACGGCGACCCGAGCTTCTCGCCGGCGCCGCCGATCGAGGGCCTGCTGTCGAAGGACTACGCGCGCGAGCGCGCGAAGCTCATCCGCCCGGACCGCAACGACCCGGACATCCGGCCCGGGGATCCGTATCCGTTCCAGGGCGCAAAGAACCCGTACCTGAAGTATCTGGAAGCCTGGCACTCGAAGATGCCGGCGCAGCCTCCCATCGCGCTCGCCGAGTTCGATCGCACGTTCCGCTTAGGGACGACCAGCGTCGAGGCGGCGGATGACAAGGGCTGGGCCGTGTCCGTGACGCCCAGCGGCGGCTGGACTCCGGCGGTGATCGCCGGCCACACCGGCATCGGCTTGAGCCAGCGCATGCAGAGCTTCGTGCTGGACCCGAGCGAGGACCCCTACAACGTCCTGCAGCCCGGCAAGCGGCCGCGCGCAACACTCACCCCCTCGCTCGCGCTCAAGGACGGCAAGCCGTACCTCATCTTCTCGGTGCAAGGCGGCGACACCCAGGACCAGAACCTGCTGCAGTTCTTCCTCAACGTCGTCGAGTTCGACATGACGGTGCAGGAGGCGGCCGAGGCCGCCAACATCACCAGCTACCAGATGCGCGATTCCTTCGCCGACCACCAGTCATTCCCGGGGCGGCTCACGCTGAACACGCTCACCCCCCCCTGGGTGCGCCAGGAGCTCACCCGCATGGGCTACGCGCTCGAGTTCGAGGAGCGCACCTCGGGGCCGATCAACGCGATCTTCGTCGATCGCAAGCACGGCACCCTGTGGGGCGGCTCGAGCAATTACGGGCAGGATTACGGGATCGGGTGGTGAGCGGCGCGCGCGGCCCGGCGGGCCGCGTCACTCATCCCGCCCTCGCGGTGGCCAGGCTGTTCCCGCCCGGCGTCGTGGCGAGCGAAGTGCGCGGTGGCGTAGCGGCTGACGGTCTTTTCCCTGCGGAACGCGAATGCGTAGCTCGAGCGGCGCCCAGCCGAGTTGAGGAATTCGCCGCGGGCAGGCTCTGTGCGCGCACGGCGTTGTCAGCGCTCGGCTTTCCCGAGTCGCCCCTGCTGTGCGGACCCGATCGAGCGCCGCTCTGGCCGCCTGGAGCGACTGGCAGCATCAGTCACACGGATGGCTACTGCGTAGCCGTGGTCGGAGCGACCCGACGCTTCGCCGGGCTGGGCGCCGATGCTGAGCACGTGGGTCGTCCGCAGCGTGCGCTGTGGCGCATCGTGTTCGCAGACGAGGAGGTGAAATGGCTCGACGGCCTTGCCGAATCCGAGCGGCCGCAGATGGCAACAGTCATTTTCAGCGCCAAAGAGGCTTTTTATAAGTGTCTATACCCCATCACCAGGGCCTGGCTCGGCTTTGGAGAAGTCACCGTGAGGGTAGCGGGCAATTCGTTCCAGGCGACTCTCTGCGAGGATTCGACTTACCGGGGACGGAATTTCTCCCCGCTGACCGGTCAATTCGTACGCCTCGACGATCTGATCGTCTGCGCGGTGGCGATCGTCAGTTGACGCGACCGCCGCTGCCGAAGAGCACGCGCAGTTTCTGCGTGTCTCCGGTCGGCCTGCGAATCTGCGCCTCGCGCCAGTCCTGCGCCGGCATCTGCGGCATCTCGAGTATCGCCTGGCGCGCCTGCGCCAGCTGGTACTTGAGCAGAGGTTTCAGCGTCTCCATCGCCGCGCTCGCCAGCTTCTCTTCCTCGCTCTCGGCCAGCGCCCCGTCGCAGAATGCGCGGAAGTACTCCGAGTGCCACTGCTCGTACATTCGCAGCGGCTCATCGAAGGCCGCGTCCTGCATCAGATGCTCCGCGAGATGATGCGTACACAGGTAGCTCGAGCTGCAGCGCACGTAGTTGCCGTACTCCGTGAGCACGGCGTTGGTGTAGTCGCGATTTCCGTAGAACAGCGCAAACACGCGGTGCCGCCTTGCGCCGGTGATCTGTCGATCGCGCAGATAGTCGAAGATCGCCTTGCGGTGTACCAGCGCCAGCGCAGTGGAGCGCAACGCGACCACCTGGCGCGCGAGGCGTGTCGGCTCCGAGACCGCGCGCATCAGGCGATCGTGCTCGGCTTCCCAGCGGCGATAGGCGTCCGGATGCTGGAGCAGGCTGGCAACAAGCATGTCAGCCGGCGAGTCGAAATGCGCCGCCATCTCGACCCGAGCCTCGGACTCCTCCATCAGCCGGGAATGCAAATACGCATGGACGGGCATCCGTTTCCCCCACTAGCTGCAACCAATTAGGGCAAGTTATGTCTAAGTCTTGGCCGTTCTGCAATGGGTGCAATCCGCGCCGCAAGATAAGTAAAAGCCCCCAGCCCCCACCCCCGAGGATTATGTGGAACGCAGGCGACGCGCCAGAGCCGGTCCTTCGGCCTTTAAGCTGTTGGAACCTATGGCACACCGGCCACGAGCCAGACCCGGCCCTTCAGCTGTAGCTTGGACGGAGCCGCCAGATGGAGTTCGGATGTCGCAAGCTCGCAAGCCCGTCGCCTGAGACCGCTGCGTCGACATCGGCGCCTCGCGCGCAATAGAAAAAAACCCCGAGGTCCTGCGACCTCGGGGTTTTCTGTTTGAAGCCTGGCGGTGACCTACTCTGGCATGCCTAAAAGGCACACTACCATCGGCGCAGAGCGTCTTCACTTCCGAGTTCGGAATGGGATCGGGTGGTTCCCGCTCGCTATGGCCGCCAGGCAGACTGTTCGAGGTTCATGAAGCCGCTACCCAAAACGATAGCGGCTTCACGCGCCTCCGATCCGGTCAAGTTTCTGTTTCGACGCCTGTCGCGTTCACGATGGAATCGCTCCATCGGCATCGTCCTCTCGTGGTCAAACCACTTGAGGTTATATGGTCAAGCCTCACGGGCAATTAGTACTGGTTAGCTGAAGCCATTACTGGCCGTACACACCCAGCCTATCAACCACGTAGTCTTCGTGGGCCCTTCAGGGGAGTCGAGCTCCCAGGGAGATCTAATCTTGGGGGGGGCTTCCCGCTTAGATGCTTTCAGCGGTTATCCCGTCCGCACATAGCTACCCGGCAGTGCCACTGGCGTGACAACCGGAACACCAGAGGTGCGTCCATCCCGGTCCTCTCGTACTAAGGACAGCTCACCCTCAAATCTCCAACGGCTACGGAAGATAGGGACCAAACTGTCTCACG
>Ga0209027_1000826_pt1 | contig 11460 bp, 9 predicted proteins | sample GraSoi013_1_20cm_3_FD_185821 | JGI IMG/M metagenome (GOLD analysis project Ga0209027, IMG submission 185821) | Grasslands soil microbial communities from the Angelo Coastal Reserve, California, USA - Sample 09_27_2013_1_20cm (SPAdes) (version 2) | ecosystem: Environmental > Terrestrial > Soil >...
AACAGAAACAGGCCCCAGGCCGCCCCCGCCGTAGCGGCGCGCGCCATGCCCCACGCCAGCGTCGCGTACACGAGCCACCCCGCCCACATCGTCCGCCCGGGCCCCAGCCCGTCGCTCGCCGCTCCCCCGACGAAGCTCGACGACGACCGCACGACGTGCACCGCGGCCCACAAGAGCGGTACGATCGCCACCGGGACGCCCAGCTCCTGGGAGCGCAGGATGATCAGGGTGTCGGGCATGCGGAGGAGATAGAAGGCGGAGACGGCGAAAAGAGCGGGCGGGAAAGGGCGGTAGAGGACGGTAGAGGGCGGGAGAGGAGTCCTGTCGGGCAGCGCCTCTACCGCCCTCTGCCGCCTTCTACCGTCCTCTACGGCCCAAACCGCGAGCAGAAGCACCACCACTCCCGGCGCCAAGCTCCAGGCGATCACCGTTCGCACGTTCGCGCTCCCCGATGCCAGCAGCCACCACGCGAGGATCGGCCCCAGCACCGCGCCCGCGTGGTCCATGCCGCGCTGCAGCCCGAACGCCCGGCCCACGAGATCCGCGGGAGTCGCGTCCGCGATCAGCGCGTCGCGCGGCGGCGTGCGCATCCCCTTCCCCAGCCGGTCCACCACGCGCAGCCCGATCACCTGCCATGCCGCACCGCTGACCGCGATGACGGGGCGCACCACGACCGCGGTGAAATAGCCCAGCACGATCAACGGCCCGCGCCAGCGCCGCTGGTCCGCGGCCCGACCCGCCCCGAGCTTCACGACGGCCGCCGCGAATTCCGCCGCGCCGTCGAGTGCCCCCAGCGCCCCGGGTCCGCCGCCCAGCACGCCCGTCACGAACGCCGGCAACAGGGGATAGATCATCTCGCTCGCGAAGTCGTTCAGGAGCGAGACCCAGCCGAATAACTTGACCTGGCGAGGGAGTGTCGGGGCCGCGGACGACGTCGCGCCGCCCCTATTCATTCAGACCGAGACCCCAGCGGATCAGCGCGACCGGGAGGCCGCCGTAGCGGAGCATCGCATCGTGGAATGCGCGCAGCGTGAACCTCGGGCCTCTCGCCGCGCGGAAGTCCTTGCGCAGCTCGAGGATCTCGCGGCGCCCGACGGCGTAGCACAGCGGCTGCGCGGCCTCGGCGCAATACCGCCGTACTTCCGCTTCCGCGTTGGACCGATCCACGTGCAGCTCGGTGACGAGGTGGTCCACGGCCTGGTCGAACGTCATCCCGCGGGTGTGCAGGCCCACGTCGAGCAGCACGCGCGCGGCGCGCCACAGCAGATGGACGCGCTGGAAGAATTCCTCCTCCTCCGACCGGTAGAACCCTTCCTCGCCCATCATGTCTTCGCAGTACAGCGCCCAGCCCTCGACCGTGAGCGGCGTCCACACGTTCTTGCGAGTCTGGGAGCGCTGCTGTTGCGCGTGCACCAGATGGAGGTGATGGCCGGGATATCCCTCGTGCAGGGCCGTCACGCCGAGCTCATGGCGACAGTGGTCGCGCAGGATGCGCTCCTGCGCCGCCGCCGGGAGCCGCGGATCGGGCAGCGTGACGTAGAACCATCCGGTGCGGTCGCTCGAATACGGGCCGGGACTGTCGTAGGCGGCGAACGGGATGAACGGCCGCATGAATGCCGGCGTCGGTACGACATCCAGCGGCGCGTCGGGGATCGCCGCCAAGGCGCGCGCCGCGACGAAGTCGCGCGCGCGCTTCATCTCCTGCGCGTACGACTCGACCAGGCCCGCCGCCGGGGCATGGTCGGCGCGCAGCCGGTCCGCCACATCCTGCCAGCGCGTACCGCCGTTGAGTCGCGCGGCCCGGCGCGCCAGGTCGGCTTCGAGCTCTTCTTTCAGGTGCATGCCGTAGCGCCACAGCTCGGGGGCGGTGTCGCGCAGGGCGTGCTCGTAGTGCAGATGGAAGTTGAAGTCGTCCTCGCCCAGCGCGAACTGGTCCGATGCCGATTCCAGCCACCGCTCCAGGTCGTGCGCGAACGTCGCCAGAGCCGCCGCCGCGCCCTCCGCGGCGACGGCGAGACGCCGCGCGTCGGCAGGCGCCACCCCGGCCAGCGCGCTCCCCACCTCCCGCACCAGCGCCAACCCGCCCTCGTTGACGCGCAGGGCCGTCTCCACGAACACCCGCACCGGCTCGACCAGCGCGGCGCGCGCGTCGTCGAGCAGCGCCGGCACGTCCTCCAGCCGGCCGGCGAGCGCGGCTGCCCTGTCGGCCGGCGAGCGGTCACGGCGGCCCAGCAGGAAGTGCAGCCCGCCGAGCAGGTGCGACAGCCAGAACGCCGGGTTCTTGGCCTGGGGGCGCTCGCGCTCGAACCGCCGCAGCACGACCCGCAGCTCGTTCACCAGCGCGGTTCGATCGATCTCGTCGTCGAGTTCGTCAACCGGAGTCTCTTCGAGGGCGGTGCCGATGGACTTGAGTGCGGCGAGGTGCGGTGCCAGCGCGACCGGGCTGAACCGCCCGTACCGGTCGTCGTACGTCCTCACACCCGCCTGCGTCGCCGCGACGGGATCGAGGTGCCAGCGCAAGTCGAAGTACGCCCGCTCGATGTCGCGGAACGACCCTACCGCCATACCGCCCGCTTGAGCAGCCGATGACACTCCTCGTCCGACAGGACGCGGTCGGTGCGCTTCGCGGCCTCGAACAACACCCGGCACTGCGCTTCGTCCTCCGCGTCGTAGCCGTGCGTCTCGAGCCAGTACTTCACGTTGGACAGCCCCGAGACCGGCGAGATCTCGATCTTCTGCTCGAGGCCGAGCTCCTGCGCGGGGACGGAGCTGTAGACGCGATCGGCGAGCCAGGCATGGCCCTTCTTCTTGGCCTTGATGATCGCCGCCGCGTGCACGCCGGTCCCGGTGCGGAACGCGTCTCCGCCCATCACCGGGTAGTTCACGGGGATCGGCACGCCCACTGCATCGGCGACCAGCCGGCAGTACTCGGGCAGCTTCGCGATGTCGTGCCGGTGGGCGCCCAGCAGCTTGAGATTCACGATCAGCAGGTCCATCTCGGCGTTGCCGACGCGCTCCCCCACCCCGAGCGCCGTGCCGTGCACGCGGTCCACGCCCGCTTCGATCGCGGCGAGACAGTTGATGAGCCCGAGGCCGCGATCGCGGTGCCCGTGCCAGTCGATTTTCACCTCGTGCCGCTTGACGATCTCCTGCTTGACGAATTTCACCAGCGCCTTGACCCCGTCGGGCGTCGCATGGCCGACCGTATCCGCCAGGCAAATCCGTGTCGCCCCGCAGGCTATCGCCGCCCCGTACAACGCCTTGAGCGCGTCCGGCGTGGCCCGGGTGGTGTCTTCGGTCACGTACATCACCGGCAGGCCGTGCTTCACGGCGTACGTGACCGCCTCTTCCGTCGATTGAAGGATCCGGTCCAAGGTCCAGTCTTCGGCGTACTGGCGGATGGGCGACGATCCGATGAACGTCGCGGCCTCGATCGTGATCCCGACCGTCTCCGCCACCCGCACGATGGGCTCGATGTCGGCGATCACGGTGCGCGCCGCGCAGTTCGGGGCGATCGGCAGCCGGGCGTCGCGGATCTCGGTGGCGAGCGCCCGTACCTGCTCCACGACGCGCGGGCCCGCCCCCGGCAACCCGATGTCGGCGGCCACGATGCCCAGGTCCGCCATGAGGTGGAGCAGCCGCTTTTTGACGTCGAGCGCGGGATCGTGGACGGAGGGGGACTGCAGGCCGTCGCGCAGCGTCTCGTCATTCAGGTCGACGCGGGCCCGCGTCCAGTCGAAGAGCGCCGCGCCGCCCGCCTGGTTCCAGTCGTAGATCAGCTCGCGCTCGTCCATGACCTAGTGTCACCCTCTCGCCCCCCACCGTCAAGCGGGTTAGTGTGAAAGACTGTGGAGCACACCCTCTCACGCCTGCTCGCGCACGAGCGCATCCGCGCCGCCCGACGTCACGTCGAGCGCGCCGACGCCGTGACGCTGGCGCGTCAGGCCGCACTCTCCGCGACGCCGGCGCCGACCGGTGCGGAGGGAGCGCGCGGCGCCCGCCTCGCGGAGCTGTTTCGCGAGGTCGGACTGTCGGACGTCGCGGTCGATCACGCGGGCAACGTGCGCGGCTGGCTCGGGAACGGTCTAGGGTCGAGTGTAGGGGCGCAGCATGCTGCGCCCCTGCCGTCGCCGGTCGTGCTGGCCGCGCACCTCGACACCGTATTCGGCCCCGACGTGGACGTGCGGGTGAAGCGGCGCGGCCAGCGGCTCGAGGGTCCCGGCATCTCGGACAACGCCCGCGGCCTCGCGGCCTTGGTGGCGGTGGCGGAGGCCTTGGTCGCGGCCGGGGTCCCGACCGCCCGGCCCATCCTGTTCGCCGCCACGGTCGGCGAGGAGGGATCGGGGGATTTGCGGGGGGTGAAATATCTCTTGAACGGCGGTGCGGACCACCTCAAACCGGTCGCGTTCATCGCGCTCGACGGCGCTGGGCTCGAGCGCGTGATCCACCGCGCGCTCGGCTCCAAGCGCTATCACGTCACGTTCCGCGGGCCGGGGGGCCATTCCTGGGCCGCCTTCGGTGTCGCCAACCCCGCCAACGCCGTGGGGCGCGCCGCCGCCCTGCTTGCGGACCTCCCCACTGCCACGGCGCCGCGCACCACCTGCGCCGTGGTTCGCCTGGGCGGCGGCACCGGCCTCAACTCGATCCCCCAGGACGCCTGGCTCGACCTGGACCTGCGGAGCGAGGATCCGCGCGCCCTCGCGCAGCTCGACGTCACCGTCCGCGCCGCGCTCGAGCGCGCGGCGGACGACGAGAATCGCACGCGCTCCACGGGCACGCCGCCCCTGCGCCTGGAGGTGCAGCTCGTGGGTGACAGGCCGTGCGGCGTCACACCGCGCGCCCATCCGCTGGTGCAGGCGGCGATCGCCGCCAATCGCGCGCTCGGCCGCGACTGCGAGCTCGCCAGCGCGTCCACCGACGCGAACGCGCCGATCGCGCTCGGCATTCCCGCGATCGCGCTGGGCGCGGGCGGGAAGGCCGGCGACGCGCACCTCACCACCGAGTGGTTCGAGAACGTCGAAGGAGCGCTCGGGATCGTCCGCGCGCTCCTCGTCACCGCCGCGATGGCGGAGGTCGGCTAGGCCGGGGTCGCCGGTGTCTGGAGGGCCCGCGCTACCGCGAGCGACTCCCGGCTGTGGCTCGTGACACGGAGCTGCGAGGAGTAGATGTGCCGCACCACTCCCTCCAGATCGATCACGTACGTCACGCGACCGGGGATGAGCCCCAGTGTTTTTTCGACGCCGTACAGCTCGCGCACCTTCCCGTCCCGGTCGGAGAGCAGCAGGAACGGCAGCCCCTGACTCGCCGCGAAGCGGCGGTGTGACGCCACCGAATCGGCGCTCACGCCGATCACCTCCGCGCCCGCCGCGGTGAACGCATCGTAGCTGTCCCGGAACGCCCGGGCCTCGACCGTGCAGCCCGGCGTCTGGTCCTTCGGGTAGAAGTACAGCACCACGGTCTTCCGGCCCACCAGGTCACGCAGCCGTACGGGCGTGCCCGTCTGATCGGGCAGCGTGAAGTCCGGCGCGGCTGCTCCCACACCAACTCTGCTTGGCTTGGTCACGCGTTGCTCCCTTTTCACGGGTCTCTCAGTGCGCGGCCGCGGCGCCGCCCGGCATCCCTTTGCTCTTGTGCATCAGCAGCAGGAGCGGCAGCGACAGCACGAAGCACGCGCCGAACAGCAGGAACAGCTGCTCGAACGACAGCATCAGCGCCTGCCTCGTGACCTGGCCGTTCAGGATCATCAGGGCTTTCGACTGGGCGAGCGGCGCAGGCGTACCGGTCGTGACCAGCCGCGCCATGATCCCGCCCAGCCGCTCGCGCGTCGCCTCGCTGTACTGCGTCACGTTGGCGATCAAGTCGGCCCGATGGATCGCCGTGAACCGCTGCACCAGCGTCGCCGAGATGGCGATGCCCACGCTGCCGCCGAGCTGCCGCATCAGGTTGAACAGCCCGGTGCCGTTCGGGATCTTGCTCATGGGCAGGTCCGCGAGGGCGAGATTGGTGAGCGGTACGAAGATGAGCCCCAGCCCCACTCCCCGGAAAATGAGCGGCCAGAAGAAGTCGCTCATGCCGCTCTCGGTCGTGAAGTGGGCGTGCTTCCACATCGACAGGGCGAAGATCGACACCCCCGCCAGGATCGACAGCCGTCCATCGAATTTGCCGGTGAAGCGGCCCATCGTCGCCATGGTGAACGCGCTCGCCAGGGCCCCCGGGAGAATGACGAATCCGGTCTGCTCGGCCGTGAAGTTCTGCAGGTTCTGCAGGTAGACGGGCAGCACGAACACCGTGGCGTAGAGGCAGACGCCCAGCACGCCGCCGAACACCACGCCCACGGCGAGCTGCCGGCTGTTGAGGATCCGCAGGTCGACCACCGGGTGCTCGGTCGTGAGCTCGTGCCACACGAAGGCGATGAGCGACACGGCGCTGATCAGGCCGTACATCGTCACTTCACGCGATTGGAACCAGTCGAGTCGCTCGCCACGCTCGAGCATGGTCTGCAGCGTGCCGATCCCCACGGCCAGGAGCAGCAGCCCGACGTAGTCGACTCGCTCCGCCTTCTGCTGGAAGCGTGAGTCGTTGACGAAGCTGAGCGACAGCGCCAGCGCCAGCATGCCGATCGGGATGTTGATGTAGAAGATCCACGGCCAGCCGAAGGCGTCGGTGATGTAGCCGCCGAGGGTTGGTCCGAGCGTCGGACCGACCATCACGCCCACGCCGAAGATCGCCATCGCGGTGCCGTATTCCTCGCGCGGGAACTCCTCGTACAGGATCGCCTGCGAGGTGGAGAGCAGCGCCCCGCCCCCCAGTCCCTGGATGATGCGCCAGAATACCAGTGAGGCAAGCGAATGCGCGTTGCCGCAGAAGAACGACGAGACGATGAAGATGGCAATCGAGCCCGCGAAGTAGCTCCGCCGCCCGAAGTACGCCGACAACCAGCCGGTGATCGGCAGGATGATCACGTTCGCCACGATGTACCCGGTCGACACCCAGGCGATCTCGTCCAGCGTCGCTCCCAGGTTCCCCATCATATGGGGGATCGCGACGTTCACGATGCTGGTGTCGAGCAGCTCAAGCACGGACGCGAGCGACACCGTGACCGCGATGATGTAGCGGTACTTGTAGCGGTCGGCGCTCTCGCTGAGCGCCGCAGCCGGAAGAGCGCCCGTGGCCATGGGTCAGCTACTTCGTCTGGATGGTGACGACCACGCTCAGCCCGGGCCGCAGCGGATGGGCCGGATCGACCCGGTCGGGCCGGACGCGCACCGGCACCCGCTGCACCACCTTCGTGAAATTGCCCGTCGCGTTGTCGGGCGGCAGCAGTGAAAACCGCGCGCCCGTCGCCGGCGACAGGCTCTCCACGTGCCCGCGGAAGTGCACGCCGGGGTAGGCGTCGACCGTGAAGTCCACCGGCTCGCCCGGCTTCACGTCCGCGACCTCCGTCTCCTTGAGGTTGGCCGTGAGCCACACGTCCTCGAGCGGCACGACGCTCATCAGCGGCTGACCCGCCTGGACCAGCTGCCCCAGCTCCACGCTCTTCTTGCTCACGACACCGGAGGCGGGAGCGATGACGCGGGTGTACGACAGGTTCAGCGCCGCCTGGTCGCGGGCCGCGCGCGCCGCGCCGACCCGGGCGTCCGCCGCCAGGAGCGCCGCCTGGGCCGCCGCCAGCGCCGCGTCCGCCGCGCGCGCGGCCGCCTCGGCCGCGTCGAGCTGCTGCTTCGAGACGATCTCCTGCAACGCCAGCGGCCGCACGCGGTCCAGGTCCGCGCGCGCCTTCAGTGCGTTCGCCTGCGCCTGCTCCACCTGGGCCTCCGCCTGACCGACGCGTGTGCGGTTCGAGACGCCCGCGAGCGCCACCGCCAGATCCGCCTCGGCCTGCGCCAGCCGGACCTTGTAATCGCGGTCGTCCAGCACCACGAGCGTATCGCCGGCCTTCACGCGCTGGTTCTCGTCGATCCGTACTTCTGTCACGAAGCCGCCGACCTTCGGCAGGATGGGCACGATGTGCCCGTCCACCTGCGCGTTGTCGGTCGACACGTGGCTCAGGCCGTAGATCCAGCGCCGCGCCCCCAACGCGACCAGCGCCACCAGCGCCAGGCCCATCAGGGTGAACACGAGCCGCCGCCGGCCACCGGCCTTGGGCTCGACCGGAGGCGTCGGCGGCGTCGGGGAAGCCGCCTTCGCGGCGGAATCACGCCTGATGTCTGGTTCGATCGTGGCAGCCATATGGTCGCTCTTGATCCGTCGGTCGAATGGTAAAGGGTTAATGAAGCGTCCGGGCGACGCCGGCCGCTCGCGCCAGAGAAACGCGCGCGCTCGCCGCCGCGAAGCGCGCGTCGATATCGGTATCGCGGGCCCGAATCAGGTTCGACTGCGCGTCGATCACCTCGATGTTGCCCGCCACGCCCGCCTTGAAGCGCTCCCGCGACTGCGACAGCTCCTGCGCCGCGAGCCGCAGCCGCTCGGCCGCCACCACCTGCTGCGCCTGCGCCGAATGGAGGTCGAGCAGCGCGCCGTCCACGTCGGCCGCGATTTGCTGGCGCAGGTCGCGCTCGCGCACCTGCGATTCCCGCACCACGGCATCCTGCTCCGCCAGCCGCCCCTCGCGGCGGAAGCCATCGAGGATCGGCACGCTCACCTGCAGCGTGAGGTCGCGCGTCGCGATCGCGCCCGGCACCGTGCGCCCGTTCACGCCGTAGTCCGCTCCTACCTCCAGCCGCGGCAGCCGTTCCGCACGGATCGCCGCTCCGGTCTGCCGCGCTGCCCCGGCCCGCGCCAGCTCGGCCCGCAAATCGGGCCGGTTGGCGAGGCCCGCCGCCACGACCGAATCGCGCGCCGCCGGCACGTCGGCCGCACCCAGCGCGGCGGTAAGCGTGTCCGTGAAGGCGAGCGGCGTGGCGGGATCGATCCCCAGGGCCCGGGTCAGGTCGATACGCGCGCGGTCCAGCTGGTTGCGCGCGACGAGCAGCAGGCCTTCCGCCGTCACGAGCTGCGTCCGGGCCCGCGTCACGTCGATCGCCGCGCTCACCCCAGCCGCCTTCTGCGCCTCCGCCAGACCCACCAGCTCGGCCGCGACGGTGGAATCGGCCTGGCGCGCCGCCACCACCGCCTGCGCGCGCACGCCCCGCAGGTACGCCAGCGCCGCGGTCAGCGCCGTGCCTTCCACGCTCACGCCGCGCTCGGCGCGACTCCCGTCCGCCTGGGCTCTGGCGGCGCGAACCCGCGCCACGCTGGACCAGTCGAACAGCGCCTGCGACGCGCTCACGCGGGCATCAACCAGGTGGAAGGGACCGATCAGCTCGGGGAGTGACTGCGGACCGGTCTGAGTCGGGATTGAAAAATCGATGCCCAGCGACTTCGAGTTGAAGGTGCGATTGAGCCACGAGCCGCCCAAGGACAGCGACGGCAGCAGCGCCGCCCGGACCTGGCGCACCCGCGCGTCGGCTTCGTCGGCGCGCAGCGTGGCGAGGGACACGGCCGGTGCTTGTCCGGACGCGAGCCGCACCGCGTCGCTGAACGAGAGCCCGAGCGGCGAGGTCCGGGCGGGCGCCTGCGCCGCGAGCGCAACCGGGGCCGCCACGAGCCAAGCGAGCACGACGACCGAGAGGCGTCTAGCGCTTCGTGATGCCATGGAGATACAGGTCGATGTGGGTGTCGAGATAGCTCTGGACGTTGAACGCCTCTGGCATACAGGACGCGAACGCGCGCCGCGCCACGACCGCGTGCATCAGCGGCGACATCGCGAGCTTCGCGGCGACGGTCACATCCAGGGGACGGAACTCGCCGTTCGTGACGCCGCGCTCGATCACGCCGGCCATCAGGCGGTGCCCGCGGGTCACGACTTCGTCATAGTAGAAACGGGTCAGCTCGGGAAAAGTTGCCGCCTCGGCCATCATCAGCTTGGGAATTCCCGCGAGCGCGGTCTCCCCCACGAGCCGCCAGTACTCCCGCACCAGGCGCTCGAGCAGGTCGCGCGCGCTGCCGGTGAACGAGCGCGCCAGGGCCTCGCCCTGAGCGATCACCGGCACGATCGTTTCCCGCACCACCGCCTTGAACAAGGCTTCCTTGCTGTCGAAGTAGAGATAGAGCGTGCCCTTGGTAACGCCGGCGCGCCGCGCCACGTCGGCGAGCTTGGCGGCGGCGAAGCCGTGCTCCACGAACACCTCGAGCGCCGCGGCCACGATCTCGCCCGGCCGCGCCTCCTTGCGCCGCTGCCAGCGGGGCGGTCGCGGTCGTTTCGATGGAGTGATGGCTTGGCTCACGGCTGGTTCTCCCAGGATTTAGTTACTGAACGGTCAGTAAGTAAGTCCAGTTCCGAGAACCAGTCAAGGGACCGGGTAAGTTACTCGGCAGTTGATAGCAAGATACTGAGTTTCAAGCAGTTAGCTCGCCAGCGCAACCTCCCCCGCGTCCATCACGCTCTGCTGCACGGTCTTGCCTTCGATCTTCTGATCGTCCCCCACGAGCGAGTCCCTCACCGTGCCCCGCACCACGCGGACGTTCCTGCCGAGGATGCTGTTCGCGATCGTGCTCTCCGCGACGAAGCTCCCCGCTTCGATCGACACGTTGGGCCCGACCGTGGCGTCGTGCATCGTCACGCCGTCTTCGATGTAGACAGGGGGAACGATGGTGCAGCGTGGGCCCGCGCCCGAGGGAATCCGCGCCCGGCCGTGCTCCAGCAGGTGCCGGTTGGTCTCGAGCAGCGTGTCCACCTTGCCGCAGTCGTACCAGCCGGCGACCGGCGCGGTGAGCAGCCGCCGGCCGCGGTCCACCATGTACTGGAACGCGTCGGTGAGATAGTACTCCCCGCCCTTGCCGGGAGGCTGGGTCAGCACGTGGGCGATCCCGTCGAACAACGCGCTCCAGTCCCGCACGTACTGCAGGCCGATGTTCGCGAGCCGCGACACCGGTGTGCTCGGCTTCTCCACGATGCGTTTCATGTGACCCTGCGCGTCGGTCACGATCACGCCGAACCGCTGGTAATCCTCCACCTCTTTCGCCCAGATGATCCCGTCCGCGTCGATCCGGTTGATGAGCGAGAGATCGGCCTCGAACACCGTATCCACGAAGATGATGAGCACCGGGCAGTCCACGTACGGGCGCGCCAGGTTGATCGCGCCGGCCGTGCCGTCCAACGTCTTTTGCTCGACGAATGTCGCCGGAATGTCGTAATGCTCGACGATGTATCGCTCGACCGATTCTTTGAGATGTCCCGTGATGACGATGAGCTCGTCGACGTCGAGGCCGTGCACGGCGTCCATCACGTAGTCCATGACCGGCCGCCCGGCGACCCGGACGAGGGGCTTCGCGACTCGCTTGGTGAGGGGCAGGAGCCGCGTGCCCTTGCCGGCGAGCGGGACGATCACTTTCATGTCACACCCGACCGTAGCGGTCTTTGAGCCGCACGACGTCGTCGATCTCGGGCGTGGAGGCCTCGAGCAGATCGGTCGACGCGAC
>Ga0209027_1000827_pt1 | contig 11455 bp, 10 predicted proteins | sample GraSoi013_1_20cm_3_FD_185821 | JGI IMG/M metagenome (GOLD analysis project Ga0209027, IMG submission 185821) | Grasslands soil microbial communities from the Angelo Coastal Reserve, California, USA - Sample 09_27_2013_1_20cm (SPAdes) (version 2) | ecosystem: Environmental > Terrestrial > Soil >...
GCAAAGGAATCGAGTAGGCGCCGCGCAGGGGATTACTCGGATCCTTGGGAACGATAGAACCGTCCGGGTTGCGCAGGCTGATCACACTCTTGTCCGGAAGGAATGCGACGGGGGAGATGGAACGGATATCGAAGCCTCGCAGATCATTGTCGCCGCCCATATAAAAGCGCTCGAACGGAGGCGCCACCAGGCCGCCGTAGGGGGAACCGGCGGCGTGGGCCTCGTCGGTCCACAGCGAGGCCATGGGGGGAAGGGAGTAACGGGGGATCATCCCGCCCCCGCGGCGATGTCGGTGCGGTACTGCATCCCCGGCCAGGAGATGCAGGCGACGGCCTCGTAGGCCCGGGCCCGGGCGTCGGCTTCGGCCCACGGCGTGAAGCCGGCCGCGCGGGTGCCGAGGCCGGAGGCGGAACCCATCGGGACGACGGCCCGCGACAGCCGGGCCGCGATCGCCCGCAGCACGCGCTCCTCCCCCGCCCCGGTCCGGTCGATCTTGTTCACGAACAGCAGCGCCGGGATGCGCAGCCGCCGCAGCGCCCGCATCAGGACACGGGTCTGCGGCTGCACCCCCTCGACGGCCGAGATCACCAGGACGGCCCCGTCCAGGACGCTCAGCACCCGTTCCACCTCGGCGATGAAATCGGGGTGGCCGGGGGTGTCGATCAGGTTGACGGTGACGCCGCCGACGGCGAACGACACCACGGCGGACTTGATGGTGATCCCGCGCTGGCGCTCGAGCGCCAGCGAATCGGTCTGCGTCGTGCCCGCGTCGACGCTGCCGATCTCGCCGATGACACCGGCGGCGTACAGCAGCCGCTCGGTGAGCGTGGTCTTACCGGCGTCGACGTGCGCCAGGATGCCGAGGTTGAGCGTTCGTCGCGTCAAGCGTCATACCCCTCGAGGTCATGGAAACCTTCGTGATGGACATGAACGCCTGGCGCATCTCGCCTCCCTTGGCTGGCTCCGGGCCAGCTTAGGAGGCGGCGGAGCAGCGGCCAAACGATTTTTGGCGGCACCGATAATGGAGAGGTGGACAACTTCCGGGCCCGGGTCGGCGCGGCCATCTTCGAGCGGGTCGCCGGGCCGCAGGGCCGCGACCGGCGGCGGCAGATCCACCTGAGCGCGGGCGAGCGCTGGTTCGCCGAAGACCGGCCGGTCCGCCGGGTGAACGGGGACTCGTCCATGTTCATCGGCGGGATCAGGGCGCTGCTGCTCCAGTCGCTGCATCCGCTGGCCATGGCGGCCGTGGCGGAGCACTCCGACTATCGCGGCGACCCGTGGGGGCGGCTGCAGCGGACCAGCTACTTCCTGGCCGTCACCACGTTCGGCCGGTCCGAGGACGCGCGGGCCGCGATCGCCCGGGTCCGCGCGGTGCACGAGCACGTCACCGGGACCGCGCCGGACGGGCGCCTCTACGCCGCCTCCGACCCGCACCTGCTGACCTGGGTGCACATCGCCGAGGCGGACAGCTTCCTGCGGGCCCACACCCGGTTCGGCACCCAGCCGCTGGATCAGGCCGGGCGCGACGGCTACGTCGCCGACATGGCCAGGATCGGCGCCGAGCTTGGCGTGCCCGACCCGCCGCGCACCGAAGCCGGGCTCACCGCCCGGATCGACGCGTACCGGGCCGAGCTGGCCGGAACCGGCCAGGCCCGCGAAGCTGCCCGGTTCCTGCTGCTCAGCCCCCCGCTTCCGGTCATCGCCCGGGCGCCCTACGGCGTGCTGGCCGCGGCGGCGGTGTCGCTCCTGCCCGGCTGGGCGCGCCGGCCGCTGTACCTGCCCCGCCTGCCGGTGACCGAGGCCGCCCTGGTGCGCCCGGCCGGCGTGCGAGCCGAGCATCGGCATCACGCTCTCGCGCAGCGCGAGCGACAGGTCGCGGACGAGCTCGACGAGGCCCACGCGGCGGCTACTGGGTCGCCGGCTTCGCCGGCCGGACGCCGAGCTTCACCGTGACCGTACGGCGCTTCTTCCCGCGCACGACGTCGAGGCGGACGAGCTCGCCCGGGCGGTGGCGGGCGACCGCCTGCCCGACGTCGGTCGAGCTCCGCAGCGGGTGGCCGGCGATCCCGACGATCACGTCGCCGTCGCTCGGGATCCCCGTCTGGCCCTGGAACGCGATCTTGCTGCCGCCGCCGCTCAGCCCTGCGCCCTTGGCGGGCCCGTCCGGCTGGACCTTCACGACGAGCGCGCCGCGCGCGACCGGCAGGCCGAGGCGCTGCGCGAGCTGCGGCCAGAGGTCCTGCGTCGTCACGCCCAGGTACGCGTAGGAGACCCGGTGCGGCGGGCGCTCGAGCTGCGCCAGCGAGCGCTTCACCGTCTCGACCGAGACCGCGAAGCCGACGCCCTCGCCGCCGCCGCCGGTCGACTGGATCTGGGAGTTGATCCCGATCACCCGCCCGCGCTCGTCGAGCAGCGGCCCGCCCGAGTTGCCGTGGTTGATCGCGGCGTCGGTCTGTACGGCGTCGTCGATCTTGAAGTTGGTGAGCGAGTCGATCGAGCGGTGAAGCGCCGAGACGACGCCGACCGACAGCGACTGCTCCTCCCCGAACGGGCTGCCGATCGCGGCGACCGGGTCGCCGACCTCGAGCCGGTGGGTCGACCCGAGCCGGAGCGGGGTGAGGGTCAGGCCGCGCGGATCGATCTTCAGGAGCGCGACGTCGCTGAACAGGTCGTCGCCGACGACCCGCGCCTGCACCCGGTTACCGTCGGCGAACTGCACGTACACGGCCTTGGCGCGCTCGAGTCCGGGCGGGTTGCCGCGGACGACGTGCGCGTTCGTCGCGACGAAGCCCCGGGCGTCGAGCACGAACCCCGAGCCGAGCGCCTCGGGCGCCCGCGTGCCCCCCGGGTACTGGCTGATGACCGTCACGACGCCCGGCCCGAGGCTCCGGTAGAGGCCCTTGGGGTCGAAGCTCCCGTGCTTGCCGAGCCCCTCGACGACGCGCACGCGCGTCTTCTGGGACGGCGGCGCCGGTCCCCCTACGCCGCCGGGCGGCGGTCCCGTGTCCGACGAGCCGCCGCCACCGCCGCACCCGGCGACGGCCACCGCCGCGGCAAGCGCGGCCGCGATGCGCCTCACTCGCGCTCGTTCTCCGCGCAGCCGGGAAGCGCGAGCGTGAAGACCGTGCGGCCCGGCCGCGACTCGGCTTCGAGCCGCCCGTCCATCCGCTCCGCCAGCTCGCGGGCGATCGCGAGCCCGAGCCCGCTGCCGGAGGCGAGCGAGCCGTCCCCGCGGTAGAAGCGGTCGAAGACCTGGCCGAGCTCCGACTCCGGGATCCCGGGCCCGTCGTCTGCGACCTCGAGCGCCGGCCGCGCGCCGCCTCCGGCGCGAACGACGACCTGCGTCCCCGGCGGCGTGTGCCGGAGCGCGTTCTCGACGAGCGCCCGTCCGATGCGGAGCGCCCGCTCGTCGTCGCCGAGCGCGCGGGCCGCGCCGTCCAGCTCGAGCTCGAGGGAGCGCTCGCCCGTCCGCGCGAGCGCCTGGAACTCCTCCACGAGATCGCGCGCCACGTCGGCGAGCTCGAACGGCTCCCGCTCCACGCGCAGCGCGCCTGCGTCGAGCCGCGTCAGATCGAGCAGGTCGCTCGCGAGGCGAGCCAGCCGCTCGACCTGCTCGCGCATCGTCGCGAGGAACTCCGTGCGGGTCTCGTCGTCGAGCTCCTCGTCGGTGAGCAGCTCGAGGAAGCCGCCGAGCGAGAAGAGCGGCGTCCGCAGCTCGTGCGACGCGTTGGCGATGAACTCGGCCCGCGCGCGGTCGAGATGCGCGAGGCGGAGGCGCATCCGCTCGAAGGCGCGTGCGAGCTCGCCGAGCTCGTCCGGCGTCGGGTCCTCGACCGGCTCGTCGAAGCGGCCGCCGGCGATGCGGTCGGCGGCGCGCTCGAGGCGGCGGATGCGGCGCGCGAAGACCGACGCGCCGCCGAACCCGAGGGCAACCGAGGCGAGCAGGGCGGCGACGCCGGCGACGAGCAGGCGGCGCTGCACGAGGTGGACGTTCCCGAGCGAGTCGTGCAGAGACGCGGAAAGGAGGAGGATCTCCTGATTCGGGAGTGGAAGCGCGACCTCCGCGAAGCGCTCGTCTCCGCGCGAGAGCGTGCCGTGCTGCGGCTGGCCCGTCGCCGTCGCACGAAGCGCCACAGGGTCGTTCTCGACGTCGGCCGACGAGCCGAACTGGCGCGAGTCGGCGAGCGCCTGCAACGTCGCGGGGTTCGACACGAGGGTCCCGAAGACGACGACCCGCGCGTTCGCGTCATCCGACGCGTTCCCGAGGAAATCCGGATCGTTGATCCCGAGCTTGTCTCTACCGAGCTGCCGGCGAATGTCCGGCGCCACGTGCTCGAGCTGCGAGAGCTTCGCGTTGACGAGGTTCCGCTCGAGCGACGGGACGACGAAGAGGTAGACGACGCCGAGTGACCCCGCGACGAGCACGGCGAGCGCGAGCGAGAGCTGCGCGCCGACGCTCCGCAGTGGGTTCATCTCTTATCGATCCCTGAAGCGGTAGCCCACGCCGCGAACCGTAAGGATGAACTCCGGCTCCTTCGGATCCTGTTCCAGCTTCTCGCGCAGGTGGCGCACGTGGACGTCGATCGTCCGCGGCTCGCGGTAGTCGGAGCCGCCCCACAGCGACTCGAGCAGCATCTGCCGCGTGTAGACGCGGCCCGGGTGCGCCGCCATCGTGCGCAGGAGCTCGAACTCGACGTACGTGAGCTGCACGGGCTCGTCGCGGACGCGCACCGTCCGCTTGGCGACGTCGATCACGAGCCCCTCCGCGGAGATCACCTCCTCGTCCGGCGAGGGCGCGCGCGGCGCGGTCGCGCGGCGGAGGAGCGCGCGGACCCGGCTCCGGAACTCGCGGATCGAGAACGGCTTCGTGATGTAGTCGTCGGCGCCGATCTCGAGCCCGACCACCTTGTCGAGCTCGTCGTCGCGAGCGGTGAGCATGATGATCGGCACGGAGCTCTGGCTGCGCATCCGGCGGCAGACCTCCAGGCCGTCGAGCTTCGGCAGCATCACGTCGAGGACGACGAGGTCGAACGGCTCGGCCGCGAAGCGCCGGAGCGCCTCCTCGCCGTCGCGAGCCGGGACGACGCGGAACCCCTCGCGCTCGAGCGGATAGGTCAGGAGCTTCTGGATGGAGTCCTCGTCGTCGACGAGGAGGATCGTTGAGGCGTCGGGCATCGCGGAGCTGCCTGCCGGGCGCTCGTTCGGACGTCCGGCCTACTATAGCCAGGGATGGCGGCGGCACCCGCCCGATCGGAGCGCCGGCGGCCCCGCCCCGGCTCGCTGGAACGGCCCGTCAGCGCCCGGATGTACCGCGGGACGTGGCTGCTCGTCGCGCTGCCGCTCCTCGTCGCCGCGTTCAGCGTCGCCCATCCCGCTCCGCTCGCGGCGCCGCCGCTCCCCGCGGCCTTCGACCGCAACGCCGCTGTCGCGCTCGCCTCCGACCTCGCCCGCTCGTTCCCCGACCGCTCGCCCGGCTCACCGCAGGCGCTCGGCGCCGCGCAGTGGCTCGAGCAGCAGCTCCGCTCGTACGGCTTCCAGACGCACGTCGACCGCTTCGAGGCGACGATCCCCGGTCGCGGACGCGTCCGGCTCGAGAACCTCTCCACGGTGGCGCCGGGCAGCTCGCCGGACACGATCGTGGTGATGGCGCACCGCGACAACACCGGCACGAGCCCGGGCGCGAACGACAACGCCTCGGGAACCGCTGCGTTGATCGAGCTGGCGCGCGGCTACGCGAACGTCGGCGGCGGAGGCCGCGCGACGCCGGCGCACCGGATCCTCTTCCTCTCCACCGACGGCGGCGCCTTCGGAGGGCTCGGCGCGGAACACTTCGCCGCGCAGGCCGCGCGGCGGCAGGACGTCGTCGCGGTCGTGAACCTCGACGCGCTCGCCGGGATCGGCCGCCCGCGGCTCGAGGTCGCCGGCGACACCTCGCGCTCGCCCGCCGCCTCGCTCGTCGAGACGGCGGCGGTGCGGATCCAGGAGCAGACCGGCTCGCCCCCCGCGCGACCGAGCGCGCTCCGCCAGCTCCTCGACCTCGCCTTCCCGTTCAGCCTCTACGAGCAGGCGCCGTTCGTCGGCCGCGGCATCCCGGCGGTGACGCTCACGAGCTCGGGCGACCGGCCCGCCGCCGCGTTCGGCGACACCGTCGAGCGACTCGACCAGATCCGCCTCGCCCAGCTCGGGGGCTCCGCGCAGCAGCTGCTCGGCTCGCTCGACCAGGGCGTCGACCTCGCGCAGGGCACGTCCACGTACGTCTACCTCGGCTCGCGCCTGATCCGCGGCTGGGCGATCGAGCTCGTGCTGATCGCCGCGCTGCTGCCGTTCTTCGCCGCGACGGTCGACCTCTTCGCGCGCTGCCGCAGGCGCCGGATCCCGCTCGCGCCCGCGTTCCGGAGCTACCTCAGCCGCCTCGGCTTCTGGCTCCTCGTGGGCGGGATCTTCGAGCTCTTCCGGCTTGCCGGCGCCTGGCCCGGAGGCGCCACGGTGCCGCCGTCGCCGCAGAGCGCGGCCGCGACGCACTGGCCCGTGGTCGCGACGCTCGGCTTCCTCGTCGTCGCCGTCGTCGTATGGTTCGTGGCGCGCGACCGGCTGATCCCGCGGCGGCGGATCGGCGCCGGCGAGGAGGTGGCCGGCTACACGGCGGCGCTCCTCGCCCTCGCGGTCGTGTCGCTCCTCGTCGTCGCGACGAACGCCTTCGCCCTCCTGCTCCTCCTCCCGTCCCTGCACGCGTGGCTCTGGCTGCCGCAGTCGCGCTCGAAGCCGCCGTGGACGCGGGCGGCGATCCTCGTCGCCGGCTTCGCCGGCCCGCTGCTTTTGCTCTGGTCGCTCGGCTCGCGCTTCGGCCTCGGCCTGCACGCACCCTGGTACCTCCTGGAGCTGACGGCGCTCGGCTACGTGGGGACGACCGCGGTCGTGATCACGCTCGCGTGGGCGGCCGCGGCCGCGCAGCTCGTCGCGCTCGTCGCGGGCCGTTACGCCCCGTACCCGGGGCCGGGAGAGCGCCCGCCGCGCGGCCCGCTCCGCGCGCTCGTCCGCAAGATCGTCCTCGCCCGCCGCGCGAGACGTCGCGGACCGGCGGTCGTACGCCTAACGTTTGGAGAGAGATGAGACGAACCGCGCGGATCCTCGGCACGCTCATGGTCGTCGGCGGCGTGCTGACCCTGCTCTGGGTCGTCGTCGTCTGGCAGTGGCAGGACCCGTTCACCGCGCTCTACACGCGCTGGCAGCAGCACCGCCTCGCGTCGAGCTACGACGAGCGCTTCGCCAAGTTCCACCCGCTCCGGCCCGCGGGCGACAGCCTGGCCGCCGAGCGGCTGACGATCGCGCGCGAGGCGGCGCGCTACCGGCGCGACTCGAAGGAGGGCGAGGCGATCGGCCGCATCAAGGTGCCCCGCCTCGGCCTGAACATGATCCTCGTCAACGGAACCGGCGAGGCGACCCTCGAGAAGGGCCCGGGCCGCGATCTCCGCACGTACATGCCCGGCCAGGGCCAGCTCGTCTACATCGCGGGTCACCGAACGACGTATCTCGCGCCCTTCTCGCACATCGACGCGCTCCGCCCCGGCGACCGGGTGACGCTCGAGATGCCCTACGCCACGTTCGTCTACCGGATCGGCCGGCACCGCATCGTGCCCTCGGACGACCTCGCCGTCCTGAAGTCCCACGGCCACGAGGTCGTGATCCTCCAGGCGTGCCACCCGCGCTTCTTCGCCACGCACCGGTACCTGGCCTACGCCCTGCCGATCCGCGTCGAGCCGCGCGCCGGGCCGGCGTACTCGCCCAAGCAGGCGCTCGCGGCGCCGGCGGGCTAGCTCAGGACGGCAGCGGCAGGTACCGCACGATCTCGCCGGCCGCGAGCTCGCCGTCGCCGCGCGGGACGAGCACGAGCGCGTTCGCGGCGGCGGCGCGGACGATCATGTGCGACTCCTGGCCGCTCAGCGGCTCCAGGCGCGAGCCGTCGGCGCCGGTCGTGCGGCGGGCACGAACGAGCTCGTCGCGCGCCGCGTTCCGGCGGAGCGGCGTCGCGAGGCGGCCCGTCTCGAACACCGGACCAGGGTCGACCGCGCCCTGGAGCGCGGCCAGCGCAGGGCGGACGAAGAGCTCGAAGCCGACGAGCGCCGACACCGGATTGCCCGGCAGGCCGAAGACGAGCGTCGCGCCCCGGACGCCGAAGGAGATCGGCTTGCCCGGCTTCACCGCCACCCGCCAGAAGACCTCCTCCACGCCGAGGTCGGCCTCGATCTCGCGCACGAGGTCGTGCGGCCCGACCGACACGCCGCCCGAGGTGACGACGACGTCGGCCTCCAGCGCGCGCTCGAGCGCGTGCCGGTGCGCAGCCGGTTCGTCCTCGACCGGCGGCAGCCGCTCGACCTCGGCTCCCGCCGAGCGAAGCTGAGCCTCCAGCATCGGCCCGTTCGACTCGTAGATTTGTCCGGGGGACAGCGGCCCGCCGGGCGGGCGGAGCTCCGTCCCGGTGGTCAGGACGGCGGCCCGCGGGCGGCGGGCACACGACACGACTGCGACCCCGGCCGCGGCAAGCGCGCCGATCTGGGCGGGACCCAGCCGCGCACCGGCGGGGAGCACGGCCTCCCCGGCGCGAGCGTCGCCGCCGCGAGGGCGAACGTTCGCGCCCACCTCCACAGCGCCGGGCACCTCCACTTCGTTTTCATGTTCGACAACATACTCGACGGGGACGACGGCATCGGCGCCGTCCGGAACGACGCCGCCGGTCGCGATCGCCGCGGCCTCGCCGGCGTCGAGCGCGCGGCCCGCAGGGCGCCCCGCGGCGACCCGCTCCACGACCGGGAGCGTTCCCGGGACGTCCGCGGCGCGGAGCGCGAAGCCGTCCATCGCCGAGCTCGGAAACGGCGGGAGGTCGATCGCCGCCGTCGCCGCGGCGGCCAGCACGCGCCCCGCGGCCGCCCCGAGCGGAACGGCTTCCCCCTCGAGCGGCCTCGCGCGGGTGAGGACGCGCTCGAGCGCCTCGTCGATCGAGAGGAGGTCTGCCACGCCGGCCGCATAACGTATCGGCGTGGCCGACAGGGTCGTCGCCGACCGCTATCGCCTGGAGGAGCGCCTCGCCACCGGCGGGATGGGCGAGGTCTGGGCGGCGCGCGACCTCGAGCTCGACCGCCTGGTCGCGCTGAAGCTCCTCGGTCCTGCGGCCGATCCGGCGCGCTTCGAGCGCGAGGCGCACGCCGCCGCCGCCCTCTCCCATCCGAACGTGACGCAGCTCTTCGACTACGGCGCGTGGGAGGGGAGGCCGTACATGGTGCTCGAGTTCCTGCCCGGCGGGACGCTCGAGGACCGGCTCCGCGACGGCCGGCCGCTCCCGGACGCCGAGGCGGAGCGGATTGCGCGCGAGGTCGCGGCCGGGCTCGCGCACGCCCACGGCCGCGGGCTCGTCCATCGTGACCTGAAACCCGCGAACGTCCTCTTCGACGCGGACGGAAGAGCGAAGATCGCCGACTTCGGGATCGCCCGCATGGGCGGCGCCGGCACGCTCACCGAGGCCGGCACGCTGCTCGGCACCGCCGCCTACATCTCGCCCGAGCAGGCGGCGGGCGAGCCGGCCACGGCCGCGAGCGACGTGTACTCCTTCGGCGTCATCCTCTTCCGGATGCTGACCGGGCGGCTGCCGTTCGCGGCCGAGGTGCCGCTCGAGCTCGTCGCCATGCACCGGAACGCCCCGCCGCCGCCCGTCGCCTCGGTCCGCCCCGACGCGCCGCCGCAGCTCGCGCGCCTCGCGGACGCGTCCCTCGCCAAGGATCCGGCCGCGCGGCCGCGCGACGGAAGCGCCCTCGTCGCCGCGCTGGGAGGCGTGCCGGCGACGGCCGAGGCTCCGACGGCCGTGCTGGCTCCCCCGGCCGAGCCCACCGCCGTCATCCGGCCACGGCGACCCCCGCCCCGCCCACCGGCGCGGCGCCGGCGGGGCCTCCTGGCCGCACTCCTCCTCCTCGGCCTCCTCGCCGCGGCGGCGGCCGGGCTCGCCGTTGCGCTGATCGGCCACGGCTCGTCCTCTTCGGCCACGACGACGACCACGTCGACGCACCGCCGCACCACCCACTCCACGACGACGCGCTCGACCTCGACGCAAACCAGCACGAGCACGTCCTCGACGACCACGGCGCGCAGCACGACCACGCGGCCGACCACGAGCCGCTCCACGACGACGCACCACACGTCCACGCGGACGACCACGCGACCCACCTCCACCGCGACCACGACCGAGCCCACGCTGCCCGCGACGTCCAGCGCCGGCTCGACGACGATCTCGACCACGATCCCGTAGGCTCGCGGGCCGTGCTCTCCGTCGTCGTCCCGGTCCGGAACGAGGAGCGCTCGGTCGCCCTCCTCTACGACGAGCTCGCCGCCGCGCTCGACCCGCTCGGCGAAGCCTGGGAGGCGGTCTTCGTCGACGACGGCTCGACGGACGGGTCCTTCGCGGCCCTGACCCGGCTGCACGCGGCGGCGACCAACGTCCGCGTCGTCCGCCTGCGGCGGAACTTCGGCAAGGCCGCCGCGCTCATGGCCGGGTTCGACCAGTCCCAGGGCGACACGATCGTGACCATCGACGGCGACCTCCAGGACGACCCGAGCGAGATCCCGCGCCTGCTCGCGAAGCTCGACGAGGGCTTCGACCTCGTCACGGGCTGGAAGACGCGGCGCCGGGATCCGCTGACGCGGCGCGTCCTCTCGCGGATCTTCAACGCCGTCACGAGCCGCTTCTCCGGCGTCCGCCTGCACGACATGAACTGCGGGCTGAAGGCGTACCGGGCCGAGGTCGTGCGCGGCCTGCGCATCTACGGCGAGCTGCACCGCTTCGTCCCGGTGCTCGCGCACTACCGCGGCTACCGGATCGCGGAGCTGCCGGTGAACCACCGCCCGCGCGAGCACGGCCGCTCGCGCTACGGGCCGGAGCGCTACCTGCGCGGCTTCCTCGACCTCCTCACGGTCTCGTTTATCGGCCGCTACCGGCACCGGCCGCTCCACCTCTTCGGCGGGCTCGGGCTCGCGCTCGGCGCGATCGGGCTCGGGATCCTCGTCTACCTGACGATCCTCAAGCTCGGCGGCCACGCGATCGGCGGGCGGCCGCTGCTCACGCTGGGCGTGCTCCTCGTCGTCGTCGGCCTCCAGTTCTTCTCGCTCGGCCTGATCAGCGAGATGATCACGAGCCACCACGAGGAGCGGGTGCCCGAGCGCGAGCGCGCCGACCGGCTCGTCGACGAGATCCTGTCCTGAAGGTCCTCCAGTTCGGCACGTACGAGCGCGGCTATCCGCGGAACGCACAGGTCGCCTCGGCGCTCCGCGCAGCCGGGGTCGAGGTCGTCGAGCGGCACGTGCCGGTCTGGGAGGGGGCGCGGGACTGGACGGCGGGGCCGGGGACGGCGGCGCGGCTCGCGCTTGCGGAGCTCCGGCTCGCGCGGCGGGTGCCGGAGGACGTCGACGCGGT
>Ga0209027_1000828_pt1 | contig 11455 bp, 9 predicted proteins | sample GraSoi013_1_20cm_3_FD_185821 | JGI IMG/M metagenome (GOLD analysis project Ga0209027, IMG submission 185821) | Grasslands soil microbial communities from the Angelo Coastal Reserve, California, USA - Sample 09_27_2013_1_20cm (SPAdes) (version 2) | ecosystem: Environmental > Terrestrial > Soil >...
CCCCTGTACTGCGAACTCGAAATCGTGAACTTTGTGTTCGCCGCGAGGAAGCCATCTACGCGGTATCGATAGTTGCCGGGGTGAATATCTGTGGTAGTGATGTGTTCCGGTCCACCGGGCTGCGTCGAAGACGTCACGACCTTGCCATCCGCATCGAGCAGGTAAAAATCAAGATCGGCAAACGTTCCATCAACAACCTGCATGAAATCGAGCGTCGCATCGAGCTTAAAAGTCCCCTGCGTTACCGTGAACGGAATGTCGACGTAGTCAGCGCCGTCGGCTAACTCTGCATTGGTGCTGCCGACGGCAACCGTGCCCGGATAAGTCTGCGTGTCAATCTTGACCGCGATTCCCGCAGCTTGTAGCTGGGCCGCCATTTTGTCGAGATCCCGGACTCGAAAGTTCACCATCCAAACCTTCTGAGCATCCCCGAAATAGTCGCTCGTCTCCTTGAAAGGAGCGAAAGCGGTTGGTCCTGCCTCTTGCTGCCACCCGTGTTCCTCGGAGGTCGTTGGTATCGTCAAAATCCCCAGATGTTGCTGGTACCAAAGCCCCAACGTTTTCGGATCTTTGGCTCGAAAGAAGAATCCTCCGATTCCCGTCACTTTTTCCATTTCCGTCCCTCCAGCCATCCCATCACGAACAGCGGCCCCCGCAGGGGGAGGCGAGACCTTTGGCTGTGTGGCTGTCTGCGCCGCTATGGCCAGTTGGTTCCGGCCCCAGATGAAGCTCGACGCGAAAGCAAATGACAGAGTTCGCAGCAGTTGGCGTCTTAGAAAAAGCATCCCATCCTCCTTCCTAAAAAGAGCGCGGTCCGAGCTACGATACCTGCGCAAACGGAGTTCTGGGAAGCATGAAGATGAGGTTGCGGGCGGCAAACCTTCCCTAATCGATAAGGGAGGGTTAGCCCGTCATTCAATCGGAATCTGCATGACAATCCTGCTCTGTCACCTGAGTCATCATCGCAGCGAAATACACGGCAGCACGCTCAAACTCTCCTGTTGCTTTCCCAAAGGAAATGACCCATACTTCCTGTTGGAAACCAAAATGACGTTGCCATGAAACAAAAAGCGGATGTCTTGCAAGGTACGTTGGCCTTAATGGTCCTTAAGACTCTCGATGTCCTGGGACCGCTGCACGGCTATGGAATCGCACGCCGCATAGAGCAGATCAGCGGAGATCTGCTGGCCGTGAATCAAGGGACTCTGTATCCCGTGCTGTTGAAGCTCGAGCAGGAGGGCGTGATCGCGTCTGAGTGGGGAGCCTCGGAGAATAATCGCAGGGCCCGCTTCTATCGACTTACACGCGAAGGGCGAAAACAGTTGCAGGTGGAAACCCAGGATTGGCAACAGACGGCTGCGATCATCGACCGGTTCTTTGCAGCCAAAGCGGAGGACTTCTCATGAAGTCGCTAAGGCGGTTCTTCACTCGCGTATTCAACTTTGCGTCGAGGCGGGTGCATGACGAACGATTGAGAGAAGAGATTGAGGAACATATCGCTCTCCGAACCGCCGAAAATCTTCGAGCCGGCTTGTCACCCGTAGAAGCACGACGCCAAGCCATCCTGAAGTTTGGAAGCATGGAGTCCATCAAGGAGGAGTACCGAGCTGAGCGCGGACTGCCATTGATCGAGGCTTTGCTGCAGGACGTGCGCTTCGGCCTAGGCTTGTTACGTAAGTCGCCCGGCTTCACCTTCGTGGCAGTGCTGACGCTCGCATTGGGAATCGGCGCCAACACAGCCATTTTCAGCTTGATTGATTCCGTCATGCTGCGGCTTCTTCCCGTTCAGCAGCCCGAGCAACTGGTGCAGTTGCTCAAATTCAATCCTGCGCGGCACCGAACCGACGATGGTTTTACTTATGCTCTGTGGGAAAACGTGCGCGACCGCCAGGATGTCTTCTCCGACACGCTCGCCTGGAGCGAAAAGCGGTTTGATCTTTCTCAAGGAGGCGCCGTTCACAACGCGAACGGAATCTTTGCCAGCGGCAGCTTTTTCCGCATGCTGGGAGTCACTCCCGCGGCAGGCCGCCTTCTTGTCCCGTCAGACGACTATCGCGGCTGTCCGCCTGTTGCGGTCCTGAGCTACGGCTTCTGGCGCGAACATTTTGGCGGTGCGGCCAACGCCGTTGGCAGCATGCTCTCCTTTAACCGCCACGTTTTCGACGTGATTGGGGTCAGTGCTTCCGGCTTCCATGGCGTGGAGGTGGGAAGCAAATATATATGATGTCGCGATCCCTTTGTGCAGCGCCGCGCTGTTTGACGGGAAACCTCGCGGCTCGATACCCGTGACTGGTGGTGGCTGAGCATCGTTGGCCGCCTCAAACCGGATGTGAATGCGGAACAGTTGCAGGCGCGACTCAAGTTCTTATCGCCCCAAGTCTTCGCCGCCGCCTTGCCTCCCGATTGGGGAGTGGAAGGTTCACGAGACTTCCTGCAGCGTCAACTCGCGAGCGTTCCCGCCCCAACGGGAATTTCTGAGATGCGCGCCCAGTTTGGGCAGCCGCTCGTCATCTTGCTGGCTGTGGCCGGACTTGTGTTACTGATTGCCTCCGCCAACCTTGCCAGCCTCATGCTTGCACGTGCCGCCTCAAGAAGTAAGGAGATCTCGGTCCGCAAAGCCCTAGGCGCATCACGTGCGCGCCTGGAATTGTTAACCGAATGCCTGATGTTATCCTTCGCCGGGGCGCTTCTGGGCATTCTGGTCGCGCGCTGGGGCACGGCACTGCTGGTCCGCCAATCTCGACTGCAGACAACACGGTGTTTCTCGACCTCTCGCCTGACATCCGCATTCTTGTTTTTACTGCGCGCATCGCGGTTGCCACGGCGGTTTTGTTTGGAATCTTTCCAGCGTTGCGCTTCAGCCGTGTCCCCCTCGTTGCGGCACTGAAAGGTATGGAAGCGCCGGAGACTGTGCACAGAACCTGGTTTCGTGCGCGCTCAGGAAGCTGGATCGTCGCTTCCCAGGTGGCACTCTCGCTCGTACTGCTGATGGTGGCCGGACTGTTTCTGCGGAGCCTGACGAACCTGGTGACTCTGGATCTGGGTTTCGATCGCAACAACGTCCTGCTTAGGACGGCAATTCTGAAACCCTCTACCGTGCCGCCCGACGAACGGTTGGCGGTGTACCAGGAAATTGAAGCGCGTCTTCGTTCGCTGCCGGGCGTTGTTTCGGTTGGCAAGGGTTCCCCGTCACTCGGGAAGAACCTGCCCTGCGGCAACGTCTGAGACAAGTCGAATTCAGGGAACTTTGGAGACCGAAGCCGCGTATTTGGTCGATGAACGAGTGGGAGCTCAATGCCTCATCACAGTCGGCTGGGCAGTTTTGTGGTGGGTGCCTTTTGCATAGGCCATCTTTACGCGCAAGGTCTCTGGCACTCGGAGGGCCCATCAACTCATAGCACGCGATTCGTGGTTAAAAGCAACGCGATTTTCCCGGTGGAGCGAGTGGATTTTGTCCTGTTGCCCTCGCGTCGGAACTTCGGAGGAACGTGAGATGAAGATGGTAATTGGCGGATCGTGTGCGCTCCTCCTCGCACTGACAACGCACGGACACACCCTCAAGGCCGCGTCGTCGTGTGAGAGCTTGTCATCCTTAGCGCTCCCGAACACTTCGATTACCCTCGCCCAGATGGTGCCGGCCGGAGCATTCACTCTGCCTGGAACAGGCCCTGCGGCGCCGCAATTCAGCCAGCTGCCGACCTTTTGCCGTGTGGCAGCCACGCTTACCCCCTCGTCAGACTCTGACATCAAGATTGAGGTCTGGATGCCGGCTGCTGATTGGAACGGAAAGTTCCAGGCCGTCGGCAATGGCGGCTGGGCGGGAACCATCAGCTACGGCGCGCTGGCCTCGGGGCTGCAGGAGGGTTACGCGACGGCATCGACGGACACTGGACACGCAGGCGCGAATGCGTCGTTCGCGATCGGACATCCGGAAAAAGTCCTCGATTTCGCCTATCGTGCCGTCCACGAGATGACGGTGAAATCGAAAGCCATCATTGCGACGTTCTACGATCGCCCACCAGGGTTTTCGTACTGGACGGGTTGCTCCACGGGGGGGCGGCAGGCCCTGATGGAGGCTCAGCGCTACCCGGAAGACTTCGATGGGATTATCGCCGGCGCTCCAGCGAATAATCAGACGCAGCTGTGTGCCTGGCGGATCGCCGTGGAAGCGAGGATCCTGCAAAGCCCGGCGAGTGTTGTCCCTCGCGCCAAACTCGCGCTCCTCAATCGCGCCGTGCTCGCCGCGTGCGACGCAATCGACGGAGTGAAGGACGGCCTGCTGACGGACCCACGACAATGCCACTTCGATCCTGCAACACTTTTGTGCCACGGCGCCGACCGGGACGATTGCCTGACGGCGCAACAGATAGAGGCCGTGAAGATGGGGTACGCCCCGGCAAGGCGAAAGACGGGGGAATTGATTTACCCCGGATTAGTGCCTGGCGGCGAAACAGGTTGGGCCATGTTGACAGGCGCCAAACCTGAACCTGGATCAATCGACGTGGGTATGTTCAGGTTCGTCGCCCACGAAGACCCGGCGTGGGACTGGCGCGCGTTCGACCTGGACCGCGATACCTCCCTGATCGACAAGAAAGCCGGTTTCATGGACGCCGTGAATCCGGATCTTTCCGCCTTTCGGGCTCGTGGTGGGAAACTTCTCATCTTTCATGGCTGGAATGATGGCGGATCCGGCGGGGCCATCTCGCCGCAGAACACTGTCAATTATTATTCAAGTGTGTTGGCAAAAATGGGATCGCAGCAGCAGGATTGGCTGCGGCTCTTCATGGTACCCGGCATGGAGCATTGCGGAGGTGGGCCGGGGCCCGACCAAGTGAACTGGATGGCCGCGCTAGAGCGTTGGCGCGAGTCCGGAATCGCACCCGATCGATTGATCGCATCGCGAGTCAGAGACAACCGTGTCAACATGACACGGCCACTCTGTCCCTATCCACAAGTCGCGCACTACACCGGCGTGGGCAGCACGAACGACGCGGCAAACTTCGCGTGCAAGGTGCCTTGATCTCTTCTTTGAGGGTTCCCAAACACGGTGGTCATTCCGTGCGTGCGGAGGATTTCGTAGGCGACCTCGTGCACGGATTTCATGAGAGCAGGCCTCTCTTCAGCTTGCCGAAGCGATTTGAGTCTAGCACCAGGCCGTCTACATTCCTTCCGACACGTGGATCAGTCTGCAAAACACCGGCAACGAACTGATCCTGCTCGCGTTCGTGTTCTCCGGGCTCCGACGACTATCTACGCCGCAGTTTGACGGTAGAAGGAGAGCGGTCCGCGCCGATGACGCAAGAAGAAGTTGCCGCCTACACCGAAAAAAGGCACGTGCACTACGCATCGCCTTCGCAGACGAGCCCGCAGTGAGCCCGAAGAACTCAACTCCTGAATGTCGGCAAACAGTAAGTAACGGTTGATGGGTCTGTTGGAATTACCTCCGCATTGTCCGTCCAGAGCGTCGGAATTCCCACTGCAGATTTGGTGATTGAAACACAAGGCGACAACGCAGGAGTGATCTGCGAGGGTGTGAACCACCTTCCGGGAAGTCTTTTTCTTTTCATCGACAGGCCCGTATCATATTCGCATCAAATATGAGAGTGGACTCTTTGGACGTTTAACTGGTTCGGCGCGGGTCACGTGCCCAAGCGATCTCCACGCTTGGCATTGATCCAGGACGGACTAAGGAAACACAGGACGTAATCCCACTCGGCGCGGCCGGTGATGGGGTCCTTGGGAATGCGGCGCAGAAAACGAATCTTCTCTTTTCGCCCCGGCACCGATGTTCACCCCCTTCACCAGCATCTCCAGGTCGGGAGGGTATACGCCCCGGCAGCCAGCGCTGGATGGGGCTTACGAACGCGAACACGCGACGGAACCGATGAGAAAAACGATTAACGATTACGTCTACAGCCCAATGCCGCCGCCCGAGCACGTCCGACGCCTTAATGTGATATATTGTGTGAATATTCGGGTCCAAACGCGCCACGCCTCTGGAAGATGAATACAGGCAAACACATCCAAGGATCAGCGTCGAAGGATACGCTCACAGAAAAAGCCTACGCATGTATCAAAGAAGGGATTGTGCGGGGCGAAATCGAAGAAGGTGTCTTCCTCTCAGAAAAAGAAATCATGAAGCGTTACCGGATTGGGCGCACGCCTTTCCGCGAGGCCTGCAATCGGCTGCACCATGAGCACTTGCTGGAAGTTGTGCCCCGCCGCGGATACCTTGTGCCGGAAATGAGTCTCCAGGAAGTGCGCGACCTCTTTGAGCTCCGCGTGCTGGTGGAAGGAGCGGTGGCTGAACTGGCTGCCGTGAGAGCAAGCTCCAAGGAGATTGACGAACTGGCGCGCCATGCGGCCCGGAATTCGGCTCCCGGTTTGTCACGCAACGGCGACAACAACCGGGCTGAGGCAAATACGCAGTTCCACCTGCGGTTGGCCAGCATGGCCCACAACCGTGAACTCTTGCGGGTGGAAAGGAGCGTGCTCGAACGGACTCGGCGGCTCGCCTATAACGTGGCGCGCTCGATAGGAGCGCGGCGTCAGGAAATGAGCCTGGAAACCCTGCACCGGCCCGTTGTTGATGCCATTCGCCGCGGGGATAGAGCCGCGGCGCGGCAGGCCATCATCCATGATATCCAGCAGGCCCACACCATCCTGGTAGGACTGGCAGGTCGAGACCTAGCGGAACCAGACGGCGTCGCGAAGCGCCGGGAGCCCAAGGCGAGATCCAAAAGAGAGCGGGACAGCCTTGTCTCGCAAGCATAGCACCTGACACCATTCTCCAGCGGCCCCTACGTCCCCGTCGAAAACCTCCCAGGCCCATGTCGCTCCGCATCGGCGCAACGTATATTATGAATATATTTTTTTATTGACAGCGACACTGAGCAGGCGTATAGGAAGCCATTACCGAGATAGCGCGGTCAGGTTGCCAGCGGGACCGGTGCTAACCTGTTTCACATCGATTCGGTGCGCGCCACACTTGCCAAGATCAGGAGGCCGCTATGGATCAACGGAAGATGGCACGAACCGTTTTCTTGTTTGCGGTTCTGAGCGCGATGTTTGCCGCCGACCTGTTTGGTCAAGGGGGCGGAAACGCGGCCATCACAGGAACGGTCACCGATCCTAGCGGGGCGGTCGTTGCCGGCGCGCAGGTGACCGTGACGCAACAATCGACATCTGTCAAGCGTTCCGCGGCAACCAACGCAAGCGGCAACTTCACCGTTCCTTCACTGCCGCCTGCGAGCTACAGCGTGACGATCGAGGCTGCGGGCTTCAAAACCGTCGCGCAAACCGTCACCCTCTTGGCCGATCAACTTCGCGACCTCGATGTGCGACTCGAAGTTGGCCAATCAACCCAACAGGTCATTGTGGAAGCGGCGCCTGTGCTCGTAAATACTGTTACGCCGGTTTTGAGCCAAGTGATCGAGCAGAGCCGCGTAGAGGGCATTCCTTTGGTTACTCGCAACGCCGCGGACCTGACGCTTCTCGTGCCGGGAACCACGAGTGCCAACGGACACGGCGTCCAGCAAGGAGACACCAAGCAGATTGCCGTGGGGACCCATTCGGTAGCGGAGTCCATTGCGGTCAACGGTGCGCGCCCGGACCAGATCAGTTACAACCTGGACGGCGCCAACAACGAAGACCTGATGAGCAACACCAACAACCCGTTCCCATTTCCCGACGCGCTGCAGGAATTTAGCGTACAGACCAACAGCTTCGATGCGCGTTACGGGACGAATGCCGGCGCGGTCGTGAACGTAGTCACGAAGTCTGGGACGAACGTATGGCACGGCGACGGGTTTGAGTTCGTCCGGAATAAGATCTTCAATGCCCACAACTTTTTTGCTAAGCCGCCCGCGGGATCCACCGACGCGAGAGATCCCCTGAAGCAAAACCAATTCGGCGCAACGATCGGAGGGCCGATCGTTAGGAACAAGAGCTTCATTTTCTTCGGCTACCAGGGCACGCGCATTCGGACGGTGAATAATGCTTCGAACGCCAAAGTTCCCACTACTGCTAACATGGGGGGAGATTTTTCATCCATTTGCAAGTCTGGATTTGACAGCTCGGGGCGTTGCCTGGACCGCGACGCGAACGCGAACGTGATCGACCAGATTTATAACCCCGCCACCGGCGCGCCCTTTTCCGGAAATACCGGCCTGGCTGTCGATCCCGTGGCCCAGAATTTCGCGAAGCTCCTTCCTGTTTCCAGCGCGGACGTCAATGGCAACGTAACGTTTCAGACTCCTCTGGTTCAGAATCTCAACGAGTACGTCGCCCGCTTCGATCAAGTCGTTCGCGGAAAGGATCGCCTCTTTGCCCGTTTCTTTCTCGATAGGTTCTCCCATGCAGCCCCGTACGACGGCAAAGACTTATTGACAGTCGCTGCCGGCTCCACCGTACAAAGCCAGAATTATGCCGTCGGGTATACGTCAGTCATTGGCTCCAATTTGGTGAACAATGCCGTCGTAGACATGGTTCGGGAAGCTTCGGACCGCGGGCAAGGTGGCCAGGTTCCACAGATGACCGACTTCGGATCAACCAACTTCCAGCTTCCAAAGTCCGAGGGAGGCATCCGCAATTTCAGCGTTAGCAATTACTTCACCATCGGAAACTTTACGGACGCAAAGTTCATTCGCAATACGGCCGACATCCGGGACGACGCAACATGGACAGACGGAAGGCACACCTTTACTTTTGGGGGCTCCTTCGAGCGCGACCAGTCTAACATTCGAAACACCGACCTGGAAAATGGGAGCTGGTCCATCACCACCGATACTGCCCATCCTGCCGGCAGCGTTGTGAACGCGGCGCAATCGGCCGCAAACTTTGTCATGGGCCACATGCGCTCGTTTACCCAAACGTCCGGCGACTACTCCGATTCACGGCAAAATGTCGTTGGCTTATACCTTCAAGACGCTTGGAAATTCCTGCCGCGGCTGTCCCTCACTCTGGGACTCCGTTGGGAGCCGCAGAGTGTCATGAAGGAAATCTTTGGGCGCACCGAGCAATTTCGGCCGGACGCTTATGCTGCCGGAGTGAAATCCAAGATCATTCCCAGTTCGCCCGCAGGGTTGTTCTTCGTAGGCGATTCTTTCAACGGCATCGGTTTCCCTCCGACGGGAGAAAAGCCGGATCTCAATAACTTCGCTCCCCGAGCCGGTTTTGCCTACGATCTGTTCGGGACCGCGAAAACGGTGATTCGCGGTGGCGGGGGCGTATTTTATTCGTCCCGCTTGCCCGGCCTTTTCCTGAATGACGCTTCCATCAGCCAACCCTTCAGCCTTCGCATTGACCTGACGGAACCGAGTTCTCCAAACAGCCTGATTCCGCTTGACAATCCGCTGGCGTCCGACGCGACGGGATTTGCCGCAGGCTTTCCGCAGCGCTTCACCCTCGCCACCGTTCCCAAGAACGTGACGTATCATCCGCCGGTCGTTTTATTTGGCCTCGAGCCAGAACGTAAATGGGTGACGCCCACGATTTACGACTGGAATCTCACGGTCGAGCAGCAGTTGAGGCAGGATACCGTTCTCCATGTGTCGTATGTGGGGCTGCGGGGAACGCATCTGCGCCAAGATGTGGACCTAAACCCGAGGGCCGCAGGCGTCGGAACAGAACTCAGCCGGCCGTTTCAGCCATTCAGCGACATCCTTGAAAACCAGAACAATGGCATGTCCAATTTCAACGCACTTGAGGTTGACGTTGAAAAGCGACCCGGCGGCGGCTCCAAGGGAATCCTCCAGCACTTGACGCTTCTCGCCAATTACACCTACTCCAAAGCGATGGACATCGCCCTTGCGGCAAATGGAGGCATCACGGATGTCGGCTCCAGCAAGGGCTCTGGCCGTCCGTTCGGCGATCCACTTCAGGCGGCGTTTGAGACCGGCCCTTCCGACTTTGACCACACACACCGCGTGGTGACTTCCTACGTTTGGGACCTGCCCCAGTTGACTGGCAAAAACTCATTCGAACGCTGGTCGCTTGGCGGCTGGCAATGGTCAGGCATATTCACCCTTGTGACCGGCGACGCCCTGACCATCCTTGCGGGAAGAGACCAATCAAAAACCAACTTGGGCGGAGACCGCGCCCAATTCATCGGGACAGCCAGCCAGTACGGTGGAGTGGCCCCTCCCGGCTCTCGATCCGGATGCCCCAACACTCCCGGAGACATCTGCGTGCCCTGGCTTGACACGGCGTTGTTCACTCAGCCCGTCGTGGGGACCTTTGGCAACGTGGGAAAAGGGGCTTTCCGTGGCCCCACGAATTGGAACATGGATATGGGGCTTCACAAGACCTTCTATCCCTGGGGCTCCCATGAAAAACTTAGCGTTCAGCTGCGCGGCGAATTTTTTAACATCTTTAACCATAGCCAACTGAATGCTACCTCCAGCGCGAACACTGTGACCGTCAGCAGCGCAAACTTTGGCAGCATCCGCGCGGCGAATGATCCGCGGATTATCCAGCTGGGCTTGAAAGTGTCTTTCTAGCCAGGGCACGAAAAAGAACGGAACGGCGAATCATGAACTTTTCATCGGCAAAGCTGTTTTTCTCGGCGCTCGTGCGGGCGTTTCTGCTAAGTGCATTGGTCGCCGCATGCCTGACTTCCGCCGGAGCCTCCACAACCCAGGCCACAAAGAAGGACCCACAGGAATCGATCATCATAGATTCCACAGTAACTCTTCTTCTCGCCCCGGATGAGCCGCAGCCTCTAGAGGCAGCAGCCGAAGACTTGCAAAGTGATTTTGCCAAAGTACTGGGGAATAAGCCTCAGATCGTGCGCAACGCCGACGCCGCGGGCCCCGTTACCGTTTGGATTGGCGAAATCTCAAAGCTGCCGGAAAGCCTGCGGCCTGTCGGACTGTCGAAACCGGAGTCTTTTTCCATTTCGGCCGCGCAAGGCCAACTGAAATCTCACGCTGGCAGAATGGTGATCTTGGCGGGTGCGGATCTGCGAGGAACGATCTACGCCATTTACCAATTCTCTGAAGAATACCTGGGCGTCGATCCACTTTACTACTGGACCGATCATGAGCCCCCTCGCCGTGCGCGGATTGAACTGCTGGCGTCGCTCAACAGGCAATTCCCCGCCCCGGTTTTCAAATATCGCGGCTTTTTTATCAACGATGAGGATTTGTTGACCGGCTGGGCGCCTGGCGAGGCAAAGGATCATACCGGGATTTCCCTGCAGGTATGGAACAAGATTTTCGAAACCATTCTCAGGCTCAAAGGGAACATGGTGGCGCCGGGAACGTGGATTTTCCCCAACGAGCCGCAGATCCAATTGGCCGGCAAGCGGGGTTTGATCGTCACGCAGCATCATGCCATTCCCTTAGGGCTCAATGTAGCGCGCTGGCCCAAGGATGTTCCCTACTCTTACACCAGCCACCCCGAAATTCTTGAACGCGCGTGGAAGGACGCCGCAGCTGCATATCCGCCCGGACAG
>Ga0209027_1000829_pt1 | contig 11431 bp, 6 predicted proteins | sample GraSoi013_1_20cm_3_FD_185821 | JGI IMG/M metagenome (GOLD analysis project Ga0209027, IMG submission 185821) | Grasslands soil microbial communities from the Angelo Coastal Reserve, California, USA - Sample 09_27_2013_1_20cm (SPAdes) (version 2) | ecosystem: Environmental > Terrestrial > Soil >...
CCGCCTGCAAAAGGGTGTCTACCGGCTCGGAGTCGGCGGCGCATCCGGCCGCACGCTGGTGCTCAAACGGCACACGCCGCCCGTCGCGCACACCGATCGCCTCGTCGTGGAGCGCTGGCTGCCGGCGCTCGGTCTCGGCGACCGCTGCCCGCGGCTCCTCGCCGCCGCGGCGCAGCGCGAAGGACGCTGGGTGTGGCACATCTACGAGGACCTCCGTTGCGAGACGCTCGCCGATCGGCGGGAGCGGCCCCGCCTGGAGGCGGCGGTCGAGCTCATCGCCCAGCTCCACACCCGAGGCGAGGGCCACCCCCTCCTGCCCGAGATCCGCTGGCACGGCCGCGACCATGGCGCGCGGTCGGTGATCGCGAACCTGCGCGATGGCATCGCCGCGCTGGAAGCCCTCGCGACCGTTCGCACGCCGCCCAGGTTCGCGAGAGCTCACAGGCGTCTGCTGGACCGACTGCACCGGCTGCTCGAAGAGGCGCCTCGGCAGGTCCGCCTCGTGGACGAGGCCGGCGGGCCCGATACGCTGTTGCACGGCGATCTCTGGCCGAAAAACGTCTTCGTCGCCATCGCGGGCGACCGTCCGTGGGCCCGGCTCATCGATTGGGACCACGTCGGCGTTGGCCCCGCGAGTTACGACCTGTCGACCTTCCTCTACCAGTCGTCGCCCGACGAGCGGCCCTGGCTGCTGCGCCACTATCGCGCGGCCGTCGAGCAGGCAGGCCACCGTTTGGCGGCGGATGGCGAGCTGAATCTGCTGTTCCACACGGCCGAGACCGCGCGCGGGGTCAGCTGCGTCGTCTGGCCCGCGATGGCCGTGTTGAACGATGGCGCCGAGTGGGGCCGCAGCGGCCTCGTGGACCTCGAGGACTGGTTCGAGACGCTCCGCCCGCCGCTGCCGGATGGGGTCGGGGGTGCCGCGTGAGCCGCACCGTCTGCCTCGCGCCAGCCAACACCATCGGCTACCCCCAGGGAGGCGGGCACCTCTGGGTGTACCTGAACTGGGCCCTGGCCCTGCGCGCCGCCGGGTGCCGGGTGATCTGGCTCGAGGGCGTGGACGACGATCCGGGCGACGCGTCGGTGGCGCGCCGCCGTCGCTGGCGCGGCCGTGACGTGCGCGAGTGCGTCGCCACCTTGAAGGCACATCTCGGACGCTACGGGTTCACCGATGCGCTCGCGCTCTACTCGATCGACGGCGGGCCTCTCCCCGATGACCTGGCGGCCGCCGGCCTGGACCTGGACGCCGCGGCCGATGCCGACCTGCTGCTGAACCTGTCGCACGCGCTGCCCGGGTCGGTGGTGCGCCGGTTCCGCCGCTCCGCCTTCGTCGACACCGATCCCGGCCTATTCCAGGTGTGGATGACGACGGGCGACATCTGCGTCGCGCCCCACGACGTGTACTTCACGATCGGCGAGACGGTGGGCACGCCGGCGGCGCGCTTTCCGGACTGCGGGCTCCGCTGGCACTACACCCCGCCTCCCGTGTTCCTCGGCGAGTGGCCCGTGGTCCGCGCGGATGCCACGTCGCGCTACACGACCATCACACACTGGTGGGGTGGGACTTTCGAGTTCGCGGGCACGACGTTCTCCAACGACAAGCGGACGGCCTACCTCGAGTACGCCGACCTGCCGTCCCGGACGCCCGCACGCCTCGAGCTGGCCGCGTGCCTGGGCCAGCACTACGACGAATGGCGCGAGCGGCTCGGGGCCCTGGGCTGGGGCGTGCGTGAGGCCTGGGAGGTCAGCGCGACGCCGGAAGCGTACCGCGCCTACATCCAGGCGTCGCGGGGCGAATTCAGCTGCGTCAAGCCCTACTGCGTCCAGTTCGTGAACAGCTGGACCAGCGACCGGACGATCTGCTACCTGGCCAGCGGGAAGCCGGCGGTTGTGCAGCACACCGGGCCCAGCCGGCTGCCCGACGCGGCGGGACTGTTCCGCTTCCGGTCGATGGACGAAGCGGTGCGCGCGCTGGCGGCCATCGAGGCCGATTACGAAACACACTGTCGCCTCGCGCGCAACCTCGCCGAAGAGCACTTCGACGGTTGCCGGGTCGTGACCCGGGTCCTGGAGCGCGCCCTCACATGACGCCGCGCGACGGAGCAGCCGTGCGCGAGCGTCTCGAGCGCTCGCTCGAGCGATGGCAGGAGCCGGGCGCGGCGGAGTTGTGCGAAGCCCTCGAGGAATTGGTAGGCAGCGCCGCGCGACCGGGAGAGCCGCTGCATCTCGAGCGACTGAAGCCGGCCGTGTATCGCCTCAAGGTCGGGCGCGCCGCCGGCCGGGCCCTCGTGCTCAAGCGCCACCCGCCGGCCGTCGCCCAAGCGGACCGCATGGTGGTCGAGCGCTGGCTGCCCGCGCTCGAGCTCGGCGACGGTTGCCCGCAGCTGCTCGCGGCCGTGGCGGAGCGCGAGGGGAGCTGGGTGTGGCACGTGTACGAGGACTTGGGCGACGACAATCTCGCCCGAGAGCGCTTGCCGTGGCGCCTCGACGCGGCGGTGGATTTCATGGCGGAGCTGCATGCGCGAGCCGCGCGTCATCCGCTGGTTCCCGAGGTGCGCTGGCGTGCACGCGACCACGGCGTGCCCTTCTTCACGTCCAACCTGCGCGATGCCGTCGCGGCGCTCGAAGCGCTCGCTACCCCTCCCCGTGATGTGCCTGCAGCGTTCGCCGGCGCGCGGGAGCGCCTGTTGCAGTGCCTGTACGCCCTGCGCGACGATGCGCCGCGGCGCGTGCGTCTCATGGAGGAGGCGGGAGGGCCGGACACGCTGCTGCACGGCGACCTCTGGCCGAAGAACGTGTTCGTGTCGATGACGTCGGCCGGCCCGCGCGCCCGGCTCATCGACTGGGATCATGTCGGTGTGGGCCCGGCGAGCTACGACGTTTCCACCTTCCTCTATCAGTCCGCGCCCGAGGAGCGGCCGGCCATTCTGCGGCGCTATAGCGAGGCCGTCGAGCGGAACGGCTGGCGGCTTCCCGACCACGGCACGCTGAACCTGCTGTTTCACACGGCGGAGTGTGCGCGCTACGCCCACTGCGTGGTCTGGGCGGCGATGGCGCTGCTGCACGACGGCGCCGAGTGGGGCATCGGCGAGCTCATGGATTTCGAGCCCTGGTTCCGGGCGCTGCGACCGCCCTTCGCGGAATGACCGCCCCCGTGAAGCTGCTCGTGGTCACCGCCGACGATTTCGGCATCAGCCGCGGGGTCAACCGCGGGATCGTGCAGGCGCATCGCGAGGGGATCCTCACGAGCACGAGCCTGATGGTGCGGCGGCCGGCAGCGGTGGAGGCGGCCGCCCTCAGCCGCGAATGCCCGGCCTTGAGCGTCGGGTTGCATCTCGAGCTCGACCCCGACACCCGGGAGGACGTGCCCGCGGAGCTGCAGCGTCTGCTCGACCGCTTCGTGCAGTTGGTCGGTGCGCCACCGACGCACGCGGACTCCCATCACGACGTCCACCGCAACCCGCGCGTCCAGCCGTTCGTGCAGGCGTGGGCCCGGCGCTTGGGCGTGCCGCTGCGTGGCTACTCCCCCGTCCGCCACCTCCCGAAATTTTACGGGCAGTGGGGCGGCGAGACCCATCTGGAGCAGATCAGCGTCGAGGGACTGCTGCGGCTGCTCGATGCGGAGCTCGGCCCCGGAGTGACAGAGCTGACCTGCCATCCCGGCTACGTGGACGAGGGACTCGCCTCGAGCTACACGCTCGAGCGAGAAGCCGAGGTGCGAACCCTGTGCGACCCGCGCGTGCGCCCGGCACTCGCGGAGCGGGGCATTCGCCTGGCTGGGTTTCGAGACCTCCCGGCGCTCGTGGCTGCTCCCCCGGTCGCGGAGGGCGCAGCGTGATCGTCGTCATCTCGGTCTACAAGGTCGCGAACTTCCCGGACGGCGGGGGTCATTTCTGGGTGTACATGCAATACGCCCAGGGGCTGCGCCGCCTGGGGTGCGACGTGTACTGGTTGGAGCAGTTCCGCCCACCGGCTGCTGGCGACGACGCCCAGGAGGCGGCGCTCTTGGCCCCCTTCTTCGAGCGGATGAAGCGCTTCGGGCTCGAAGGGAAGACGCTGCTGTATGCGAAGGCCGGCGACGACTTCCGGTTCGTGGGCTGCAACTGGGCCGACGTGGAGCGCGTGCTGAAGCAGGCCGACCTGTTGCTGAATTTCCACTACGCCATCGACCCACGCCTGCTCGCCCGCGCCCGGCGCACGGCGCTCGTCGACATCGACCCGGGGCTGCTCCAGTTCTGGATCAGCACGGGTCAGCTCAGCGTAGCGGCCCACGACTGCTACCTGACCACCGGCGAAACGGTGGGCACGCCCTCGGCCCGGTTCTCCGACTGCGGCCTGCAGTGGCACCGCATCCGGCCCCCGGTGTGCCTCGATCTCTGGCCCTTCACATACGATCCCAACGCCGAGGCGTTCACGACGGTCTCGAGCTGGTCGACGACCGACTGGCTCAAGATCACCGAGAACGGCAAGACGGTGTTGCGGGAGAACACGAAGCGGGTGGCGTTCCTCGAGTTCGCCGAGCTGCCGCGGCGTACGCGCCAGCCGCTCGAGCTCGCCCTCTACACGGACGAGCGCGACGCGGCGGATCTCACCCGTCTCTCGGAGAACGGCTGGCGTGTGCGCCACTCGTCCGAAGTCGCCGGCAGCCCCGACGCCTACCGCTCCTACGTGCAGCGCTCGCGCGGCGAGTTCAGCTGCGCCAAGGCGTCGTGCATGGAGTTCCAGAACGCCTGGGTCAGCGATCGGACGCTGTGCTACCTGGCCAGCGGCAAGCCGGTCGTCGTGCAGCATACCGGCCCGAGCTCGTACCTGGCCAACGGAGAAGGCATGTTCCGCTTCACCTCGCTCGACGCGGCCGCCGCCGCGCTCGACGAGATCAATCGCGACTACGAGCGCCACTGCCGCGCGGCGCGCGCCATCGCCGAGACGCACTTCGATTCGAACCGCATCCTCGAGCACGTATTGAACGTCACGCTGACCACGGACCCGGTGGCCCCATGATCCCTGCGCTCGCCGTCCTGCTGCTCCAGTCCGCCACAATGGACTCCGCCCTGCTCCACCCCGCCGGAGAACGCCCGGCCCTCGTCACGGCGAACCGCGTACCCGCCGCCGCCCGGCTGACCATCGACGGGCGGCTGGACGAGCCCGCCTGGGCGTCCGGGACCCCGATCACCCAGCTGATCCAGCGCGACCCCGACGAAGGGGCGGCCCCGTCCGAAATGACGGAGGTGCGCATCCTGTACGACGGCGACGCGCTGTACGTCGGCGCGCGGCTGTTCGACTCCGCGCCCCAAGCGATCGTCGCCCGGCTGGGCCGCCGCGATGTCTCCACGCACAGCGACGAGTTCCGCGTGTTGCTCGACAGCTACCACGACCGCCGCACGGCGTTCGAGTTCGCGGTCAACGCCGCCGGCGTGAAGCGGGACATGCTGCTCGGCGACGACGGAGGCTACGACGACCCGTCCTGGGATCCCGTGTGGCGCGTCGCGACCTCGGTCGACTCGCTCGGGTGGACGGTGGAGATGGAGATCCCCTTCTCCCAATTACGGTTCTCCCAAGCGCCGGTCCAGGTGTGGGGCGTGCGCTTCGAGCGCTGGATCGAGCGCAAGAATGAGCTCGCCCTGTTCCCCTTCGTCCCGAAGACCGAAAGCGGGATCGCGTCGCACTTCGCCGATCTGGTCGGGGTCCAGAACATCCCGGCGTCGCGCCACGTGGAAGTGCTGCCGTACGCCCTCGCCCGCAGCCAGTACGACACGCCCGAGTCGGGCAACCCCTTCGACCACGGGAGCGGCTACTTGGGCGGCATGGGCGCCGATCTCAAGTACGGCGTCAGCTCGAACCTCACGCTCGACGCGACGGTCAACCCCGATTTCGGGCAGGTCGAGCTCGATCCCGCCATCGTGAACCTCTCCGCCTTCGAGGTGAAGCTCGAGGAGCGGCGGCCGTTTTTCGTGGAGGGGGGGGACATCTTCGGGTTCTCCGGCGCCGGCGCGGGTCTGGCGAAGCTCGCCGACCGACCGCAGTACTTCTACTCGCGCCGCATCGGCCGGGCGCCCGAAGGACCGACCACCTCGCCAAACGACTTCGTCGACATGCCGACGAGCAGCACGATTCTCGGCGCGGCCAAGCTCAGCGGCAAACGGGCGAACGGGTGGTCCGTCGGCGTGCTCGACGCCACGACTGCACGCGAGTGGGCCACGGCGGCCGGTACGACGGGTCTGTCGCACCGCGACGAAGTGGAGCCGCTCACGAATTACTTCGTCGGACGGCTGAAGCGCGACCTGCGCCACGGGAATACCACGGTGGGCATGATCGCCACGGCGGTGAATCGCGATCTCGACACGCCGACCCTGGCCGGCATGCCCGCCGCGGCGTACGCGGGCGGGGTGGACCTGTTCCACCGCTGGCACCAGAACACCTACGCCGTGGCGGCGAGCCTCGGCGCATCATACGTGCGCGGAGACACCGTCGCGCTGCAGGACGTCCAGCAGTCGTCGAGCCGCTACTACCAGCGGCCCGACGCCGCGAGCTTCCGCTACGACCCGCGCCGCACGTCGCTCGCGGGAGTCACCGGGGACGCGTTTGTCAGCAAGATCGCCGGCCGGTGGCGCTGGAGCGTCGCGGGCGAGTTCGTCTCGCCCGGCTTCGAAGTGAACGACCTGGGATTCCAGGAGCGAGTGGACCGGATCTCGACAGCCGTCGCCGGGCAGCGGCGCTGGACCCGGCCCGATAAGGTCTTCCTCCAGCACACCCTGGCCCTCTCGCTCGATAACGCCTGGAACTACGACCGTGACCTGATCGAGCGCAAGGTCGCCGCGTACGCGTTCGGGCAGTTTCGCAACTTCTGGACGGCGGCCGTGAACCTGAGCTACGCGGCCGGAGTGATCGACGATCGCCTCACGCGGGGGGGACCGCTCGCGCGCACACCGCCCGGCTGGCAAGGCAGCATCGAGGCCTACACCGACGATCGCAAGCGGACGAGCGGCTACGTGTTTACCGCCTACGGCCGGGACAGCGCGGGCGGGTGGTCGTTCGAGTTCCTGCCAAAACTCACGCTGCGCCGCGGCACCGCAGTGTCGTTGAGCCTCGCGCCCGACTACTTCACCGGCCGCTTCGCGGCCCAATACGTCGCACCCGTCGCGGGACACTACGTGTTCGCCGAGCTGATCGAGCACCAGGTGAGCGCAACGCTGCGCCTCAACACCACATTTTCGCCCACGCTCAGCTTCCAGCTGTACGCACAGCCGTTCACGTTCACGGGCGCGTATCGCGGGTTCAAGGAGCTCTCGGCGCGCAAAACATTCGACTTCAACACGTACGGCCGCGACAACGGCTCGACCATCGCGCGCAACGGTAACACGTACACGATCGACCCCGACGGATCCGGTCCCGACTCGTTGTTCACCGTCGACAACCCCGACTTCCGTCAGCGCTCGTTGAGCGTCAAGGCGGTGTGGCGCTGGGAGTACCGGCCGGGCTCGACCGTCTTCCTCGCCTGGACGCACAGTCGCTCGGGATTCTTCCCGTACGACGCGAGCTTCAACGTGACGCGCGACCTGGGCCGTGAGCTGTTCCTCGACCGGCCCACCAACGTGCTGCTCGTGAAATTCAACTACTGGCTGAGCCTATAGGGTCGCCAGCCCGCTGACGTCCTCGGGCCGCCGCAGGTGCACGTGGGCGACGCGGCGCCCGCGCGCCAGCAGCGCCCGGATGTCGCCGCGCGCCTGCGCGCGCTTGAGCCGGCCAAACGTGAACCCCGTCTCGGGGATCTCGGCATCTTCGACGTCGTCCGTCGTGATCACCAGGAACAGGCCGATATTGGGACCGCCCTTGTGCAGCTGGCCCGTGGAGTGGAGATAGCGCGGGCCGAAGCCGAGCGTGGTGGCGCAACCGAGGGCCCGTCCCCAGGCCGCACGCACCGCCTGGACTTTGGCCGTGACGTCGGGCGTGGGCGCCAGATACGCCAGGATCGCAAGGTAGTCGCCCGGGCGGGCGCTCCGGCGTAGAACCTCAGGAGTCAGGGTAGGTAGGGGCGCAGCATGCTGCGCCCCTACGCCGCCGCCCTGTGCCTCCGCCAGCTCGGCGCGCGCCAGCGCTTTCGCCTCCTCCACGTCCGGCTGATCGAACGCGTTCACTCCCAGGCGCTCGCACAGCTCCCACGTTGCGTACTCCCACGTGACGAACGCCGCGCCCAGAGCGAGCGGCGCGGCCGAGAAGTCGGTGACGGTCTCGCCATCGGGGTACGGCGCGGCGACGGGGTCGTCGACCACGGGAATGACGCCACGTCCGCCCTTGCCCGTGCTCTCGGCGACCAACTGCTCGATCCAGTCCGCGAGCCGTGCTACCGCCGGCGGCGGCCGCAGCACCAGCTTGTCCCGCCCCGCGAGCGCCGCGGCGGCGACCCGCGCGCCCAGCGCGCGGGCCGCCGGCGGGTCCACCGTGAGGGCGCGCTCGAGCAGGACGCGACCGTCGATCCCGGAGAGCGCGGCAGGCAGCATCCCCACGACCGTCAGCGCGGCATAGCGTCCGCCTACGTCCGGGGGGTGCGGAAACACCGCGCGGAAGCGACGCTCGTGCGCCAGGGCCTCGAGCGGGCTGCCGGGATCGGTGATCGCCACGAAGCGGCCCGGCTCCGCATGGGTCGCCAGATACCGATAGAACGAGAGCGTCTCGACCGTGCTGCCCGACTTGCTCGAGATCACGAACAGGGTGCGGTCGAAATCCGGCGCGCGCGCCACGGCGAGCACGGCGGCCGGGTCGGTGCTGTCGAGCACGGACAGGCCGACGTGTCCGAAGCTCGCCGCGAGCACCAGCGGCGCCAGGCTCGAGCCCCCCATCCCACACACGACGGTCCGCGTCAACCCGTCGCGTCGCGCCGCGTCGGCGAAGCGCGTGAGGTCGTTCCACTGCGCCAGTGACGCGCGGGGCGCGTCTTTCCATCCCAGGAGGTCCATACGGCCGCGAAACATAACGAACCCTCCCGGCCGCCGGGGCCGGCCGTTAGGTTAGCGCGGAGGCCGCCCGTGCCCCCTCTCAGCCGGCTCACGCGCATGCTGGTGGCGATCGCCGCCGTCTCGTTCCTGGTGATCGTGCTGGCTTATCTCTTCGCCCCCGCCGATCGCGCCGGGCGAGCGCTCGTTGCCGATCTATCCTGGACCTGGGCCGCCCTCTACGCGTTCATTTGTTCGGCCGCGGCGGCCCGCCGTCACGCCGGCCCCGACCAGCGGCGGGCATGGGCGTGGATCAGCGCCGGGTGCGCGCTGTTTCTCGGCGGCCAGCTGGTGTGGAACCACTACGAGCTGGTGCGCGGTGTCACGCCCCCCTTTCCGTCCCTCGCGGACGTCGGATTCCTGGGCGTCTACGTGTGCTTCCTCGTCGGGCTCGCGAAGCTGGTACGGACCTCGCGCGTGCGGCCGTTCGAGGTGGAGCTGCTGCTCGACACGACGCTCGTCACGCTCACGGCCGGGGCGCTGGCGTACGCGTTCCTGCTGAAACCGCTGTTCGAAGCCGGCGGCACGCTCCCCGCCCTGTTCACGAGCGTCGGCTGGTCGGTGGGTGGCATCGCCGTACTGTGGCTCATCCTCGTCGAGCTGCTGCGCTACAGTCCGGTCCCGCTCGCGCCCACCGGCGTCGTGATCGCCAGCCTGGTCATCCTGTGCGCCTCGAACGTCGCGTACGCAGTCGCCTCGCTCCGCGGGACCTTTCGTTCCGGAGGCGCACTCGATCTCGGCTGGGACGCGGCCTTCCTCCTGCTCGCCGGCGCCGCGGCCCTCGCACCGGCGCGGGTCGCGGCGACCGACGGGACGACGCGGATGATCTCCGATCACGCCGCGCGCGTCGCGGCGGTCGTCATCGGACTGGCCGGCATCGCCGCCGTCGCGGTGGCCCAGACCCTGTCGCCCGAGCCCGACGCGGGCGCCGCCGTGCTGATCGGCATCGCCGTGGCGATCATCGGCGTCCGCTTCACGCATTCGTTGCGCGCCAACCGACGCTACGCGGCGCTGCTCGAGAACGAGGTCGCGAGTCAGACCCGATCGCTCATGGATTCGCTCGCCGCGACCGCGGCCGCCGAGCGCAACCTGCGGCTGGTCATGGACGCCGTACCCGATGCGATCGTCGTGGTCGACCGCGCCGGCCGCATCCTCGAGGCGAACGAGCCGGCGCGCGGCATGGGGGCCATCCCCGGGACCACGCAGCGGCCCACCCTGTTCGCCTTCGTGAGCGCCGACGCCGTCGGCGTCGTCCAGGAGCGGCTCGCGACGGCGTTCCAGGGCGACGTCCAGCGCCTGGAGATCCCGCTGATCCGCGCCGACGGCAGCCACGGCATCGCGGCGTTGCTGTACGCGCCGGTGCGGGAGGGGAGCGCGATCACCCGCGTGCTGATTCTCGCTCGGGACGTCACCGACCAGCGACGCAGCGAATCGCAATACCAGCAGGCGGAGAAGCTGGCCGCCCTTGGCCAGCTGGTGAGCGGCGTCGCCCACGAGATCAACAACCCGGCGGCGATCATCTCGGGCTTCGCCCAGACCCTGCTGCTCGACGAGCTCAAGCCCGAGCACCGCGAAATGCTCCAGATGATGTACGATGAAGCCACCCGGATCGGCCGGATCACGTCCAGCCTCCTGGCATTCGCCCGGGCGGGTGGCAAGCAGCGAGCCCTGGTGGACCTGAACGACATCGCCCGCCGTACGTTCGCGCTGCGCTCCTACCACCTCTCGACGCTGAACATCACGGTCGCGCTCGACCTCGATCCCAGCGAGCCCAAGATCTGGGCCGACGCGTCCGAGCTGCAGCAGCTGCTGCTCAACCTGCTGATCAACGCGGAGCAGGCGCTCGTGACCGTCGAGCGGGCCCGCACGATCACCGTGCGCACCCGCGCCGAGGAGAGCGACACGTGGCTCGAGATCGCCGACTCGGGCCCGGGAATCCCCGCCGAGCTGCGCGCCCGGATCTTCGATCCCTTCTTCACCACGAAACCCGAGGGCGTTGGCACCGGGCTGGGGCTGTCGATCTGCTACGGCATCGCGCGGGATCACGGCGGCCGCATCTGGGTGGAGGGGGAGCCCGGCGGGGGCGCCCGGTTCTGCGTGGTGCTGCCGCGCGACCAGCGCGAGGAAGCCCGGGCGCCCACGGCCACCCCGGAGCCGGCCCCCGCCGCCACGACCGGCCGGCTCGCCGTGCTCGTCGTGGACGACGAGGTGGCGTTGCGCGAGGCGCTGCTCCGCTTCTTGCAGCGCCGTGACATCCACGTCGAGGGCGTCGCCGACGGCTGGGAGGCGATCCGCCTGCTGGAGCAGCGCGATTTCGACGTGATCATTTCCGACGTGCGGATGCCCGGGATGAGCGGACGGGAGTTCCTGGAGCGGCTGCGCCGCGATCGGCCCGATCTCGTGGCGCGCCTGGTGTTCAGCACCGGCGACGCCTTCACGCC
>Ga0209027_1000830_pt1 | contig 11428 bp, 6 predicted proteins | sample GraSoi013_1_20cm_3_FD_185821 | JGI IMG/M metagenome (GOLD analysis project Ga0209027, IMG submission 185821) | Grasslands soil microbial communities from the Angelo Coastal Reserve, California, USA - Sample 09_27_2013_1_20cm (SPAdes) (version 2) | ecosystem: Environmental > Terrestrial > Soil >...
CCTCCACCGCTAATCTATATTGCGACCGTGCGAATTTCCCGCGACCACTTCCTTCCCCCCGATCCGAACGCCTTCCTCGCCGCGGAGCCCGCCACCGGGCGGGTCGTGGTGATCGCCCCGACCCGCGCGGCCTGCGAAACCATCGAGCTCGCGATGAGCCTCGATATCGACACGCTCCTCGCCCGAGAGCACGGTGAGGACATCTCCCGCCTCGCGGCATCGGGGCGCGGGTTCGGGATCGTTGCCGGGACGGGCACGGGCAAGACGCTCGCTATCCGGCCGATTGCGACGACGATCCTGCAAGCGCCGCTCAAGGTCGGCGTCGTGAACCGCGAGCGGGAAGCCACGCCCGAGACGCCGACCTGGAACGTCGTGATCGTGACCACCGGAATCGCGCGCCGTTGGTTCGAGGACGGCCTCATCACCGCGCGGGACACCCTCGTCGTGGATGAGATCCACCAGACGTCGGCCGAGCTCGAGCTGTGCCTGGCGCTCGGCAAGCGAGCGGGCTGCCGCTTCATCTGGCTTTCCGCCACGGTGGATCCGGCGTTCTACGCCCGCTACCTGGGATCGGTTGAGGTCCTCGAGACCCGGGCGTTCGATCCCGCACGGGCGGCCGATGTGCGCGTCCTGCCCCAGCAGCCGCTCGAGTTCCTGAACGATCGCTTCATGAAGGAGGTCCTGCGGGAGCGGCGTGGCGTCGCGGTGTTCGTGCCCACTCGGGCCGAGGTCGAGCAGATCGCGAAGGAGCTCGGCGACCGCTGGCAGGGCCTGCCGACCGCGTTCTACCACGGGGGCGAGCCGATCCGGGTCATCCGACCCTTCCTCGACGGCGAGGTGCGCCGGCCGTTTCTGCTGGCGATGACCGCGGCAGGCCAGTCGGCGCTCAACATCCGCGGCCTCGACACCGTGGTGATCTACGACGCGCGCTACGCCAACGTCGTGGAGCGGGGTCGCAACGTGCTGACGCGGCTCTACCTCGGCGCGAATGAAATCCTCCAGATGGCGGGACGCGTGCACGGACGCGTGGAAGGGGGCGAGGTCTACATCCTGAGCGACCGGGAGCTCGTGTTCGACGAGCTGCGGCCGACGCCGCCGGAGTTCCAGCTCGCCGGAGACGCGGAGCGGGTGGCGATTACCTGCGCGGCGCTCGGCGTGGACGCGCGCGAGCTCGACCTGCCCGTGCCGCTCGACCGCAAGGCGTACCGCGACGCCGTCGAGCTGCTCACCGAGCGCGGCTTGATCGAGCGCGGGCGACTGACCCGCTACGGCCGCGACGTGGAGGCGATGCCGGTCGAGCGACCCTGGGGCGAGTTGCTCTATCACGCCGACCCCGACCTCGTTCCGATGGTGGCCGTCGCGGCGAGTGTCGAGTCGTTGCACCGCATGACGCGCGAGGAGCGGGACCTGCGAGGCTTGATCGTGTCCGGAAGCGACCACCTCACGGCGTACAACGTCTACGCCGAGGCGGTCAACAAACACGGCTACCTGGGCGAGGTGTACGGTCTGCCGCGCCACCTGTTCCGAGAGAGCGTCGATCGCTGGGCCGAAGGCCGCGGCGTGCTCGTGAAGGCAATCGAGGATGTAGCGCTTGGGCTGGCCTCGGTGTACCGGCAGCTCGAGCTTCCCCTGCCCGAGCGGCTGCCCCACGCAGGCGAGAAGACCCTGGCCGCGTTCGCGGACCTTGTGGCCAAGATCCAGCCGTTCGATCTGGTCATCGACGAGGAAACGGCGGACGGTCGCGAGGCCCGCGTGAGCCGCGGCTCGGTGTGCTCGAGCTGGGGCGCCGTCGCCGGCACGCTGCGCTACTTCGCGGACCGGTTCGGCGTCCCGCGCGCCAGCATCGAGGGAACGCAGCTGCCGGAGCGTGCCATCCGCCGCTACGCGCGGCGCGGCGCACCCACGGTCGTCTTCGAGCGCCAACGCCGGTACGAGGGCCTGATGCGGGTCCGGACGGTCGGCTTCTTCGGGTTCCTGCTCGAGCGCGACGTCGAGCCCCTCCCGAGCCCGTTCCCCCCGGAGCTCGCCGACGCCGCGCGGGCGGCGCTGGTGGAGGCCCTGCTCGCCGGCCATACGCCGCACCCCGATCAGGCACGGGTCCGGCGCGCGCTCGAGCGGCTCGGATCCTATTGGCGACGCTCGGGCGGGCGGCTGACGCAGGCGGCCACGGAACACGTGACCGCCCGGCTCGCGGCCCAGCTCGCGCGGGTCGGCTCGTGGGACGAGTTCATCAACGCACGGCTGGAGCTCGACGTAGATCAGATGGTGCCGGAAGCCGAGCGCCGTGCCTTGGATGCGCTCCCGGCATCGGTCCACCTCTACGGGGACCGCGTGCCCGTGGATTACGAGGTGGAGCAGGGGATCGGCGTGGTGCGGTTGCGTCTCAAGGAAGGCCAGGCACGGCGGCTGCAACCGCGCGATCTGCCCCCGCTCGACCGGCCGGTCCGCTTCACAGTGCTCCGGGGCAAGCGCGAGGCGGTGCGGTCCGATTCGTTGGAGGACCTGCGTCGCCAGTTGAGCGGCCTGTCCCGGGGAGAACGGCAGCGCCTCGCACGGAGCGGCCGAGGCGGCCGTGGGAGGGGGGGTCGGGGGGGCCGGCGTCGCTAGCGGCCGCGTCCGCGAGTTGTGACCTCCGCACGCTCCGCGGGTCTTGCTTATGTGGTGCTGTCTGGAACCCTGACGCGCAACCTCGGCTATGCAAGGACGTATGCCTGCGAGAGAAAAGACCCCCAGTCTTCCGGCCCCGCTGGGCTTCGCCCCGCTCGGGCAGGCCGTGATGGAAACATTCAGCGAGGGCGTGGTCGTCTTCGACCCCTATGGCCGGATCCTGTACGCGAACCAGCGGGCGCGGCGTACCCTCGACGCGCTCGGGGACGGCGCGCCCCATCGGGGCGATAATCTGCGCGAGCGGCTCATGGCCTTCGGCGGCCGGACGCGCACGCTGAAGCAGGGCTCGCTCGAACTCGGTGAAGTGGTGTTTCTGCCCGGCGCCAGCGGAGACAGCCCGACGCTGGCCGAGCGCGAGCGCCAAGCCATCCTCGACACGCTCGAGGTGACGCATGGGAAGCTGGCCGAGACCGCGCGACGGCTCGGCATCAGCCGAACCACGTTGTGGCGCCGGTTGCGAGCCTATGGGCTCCGGCCCAACGGGAACGGGGGCTCCGGGGCCGCGACGCGCGCCTAGCGCCGCTCCGTCATCCTGGCGTGGGGATATCACGCCCCCTAGCTTCCCGCTCGGGCTTCACCGTTCGGGAAGCGATGCCCGCCAAGCCGTACATCATCCAAGAGTATGTCCGGTGGTCCGACGTGGACTTCGCCGGCATCATTTTCTACGGGTCCTACGTCCGGTTCTTCGAGATCGCCGAGACGGAGCTGTTCCGTGCCTGCGGCCTCGCCTACGCCCGCGTGTTCGACCGCTACGACATCTTTCTGCCGCGCAAGGCTGTTCATAGCGAGTTCTACCTCCCCGCGCGGCTGGATGACCGGCTGCGCGTGGCGACGTACGTCGGCCGGGTCGGCACCAAGTCAATGACCCTCAACTTCGACGTGCTGCGCGACGACCCGCCGCGGCTCGGGGCCGCGGGTTGGATGGTGCTGGTCTGTGTGGACCGTAAGGGCCTGAAGCCGCAGCCTCTGCCTCCGGGGCTGGTCGAGGCCCTGGCTCCGCACACGCTGACGACCGCTGCTGCGCGCGCGATCCTCGGTATCACGACCCCGCCGGGCGCGCGAGCCTCCCTCTGAAACTGCCTCGATTCTTCGCCCTCGCGCTCGCGGTGCCGTGCGCGGCCTGCGGCAGCGCGTCCGAGCAGGGGGGTCGCGTACACGCCCTCGTTACCTTCCCGCGCCAAGACACCGTCCGATTCGAAGCTCCGGCGCGCGCGCGGCGCTGCGGCGGCGGTCCGGGGAAGGAAGGACTGCTGCTGCAGGGGTCTGCTGAGGGGAACGGTGTCATCATGTGGCTGCGCGGAAGCGGCGGCGGACCGCCGGCGGCCGGCCCGTGGCCGCTGCTGCAGCGGGGTGATACGGTATCGCCGCGCGGCGCGACGGTCGGCGTGCGGTACATGATGAAGGACGTGGCCCGGGGCTTCGCGCTCGACAGCGGCGTCGTCGACGTGCGGGCGACCGGCGCTGTTCTCACGGTTGTCGCGCGAGGCACCGGACTCGAGACCGCGGCCGCGGGGCACGTGGCGGTCGAGGCGTCGTTCGACGCGGTGCCGCTCGACACGGAGACCGTCTCTTGCCGGACGACATTGTGACGCTGCGGGTCGGGCTGATCGGCACGGGGTTCGCGCGTCGGGTGCAGGTCCCGGCGCTGCGCCTCGTGCCGGGGGTAGCGGTGACCGCGATCGCGAGCGGCAGCATGGAGCGCGCCCGCGCCGTCGCGGCGGAGTTCGGCATTCCCAACGCATTCGGGAGCGGTGAGACGCTCGCCCGCGCTCCCGAGGTCGACCTCGTCATCGTGTCCTCGACGCCCGACGCCCACGCCCGTCACGCGATCGCGGCGCTGGAGGCGGGGAAGCACGTGTTGTGCGAGAAGCCGATGGCGCTCGCGGTCCGGGAGGCGGAGGAGATGCTCGAGGTCGCGGAGCGGAGCCGTGGGCTGGCCCGTATCGACCACGAGCTGCGCTACGAACCCAATCGGCGCAAGGTGCGGCAGCTGATCCAGGTCGGCGCCATCGGACCGGTCCTCCACCTCGAGCTCGTGCTCAGACCGTACGTGCGCGGCGACGGGCGGCCGCAGGCGTTCGACGCTCCCTGGACCTGGTGGTACGATGCCGCGAGAGGCGGCGGCATCCTGGGCGCGGTCGGGTCACATCTCATCGACCTGTGCCGCTTCTGGACCGGGAGTGAAGTCGTCGAGGTCGGCGGCCGGGCGGCCACGTTCGTTCCCGAGCGCTACGACGAGCAGCGCGTGCGGCACCCCGTGACCGCGGACGAATACGCGAGCTTCGTGATGCGGCTCGCGAGCGGCGCGGTTGCCACCATCACGCTCACGACGGTGGCGTCGCACGGGCCCGGACATTTCGCCCAGATCACCGGACGCGACGGCACGCTCGTGTTGACGGGCGAGACGTCGCTCGAGATCGGTCGCCCCGGCGGGCCGCTCGAGGATGCAAGCGTGCCGGATGACCTGTGGGAGCAGACCGCCCCCAACAACATGTGGGCCCGCTCGTTCGTGCGGCTGATGCGGGATATGGTCGCCGTGCTCGAGGGCCGGCCCGCCGCGGGAGAGCCCGCTACGTTCTACGACGGCCTGGCGGTGCAGCGTGTCATGGATGCCGTGCGCGATGGGCGCGGTGCACGGTTAGATTGACGTCGTGGAACAGACCTACTTCCGACGCGGCTTCGGCCTCAAGGGCGACATCGAGGGGGCCCTCGCGGCCGACTATCACAGCCAGGTGGTGGATCGCATCCGCGCCCACGGCTACGTCCTCGCGGTCGGCGACCTGACCTTCAAGCTCGCCCGCGAGTTCGGGTTCTGCTACGGAGTGGACCGCGCGGTCGAGTACGCGTACGAAACCCGCACCAAGTTTCCCGAGCGCCGGGTGTTCCTGGTCGGCGAAATCATCCACAACCCGCACGTCAACAAGAAGCTGCAGGCCATGGGGGTCGAGTTCCTGCAGCGGCCGGATGACGGTGAGTTCGACTTCCACGAGATCACCCCGGCGGACGTCGTTATTCTTCCGGCCTTCGGGGTCACCGTGAAGGATTTCGAACGGCTGCGCGCGGTCGGATGCGTGCTCGTGGACACGACCTGCGGATCGGTACTCAACGTGTGGAAGCGCGTGGACTCCTACGCCAAGGACGGGTTCACCGCGGTGATCCACGGCAAGTGCTACCACGAGGAGACGAAGGCCACCTCGAGCCAGGTCACGAAGTACCCGAGCGGGAAGTACCTCGTGGTGCGCGACATGGCGGAAGCGCGTGAGGTGTGTGCGTACATAGAGGGAGCGGGGAGCGGGGAGCAGTTCGCCTTGCTCTTTGAGGGGAAGATGTCGCCTGGCTTCGATCCCGCTCGCGATTTGCTGCGCATCGGCGTGGCGAATCAGACTACGATGCTCTCCGGGGAGTCCCTCGCCATCGCGGCCGAGATCCGGCGGAGCATGGCGAAGCGGTATGGTGAAGCCACGTTGCCCGACCACTTCCGCACGTTCGACACGATCTGCTCGGCCACCCAGGACCGTCAGGACGCGGTGCTGAAGCTCATCGCCGAGCCGATCGACCTGATGGTCGTGATCGGGGGATACAACTCGAGCAACACGACCCACCTCGCCGCCATCTGTCATGACCGAGCACCCACCTATCACATAGAAGACGCGAGCTGCATCGATCCGGAGACCGGGGCGATCCGCTTCCGTCCCGTAGGGGCCAAGGAGGAGCAGGTAGTGACCGGGTGGTTGCCGAGCGGGCCGCTCACGGTGGGTGTGACGGCGGGCGCGTCGACGCCGAACAACAAGATCGGGGAGACCGTGGAACGCATCGCGGCGTCGCGGGGGGTGTCGCTCCTTCGGTAAATCTTCGCCATATTTCAGGATGTCGTTGTCCGGTTTTCATCCCGCCATTGAGCGCTGGTTCGAGTCCCGCTTCCGCGAGCCCACCGAGCCGCAGCAACGTGCGTGGCCGCTCATCCAGGCGGGCCGCAATGCGCTGATCGCGGCCCCGACGGGCTCTGGCAAGACATTCGCGGCATTCCTCGCCGCCATCGACTCGTTGTTGCGTCAAGGATTGGACGGGGGGGGGACGCTCGCCGACGGGACGCAGGTGGTGTACGTCTCGCCGCTCAAGGCGCTCTCCAACGACGTGCAGAAGAACCTGGCGGAGCCGCTCGCCGAGATTCGCCGCACGCTCGAAACCCTGTGCCTGCCGGATGTGGAGATCCGCACGCTGGTACGCACCGGCGACACGCCGGGCGCGGAGCGCCAGGAGATGGTGCGGCGCCCCCCGCACATCCTCGTCACCACCCCGGAGTCGCTCTATCTGATCCTCACGGCCGAGCGCGCCCGCGAGATGCTGCGCGGCGTGCGGACCGTGATCGTGGACGAGATCCACGCCGTGGCGCGCGACAAGCGGGGGAGCCACCTGGCGCTGTCGCTCGAGCGGCTGGAGCACCTCACCGGCCGGCGGTTGCAGCGCATCGGACTCTCGGCGACGCAGAAACCGATCGAGGACATCGCCGCCTTCCTCTCCGGGAGTCGACACCCGACAACCGACACCTGCGTTGTCGACTCGGGACACGCGCGCAGGCTCGACCTGGCGATCGAAATTCCCTCCTCACCGCTCGAGGCGGTCATGGCCGCCGAGGTGTGGGAGGAGATTTACGAGCGCCTGGTGCAGCTGATCCGCGAGCATCGCACCACACTGGTGTTCGTGAACACGCGCCGGCTGGCGGAGCGGCTGACGCTGCATCTCTCCGAACGGCTGGGCGCGGACCAGGTGACGTCGCATCACGGCAGCCTGTCCAAGGAAAAGCGCCTCGACGCGGAAACCCGGCTCAAAGAAGGGAAGCTGAAGGCGTTGGTCGCGACCGCGTCGCTCGAACTGGGGATCGACATCGGCGCCGTGGACCTGGTGTGCCAGATCGGCTCGACCCGGTCGATCGCGACGCTGCTGCAGCGCGTGGGTCGATCGGGACACCACCTCGCCGCCGTGCCCAAGGGCCGGTTGTTCCCGTTGTCGCGCGACGAGCTGATCGAGTGTGCCGCGCTGGTGCGGGCCGCGCACGAGCGCCAGCTCGACCGGCTGATCATCCCGGCGCACCCGCTCGACATCCTGGCCCAGCAGATCGTGGCGACGGTGGCATGCGAGGAGTGGCAGGAGGATGCGTTGTTCGAGATGGTGCGGGGGGCGTACCCGTACCGCGACGTCTCGCGCAAGGACTTCGACGCCGTGGTGCAGATGCTCGCCGAGGGATTCACGACGCGGCGGGGTCGGCGGGGCGCGTACGTCCACTACGACGGTGTGAATCGCCGGCTACGCGCGCGCCGCGGCGCCAGGCTCGCCGCGCTCACGTCGGGCGGGGCGATTCCTGACATCGGCGACTACCGGGTGATCCTCGAGCCGACGGAGACCTTCGTCGGAACGCTCAACGAGGATTTCGCCATCGAGAGTATGCCGGGCGACATCTTCCAGCTGGGCAACCGGTCCTATCTGATCCAGAAAATCGAGTCGGGCCAGGTGCGCGTCGTCGACGCCCAGGGCCAGCCACCGTCGATTCCCTTCTGGCTCGGCGAGGCGCCGGGTCGTACGCCGGAGTTGTCGCAGGAAGTGTCCCGGCTGCGCCGGGATGTCGCCGGTCGGCTGGCAGACGCCCGCGAGGCGACGGCATGGCTCGCGGGTGAGATCCCCGGGGTCCCCGAGCCCGCGGCGCGCCAGATGGTCGAGTATCTCGAGGCGTCGCAGAAGATCCTCGGGGTTATCCCGACGCAGGAGACGCTGGTGCTGGAGCGCTTCTTTGACGAGGCGGGCGGGATGCAGCTGGTGCTGCACGCGCCGTTCGGGAGCCGGGTCAACCGGGCCTGGGGACTCGCGCTCCGCAAGCGGTTCTGCCGCAGCTTCAACTTCGAGCTGCAAGCGGCCGCCACCGAGGACGCGATCGTCCTGTCGCTCGGCCCCCAGCACAGCTTCCCGCTCGAGGACGTGTTCCAATACCTGAAGCCCGAGACGGCGGAGCACCTGCTGGTGCAGGCGATGCTCGACGCGCCGATGTTCGGCTCGCGCTGGCGCTGGAACGCGACCCGGGCGCTCGCCGTGCTGCGCGCGCGCGGCGGCAAGAAGGTCCCCACGCCGCTCCAGCGCATGGATGCGGAGGACCTGGTCGCCGCCGTGTTCCCCGACCAGCTCGCATGCCCGGAAAACCTCGTGGGAGACCGCGAGATTCCCGACCACCCGCTGGTGCAGCAGACAATCGCGGACTGTCTGCTCGAGGCGATGGACTTCCCCGGCTTGAAGCGCGTGCTGGAGGGGATGGCGGCGGGGCAGTTCACGCTGGTCGCGCGCGACACGACGGAGCCGTCACCGCTCGCGCACGAGGTGATCAACGCCAAGCCGTACGCCTTCCTCGACGACGCGCCACTCGAGGAGCGCCGCACCCAGGCGGTGATCACGCGACGCGGGCTCGACGTGAAGACCGCGGAGGAGCTCGGGAAGCTCGATCAGGCGGCGATCGATCGGGTGCGCGAAGAGGCTTGGCCCGACGTCAGTTCCGCCGACGAGCTTCACGACGCATTACTCGTCACCGGTGCCCTGACGAGTGCGGAATGCGGAACGCGGAATGCGGAATGGCAGGGGTGGTTCGATGAGCTGGCGCGGGCGGGGCGCGCAACGACACTGCTGCGCGAGCCTCGACTCTGGATCGCCGCCGAGCGACTGCCGATGCTGGAGACGGTATTCCCCGGAGCCAGGTGCGAGCCGGCGCTGAGCGTGCCCGAGCGCGATCGCGCCAAGGCATGGACGCGCGAGGACGCGGTGCGCGAGCTGGTGCGCGGGCGGCTCGAGGCGGTCGGTCCCACGACGGCCGCCGACGTCGCCGGCTCGCTGGGCGTCGCGGTCGCGGACGTGGACTTCGCGCTCGGCGCGCTCGAGCACGAAGGCTTCGTGTTACGCGGCCGGTTCACGCCCGGCGTAGCGGAGCTGGAATGGTGCGAGCGCCGCCTGCTCGCCCGCATCCACCGCTACACGCTCGACCGGCTGCGCCAGGAGATCGAGCCGGTCACGGCGGCGGACTTCATGCGGTTCCTGTTGCGGTGGCAGCGCGTCGCACCGGACGCCCGGGCCGAGGGACCGGAAGGGCTCGGCGCGGTGCTCGAGCTGCTCGACGGATACGAAGTGTCCGCGGGTGCGTGGGAAGCCGACGTGCTGCCGGCCCGGCTCGGCGAGTACGACCCGTTGTGGCTCGACGGCCTGTGTCTCTCGGGGGAGATCGCCTGGGGTCGGCTGTCGCCGGCGGCGTCGTCGAACGGCCATAAGTCGGGGCCGATCCGCACGACGCCGATTGCGCTGTTTCGCAGGGAGCGGGGAGCGGTTTGGCGGTCTCTGACGGTGCAGCCCGATCCGGCGAGTCTCCCGCTCTCGCATTCGGCCCGCGCCGTGCTCGAGGCGCTCGACCAGCGGGGCGCATCGTTCTTCGGCGACCTCGTGAACGCGACGGGATTGTTACGCACCGAAGTGGAGAAGGGACTGGGTGAGCTGGTCGCGTGGGGGCTCGTGAGCTCGGACAGCTTTGCTGGGCTGCGGGCGCTGCTCGTGCCGTCCGATCGGCGCCGCCCCATTGGCGGGTTCCGGCGGCGCGGGCATATCGCCCCGTTCGGGGTGGAGACGGCGGGGCGGTGGTCCCGCGTGCGGGCCGCGGCGCCGCTGCCGGAAGAGGCCGTCGCGGAAGCGGTGGCGTGGCAGCTGTTGCGCCGCTACGGAGTGGTGTTCCGGCGGCTCATGACACGCGAGACGCTGCTGACCCCGTGGCGCGACATCCTGCGGGTGTACCGTCGGCTCGAGGCGCGAGGAGAGATTCGCGGCGGGCGCTTTGTAGGCGGTTTCTCGGGTGAGCAGTACGCGCTACCGGAGGCGGTGGGGTTGCTCCGCAGCGTCCGGCGCGAGGAGCCGCGCGGCGAGCTCGTGGCCGTGAGCGGGGCCGACCCGCTCAACCTGGTGGGGATCGTGACGCCGGGAGACGTGGTCGCCGGAGTCGCGACGAACCGGATCCTGTATCGAGACGGAATACCCGTCGCGCTCAAAGAGGGTGCGGGGAGCGGAGAGCGATACCTCGCGGAGATCACACCGGACGAACGCGAGCGGCTCAAGTCCGCGCTGGTGCGCGGGCGCGTGGCACCGCTCGTCCGGACCTATCTCGGTAGGAGTCGTCCCAGACCCGCGGCCACGCCCGACTAGTAGTTGACGAAGCTGATCGCCTGCCGGATCACCGCTCGCACCGCTCGACTCTCACTGCGCGCGGGGCGATACACCGACCCACGCACCACGCGCAGCGCCTCCTCGTCGAATGCATGGTTGGGGCTCTGGACGACCTTCGCCGACCCAGGCTCGACGTGTCCAGTCACATCGAGCGCCGCTTCCACGAGGACGGTGCCGTCCACCCGGAGCGACTGCATCTCCGGCGGATAGCGGATTGGTGGGTGGGAGACGAGCGCCGGCTGCTCGTCCACGGCCCCGACCGCGATCGGCGCAGCCATGGTGGCGCCGGGCGGCTTGGCCCCACGCCCGCTGAGCCGGACCGAGTCCGCGAAGCGGCGCAAGAACGGCGCGAGGTCGACGCCGCGCGCAGTGAGGGTCTGGTACAGCGCGAGGCCCTCCGCCAGATCGGCGCGCCCGGCGCTATCCCGCCCCGTGCGCGATGCGGCGACACCCCGCACCAGCAGCGCGTACAACCGTTCGCCGTCGGTTGGATGCGTGAGCGCCGTATCGAGAGCGAGAGCGA
>Ga0209027_1000831_pt1 | contig 11423 bp, 8 predicted proteins | sample GraSoi013_1_20cm_3_FD_185821 | JGI IMG/M metagenome (GOLD analysis project Ga0209027, IMG submission 185821) | Grasslands soil microbial communities from the Angelo Coastal Reserve, California, USA - Sample 09_27_2013_1_20cm (SPAdes) (version 2) | ecosystem: Environmental > Terrestrial > Soil >...
GCCATCTCCTCCGGGGACAGCCCGGTGTACTTCCACACCGTGGCCACGACCGGGATGCGGATATTGGGGAAGATGTCGGTGGGCGTGCGCCAGATCGCGAACACGCCGAACAGCGTGATCACGATGGCGAGCACGACGAAAGTGTACGGGCGCCGCAGCGCCAGCCTGACGATCCACATCGGTCGATTCTCCCGGGGGACACGCGAATGATGCCATGGCCCTCATGCAGCCGCTGGGAGCCGCGGAACTCGCGAACTTGTCTGGCCAGCGTGCTCGGGGTCTGTTGGCGGTCGCGCGACTACCATGCCCGGGAACGTGGGACCCAAGGACAGCCCCACCCCGGAGGCAACCGGATCACGAGCCGATAGCTTGGGCCTTCTCGGGACCCCAGATACTGTTGCGGCGCGTTTCCGGCATCACAAAGAGGCAGATGAGGAAAGCGATCGCCGGCACCGCGATGGGGTAGATCAGGGCGCGGCCCACACTGCCGGTCGACAGGAATGCGGCCGAGGTGATGAAAGGCACCAGGCCCCCGCCCCAACCGTTGCCGATGTGGTAGGGCACGGAAACCGACGTATAGCGGATGCGGCTTGGAAAATACTCGGCCAGGAACGCCCCGACCGGGCCGTACACCATGCCGACGTAGGACACCAGGATGAATATGATGAAAATGGCGATCGGATAGTTGACTGCGCCGGGGTTGGTGACGTCACCAAGCCACGCATACAGCGGGTAATACGTCAGGGCGGCGAGCAGCATGCCCCCGAGAATGACCGGCTTGCGGCCGACGATGTCGGAGAGCCATCCGAACAGGATCAACGTCGGGGAGGCGATGAGCAGAGCCGCGCCGACGATGTAGCTGGAGGTCAGCACGTCGAGCTTCTTCACCGTCTGCAGGAAGTACAGGGCCCAGAACTGGCCGCTGTACCACACGACGCCCTGGCCGATCAAAACGGCGATGGCGACCAGGATGAATTTGATGTTGGAGCTCAGGAACGCCTCTTTCCACGGGTTGCGCACCATCGCGCCCCGGGCCTTCATCTCCTGGAAAACCGGAGTCTCCCCCAGCTGCAGCCGGATGTAGATCGCCATCATCACCAGCAGGAAAGAAATGAGGAACGGAATCCGCCAGCCCCAGGCCTGGAAGTCGTCCTTCCCCAGGTAGCCGCGGGTACCAACGATCACCGCGAGGGAAACCACGATGCCGAGCGTCGGGGAGGTCTGCAGCCAGCCGGTGTAGTAGCCGCGGCGCTCGTCGGGGACGTGCTCGGCGACGTAGGTGATCGCGCCGCCGTATTCTCCGCCCAGGCACAGCCCCTGGAGCATTCTCAGGCCGAACAGAATGAAGGCGGCGGAAACGCCAATGGAGGCGTAGGTGGGAATCAGGCCGATGGCGGCCGTCCCCAGGCCCATGCCGCTCAGAGTCACGATGAAGGTGTATTTGCGGCCCACCCGGTCGCCCAGCCATCCAAACAGGAAGGCGCCCAGTGGGCGAACCAGGAAGCCGGCGGTAAACAGCGCGATCGTGCTCAGCAGCGCCGCCACCGGGTTGGTCTTGTCGAAGAACTTGACCGACAGGACCGCCGCCAGACTACCGAAGATGTAGAAGTCATACCATTCGATGACGTTGCCCACGGCGGCGGCGAGCACTACACGGCGGAAGTTCTGTGGGATCTGCCCGGCCATAGTATTCCCCTGGTTTCTTCAAGATCGGTGTGTCCTCATGGCCTGAACAACTCGGGCCGTGGGACCGCAATTCGCTCTGCATGTGTGATTCTAGAATTTGAAGCGGATCCCCGTGGTGGTGGTGAGGGTGGAGGTGTTGAGGAAGCCGCTGGCTGGACCAGCGAGCCCGTCGTGCACGCTGGTCCAGAAGGTGCCGAGGTAGCCGTCGAAGCGCTTGGCGAAGCGATAGTCGGCCAGGAGCGAGAAGGAGTCCTCGCGGCCGCTGCAGCCGCTGCTGCGGTTATCGGAGCAGCCGGCGTTGGCGCCGGTCGCGAAGCTGTTCTGCTTGTAGCCGTAGTAGGCGGCCATCAGGTCCACGTCCGAGCTGGCGGCGTACTTCACCCCCGCCCAGTACACCTGCAAGGTCTTGCTGTTGTTGAAGGCGCTGTTGTTGGGAACGGCGATCACATAGCCGCCGATGGTGAGCGAGCCGGGAGTGAGCGGGGAGTTGGGATTCTCGAACTTGATGTGCTCGTAGCCGGCGAACAGCGTCGGCGCCCCGAGCCCGAACAGCCCCATCACCCCGAAGGTGGTGTTGTCGGAGATGGTGGCACGGAGGGAGTTGCTCGGGGAGTAGCCGAGAGCGGGCAGCCCCGCCACCTGCGCCGCGGTCAGCGCGGCGGTGGCGATGGCGTCGTACTTCTTGGCATAGTAGGCATCGATCGAGCCGCCACCCCCCTCGACCCCCAGCTGCAGCTGCACGGCAGTGTTGGTGGTGCCGCTGGAGCCTGAGAACTGGTACAGCGCCCCCAGGTGCAGCGCGCCGAACTTGCCCGAGTACTTCAGCGACTGATCCAGCCGCCGATCCTCGGTGTCACCGCCACCGGCGGTGGTGCCGGAGAAGCCGATGAGCGAGAAGGCCTGCGGCGCCCCCAGCGGGTCGTACTTGCCGATGCCGTCGGCGAGCGGGGTTACGTGCCGCCCGAAGGTGAGGGTGCCGTAGCTCGGGGAGCTGAAGCCGGCATAGGCGCCCCCCGCGAACAGCTGCCCCGCCACGCTGGAATCGACGTTGGTGCTCTGCGCATCGAGAGGACGGCCGTTGTTGAGCGTCTGGGACTTGAGCGCATCGCTGATATTTCCCGACTGGGGGTTGAAGAACATCTCCAGCCGGAACACCGCCGACCAGTCCCCCGCCAGCGACTCCTTGCCCGACAGTCCCAGGCGCGACTGGCTCAGGTTGTTCGGGGTGACCGCCGTGATCGAGCCGTTGCTGTTTGGCAGGATGATCGCCTCGGTGCCGGCGGGGAAGTAATCGCTTGCCGGCACCCCGTGCGTCTGGTACTGCACGCCGATATCCACGATCCCGTAGAAGGTGATGCCATTCCAGCTGAGGCTGGTGTCAGGGGCCTTGGCCGCCGGGGCTGCGCTCTGGGCCTGCGCGAGCGTCCCGGCGCACCCGCACGCCGCCAGCACCCACGGCCCCCCCACACGGGCGATGCCGCGCGAGCGGCGGGCTCGTGACGCACTCTCATCACAACACGCGTTAGCGTAACTCACTGTCAGTCCTCCCCTAGATCGCCAGTGGATGAGTTCAACACCCTGCGCGGCCCTTACGGCGCCACGCCATTCCCTTCACATCACTCCACAGTCCTTGGCTTCACCATTTCCACGCTCGACCGCACGGCGATGCACCTGGTCGATTCCCGATTCGTGCGCAGGCAGGTTGGTCGTGGACACGGGAGGCGCCTCGGGTGAGCGTGGATTTGTCGTTCTAACGCTACTACCACACAGAGCAAGCAGACAGAGTATTCCACACGTACCGGCCTACAAGGAAGGCGTGCCTGTCCTGAGCCTCAGCGAAAACCCCCGGGTGCCGACGCGAGTGCGCCTCGAGGCGTAAGCGTGACCGTGGCAGCTGTCCCTCACGCATACGTCGGTTCAGACGATGCTTCCGGGCAACAGGCGGCGGCACGCCCGGCCGGAAAAGGGAAAGGGATGGAGCTGGCTTCAGCCCGCAGCGCGCGACAAGGCTGCCAGCTTGCTGTGGGTGCGCGCCGCCTCGTCCTCGGACAGGGCCGGCTCCTCTCTCACGAGCGCGGCGAAGCGCTCCGGGAGCAGCGCCGGGCTGAAGTGAAATCCCTGGTACTGATCGCATCCCAGTTGCGCCAGCAAGGCGAGCTGCTCGGAGGTCTCCACACCCTCGGCGATCACTTTCAGATGCAGGCTGTGCGCCAGCGAGATGATGGCGCGAACGATCGATGCGTCCTCCGGGCGCCGGGTCATCTCCTCGACGAAGCAGCGGTCGATTTTCAGCTTGTCAATCGGAAAGCGCCGCAGGTAACTCATGCTCGAGTACCCGGTGCCGAAATCATCGACCGATACCAGCACGCCCATGCGGCTGATGGCCTCCAGGATGCGTATCGACTCCTCCGCGTCGCTCATCACCGCGCTCTCGGTGAGCTCGACCTCGAGGAACTGAGGCGCCAGGGCTGCGGCGTCCAGCGCCCGGCGAATCTGCTCGAGCAGGTTGGCGAGCCGGAATTGCGAGGGCGCAAGATTCACCGCGACGCGCAGGGGACGCAGCCCTTCATTCTGCCACGCCTTCGCCTGGCGGCAGGCTTCAAACAGCACCCATTCACCGATGGCATCGAGCAGCCCGCATTCATCGGCGATCGCAATGAAATCGTTGGGTGGCACGAGGCCACGCTGCGGATGCCGCCAGCGGATCAGGGCCTCGGCGCTGTTGACCCGACCGCTCGAGGTATCGACCTTCGGCTGATAGTGCAGCTCGAATTGCCCGCTGCGCAGCGCCTCATGCAGGTCGCTTTCGAGTCTTACGCGCTCCTGCGTCACCGCGCTCATGCCTTCGGCATAGCACTGCACGTTATTGCGGCCGCGTTCCTTGGCGCTGTACATGGCGGCGTCGGCTCGCGCGATCAGACTGTCGACGCTCGTCCCGTCGCGCGGGAAGAATGCGATGCCGATGCTCGGGGAGATGTGCACTTCGATGCCGAGCAGCCGCATGGGGGGCTCCATCTCCTCGATCGCCCGCTTGCCGATCTCGAGCGCTTCCGCCTGCGTCACCGGTCCCCCGAGCAGGATCACGAACTCATCGCCCCCCAGGCGTGCGGTCGTATCCACGGCGCGCACCGCGTGACTGAGGCGCTGTGCGGCCTCGCGCAGCAATTCGTCGCCCGCCCGGTGCCCGAGGGAGTCGTTGATGAGCTTGAATCTGTCGAGGTCGACCACCAGAACCGCGAATTCATGCGAATGCCGCTGCGCCTGGATGATGGCCTGGGCAATGCGGTCATCGAGCAGCAGGCGGTTCGGCAGGCCGGTGAGCGCATCGTGGGAGGCGAGATGGCGCAGCTGGCGGTTGGCCGCCTCGAGGCCTTTGGTGCGATCGGTGACCACCAGTTCGAGGCTCTCCACGTGGCGCTTGAGTGCGCGGGCGTTCTGCCACTTGCGGCTCAACGCGCTGGCACATTGCAGGATCTCGATCGGCTCGAAGGGCTTCTTGACGACGATGAGCTTGTCCGAGTGCCCGAGCCGTGCCAGCAGCTCCAGCCAGTCATAGTCGGTGTAGGCGGAGCAGATGACCACCTGTACGTCCGGGTCGACCTTCCACAGGTGTTCGACGGTCTCGAGCCCGTCCCACCCCGGCGGCATGCGCATGTCGACGAAGGCGACCGAGTACGCACGGCCCTCCGTCACAGCCACGCGGGCGCGCTCGACTCCATCGCGTCCCTGAAGCGCGGAATCCACCTCGAAGCTCGGGCGCCCGGTCTGGGGCGCGTGCTCCCCGAACAGGCCCACTTCGGCCGCCGACATCAGAGTCGTGTCGGCGGCCACCAGGATCTTGCGGTAGTCCTCGTGAATGGCCGCGTTGTCATCGATCACCAGGACGCGATGCATGAGGGAGTCGGCTTCACCGGACATCGGGCGACTCCGGCGAGGCGAGCGGCAGCGCCAGGGTGAAGGTGGCGCCCTTACCCGGGCCGGGGCTTTGCGCGTGCAGCGAGCCGCCCAGTTCCCTGGCCGTGAGCGCGCTGCTGTGCAGTCCGAAGCCGTGGCCGTCCGGGCGTGTCGTGAAGCCGTGGTTGAAGATCCGCTCCAGGTTCTCCCCGGGGATGCCGACGCCTGTGTCGATCACCGAGACGAGCACCGAGGAATCGGTCGCGCGGATCCGCACGGTCACGCGTTTTTCGCCCGTTTCCTGGCAGGCGTACTTGGCGTTGCGGATCACGTTCACCAGGATCTGCAGGACCTTGTGCTTGTCGACCTGGATGAGCGGCACGTCCCGGTAGTCGCGCAGGATCGTCACGCCATGGCGGCTGAAGGCTCCCTCGTTCATCCGCAGGCTGTCGTCGACCAGCACACGTACGTCGAGTGTCTCGACGATGCCACCGCGTCTGGCATAGCTCTGCTGCATCGCGACGATTTCCTTGATGTGCTCGACGTTGGCGCGCAGCGCCGACAGTTCCGCGACGGCGGTATCGCGCTCGCCCGTCAGATCATCCGCAAGCTCGCGCAGGTAGCCCGGCAGGTGCTTGCCTTGAGCTCCCGCGAGGAAGCTCGCCAGCTCGCCGGCATGCTCGGCGAGCAGCGTCGCGACCTGCCCGAGCCGGGTGCACTTGGACTTCGCGATGCGCTCCGCGGCCAGGCTGGCCGAGACATTCACGCTGTTCAGCACGTTGCCGACGTTGTGCAGCACGTTGGTGGCTACTTCCGCCATGCCAGCCTGCCGGGACGCGACCACCAGTTGCTTGTGCACGTGCTCGAGCTCCTGTTCAGCGAGGCGGCGTTCGGTGATGTCCTGGACCACCGCCACGGCGCCGAGTGCCTGTCCGGCCGGACCGAGGAGCCGGCGCGCGCTCGAGAGCGCGGTGCGCACGGCGCCAGTGGGCGTGACGATGACGAACTCCGCGTCGCTGACGTTGTCACCGCGCAGCGCCCGCGCCAGGGGGCGCTCCTCGGGGGGTACCGGCGTCGTGCCATCCAGCCGATAGACATGAGAGGTGACCGGGTAGGTGCGGAGGGGGAGGGCGGGCGTGTCATCCGTCGGAATTCCAAATAGCTCGACCGCCGCACGGTTGTAGTGCGTCACCTGTCCGGAGACGTCGCACGCCAGCAGCGCGAGCGGCAGTTCGGCAATCACGGTCGCGAGCAGCGACTGGTTCTGCAGCAGGGCCGCCGCCATCGCCTTGCGCGCGGATATGTCGCGCAGGAACTCGACCGAACACACCGGCTCCGGGCCGCCGGCGCGAACCAGCGAGGTGCTCACGCGAACCCACAGCGCGCTGCCGTCCTTGCGAACGTAGCGCTTCTCGACGTCCAGGTACGCGATGTCGCCGCGCCACAAGCGCGCATGACCGGCGATCGTGGACTCGCGGTCCTCTGTGAGTGTGAGGCTCGCGATCGACTTGCGGCTGAGCTCTTCGACACTGAATCCGAGCATCGAGCAAAATGCCGCATTGCAGTGACGAAAGCCCCCATCGGGGTTGGCGAAGGCAATGCCGACCGGCGCGTGCTCGACGGTGTTGCGAAACAGCGCTTCCACCTGCCCGGAGTGCGCGGGTGCCTCCAGCGGCTCTCTGAGAACGGGAAGCACAGCGGTCTCGGCGCTGGCGAGCTTCATCGCCACGCCCGATCCCTGGGGCCGGGGAATGTAAGGTATGACACGTGAGTCATCGGGAGAGTCCTGGCGCGCATCTCCATGGCAAGCAAACGCTGGCGCGGGGAGCCTTGGGTAAGGGTGATGCGGGATTCCATCACCGCAGGTTCCCGAGAACAGCGAACCAGGTCGCACCTGCGGGACTCTCAGGCCGTCCGAGCGTGCGCGACGCGAAAGGGTTCACATTGGCCGTGCGGGCCGCTGGGCGGCAGATGTCGGGCCGACGGAATTCTGATAACGCTGCAATAGTAGGGATCTATATGGGTTTGCTACGAAGTGCTACAAATGCTACGCTCGAGGTATGAGCCGAAGGATCACGCAGCGGGAGCTTCGCAATCAGTCCGCAGCCGTGCTTCGTGAGGTGGAGGCGGGGCGAACGATCGTGGTGACCCGCAATGGCACGCCCGTTGCGGAATTGCGGCCCATCCGGCCCCGCCGGTTCGTGCCCCGAGCAACCCTCGCCGAAGCTGCAGTTCGCGCACCGCGGGTCGATGCCGGACGGTTTCGTGCAGACCTCGAGGCGGTGATAGACCAGCGCGTCGATGACTGAAGCGACGAGAGGACTCCTCGACACGTCGGTGGTGATCGACTACGACGTGATCGATCCCGCGTTGCTCCCCGATGAAGCCGCAATTTCCGCCATAACCCTCGCCGAGCTGGCCGCCGGTCCGCACGCTACGGAAGATAAGGATGAACGCGCTCGTCGCCAGGACCGACTCCAATGGGCCACCGCCACATGGGACCCATTGCCGTTCGATGCGGAAGCCGCGCGCATGTACGGGCGGATGTTTGCGGCTGCGCGTGCAGCGGGACGGTCAAGCCGTTCACGGCTGGCGGACCTGCTCATTGCATCCACGGCCGCAGCCAACAGTCTGCCTCTTTACACTCGGAATCCTTCCGACTTTGACGCCCTGAAGGCGATCATCAAGATAACCCCTCTCTGAGACTCGTCCGCGGAGGAGTCCGATGTCTGCGAAGGCCGAAGATCTGACTGCGCCAGCCAGCAGCTGTCGGGTGCGCGCCGGGTGGAGGGTTCCGGTGCAAGCGGTTAGCGTGTCACGCGTTCGGTAACCGGGTGATATCATCAATTGAACATAATATACATTATGCGAACTAAGGAAGGGCGATCCGCTGCAGCAGTGCCCAGGCTGCTGCGCGTTCCATCAGGGGTTAGTTGTTATTCGTCGTCAGCGTCGCGGCCAGCGTCGGCATCGTCGCGACCGTTGAAGTCATTTTGCGAACTGGCATGCCAGAGGCCGAGAGGTCCACCGGGGAGTTCTGGCCGTTCACCGTGCGATATCGCGGCCTGAGCCGCCAAGGCCCACGCATCGAGAGCGGGCGCTCGAGCCTCTTCTATCCACCCCGTGATGTGCCCGCAGGTCAGGTAGATCTCCCGTCCGCTCGTGAAGTGCACGACCTCATCATCCCGGTCGTCCTGGGAGGGGTCATAGCGTCTCACCTGGCCGTCGCAGAGGCTGAGCATATAGCCCACGGTGTGGAAGGCCGTGTTCACAATCGCGTCAGCGGGCGAGAAGAAGTTGGCGAACAGGCGGTTGTGCGGGGAGCAGATGTGGGTGTGATAGTCCGCCACGATCCGCCAGCCGCTCTCGGGTGCACCTTCGGTGTATTGCGGAATTTCCAGCCCGAAGTGCTTGTGGGACGTCAGCGGGGCGCTGACGTGGTAACGGTGCTCCGAGTCCTCATAGATCACCCCGCCGCACTCATACTGCCGCGGGCAGTCGAGCGCGACGGTCAGCGCGCCGTTAGCGGCTGAGTCCATGTCCCCGAAGATGACGAAGATAATCGGGATCATTGTCCGTGCTCCCACACCATTAGGCGGTCGCTGTGATGCGTGCGTTCCATGGCCCATGGTTGCCCTTTCCGGGCGTTGTGGCGGCGGATGCACTTCACAGCGTTGACCTGCGAAATGTGGACCCACTCCGCAGGCTGGACGGGTAACGCGAGCGCGTGCCCTGGCTGTCTGAAGGCGTGTGACCTGGTCGGTGAAAGCTCCAGGAGAGCCTGTGAAGCAGGCCCGCTGTGTCCTGGCGCACGGTCCACCGGCGCGTGACAGGATTCGCGTTCCGGAGCACGTGCGATAGCGGTCAAGCACCCCCAAGATCTCGGTGTCCGAGGGCGGCGTCAATACGCAGTCAGCCCCATTACCACTGTGGCGGCGCGTTCAAGCGCAGGGGGGTTGCACCCATCCATGCACAAAAAGCTCACAACAAATTCAGTAGTTTACACGCATTACATCATGCGAAATCGAGATACGTACTTCGACCCGCTGCGGGTCGCGAGCCTGCGCCCGCAACTCTTTAGACCTGAAATCCCCGGCTCTGTTTCTTCTCTCTCTTCGCGGCGCGCTTCTCCTGCAGCGACTTGGCCGGCTTTTTCTTCGCTTCCTTCTTCCTGTCCATACCCTTGCTCATGGTTCGCCTCCTCACGACGCTGAGCGCGACGATCTGAAACCCACCGGTCAACCTTGGCGCTTGGCGCTGCAAATCGCAATGCCTGAACTCTATCTGCGCAGGGCCGGAAGTGGAACCGCATGGGCCATCGGCTCGATGGGAACGGTTGACACGTGAACCGCCGCGCGCGCCGCAGCTACCCACGCGCAGGGGATGCCGCTGCACCCGCGGCGGCGTTCAGGCCCAAGCGTCGGATAATCAATTCGGGAGATGGCAAGCGTGAGCAACGTACTGGTGCGCGGCCTGCGCCGCGGCGTCCTGATGTGTGCATTCCCGGTCGCCCTGCTCTGTGCGGCGGGAGCGGCGGCGGCGGATTTCAACGACCGGGGCAATATCGTCATCGCGGATCAGTTCAACAACCGCGTCATCGAAATCTCCCCCTCTGGCATCATCGTCTGGCAGTTCGGGAACGGTCCCGGCGATACTTCGGCGAACGCTATCGCTGGAACCAATGATGCTGAGCGCGTGGGCAGCCTCACACTGATGTCCGGCACAGGCGTCCCGCCTGGGGCTACTACGAACTGCAAAGCGGGCTGTGTCGACAACAGGGTTCTCCTCGTCGACCAAGGCGGTAACATCGTCTGGCAGTATGGCCAGTTCGGTGTGACGGGGTTCGGACCGAACCAGTTGAATACGCCAGTCCAGAACACGTTCCTGCCAAATGGCAACGTGCTCATCACCGACCAGGGTAACGAGCGGATCATAGAAGTCCAGCGGAGTAACAATGCCATCGTATGGCAGTACGGGCAAAACGGTATAGTCGGCATAGGTCGCAACCAGCTGAACAACCCGAACGCTGCTGAGCTTCTCCCCAACGGCCACATTCTCATCTCCGACGAGAACAACAATCGTGCCATCGAGGTGACTCACACGACGCCGAGCCACATCGTTGCAACCTTTACAGCTCACGGAACTGTCAGCGGAGTCGCGTTCGCTAGCCGGTTAGCTAATGGTGACACGTTGATCACAGACTCGAACAACGCCCGCATCGTTGAAGTCGACGCGAAAGACAACCCTGTCTGGCAGTACTTCACCAACACCCGTTCGGGCAGTAATCCATCACCACTGCCGACGCGGGCAGTAAGGCTGGCCAATGGCGACACTCTGATCAGCGATCAATTCAACGACCAAGTCATCGAGGTTACGACAACGACGAACCCTACAATCGTAGCCAGTTATGGTACAATCAATAGCTCCGGCTATAGTCCCAGCAACGCCAGCGTGATGAACGCGCCCTACAGTGCCTACGTGATAGGCGACTACACAGGTCTAACAGTTCCATAACACCTCCACCCCTCCCATTTTTTTAGGACTCTTCGACTTGGGGTAATACCTCGGTTCAGAGTATCATGACTAGAGGAGGATCCATTCATGCAGGAACACGGTTACCTCAAGCCCACAAACTAACGTTACCCAAGCAGGCTCTCCTCTAATCGACAACGGAGACCTCCACCCTGGACAGAGTTTCAATTTCACTTTCTACAAACACGGATTCTATCCCATTCAGTGTTACGTACACCCCCAAACTATGAATGGGTGGGTCAATGTAACTGGTTCTGATATCCAACCGCCGCCGCCACTCGCAACACCCTCAACTAACTACACATCTTACA
>Ga0209027_1000832_pt1 | contig 11421 bp, 8 predicted proteins | sample GraSoi013_1_20cm_3_FD_185821 | JGI IMG/M metagenome (GOLD analysis project Ga0209027, IMG submission 185821) | Grasslands soil microbial communities from the Angelo Coastal Reserve, California, USA - Sample 09_27_2013_1_20cm (SPAdes) (version 2) | ecosystem: Environmental > Terrestrial > Soil >...
CCAGCTCATCGTATGACACATTCACGCCGAGCGATCGACCGGCACCGTGCCCGACGGCTCCGGACGTACTGTCGGGTGAATTGATGGAGCGGAGAAACGCCACCACTTGCCATAACTCTGTCTCGGGCAGCGGATGCGGTCTCATGGCCGTGTTCGGAATGCCGGACCGAACGACTCGGTATACCGCCCAATCGCTCTCGCCGTGCTTGAAGGCTCGATGGATCAATGCTGGACCGCCACCGCCGCCGCTCCCGTCTGGCGCGTGACAGGAAGCACACTGACTGCGAAACAGCTGCGCACCCGCCTGAAGGTCGGCCGGAGTGGTCTTGACGTTGTGGATCACGGCGTACGGATTGTGGGTCTCGACCAGGGGTCTCAGGTACTGATCGGAGCCCGGCATCATGTAGACCAGCAACGGCTTCAACCCGATGTCCGGGATCTGTCCGGTGACATACAGCAGGACAACGTGGGCGCGCCATCGGACATGCTCGGAGATCATCATCGCACCCGCTACCGCCCCCAGCACACCGACTGCCACCAGACGCCTGCCGCGTCTAGTCATACTGTCCGGCGGGCGACTCCGATCGAACGGTTGCGGCGCCATCGCGCGTCGGTACCGCCCGTGACCGTCTGCCACGTGCTCGCATGACACCGTCGGCCACGCGCCGCGCCGCGGCTCCACATCCGGCGACAAACCGGTACAGCGGACCGAAGGCACGCAGCGAGGTGAGTCCGACAAAGTAAAGCCCCGGGACGCTGCTTTCGAACCAGTGGCTCAGGCTCGGGATCGCCCTGTCCGTCTTGATCTCGGCGCGAAGTGACGGATCGATCATCGTCAACTTCGTGATATCGACCTTGTAACCAGTTGCCAGGAGGATGTGATCGGCCCGCACCTTCGCGCCGTCCGAGATGGTGGCATCGAGCTTCCCCTGCGCCACCTTCAGTTTCGCTACCGTCCGGCCTTCGCGCAGCGTGACCTTGCCGACGACTCTATGCTTCAACCAATGGGTCGCCCCGGAGTGGTAAATGGCATTGTACGAGTCCTTCCACCGAACGGGGAACCGATAGAACAACCAGGGCCTCTGATCCCATAGCCAGTTGGTCCAGCCGGGCGCGATGCTCGCGTCCGGGGCCAGAATCCGCTCGAGGATGCTGCGCGTGCCCGACCGATCGGGCTCGAGCCACTGGATGGGGCGGCGCGATACCACCTGCACAGCGGCCCCCGCTTCGTGGAGCAGCGCGGCATACTCGATCGCGCTCTGTCCACCGCCGATCACCACGACGTCCCCTCCCTTGAAACGACCGAAGTCCCGGTGCTCGGAGGAATGCGAGACCAGCTCTGGCGGCAGCTCAGTGAGCTGTTCTGGCCGGTGGGCATAGTAGTAGACTCCGATCGCCATCACGACCGCGTGGCTTTCTACCTCGCGCCCATCCTCGAGCGTAATGAGAAACCGGCCGTCCTGACGCTCGATCGATGAGACGTACGTCTCATCGACCTCAGGGACCGCCCGTTGCTGGAACCAGAGGCCATAGTCGATGAACGTCTGAAGCGGCAGGGGATAGCCACGCTCGTGGCCTGAGTCCTTGGCGAATTGTTCAAACCCGTAGTCCCGACGAGGATCGGAGAGGTTGGTCGCCCACCAGTGCGATCGGAGCAGCATGCCCTTCGGCATGCGATCGCGCCACATCTCCAACGTCCGCCCGAAGACGGCGACTCGCAGTCCTCGGCCGAGGAGATGCGCCGCGGTGGAGAGGCCGTAGGGACCAGCGCCGACAACGACTGCGTCAAAGATGGGACTCATGAGCCGTTCTTCCTCACACGGGATACCACTCCCCGAGCGGCGTTGCGCGCGAAGCTCGTCGTCGCCTTGACCGCGGGAAGCGGATCCCTCCAGGATAGGTAGTCGTAGGCCATCGGCCTGAAAAACGAGAGGCCGAATTGCAAGACCGTTTGTATCGGAGATGTGATGCCGGGCCTGCCACGTTGCCGCAGCGCGGCAATCGTCGTCGTGATGTCCCCCCCCAGATCGCGTATCCAGCCGCCGGTCCGATAGGCCGCGACGCGGTCAACTGGCTCGCCGCTCGCCCACTGGTAGAGGAGGTACGGGAAGTCGACGCCGGCTCGCACCGCGACCTCGAGCGAGGCGGAGAGCCGCGGGTTGATCTCCATGAGGTACGGGACGCCTGCGGCGTCCCGGCGAAACTCGACTTCGGAGTAGCCTTCGAGGTTGATTTCGCGCACCAGCGATTCGGCATGACCCCCGATGTCCGCGGGAATCGCGATGCTCTGGCGCAGGACCGAGTTCCCGCCCAGAGGCGGACTGGTGCGCTTGGCCCACTGGGCGAAGCGCGCGTACACTTCGCCATTCGCATACAGGAAACTCACCGCTTCGCGTCTTCCGGTCAGTAGTTGCTGGACGAGCGCGGCCTCGCCGAAGCGCGTCACCGCCTCCACGGCGTGACGTGCCTCGGCGGGCGTGACCGCGAGTTGGGCACTCAGCCGCGCTCCTTCCTGTCCGTTCCACAACCAGGATTCGCTTGGTTTGATCACCGCCGGGAGTCCGATGTCGTTCAGCGCGGCCGTTACGTCTCCCGGGTCGCGCACGACAACCTCGCGGGGGACTCGCAGCCCGAGGCGCCGCGCCACCCCGAGCGTCCGCTCCTTGCTGATCGCGATCGCCATCGCCGGTTCGGGTGCGAGCGCCACGCAGACCCGGGGCTCGAGTCGAGCGCGATGCCGACGCAGCAGCGCGATCGTGGCGTCGTTTGAGGCGATGACCACTCGCGCACCGGTGCGCTCCAGCCAGTGTTCGAGGATCCCCTGGTAGGCGTCTGTCCCTTCCTTGGCCGGAAACACGAACCCTCGCTGACACCAGCGCGATGCAAAGGCGGGCGCACGATCGTGCGTTTCCGCCGCGGCGACCCCGAGCCCGCGCCGGCCGAGAGACCGCACGGTCACGAGCGACTGCCGGAGCGACGCGTCGAGCACTAGGGCGTCGCATCTCATTGTAACCGAGCGGCGGTGCAAGAACGGCGCCGCGCTCGGGACGGCCGCCGCTGCCACCGCGTCTTCCCAAGGGGCAGCGTTCTTCACTTGATTGCGCGCACCCGAAAAATGTGCTCCGCGGCCAGCCAATTGAGTGCCTCGCTTCGAACGAACACGTCACTCGCTCGAGAGAGAAGCGCTCGTCCGACCAATCGCTCAATGCCGCGCCGGAAGATGGTCTGTTTCATGGACAGAACCTGGACAAGAAGGCCAAGCGGGCTGCTGAGCCAGCCCCAGCCGTGGCAGATCCATTCCTCTGGTTCGAAGTTCAAGCCGCGCAGCAGCCGCAGCCATCTGGTGCGGTAGAACCTGCGGTAAGGTGCGTGGTGAACAGTCCCGACGCGGGACTCAGAGGGAGTGGACGGTCTCGCGCGAAACCGGTGCCTCACGAGGTGGTAGGCGGTCCGCAACACCGCGACTACCCTGGGGACCACGACATCCAAACGCCGGAGAGGGTACCTCCCGTTGGGGATTGCGATCACCGCTCGACCCCCGGGTCTCAATACCCTCCACACTTCACGCAGTGCTTGCTCGTCGGACTCCAAGTACTCTAAGACCCCAAGCGACACCACCACGTCAAACGTGTTATCCGGAAAAGGGATGTGTTCGATGTCCCCGACCCCGAATGGGTCGGATTCGCAGAGTTGTCGCGCCTGGCGGATCATCGGCTCGGCGAGGTCGATACCCCACACCGCATACCCGCGTTTGATGAGCCCCGCAGCCATCACACCCGCACCGCAACCGGCGTCAAGGATCCTCGACGACGGCGGCACCGCGGCCTCCACCATGTCCAGTGCAAACCGCTGGCGCGAGATCAGGTGCTGCCTGCTCAACGTTGGCTCGGGATCGGTGTAGCAAGCCGCCCACTCCGTCGCCCGCTCGCCAAAGTGGTTCTTCACTTGGTGTTTCCAGCTTGTCATCGCACGCCTCCCCGAGGCCTAGGCTCCGAGGAGTAACGCAGGAGCGTCGCCATAGCGCCCAGGCAGTTGCAAGCTTGGTGCCAGCCCACGACGATTTTCGAGACCATGGCCTCAACCGCCGTGTAGTGTTGCGCGATCGCGACGCCCAGGCGAGTGGACTGACTCGCGGTGCGAGGCGCCCGGCTGCCCCCGGGGTGGTCCGGCTCTTGCCCCCGGTGCTCAGCCGTGGACGAGGTAGCGTCGCTGTCCGAGACCGCAGAGTCTCGCAAACACGCCAAGGCGCGAGCCCTGGATCGCTCGCTGGTTCGCGGAGTGGCCTGGACTGCGGCAGCCAAGTGGGCCAGCCAAGCGCTCAGCTGGATATCCTGGCTGATCGTCGCCCGCTTGCTCACCCCTGAGGACTACGGCCTCGTGGGCATGGCAGCGATTTACCTGGGGCTCATCACGCTCCTCTCCGAGTTTGGCCTCGGCACCGCGGTGCTGGCCGTGCGCGAGCTCAGCGTCGGGCAGCTCGGCCAGCTCAACGGGCTGGCGGTGCTCTTGGGACTGGCCGGCTTGCTCGCATCCTGCGCCGTCGCGATTCCGTTGGGGCGGTTCTTCCACGCTCCCCAATTGCCGCTCGTCGTGGTGGCCATGAGCACGACCTTCGTCATCACTTCGTTCAAGACCGTACCGCTCGCCCTGCTGCAGCGCGACCTGCGGTTCAAGGCGCTCGCCTTCATCGACCTGAGCCAGGCACTGGTGCTGGCGGTCAGCATGGTCGGGTTTGCCGTCGCCGGATTTCGGTACTGGACCCTCGTGTGCGGCGGGGTGCTGAGCGCGCTGATTTCGACCGGAGCGATTCTCAGGCTGCGGCGCGCACCGCTCGCGTGGCCGCGGCGGACATCCCTCAAGCCCGCGATCACCCTGAGCTCCAACGTCCTCATCTCCCGGCTGTGCTGGTACGCCTCGTCCAACGCGGACTTTCTGGTGGCCGGGCGGATCCTGGGGAAGGCCGCCCTTGGCTTCTACAACGTCGGCTGGACCTTGGCCAACGTCCCGGTGGATAAGGTCACGGCGCTGGTCGGGCAGGTGACGCCCGCCGTCTTTTCGACGGTGCAGACGGACCCGGCGGCGCTCCGGCGGTACCTCCTCAGGATTACCGAAGGCATCGCCTTGATCACGTTCCCCCTCGGCCTCGGCCTTGCCCTGGTCGCTCAGGATTTCGTCCTCGTGGTCCTTGGCTCCAAGTGGAGCGCCACTATCGCGCCGCTGCGGCTCCTCGCCGCCTATGCAGCGTTCCGCTCGATCACCCCACTCTTGCCAACGGTGCTTCACACCATCAGGGACACGAGGTTCGAGATGTGGAACATGGTCGCCGCTGCCGTTGTCATGCCCACGAGCTTCTACCTCTGCGGGCAGCGATGGGGGACGGTCGGGCTCGCGGTGGCATGGGTACTGGTGGATCCCCTCTTCGCCTTCATGCTGTACTGGCGAACCTTGTCCAAGATCGAGCTGTCTCCCCGCGCATACCTCAGGGCGCTGTGGCCTGCTCTGAGCGGCTCGGCCCTGATGGCAGCGGCGGTGCTCGCCGTCGGGGTATTCAGCGGCAGCGAGTGGACTGCCGGCCTTCGGTTGGCCGCCCAAATCGGAGCGGGCGTGCTCACATATGGGCTCGCCTGTGTGGTCATGCACCGGGAGCGGTTCGAGGCATTTCGCGAGCTCGTCATGGCTGCCCGCGGAGAAACTGAGGGGCGGCGGTGAACGCCCGCCGGCTGCTCATCATCACGTATTACTTCGCTCCCGATGGCCCCGTCGGTGGCCTGCGCTGGTTGGGGATAACAAAATACCTCGCCCGTCTGGGCTGGAAGATTTCCGTCGTCACGGGCGTCCCGCCGATCGGGAATACCGCGCCCATCGGGCCTGACGTGGAGTCGTGTCCGCGCCTCTGGACGTTGAGCGACGGCTGGCGGCGGCTTCGGCGACTCGCCCTTGGGCCTTCGCTCGGGGGGTTCCCGAAAGCGTCGCGGGTCGGGACTTCGTCGGCACCGCCGGGTCTGCTGCGCCAACTGGGTCGGGAGGTCGGGGCATTCTTGACTTTTCCGGACGAGAGCCGGGGCTGGCTGCTTCGCGCCGCGCTGCGCACGCGCTCCCTGATGCGGCGACTCCAGCCGCAGGTCGTCGTGAGCAGTGGCCCGCCGCACACCGCCCACCTCGTGGCAGGACTCGCTACGATGGGTAGCGCCGTGCCCTGGTTGATCGACCTGCGCGATCCGTGGGCGGGACCTCTCTCGAAGATTTGGGAGTCGGATCGAATGCTGGGAAGCCGACTGTTTCGCGTCGTCGCCCCGCGGCTCGAACGCCTCGCCTTCCGGGCCGCCCAGGGGATCATCACCAACACTCACCAGCTCGGGGACGCGCTGTCGGCGCGGTATCCCGACATGCCCGTGGTGTGTGTTCCCAACGGCGTCGACGCGGAATGCCTGCCGCCACCTGCTCGTAACCGGTATCCAGGATTGGGAATCGCATATACCGGCTGGCTGTACACCGGCCGTGACCTCGGGCCGGTGGTGCAGGCGCTACGAGCCTTCTTGGAACGTCACCCAGAAGCTGCCCGCGCCGGTGCCAAACTGCGCGTGGCCGGTCGGGCCGACGCTGCTCATGCTCGGGCGTTCTACAGCGCCGTCGCTGCGGCGCGTATGGAGGCGTACGTAGAGGTGCTGGGCCCGCTTCCCCGCGCCGAGGCTCTCAACACAGTGTCCCGTTCGCGCCTGGCCGTAGTCCTGGCGCAAGAGCAGGAGCTCCAGGTCCCAGCCAAGCTCTATGAGTCAATCGCGATGGGCATCCCGACACTGGTCGTGGCGCCGCCGGGCAGCGCCGCGGCGGTCGAGGGAAACCGCGTCGGGGCAGTGGTTCGCGATGCCGCCGATGTCGAAGGAATTGCGTGCGTACTCGAGCGGGTCTGGCGGGACGGCTCGCGAGAGCGCTCGTGCCCCGTGCCGATCACGTACGAGGCGATCGCTCCCCTGGTCGACCAACTCCTTCAACGGCCATGTCCACAGCGTCGTGGACGTCCGGGCTGAGGTGGGACGCAGCGGTCTGGCCGTGTCTTCATGAGGACGAACACGTTGAAGGTCGGTCCTGTGACGGGCGCCGGCTGAGCCGTGGCGATGCCGACCGGGCTCGGGGGCGTGATGCCGACCATGGGTAGGTCGAGCGGACGGCCGGTGTAAATGCCGCTGGCGGTCGAGGGACCATAGAAGTCCTCGGCATTCTGCACCACATAGCGGTCACCTCTGTTGAGTATCCCCGAGACGTCCACGCTGACCGCACTCTGCTGCTCCCAATTGTAGACGATGATGTTGGCGCGCCCCGGCTCATACTGGTTCGGGCGCACGACGACCTTGATCCCCGTGGGTGCGCTACCTGCGTACGTGCCTGGATCGGCGAACCCGGTCTGCGTCCGCCAGCCGTCGAAAGTGGTGACGTCGGTAGTATCGTGGCGCCACACCACGGCTGTGGGGTCGCCAAAGAGCGTATTGCCGCTCCACCTTTGGTCACTCACCGTCCCAAAGTTCCACACCATGCCGCCAGCGGTAAAGTTGTATAGCGTGTTCCCCGTCACGGTAGCCGTGGCCCAAGCGCCCATCCGCCACCACCCGCCGACGAAGTAGTTGTTGGTGCAGACAAGACCTTGGTTCATAACGGCGTTGCTGCCAATGTCGGCGGTCAACGTGTTGGTGTAGTTGGTCCGGTAGGTGTAATTCTCATTGACGGTGATTCCCGACGCGGGAAATTCGCCGCCAACGAGAATGTCGGCGTCCCACGGCACGCCCCAGACGTAGTTGTTGAATGCGACGTTGCCTTCGAGATCGATGTTCTGGATATACGGTCCGTCGTTGGCGAAGCAGTGAAAACCGTACGCCCAATTGTCGAAGACGATGTTGTCCTTCAACAGCAACGTGCCGGTCTGACTCTTACAGTAGATCCCGTGAGTCAGATTATTGGTGCGTCCGTTGTTGTAGACGATGGAGCCGGTGACCTCGGCCCCGGTTGCCTCCGGCCCGATGAAAATGCCATCATCGGTCGCGTCATGGACGACCAAATTGATGACCTTGGTCCCAGGCCCTTTGAGGTGGACGCCGTGCATAACGCCCTGCTGCGGAGCGGGGTTCGTGACCTCAAAACCCCAAAACCACGTGTACGCACCAGTCACGAAGAGGATGTTCGTAACCGTCGCACGCTCCCCGGGATACTGGCGCACTACGATCGGAGCGTCAGGTGTACCCATCAGCGTGCTCGCGAAGCCCCTCGGATCTGCGGCGTTCGTATACATTCCGCCGCGCAACCAGATCGTGCTGCCCGGTGTCACCTCAGCCGGGCCGGCGAGGGCTGTCGCTAAGTCCCATGGCTCGGTGAACGATCCGTCGCCGGACGGAGAGCCGGTCGGCGATACGAAAAAGTCCGGCGCCCGACGGGCGGCGGCGCGGTTGGCGCTTATGCCCCGAGTTCCCGGGGCGTCGTTGGGCGCAACGGAGTCCTGCAGCGCGCAGGAGGCCAACAGCGGGAGAAGCGCAACCGCGAGGGGTACCACGCCCGGTCCGGAGCGTGACCGCATGTGTCCGGTGTGTGAGGGCATAAGCAGCGTTTCGGGTGTGCAACTTCCGGACCCGTCTCTTGACGTATGGTGGCCCAACCTGGCGGGCGTGTGCAATTCTGTACCAGGTCAAGACTTGCTGTCCGGCGCGAATCCTCCGACGACCCTGCGGCGCTACCGCCTCAAGCGCGAACCGCCCGTTCTCTGTGTGCCACAGGGTGCTGCCCGGCGGCCACGTGGGTCGCCCGCCTCAGGCGTGCCGTCCTTCTGGAGGCAAGCTTCAATACTCGTAGACGCCGATGTCGTAGGCCGTGCCCCTGGGCCTGAGGAGGCCAGCGAAATCGAGCGACCCCACAGGCCGATGTTGTCCACCACGTTGCCGATCACTTGATTGCCCGTCTTGGTGTAGCTGCAGCAGTCCACCACGATGGCGGCGGTCAGTTGAGAGCCGGGCATATAATACACGCGGTTGCCGATGATGGTGTAATTGCCGTTCGTCGTGATGCCTTGGACACAGCTCCCCGTGACATCGAAGTTGATGATCTGGACGTAATCGCCGTCATTCGTAATGGGCGAACAGTCCGACCCATAAATCTTCGCGCCCCATTTCGTGTCGGAGATTCGGAGATATTGGTGATGGGTGCGGCGGCCGTCCCGCTCTTGGTCACCTCGTTGCCTGAGTAGCTCTACGTGTAGTTGCCGGAGGCAACGTGGGCGTTGTCGCCCGGCGCCAGCACTGGCTGATGCGCTGCATCGTGTAGCAGGGGGACGCCGCGTTGCACGAGTTGGCGTCGCTGCCCGTGGGCGTGCATCGGGACGGCACCGATGTCTCCGCGAGTAGGCCGTCGCCCCGCCATGTCGCACCTGCGCCACAGTCGGCATGAACACGGGCCGCCTGAGTCCCCGACGTATCCCGTTGATGGGTGCAAAGTTCCGATACGGGCGACGCCGGGAGCCAAGGTGGCGTCGACCTTGCAACTGGTACCGGCGCGCACATGGCCTCACACTACGTCCTTGGCATCTCCGCCTTCTATCACGACAGTGCCGCGTGCCTGCTCCGCGACGGCGCGATCGTCGCGGCGGCACAGGAGGAGCGCTTCACCCGGAAGAAGGGTGACGCGTCTTTTCCCAGCCACGCGGCCCGCTATTGCCTCCAAGCCGGAGGCATTCGAGCCTCCGAGCTCGCCTACGTCGGCTTCTACGACAAGCCGTTTCTCAAGTTCGAGCGCATCCTCGAGACCTACCTGAGCGTTGCGCCGAGAGGCTTCGCATCGTTCCGGATGGCGGGACCCTTGTGGCTCAAGGACAAGCTCTTCATGGAGGGCGACATCCGCCTCGCACTCGACGGCTACGAGGGCGAGATCCTGTACGCGGAGCACCACGAGTCGCACGCCGCGAGCGCGTTCTTTCCGTCGCCCTTCGAAGAGGCAGCGATCCTCACGGCGGACGGCGTGGGCGAGTGGGCCACCGCCTCGTTCGGCGTCGGGCGCGGCCACGACTTCGAGCTCTTGCAAGAGCTGCACTGGCCCGACTCGCTCGGCCTGCTCTACTCGGCATTCACCTACTACACCGGGTTCAAGGTGAACTCCGGTGAGTACAAAGTCATGGGTCTCGCGCCGTACGGCGAGCCGAAGTACGTGGATACCATCTACCGCGAGTTGATGGACCTGCGCGAGGACGGCTCGTTCATCCTCAACCAGGACTACTTCAACTACCTGAGCGGCCTCACCATGACGAACGGCGCGTTCGACCGGCTCTTCGGGGGGCCGCCGCGCGTGCCCGAGTCCAAGCTCACGCAGCGCGAAATGGATCTCGCGCGCTCAATCCAGGTTGTGTGCGAGGAGATCATGCTCCGCATGGCGCGCACCGTGCACCGCGAGACCGGCATGGAGAACCTGTGTCTGGCGGGCGGCGTGGGGCTGAACTGCGTGGCCAACGGCCGGATCCTCCGGGAGGGTCCCTTCAAGCGGCTGTGGATCCAACCCGCCGCTGGCGACGCCGGGGGGGCGCTGGGCGTGGCGCAACTCATCTGGCACCGCTTCTGCAAGCAGCCACGTACCGTGGCGCCGGGGCAGGACGCCATGAAGGGCGCCTATCTCGGGCCCGAATTCTCTCCGGAAGAGATCGAAGCCTACCTCGGGTCGCAGGGGGCCTCCTATGAGCGCCTCGAGCGCGACTGCTTGCTGCGTCGCACGGCCGAGCTCCTCGCTGAGGAAAGAGTGGTGGGCTGGTTCGACGGACGCATGGAGTTTGGCCCCCGGGCGCTGGGCGCCCGCAGCATCCTCGGCGACCCGCGGAGCCCGCGCATGCAAGCGCAGATGAATCTGAAGATCAAGTTCCGCGAAGGCTTCCGCCCGTTCGCGCCGAGTGTGCTGCGCGACCGCGCGAGCGTCTACTTCGAGCTCAACTGCGACTCGCCGTACATGTTGCTCGTCGCTCCAGTGCGGCGGGAGCGCCAGATCCCCATGACTGAGGAGCAGCGGCGCCTGTGGGGCATCGACCAGCTCAACGTCGTGCGCTCGGACATCCCGGCGGTGACGCACATCGACTACTCGGCGCGCATCCAGACGGTCTCGCCCGACACGAACCCCAATTACTACGACCTCATCGAGGAATTCGAGCGCTTGACGGGCTGCGCCGTGCTCGTCAACACGTCATTCAACGTGCGCGGGGAGCCGATCGTGTGCACCCCGGCGGACGCCTATCGCTGCTTCATGCGCACCCACATCGACTACTTGGTCCTGGGGCCGTTTCTGCTCGACAAGGCGCAGCAGCCCGAGTGGCAGGAGAGCGGAGATTGGAGACGCGAGTTCCAGCTCGACTGACTCCCCGCGAGGGACGGCGCTTCGGCTTCACGGTCGGGGCGGCGTTCGTGGCGG
>Ga0209027_1000833_pt1 | contig 11417 bp, 13 predicted proteins | sample GraSoi013_1_20cm_3_FD_185821 | JGI IMG/M metagenome (GOLD analysis project Ga0209027, IMG submission 185821) | Grasslands soil microbial communities from the Angelo Coastal Reserve, California, USA - Sample 09_27_2013_1_20cm (SPAdes) (version 2) | ecosystem: Environmental > Terrestrial > Soil >...
TGAGCGAGGAGAGTAAATGGAAGAAGCGTCAGACCAGCAAGCCCACCTTCATGCACCGCCGGAAGGATTTCTTCGGAAGTACGTTTTCAGCCTTGATCACAAAGTGATTGGAAAACAATATTATGCCCTTGGTCTCCTGGCCGTTTGCATAGGCATGGCGCTTTCCTGGCTGATGCGTTTCCATCTCGTCTGGCCGACAACGCGAATTCCCGGCTTGGAACTGTTTTCGAGAGCCGGCGCTCCTGGCGGCATCATCACGCCGGAATACTATCTCTCGCTGCTCACCATGCATGGCACATTGATGGTGTTCTTCGTGCTCACCAACGCTCCCTTCGCGGCGTTTGGCAATTACTTTCTCCCCATCCAGATCGGCGCGGAAGACATGGCTTTCCCGCGCTTCAATATGATGTCATTCTGGACGACGCTCGTCGCCTTCCTGGTGCTGCTCCTTGCCTTCATCATTCCTGACGGACCACCGATCTCCGGCTGGACCTCGTATGCTCCTTTGAGTGCAGTCGGCAAGGATGCTGGCCCTGGGATGGGCTGGGGGATGAACCTCTGGGGGATTTCGATCGCCATTTTCTGCATCGGGTCCCTGCTTGGAGCCCTCAACTTCATCGCTACAACGCTCGATCTGCGCGCCAAGGGCATGACTCTGATGCGCATGCCGATTTGCACCTGGGCGTGGTTCATCACTTCCTGTATCGCTTTGCTGGCTTTCGCCGTGCTCCTTCCTGCTTGCATACTCTTGCTTCTGGACCGCACCGCCGGGACCAGCTTCTTCATCCCTTCCGGACTGGTGGTAAGTGATCGCTTGCAGCCGCACTCCGGGGGGTCCCCCCTTCTCTGGCAGCACTTGTTCTGGTTCTTCGGCCATCCCGAGGTTTACATTGCGATACTGCCCTCGATGGGCATCGTTTCGCACATTCTGATCAACAGCATGCGCAAGCCGCTCTTGAGCGCTCGCGTTATCATCTACTCGATGATGTCCATCGGCTTCCTGAGCTGGATGGTTTGGGGACACCACATGTTTGTGAGCGGCATGAATCCGTTTTCTTCGTTGTTGTTCTCTTTTCCCACGCTCACGATCACGATTCCGGCGACGATCATGACACTGATATGGTTGGGCAGCCTGTACGGCGCGAACATTCGCATCAACGCGGCATCGCTGTTTGCGCTCGGATTCATCTCCATGTTCGTCAGCGGGGGCGTTAGCGGCTTTTTTTTGGCGCAACCATCCATTGACATCGTCTTGCACGCCACGTATTTCGTTGTCGGCCATTTCCACATGGTCATGGGTGTGGCGTCCCTTTTCGGTGTCTTTGCCGGCACGTACTTCTGGTTCGGCAAAATGACCGGCCGCATGATGAACCAAACCCTGGGCCAGCTTCATTTCTGGCTCACCTTTATCGGTACCTATTGCATTTTCATGCCCTTCCACTACCTCGGGTTGGTGGGCAATGTCCGGCGTTATTCGTCGTTCGTGGATGATTTCACGGGGCCGCTAATGCCGTTGCACAAGTTCATCACCATCGCCGCTCTTGGCACCGGCGCGGCGCAACTCATCTTCATCTTCAACCTGATTTACAGTCGTTATAAGGGTGTGCCTGCTCCGGAAAACCCGTGGAACGGAACCACGCTGGAGTGGAGTATTCCTTCGCCTCCACCTTGGAATAATTTCGGCGGCAAACATCCGATTATCTATCACGACCCTTATCAGTATGATGTGAAGGGTTTGAAAGGCGACTACATCATGCAGGATTCGCCCGAACCTTCCGCGGGCTGACGGGATGGAACGGATTCGGAGCGGAGCCCTAAGGGTCTCCGCTCCATGGCCCCTAAAGGAAGCGGAAATACATGTCATCGACAAGTTACGAGTCAGTGCCTACGTCGCCACCCGCTTTAGGAGTCTCGAAGGCTTCTTCGGCCAGAGTGGCCAAAGTGCTCTACGGAGCAGGAGAAGCTTCGAGAAGTGGAATCTGGGTGGGCATCTTTGCGATCACCATGTCGTTTGCGGCTTTCACTAGCGCGCTCTTTGTGCGCCAGGCATCCTCGGCGGATTGGGCGCACATCGCCCTGCCGGCGATTCTTTATGGAAATACGTTGGCGCTTCTGTTGAGCAGCGCCACTCTGCAAATGGTGCGTCGCGCGATCCTTGCCGTAGTGGCGGGAGAGTCCCATGCCGTTCGTCAGGGACTAGGCTGGCTCATGGCCACTCTCGCGCTCGGATTCGTTTTCATTGGCGGACAATACCAAGCCTGGCGGCAGCTCGCGGCACAGGGTCTTTACCTCGCGACTAATCCCAACAGCTCGTTCTACTACGTGCTGACCGCCATGCATGGATTGCATGTGCTCGCAGGCATTGCGGCGTTGGTTTTTGTCATGAGCAGGTTGCGCTCGCGTCATGCCGCGCTGCGGCGGAGCACTTTTGAGGCGACGGCAACGTATTGGCATTTCATGGGAGTATTATGGCTCTATCTGCTGCTCGTTTTGCGCACCAAGCTGTAGGCGTCTGGGAGCGGGAGGAACTGTGAGCGACTATGAAATGGCCATGCTCGGCCACGGCGGCATGTTGATGGAGGGATCTCCTTATTCGATCCCGTCACGTAAGCTAACGATGTGGTTGTTCATAATTTCGGACGCGGTTACGTTCGGGGCGATACTGTTTGCGTATGGGTATCTGCGCGTGGCGACTCCGGATTGGCAGACTCCGTTCAACTCCGCGAGCATCATCAATGTGGCCACCATGACGTTTGTGCTGATCACCAGCAGCTTGACGATGCTGGGTGCCGTGGACGCTTCCAAGGGCGGAGACAAACCCAAAGCCCTCCAATTCCTCGGCTCCACAATGGTTCTGGGCCTCATTTTCGCGGGGCTGCATATCCGTGAGTGGTTTGGCCTGTTTGATCGAGGCATCAAACTGAGTTCGGGGCTTTTCGGCCAGGCCTTCTTCAGCATCACAGGGTTGCATTTGCTGCATGTGCTCATTGGGGTGGTGGCGCTGGCGGTGGTGGCGCGCAAGTATTCCAGCGGGGGCTTGACTCCAGGACATGTGGAAACGACCGGACTATACTGGCATTTCGTAGATCTGGTGTGGATGTTCGTCGTGCCTTTGGTGTATCTGACGAATATCGCGCGGTGACGCGGGCGACTGCAAAGGAGACGAACGATGCCTGCATCGGGAAAATCCGGCAACGTGCTCGCGAAATATCTGCCGGTGTATTTTGTATTGCTGGCGATTTCGGCGATTGAATTTTTCCTCGCGTATCAAAATTTTTCCAAGGCGGGGCTGGTGCGCATTCTGCTCGTCTTGGCGATCGGCAGCGCCGCTCTGGGGTTGATGTACTTCATGCACCTGGCGCATGAGAAGCGCAGCTTGTTTCTTTCGCTGATTCCGGCCACGATCTTCGTACTGCTGATGTTGAATATGATCTGGTCGGACAGCATCCGCCTGCTGCACATGCGGCCGTTCGCGCACTGAGCAGGCGCTGAGGGGAAGGGGGGGCTCAAGTGGCGGCGCTTCCCCCACTCTACTCTAAGGTATTGACCGCGCGGCGCACGAGAGCGATACTCCGGGTGCCAGCAGGGAACGAGGAGTAGGATGAACCAAGCTGCACGAGTTGCCGCACGCGGGGCCGCGCTGCTTCTGGCGCTGGCCGCTCCGGCGTTTGCTTACGCCCAGAATTGCGCGCTCTGCTATACCCAGGCGGCGGGCGCCGGCTCTCGCATGATTGCCGCGCTTAAGAGTGGAATCCTGATTCTGGTCGCTCCTCCCATGCTAATCTGCCTGTGTATCGCCTGGATGGCCTACAAGAAGCGGAACCAGTTCAACGAAGAGTAAACTCGGATAACCCGCGGTGTGGTCGGAATGCAGATGGGTGAGGAAGGCCACCTTCAAATTCGTCGATTCCAGCTCCGGCGTGCCGTCCACGAGGTAGGCTCGTTCGCTCACCACACAATGGCCGTCGCCGGTCCCGAGCGGTCCGGATAAGGCCGTGGCGTCCCCGTCCCCAGCAGCACCACCTTGGTTTGTGTTCTTTCCGCGCTCAGCGTTTGCGCCTTGTTCTGGCTTTGCCCTACTACCACTCTACCGAGCGTCACGGCAAACACCAGTAGCACAAGAGTTGCAACCGCTCGCCAGCGGCTCCCGCGGTATCCCTGGTTCTGCATCACGTCCTCCTTGGTTTCCTTAGCGTGGTCGTGGGAAAGTGCCCGAATTGTATGCTCTGATGGTGTTCTGCGGTCGAAAAAAATTGGAGGGATTTCCATCGGCCGCCTCCCAAGCTGGCGATCAAATTGTCATCCGATTTGGCAGTCGTCGGTTACCATACTGGCATGGTTGTCCATACTTTTGCTTTTCGGTGGAAGGCGGGTGTGCGTGAGGATCAGAAGGTCCGCGCGCTCGCGGAGATTCGTGGACTACAGGGGCAGATTCCCGGGCTGCTGGAGACCTGGGTCGGTGTCAACGTGTCATCTCGCTCGCAGGGATATGAGCTTGGCGGAGTCATGAAATTCTCCGACCGATCTGCGTTAGACACTTACGGTGCACATCCAATTCATCAGAAGTTGCTCCAATGGCTGATGCCGCTTATCGATGCGCTCGAAATAGATTTTGAAGCGTGATCGAGCCAGCGCAATCCTGCCGGATTTCCATATGAAATCTCCATAGGTTTCGATAGTTTATGAGGATTGGAGTGCGCGAGGTCGGCGGGGGATTTGTAATTTGTTTTGATGCAATAATTTGAGACTTTGCACAGAGCAGAAGGAAGTGGCAGCCGCTTTGCGGCAAGTGCTTCGTTTCTGTGGTGGAGCGGGACGCCTAGCCTCGGGAGAGGGTGGGTAGCCCGCTCCAGTCCTGTTCTCTCCATACCCTGCTTGTTCCCTTGCGCCTACTCCTTTTGGGCGAGCAGGGAATGGCGGACGGCTTCCAGTTCTTTCCTTTTGGCCTTATCCACTTCTGGGAAAGAAAGATGGAGTTCGTCGAGCGCATGGATAATCGCGGACGCCACGATCAGTCGCGTAAACCACTTGTTGTCCGCGGGAACCACGAACCACGGCGCGTGCTTCGTGGCCGTATTCTGGATCATCTCCTCGTACGCTTCCTGGTAATCCTTCCAGAATCCTCGTTCGTTGACGTCCGCCATGGAGAACTTCCAGTTCTTTTTCGAATCCTCCAGGCGCTCGAGGAACCGTTTCTTTTGCTCTTCTTTTGAAACGTGCAGGAAGAATTTCCGAATCACTACTCCATTTCGAGTCAAGTACTCTTCGAATCCGTTGATATCCTCGTAACGCTGGTCCCAGACATGCTTCGTGACCAGGTCGTCGGGCAGCTTTTGGGCTCTCAAGAACGGTGGATGGACGCGCACGACGAGAACTTCTTCATAGTAGGAGCGATTGAAAATGCCGATTTTGCCTCGTTCAGGAATGCACTTATGCGATCGCCAGAGGTAATCGTGGTCCAACTCTTCGTTGCTCGGTGACTTGAAGGCGTGAACGGCACATCCTTGCGGATTCACGCCGGACATGACGTGCTTGATCACGCCATCTTTGCCTGCGGCGTCCATGGCCTGAAGGACGATCAGAACCGCCCAGCGGTCTTGCGCGTAGAGTTTCTCCTGCAGGTGGTTAAGGACGCCTTCGCGCGCATCGAGAATATTTTGCGCGTGTTGTTTGTTTTTGACCCCGGTCGTGGCAGCGGGGTCCCAATCCCTCAGTCGAAACTTCTCGCCCTTCGTAACGCAAAAGGGTTCCGCCAAGCGCGAGGCTTCTTTGATGAGTTTGTCGTGTTTCATGGCTTCCGCAGTGTAGTACAGACGTGGCGGTCAGAACAGCGCGCCGAGCCCCCAGCCGAAGGCGGAGAAACGGTTGCGAGCGTGGAAGAGGGAATTGTCCGAGAGGAGAAAGAACTGGTTCATACGCAGGATATTTACAGCGTAATAGGCTCGAACGGGAACCTGAACGCGGGGCGCGGTCCAGCGAAGTTCGATTCCTGCGGAGCCGTGAAGCACGCCGTTCGTGGCGCCCAGAAGGACCGGTTTGGTGGGGCCCAGCCAGTTGGGAAGCAGCAAGCCGGAGCCCAGGTCGAAGAAGGCCGCGGCTTCCGTCCCGGCAGCGAGAGGGAAGCGGTATTCCGCGTTGGCTGCGCTAACGAGATTTGCGCCCGAGGGCGAAGCGGAATAGATTGTTACGCCACTCGGTGCGCTCCTGGTCGTTACCGCCCACGGGCCTAGTTCCCCGGCACGAAGCCCGCGCACGAGTTCATCGCTTGAGAACAGACGCGCATAAAAGGGCAAGTCGCCGCGATAGCTGGCTGCGCCGCTGAAGGTCGTGCGAAAGGCCCACGCGCCAGCCGGGGCGAAAAACGAGTCGCGGAAAATGCGGCCGTATGCGGCAGAGGAATGGACCAAGTTCTCGCCACCGCCGAGCCATCCTCCGGAAGCGGAATTCGCGAAGAAGATGCGGTCACTTCCTGCGTCGCGGGACCAGCCGAAACCCAGCGAGCGGGCGGAAACCTTCGATCGAATGCTTCCGGGTGTCACCCCGGGCACGTCGGCGGGAGAAGCGAGTGGATATTCAGTGGTTGTGCGCGAGAGAGTGTAGTTTACGCCCAGGAAGTTGGTGTTGGTCAAGGGGTAGGCCCAGGATACATTGATCTCTTCGCTGCGGGAGGAGAAAAACGGTCCTTGCGCGCTGCTTGCGAACCGCGGGCGAATCACATTATTAAAAACGGAAAAAGCCAACGAGGCTCGCGTGCCAAAGATTCCTTCCTTTGCGAAGCTGAGCAGGATCTGAAGGCTCCTTGGGCCGCCATCAAGTTGCGCCGAAAGGAGTTCCTCGCGATTCAACAGGTCGAAGACGCTGTAGGCGACACCCAGCGTGCTGCCGAATTGACCAGTGCCGCCTGCCAGCGAGGCGCGCTGCTGGCCAATCTCTTCGAGGTGGATCGAGACGCGCGCGGTGTGAGTGGCTTCATCGAGCTGGACCCGAATATCTTCTTTGCGGATCGGCTTGAAGTATCCTGTCCTCGCTAAGCGCAAGAGACCGGTTTCGAGCGCGCGGTCATCCATCGGGCGGCCTTCACGCAAGAGAATTCTGCGGCGCACGTAGTGGTCGCTGAATTTGTGCAGTCCAAGGAATTCGATGCGCTGCACGATGTACGGAGGTGCGTCGCTCACATCGAAGGCAACGCGTGCAGTGCGATTCTCAGGGTTGAAAGTTCGCATCGCGTCCACGCAGGGGGAGGAAAGGGAATCGACCGCAGAACCCCTCGATTGAATGCGCGCCATCCACAATCGGCGCAACTTGTCTATCTCCTGCTGGGAAAAGGCGCCGCCTTCGTCCAGTTCAGGAAGATTGAGGGGTGATCGGCCGCGCTCTTTCGCGGCTTGAAGAAGAGCATCGGTCGCTCGGATAGATTCGAAGCGATAAAAAGGCCCGGCTTCGACCGGGATGGAAACGGATAGCCCCGCCAGCGCCAGCTCATGCGGCCAGGGAAGCCAGCGGCGCGATGATTTGACGGACCGGGCGACTTGCGCATTGCCGATTCGAGCTTCCGGAAATCCATGGTTTTGGTAGTACGTCAGGATACGTTGACGGTCTTCTTCAAACTCTTCGCGTGTAAACGCATTCTTGCCGCGCCACGAGGCGAGCGGTTTCCATGGCGCGATGCTGCGCATTTGCCCGCGCAATAATTTTGGGGAGACTTGAGGGTGACCATCAAAGCTCACCTGGCGCACTCGCAACAAGGGGCCTTCGTTGATTTCGAATCGAACAGAAACCGTCGCGTTCTCGGCATCCACTCGCCGGATTCGAACGCTTGCTTCCGGGTGACCCAGCCCATTCAGGCCCGAGCGAATTGCGAAGGCGATCCGTTGAAGCGCTGCCGGATCGGCCGGTCTTCCGATCCCGGGCCTGAGTTTCTTCTCCTCGAGTATTTTTTCGATTTGCCGGCGAGAGAGCAGCCGGGAGCCGGAATACTCCACCTTGGAAACGAAAGGCAGCTCATCCAGATGAAAAATCAAAGTCATGCGTTTGGAGTTCTCTGGCGATGGCGGAGATGACGCAGTTGAAGACGTTGCCTCCACTTGAATCGATTCGAACCACCCCAGCCGCGCGAGGGCTCGAACGTCTTTATCAATCATCGAGGGGTCGAATCGATCGCCCGGATGAGAAGCAATTTGAGCGGCGACCGCCGGGCGAGTGATGCGCCGTAATCCCGTGAAACGAAGCTCGTCGAGGATGGGGGCTTCCTGTGTTTTCACAGGCTCGCGAGGTGAAGCGGCTGGCAGGCCATAACGCTGTGGGAAGGTAGGAGTTGTGGCTAGCAGTAGCGTCCCGAAGTAAATCGCGGTCCTGAGACAAGTCACGACCATCTCTCCTTGCACCGAGGAGGATGAGTGAACGGATGACTGCGGTGGCCGCCGGGTTGTCTGCTAGGAAAAGCGCGGTGCAAGAACAACAGTTATGAAACAACCCTGGACCGCCGCGCATCCAGCGACGCGATCCAGGGCGTTTGGCATTAGATGAGTGGTGCGGCTCCAGTCCTGTTCGACAACCGTTCTAGGATCCAGAATGAGCCTGTGGAGTGTGCGGTCCTCCCTGGCTGAAGTTGAACATGTTGTTTAGCGTGCCGGCGATCGCATCGGTCGAGCCACTGCCGATTCGGCCGAGGTTCCAATTGTCTTCGATGAAGCGGAGGATGGAAGACTGATCCGTGATGGTGTCATCGAACGTTCTCCTGGAAGATCACGACAACGTGCCGAAGCGGCTACAACCGCCATAGCTCTGGTAATGATGGATATAAAGTCTCTCCTTGGAACTCTCAGTCTTGAACAACAAATGGAACCACAACGGACGGACGCACTTACGGGGAGGTGCGGACTCGAAGGCGTCGCCGCCCGTTCTTCCGGCACACAAAGTTCTAAGCCCCCTTGTTAGAGGTAGGTTAACAGCCCGTCAAAACTGATGGCGCAAACACCGAAGCTGTATAGAATCGGGGCGCACCCGAGGACCATGACCACACTCGCGCGCAAACTCCGCCTCGCCGATTACTTCGCGCTCGCATTTGGCACGATGGTCGGCGTCGGATGGCTAGTCCTGATGGACGACTGGCTGGGACGCAGCGGGCCGCTCGGCGCGATTCTGGGTTTTGCCCTTGGGGGAGTTTTGTTGTTGCCCGTCGGCTATGTTTATGGCCAATGGGTACAGCGGCTTCCGGACGCTGCTGGCGAGGCCGCCTACACTGCCGAGGTTTTTCCGCCGGTTGTTAGTTATTTCACCGGGTGGATGATGCTGCTAGCGTACTTCATCGTGTGCCCGTGGGAAGCGGTTGCCGTGGGGAAACTTGCGGCGTACATCTTTCCATCGCTGAATTCGCTCGAACTGTATCGAGTCGCGGGGCAGCCGGTTTTCCTGCCGCGTCTGGTGCTGGGCATCGGGCTTACGATTTTTCTTGCGGTGCTCAACTACCGGGGCATCCGTTGGAGCGCCAGTTTTCAGAACTGGACGACGGGGATCGTGCTCTTACTCTTCGTCCTCCTCTTGGGCGTCAGCGCCGTGCTTGGCGCTCCTGCCAATTTTCATCCTGTGTTTCGCACGACGCCCTTCGTATCAATCCTGCTCACACTCCAGATCGTGCCGTATTTCATGACCGGATTTGAATCGGTGCCCAAGGTGGCGGAGGAAGCTCACCCGGGATTTCGCTCCACAGGATTTGGTCGCGCAATCATGATGGCACTTCTCGTGGGTGCGGGTTTTTACGTCCTCGCCGTTGCCGCGGTGGCCTACGTTGCGCGGTGGCAAGGATTGATCGGAAAACGATTCGCAACAGCGATCGCGTTTGAACAGGCGCTGGGAGCGCAGTGGCCGGTTCGATTGGTTCTGATCATGGCCCTCTTCGGACTATTGCAATGTTTCAATGGCAATTTCGTAGCATCCAGCCGTTTGTTGTTCGCCTATGGCCGCCGCCGAACCATCCATCCGCGCTTTGGCGAAGTTCACGAAGAATTCCTGACACCGAGCGTCGCGATCTTCGGGATTACCGCAGGAACGCTGGCCGCTCTTCTTCTGGGCGATGCGCTCCTCGTTCCCGTCACCGAAGTCGGCTCGATGGCGTCGGCCTTGGGATGGTTCGCAGCCTGCCTCTCCTTCTGGATGGTGGAGAAGCGAGCATCGATGCGGATTGTGACCGGGCTGGGAATTGCCGTCTCCTTGTTGCTTTTCCTGATGAAAGTCTTGCCCGCATTCCCCGGGCACTTTTCCCCGCCTGAATGGATCGCCTTCGGCATGTGGGTCGGTCTCGGTTTTATCCTACGTGCCCGGAGTTAAGGTGCAATTCCGTTCTGGTAGCTTCAGCAACGGCGAGGGAGAAATCATCTTCGAATGATAGCGGCGTTCGAGCCGGAGTGAACCCTCGTGTATACTTTTGAAGGCCAGGTACTCTGCCACCGATGATTCCTTTTCTCCATCTTGGGCCGCTCATGATTCCCACCTTCGGTCTCATGGTGGCCTCCGGCCTGTTGGTCGCCGCATACGTCCTGCAAGCGGATTATGACCGCCACCGCGCCCAATTCGCAACGAGCGGCTACCAGAAGAGCGGCAAGCCAGGCCATCACGACGAAGGGTTTCTTATCATCGGCATCGCAGGGCTCTCGGGCCTGGTGGGAGCACGCCTGTATCACGTTTTGGAGAGTCCCCGAGAGTTGATTGCCGATCCTTCCGTATTGATCAGCCGGTTTGGGTTCGCCTGGTTCGGCGGATTCCTTGGCGGTTTTGTGGCGCTCGTGTTTCTGGCGCGGCATTTTGGGATTCCGGCACTTGAATTCATGGACCTATGCTCGACGGCGGCCGCGGTTGGTTACGCCATCGGGCGCATTGGCTGCTTGTTGTCTGGTGACGGTGATTACGGCGTGCCAACGACGCTGCCCTGGGGCATGGGTTTCCCCAACGGCGTCGTGCCGACGACGCAGCGCGTGCATCCGACGCCACTCTATGAGTTTTTCATCTGGCTGGCGATCGCGGCGCTTCTGTGGCAAATGGGAAAGAAAGCAGTGAGTGGCGTCCGGCCCAACGGAGAAATCTTCTGCTGCTACCTCATCCTGACGGGTGTGGCCCGATTCCTGATTGAATTTATCCGCATCAACCCGCGATCGTTTCTCGGGCTTTCGAATGCACAGACGGCGAGTCTGGTGTCGATTGTCGCAGGTACCGTCCTCCTTTGGGCTATCAAAAGTCGTCTGCCAGCCCGCAAGGAAGGAGATCGCATCACTGAGCGTGCGGGCTAGCGGAGAATCGATCACCGTTGCGCCTGCGGGAACCGACAAATTCTCGCCCATCGCTTCAATTTTGCCGCCGCGCAGGAGAAGCATCTGACTCGTCAGCACCCGGCCCACATCCACGTCCACGAGCCTTCCCGCGCG
>Ga0209027_1000834_pt1 | contig 11408 bp, 11 predicted proteins | sample GraSoi013_1_20cm_3_FD_185821 | JGI IMG/M metagenome (GOLD analysis project Ga0209027, IMG submission 185821) | Grasslands soil microbial communities from the Angelo Coastal Reserve, California, USA - Sample 09_27_2013_1_20cm (SPAdes) (version 2) | ecosystem: Environmental > Terrestrial > Soil >...
TCGACCGCGAGCAGCACGACCGCCACAAAGCCGAAGTGACGAAGCGAATGATCGTGGCCGCGCTCGCGCTGGCTGGGATCTTCATCAGTCTCTACCTCACTCTTTACAAAGTCGGAATCATCGGCGAGCTGAGCTGCAGCATTGGCTCGTGCGAAACCGTCAACACCAGCAAATGGTCGCGCTTCCTCGGCCTGCCGGTGGCAGCGTGGGGATTGCTGTTCTACCTCGACGTGTTCGCGATCGCGCTGATTGGCACCTTCCGGCGCTTCGACGACGAACGGGTGTTGTCGATGGTTCTGGTGGCCGAAGCGGTCGTGGGCGTGCTGTTCTCCGCCTGGCTGACCTACCTCGAGCTCGGGGTGATACACGCGATCTGCATCTGGTGCGTGACTTCCGCGGCGATCGTCACGCTCATTCTTTTGGTGAGTATTGCGGATCTACGGGAAATCAGCGGCCCCGCATCCGAGCGCACTGCGGACTCCGGACTTTAGAAGCGAACTACACCGCTGGGCGCTGACAGCAGCGCGCTCACCGCTAAGCGCTGCAAGACACCAGACGGATCGCGACGAATCTGGAGGAAAAGCGAGTTGTGGAGCGGATTGCGACGGAGGACTGTCCCGTCGCCTGCAGCGGACAGCTAACAGCGTGCTGCTATCAGCGCCAAGCGAGGTAGTTTTTTAAACAAAGGGCCGAGCGAATGCTCGGCCCTTTCCTTTTCCCAAAGCTGCTACGCTCGTTTGATATCGCCCGCCCTCGCCGCCTCATCCAATCTGAGCCTCGGCTTGTTCTCCGCAGCAGCATCCTCACCTTCGCGCTGCATGCGACGGCGGAACGGAACGAGGTCGCGGCCAAGGTGCACCAGCGCGCGGGTGGCGACCGTGCTGGCCAGCGGCTCGGGAATCCCCATCACTCGGATATAAGTGTCGATCGCACGATCGAACGAGAGATCCTCCGCCAGCGTATCGACGAACATTAGCGCGTTGTCGACGTGGCCGCGTATGATCGTTTCTTCAGCACGCGCCTGCGAGAGCCTCAGCCGGCGCTCCGCGTTCGGGTTGAGCTTGCGTCCAAAGATCGATTCGGGGAACAGATTGCGCAGACCCATTTATCCATCCGAGAAAATCTGGTTGATGTTAGGCAGGGACCGTACCACTTGCTAGCTCTTGACTTCGCGGTCGGCAAAAAAAGAAGCCCGGAATTTCTTCCGGGCTTCTTTTGATCAGCGATACCAAATCAGGTGCAAGTAATGACACCGTTGGTCATATCGCAGGTCTTCGCAGACTGCGAGTGCGTCGCCGTCGCGCTCCAAGACGGAGGCGGGCCAGCAACCGCGGTCACGACAATCGTGACGTTCTGCGAAGGCGTGAAGCCCTGCAGCGGAGCCGCCATCGTGGCGGTCCCGGAGAAGTACGCGCCGTTGTTGTCAGCGGCATACTGCTCTTCGTACGTAGCAACGTTACGAAGGTCAGACTTCATCGCAGCGACGTAAGCCTTGTCCTTCGTGTTGGCGAACTTCGGAATCGCGATCGCGGCAAGAATGCCGATGATGACGACCACGATCAGAAGCTCGATCAGGGTAAAGCCTTTCTTATTGAACGACATCGAGTCTCCTGGAGCGGTTTAGGTACGAGACACAAGGGTGCTCGTGCAGTACAAAGACGCAGGGGCAGTTCCACGAGCAACGATCGGTTTAGGGCGTTCTACGCGCGCATAAAGGCTCCAAAACGGGGCGCCAATTCGTTACCACAATCGCCTTTTGCGAGTTCTTTGCATTATGCAAAGCCGACTCTTACGGGGAAGTCAGAGTCAACACAATGGACAGGCTGTAGTTGCCGGGTGTATCGACCGACCAGTTATACAACGTCTGGAAGTAGAGCGTCGTTGCATTGCTCGCGGTTGCCGTGCCGTTAACCAGACTCGCATCGCTCGCGCCAAGAGCGGTGAAAACGCCGCCACTACTCGTACTCCACTTTAAATCAGCTGCCGGTTTATCGACCCTCGCCGCGACTCCGGACGCCGTGTTCGTCGCGGTCCATAACGCCGAGGCCGCGCGGATCTGCAGCGTCCAGGCGGCATTCGCGCTCACCGTCAGTGTGGGCCCGGTTGTCGAATTGAATCCGGCATCGAAGTTCGCGGTTGTCGGTGCTGAGAGTGAAGTGGATCCTGCGCTCATTTGGAGCCGCACCACACGACCGGCGGTCATGCTGACGCTCCCCGGCTGCCCGCAATTGGCGGGACTGCCGCTGGCCGTGCATTGCGCGTTCGCGTTGAATGCTACGGCAGCGAGGAGGCCAATCGATCCGAATAACTCCAAAGCTCTCATCACTGACGCTCGACTCTAAAGGTTCCCGACGAGACCGCGCCGTTCGACGACGATCCAACCCACGTCCCGCTAATAGTGTCGGCAACGATTTGGCCGACATGCCGGCGCGGCGTCGCCTCCAGGTCTGCATCGAAGTCGATGACCATGCCGCCGCTCTCGGCACCACTCACGAGACCGCCGAGCACCACGCTCTGACCGGTCTGCGCGTTCGTCGCTATTACATCGAGCCGGCCCTGGAAGCTCGTCCCGGATTCGCGCGAAACGGTAAGTGTGCCAGAAAGATTCTCCCTCGTTGGCGAGGTCTGTACACCGCTGTAGTTCCACGTCCCGTTGAGCTGCAGCAGTGAAGGTTGCGGCTCCGTCGACTCGAGACAAGCCGACGTCCCGAAGACGCAGATCAACGCGCCCAGCGCGCGCTTCAGCAGTGTAGTGTTCATGACCCCTTCCACATCCGAATCGGTCGCGGATCCAGAGTGACTGTGATCGATTTGGAGTCTTTCCCGCTGACGATCAATTGCGGCACTGGTGCGCGCGCGACGAGCGGCTCGGTCAGCTCGGACAAATCAAAATCCAGCTTGTATATGCCAACCGGTAGCGACTGGAACGTTGCAGTTGTCGGCCCCGTCATGATCGCCACCCACTCGCGCCCGGTCGAATCGCGCGCAATCACGTGTGCTTTGCTCAAATCGACTCGCACGACTGCTATCCCCGATCGGGGAGCGACCACCAGCTCGACCTCTGCGGAAGTAGACAGCGACACGCCGAGATCACCGCGTGCGGCGCCGTTCGACGACCACCCATCAGGCAGCGACGCTTCGTCCACCGAGACCGGCAATTTGCTGTCCCCACCAACTCGGTACTTTCCCCCGGCGTCAGCGACAGCCGTCTCGCCGCCGCGTCGCACGACTGCGCCAGCTACTCCCGGCTCACCTTCATCCCGGCGTTGGTTGCCATTTAGATCTTCGTAGACGAAGCCGTTGCTTCCAGGCGTACGCAGCATTGGCACTACCAGCGAGTGCTCGAATCGAACACCGATCACCCACGGCACTTTGCCGCTCGTCGAATGGAAGATCGAATTGCGCTCCGCGTCCAGCTTGATCGCGAAACCGTTGACGACCGGAACAGCCACGCCGGCGCGCATGATCGATGCCTTCTCGTCACCGAAACCGTTGACGCGTTGCAGCTCACCCTCGCCGCGCACGCCGCCCAGCCACGGTAGCACTACCTGCTCGCCACGAATTCCAAACAAGCTTTGTTGATTTACGAATCCGCCGCGATCGCGCGTCTGTTCGATCCGCATTTGCAGCTCGAGCACACCAGCCGCGCCTGACCAGCCTGCATTGGTCGCCCAGTAATTCCGCGGCGTACGATCCGTGATAACAGAAAGACCAGCCGGCGTTACGGTGCGAGTGGCATTGCCGAGGTATGCTGAAGTGTTGAGATAATACTGGCGAAGGTAGGTGCTGACGCTGATTCCAAGCTGCTGCTCGCGAGTGCCAAATCCGTCACGAGTTCCGGGAGCACTTGCCCGCGACGTCGCGTCGAACTGGTAAGTCCGCGCCTCGAGCGCCACGGACGTGCCGCCCGTGACGGTCACTTGCGGACGGAACGAGAAACCATTCGACTTGAGGCCGCTAAAGACGGAAGTCTGATCGGTCGTACGCCAGGCGCTGGCGCTAACCAGTCCTCGCGACGAAACGCGCTCCGTAAGATTTGCGAGGACTTCATTGGTTGCCCGTGCAAACGCGTCGCTGCCGCCTGGCGCATGTGTCACTCTAAGCTGCTCGTTGCCCTCGCTCGACAGTCTCACCCACTCGCTCGACCAGCCAATGCCATCTCCCGCATAGGAGCGACGCTCTGCTACCTCGGCTTTGAGCGTGCTACCGAGCAACGCTGGAATTGCTGCTCCAACGCCGACTGCATCCAGTTGGCGAGCCGAGGGACCAGTGTCCTGGAGATGGGAGACCGATGCGCTGAGTTGTGCGACACCAACCTGGTGCTCAAGCCGCAAGCCGAGCATTGGCTTTCGCAGGGGGTAAGCGGGGAGGTTCATCGACACCACGCCAAGCGCAAGCAGATTCCATTCAGGATGCTGCAGATGCAGGAGCGCGCCTTGTCCATACGGATAAAGACCGGTTAGCTCCGAGAAAGACGTTCCTGTGTTTCCGACGCTCAATTGTCCGGCCGGCGCTGAGAATGTCGCTGAAGCCGACGACTGATACGTTCCGAGATGCGCAAACGCGTTGCTCGCCGCGCCACCCAGTACTGACCCTTGGGAGATTCTGGCGTCGATGTGCACCGAGTCGAACAACGCACCCGTCGCGCTGAAAGTGGCGAGCCGATTCGGGCGACCGTTTTCGTCGATGGCCTGCGAGACAGCGGAAGTTATCAGCGGCCCCGATTCGCGACCGATCGAGCTCGAGTTGAAGACCTCGACAGTCATCGTTTCCGCGGCGAGTGTGTCGCGACCGGCGAGCAAAATCACGTGCACAAACGACGAACCGGTGCTTGAAAGGGCGGGTACTTTCAGGCGTACACGACGTTTGAGGGTCTCGCCTGGCGAGAGAACGAGAGCGTTTGGCCTTACTTCTCGCGTCGCCCAACCACCGGGCAGATCCAACTCGGGGTGAAGCGTCTCGACAGCATTACCGGCGTTGACGATGTCGAACGACACGATCACATCACTTCCCGCCTGTGCGTTGAGTGCGCCCTTTCCTTCGCGCAGCAAAATTTTTCGTACCAGGCTGACGTCGATCTCGATCGGCACCACGAGCGTTGGCGAGGCCAGCGCGGAGAACCGCGCTTCGGCGGCGACAACGCGACCGGCGAGCGCACTGGCTGGAATCCCGATCGTGACGGCCAATTTGGTCTTCTGGTTCGCACGGGGATTCAGATCCCGACTGCGCGGACCAAGTACCACGAAGTCTCCGCGCGGAATGATCACCATTTGCACATCAGACAGCTTGGACATCGCGTCCGGAATCGGAATCGAAACAACCTGATAGCTTCGTGGCGCGCCCGAAACAGTAACCGAGGGCAGCGCAATCTCGATGTCGCTGCGACTGGAATCGGAGCGGTTCGCGGCTGCTACGACGAAGCTTCCGGCGCCCGGCACGGAGGCGGGAGGGCCGGCTTGCGCCGTGACCAGTTCCGCTCTGGCAAATAGGCTCGCCGCTGCCAGCAACGCGATGCTAAACGCCGAGCGGGTCACGGTACGGTTTGCGATAAGGTGACCTGGTAGTTCGCCGAGTACGTGGCTGGTGGGTCGGCCGTCCAACTCAGTTTCATGCGAAAAAAAACTGTGTTGCTCCACGGGTCGTTGAGCATACCGCGGATCATGACTTTCTGCTCGACTTGGGTGTCGGTGCTGGTGATCGTATTCCAGCCCGCGAGATCGGAGCGCCGCCACTCGAGGTCGCCTAACGCCTTGCTGCCGCCGAGATTGGCGGAAGTCGCTCGGATCGAGATGGTGGTGGTGTGTGACTGTGCACCGTTTGTCGCATTGACGGTGAAGGTGACACCGGTCGTCGAGTAGACGTAGCCATTGATGTAATCGGCGGCGGCTGGCGCCGGGAATGTGACAGTACCGCCACCAAGTGTGAGCTGGGTCTTGGGGTTTTGCGCACTCAGCGGTGCGGCAGCGAGCATCAGCGCGATGATGGCGCTGGTGCTCACGCCACGGAGCTTCCGCTGAAGCGGCTGCATTTGCCTTACTTCGCCTGGTAATCGATCTGGCCGGCGACAAGCTCGGCACCACCAAAGTCGATCAGAGCCAGTACGACGTAGTCACCCGCCGCAAGATCACCGGGAATGTCTACCAGCACTCGACGCGTCGCTCCGGGGAGCGTCGGAAATTCGTCGATCGGCACTTCACGGGCGAGCGAGTTGTCGAGACGACGGAACTCGAGATGGCCCTTTGCAACGAGGTGCATTCCGCCGGTGTTGTGAAAGCGAATTGCAACCTGACGCTTGCCGGGTGCGGAGCCGGCGGAAGTGTTGCGCGCAGCGGTAACAGCTTTCGCCGGCGCGTCGACGACTTCCATGTTCTCGATAGCGCCGTCGCGCGCGAGACCAGGCGGTGCGACGTAAACTTTCACGCCAGTGCGGAAGATGTACTGCAGCGAGTTGCCTTTGGTCGGAGCCCGCTGGGGCACCTCCTCGATGAACACGATGTCCCAGCATTCGCGCGCCAGTGCAGCGTCTGTCTGTACGCCGAGTCGAACCACCCGCGAAGAATGCGGCTCAATTCGGACGGAAACGGGAGACACGCTCAGCATCTGACCGCACGCCTTACCCGTCGAGCCGGCGGCGAGGAAGCGGTTGTCACCGTTCTCGGCGCGGTCCCAGTCGGAGCGAGAGATCGTGGCCTGCACCGGCGCGTCCGACGTGTTCGTGAGTGAGAAGCTGCCGGCGACGCGATCGCTGCCGGCGGTGAGAAGGGTGACCTCGAGCGGATCGACGAGCAGTTGTGCGGACATCGATCGCGATATCACCATCCCTATAGCGCAGAGGGCGAGCACGGTACGCCGCACTCGCCCTCTGCGCTCTACGCTCGCCCTCTCGGGCGAGCAAGAGCCAGAATTCTGCATCAATTATGGGGCAGTAAGGGTAAAGACAATTGGCAAGCTGTAGGTACCAGGAGCGTTGCTTGCGCTAGTGAAGTCGTTCAACCAGCTGGTGCGAAAGAAAACGCCGGCCGCTGTTCCATTGCTCGAGCTCGCGCCGGAGGCAACCGTCGCGTCGCTACCGCTGATTGCCGCGAACGTGCCGTTGACAGCCGTCGACCATGCAAGATCGCCGATCGGCTTCACGCCGGCATCGCTGCCGACGTAAGTCCAGTTTGTTGCATTGCCGGACTTGATCTTCATCGTCCAGCTTCTGTTCGCCTTGATCGTGAAGCTCGGGCCAGCATTGGCGATGACGTTACCAGCAGCAACGTCGTCCGCGGTCGGGTTGGTCAGCGTAGTTGTCGCCGAGCTCATGTCGAGCTTGACGAGCGCGCCAACCGTAACGGACGCGGTGTTGGTGGTGTTGCAGCTACCAGCGTTGCCGCTGCACTGCGCATTGGCCTTGGTCGCGCCGATGGCAGTTGCGAGCACCATCGCGGCCAGGAAACGGGTCGCCTTCATTGTGATGTTTTCTCCGAGAATTTGATGGTGCCGGCAACGAGCAAAGGGGTGCTGAAACCGGTCCTTTTCAAGCGTTGTTTGACTGCACTTATAAGACGAAAACGGGCCCCTCCAGCAACGGGGTTTTCACCTAGTTTTCGAAGAGAAATCCGTTGACTTTTTGGCGAGAATCAGCTCGCGGCACACAGTGGTTTTGAGTAGCGAGTTGCGTATCGCTACGCGCGAGCAACCCAGAGTTTTCCCTGAGTAGTCAAGAAATATTTTTGCACTTCGTGCCAGCGGCGAAATGCGTCGGTGTTTGTTCGGATTAGGGTGTTAACGCTCTGTTGAACAAGAAGATGAAGACCCGCCGCTTTGCGCATTTGGCTGATAGAAATCAGCCCTCCTTGTCCTCGTACTGTTCTTTCAAACTGGCCACGACATTTGGGTCGGCCAAGGTAGTCGTGTCGCCGAGTGCACGACCTTCAGCGATGTCGCGCAGCAATCTGCGCATGATTTTTCCCGACCGAGTTTTGGGCAGATCCGCGGAGAACAAAATGTCGTCCGGACGCGCGAGAGCGCCGATCTTTTTCGCGACAAATTCGCGCAATTCTTCACGCAGCTCGACGCTCGATTTTCGCCCGTCACGGAGGGTCACGAAACACGCCAGAGCCTGGCCTTTGAGCTCGTGCGTTCTGCCGACGACCGCGGCTTCCGCGACCGCTGGATGTTCCACGAGCGCCGACTCTACTTCCATCGTGCCGATACGATGTCCGGCGACGTTCAGCACGTCGTCGACGCGACCAAGGATCCAGAAGTAGCCGTCATCATCCCGCTTGGCCCCATCGCCCGGGAAATACAGATCGGGGCGTCCCGGCCACTTCGAGAAATAAGTCTGCACGTAACGGGCGTCGTCACCCCAGATCGTGCGCAGCATCGAAGGCCATGGCTTTGTCACCGCCAACAGACCGCCGCCAACGTCGATTCTCTCTGCTGTCGAATCGAGCAAGTCGGCGCTGTAACCCGGAAGCGCCATCGTCGCACTTCCCGGCTTCGTCGAGGTGATGCCCGGCAGCGGCGAGATCATGATCGCGCCGGTCTCAGTCTGCCACCACGTGTCGACGATCGGACAGCGATTTCCGCCGATGTGCTCGCGATACCACATCCACGCTTCGGGATTGATCGGCTCACCGACCGAGCCAAGCAGGCGGAGTCGGGACAAATCGTGTTTTGCCGGCCACTCGTCGCCCCATTTCATGAACGCGCGGATTGCAGTCGGCGCGGTATAAAGAATCGTTGCGTTGTAGCGCTCGCAGATGTCCCAGAATCGATCGCGCTGCGGCCAATCCGGCGCCCCTTCGTACATGACGCACGTCGCGCCGTTTGCGAGCGGACCGTAAACGAGATAGGAGTGGCCCGTCACCCAGCCGATGTCGGCAGTGCACCAGAAAATGTCGTCTTCCTTCAGATCGAAGACCCACTTGGTAGTCATTGTCACACCGACGAGATAGCCACCCGTTGTGTGCACGATGCCTTTCGGTTTTCCAGTAGTTCCCGACGTGTAGAGGATGTAAAGCACATCCTCCGCATCCATTGGCTCGGGCTCACACTTGGCCGCGGCATCCTTCATCAAGTCGTGCCACCACAGATCGCGACCGGCCTTCATCGTCGCGCCGGCGTCGCCCGATCCAGCTTTCGCGTCGCCCGCGAGACCCGCGACTTTGACGCGATCCTTGCCGGACAGCTCGCGCTTGACAACGACTACGTGCTCGATAGAGTCGGTGCCCTCGAGCGCGGTATCCGAATTCTTTTTGAGCGGCACGAGGTTGCCGCGGCGGTAGCCGACGTCCGACGTAATGAGAAGCTTGGCTTTCGCGTCGTTGATGCGATCGCGCAAGGAGTCCGGAGAAAAACCGCCGAACACCACTGAATGGATGGCACCGATTCGCGCACAGGCGAGCATCGCCACGGCAGCTTCGGGAATCAGTGGCAGATAGATCGCAACGCGATCGCCTTTTCGTATTCCCAACTTCCTGAGAACGTTGCCAAACTGCTGCACCTCGCGGTGCAGATCAGCGTACGTCAAAGTGCGGCTGTCACCAGGCTCTCCTTCCCAGATCAAAGCGGTCTTGTTTGCCCGACCCCCGGTGACATGTCGGTCGACACAATTCGCGGCGACGTTGAGTTTGCCACCAAGGAACCACTTCGCATGGGGTGGCTTCCATTCGAGAACTTTGTCCCACTGCTTTAGCCAATCGAGTTGCTTCGCCTGCTCCGCCCAGAATTTCTCGGGATCGCGCCCCGCTTTCTCATAAATGCCGGGGTCAGAAAAATTGGCGGCGCGCCGGAATTCCGGTGGCGGCTCGAAGGTTCGGTTTTCCTCGAGGAGAACTTCGATGTCTTGTGTCATTGGCGCGAAGGAGTTGTCGTCGATGCGCTGGCAAGAATCGCAAGGATACTGCGTTTTGCGCCGCTCTCGCCAGAGTGGCAAGTTCTAGGCGAATGTCCACAGTCTCTCAACAAGGACCACCCGTCGTCGAGGTGGCCGAGCTCACGCGTTGCTTTGGATCGCGGAGGGCTGTCGCAGGCGTGACCTTCGGACTTGGCGCCGGCGAATGCCTGGCGCTATTTGGACCAAACGGGGCAGGGAAAACCACGCTATTGCGCATGCTTGCCGGTCTCTTGAAGCCGACGTCGGGCAGCGCGCGCATTTCGGGTATCCGGCTGCCAGGCGGCTCACGCGCCCGCGTCCGCGTCGGCCTGATCTCGCACCACACCATGCTCTACGACGCACTGTCGCCGCGGGAGAACGTCTCATTCGCAGCGCGACTCTATGGCATCAAACAGCCTCGCGAGCGCGCCGAGGATTCGCTGCGTCGAATGTCGATCCTCGACCGAGCCGATGCCCCTGTTCGCTCGCTTAGCCGTGGCATGCAGCAGCGCGTATCTATCGCCCGCGCGATGGTCCATTCGCCTCAGCTCGTATTGGCCGATGAGCCGTACAACGGGCTCGACGACAGTGGTGCGCGTGCGCTGACGTCGTTGTTGCGCGAGCTCCTCTCCGCGGGCACATCGATTGTGATCGTGACGCACAACCTTGCCGAGGGCCTGTCACTGGCGACCCACGCCGCCGTAATGCAGCGTGGAAAGTTCGTGCGCTATGACAGCGCCGACCGTATCGACGCCGGTTCATACGCCGGCACTTATAGGGCGGCGCTCGCTGCGAGTGGCTGATATGCTTTCCGCCGCGTGGCTCATCGCTCGCAAAGATCTCTCGATCGAGTTCCGCACTCGCACCGCGTTTCTCTCCGCGGTCGTTTTCGCCTTGCTCGGCCTTGTAATTTTCTATTTCGCCTGGGATCCGACGGCAGTCTCCACCAACGACCTCGCGCCTGGTGTGCTGTGGGTGATCTTCACTTTCTCCGGTCTCCTCGGGCTGCATCGCTCGTTCGGCGTCGAGCTCGCCGATCACGCGATTGACGGGATTCTCGCATCACCGGTGAGCAGAGAGTCCGTCTTCCTCGGCAAGGCGATCGCCAATCTCGCCACCGAGGAGCTCTCGCACCCGGCGCCGGTGTTCCACGGCGACACGCTCTTCTGTGAGACCGAGGTGCTCGAGGTCAAGGAGTCCAAGTCCAAGCCCGACCGCGGCACCGTCAGGGTCCACACCCGCGTGCTCAACCAGGACGGCGTCCTCGTCGCCGAGTTCAAGCGCCTCGTGCTCGTGCCGCGCAAGACCCCGGGCGAGCCGATGGAGAGCGCCGAGAGCAACGTCGAGTAGGCGCGCATGGCGCGCCGCGGCAAGCAAGGGGAAGCCGACGTCGCCATCGTCGGCGCCGGCCTGGCCGGCCTGACCGCGGCGCGGCGGCTGGTCGACGCCGGGCTGGAGCCGCTCGTGGTCGAGGCGCGCGACCGTGTCGGCGGGCGCACGCTCAACCACGACATCGGCGACGGCAAGGTGGTGGAGGTCGGCGGCC
>Ga0209027_1000835_pt1 | contig 11403 bp, 9 predicted proteins | sample GraSoi013_1_20cm_3_FD_185821 | JGI IMG/M metagenome (GOLD analysis project Ga0209027, IMG submission 185821) | Grasslands soil microbial communities from the Angelo Coastal Reserve, California, USA - Sample 09_27_2013_1_20cm (SPAdes) (version 2) | ecosystem: Environmental > Terrestrial > Soil >...
AGGAAATAACCGCCGGGATGGTTGGGCAGGTTGTCATTGTTGCCGAACACGCCGACCAGTTTGTCGAGTCGATCGTAATAGGGCGCGACGTCGTCATACGAGATCGGCCAGTCATCTCCCAGCCCATCTCGGCTTTTCGCCCTGAAGTCGTTTGGTCCAAATCGAAGCGAGATACGGCCCCAGTGATTCGTGCGCCCACCAACCATGCGGGCGCGCCACCACCTGAATTCCGTTCCTTCCGCGACGGTGAAGGGCTCGCCTTGCAGCTCCCATCCGCCGACGCATGCGTCGAACTCACCAAATGGCCGATCGGGGGTCGATGCCCCACGTCGAGGAGAGGTGTACGGCCAACGCAGCATTTGCGAATCCTTGAGATTGTCCCAGGGACCGCCGGCCTCCAGCAACAACACCTTTGCGCCGGCGCGGGTGAGCTCGTAGGCAGCCATCCCACCGCCCGCACCCGAGCCTACTATGACGACGTCGTACGTCTGTCGTTGTGGTTGAACGAACGGAACCGCCAAACCTTTAGTCATCGCCATCCCGGGTGAAAAGGACACGGGAAAGTACGAGTTGGGGGCCGCAGGCACTAGGGCAGGCCGCGCATCACTTTTGTGTTCACCATGCCGCGTAACACCCTGAGTTTGAGAGGGTGATTTCATAGCAGAAACGTGACGGCTGAGGTCAGAAAACCGTCCTTTAGACAACGCACTACCCACGCCTAACCCGATTCGCGTGCCGATGCCTTATACAAATGACACCGCGAATCTCTACCGCATCGAGACCACTCGAAAAGCGGTCATTCTCACAATGCTGAACGGCGAAGAGCTAAAAGGAAACGTTTTCATTCATCTTTCCTCGTTCCGGCCGTTCGAGCTCGCTGATGTCTCAGAGCTTTTCAACGATGCAACGACGTTTTTTCCGTTGGAGCTCGAGACTGGCGAGGTAGTTCTGGTTTCAAAGGAGCGCGTGGCCGAAGTTGCCGCGAATCGCGGCGAAGAGGCGTCCGACCAGAATCCAAGCGAGGGTCCGATTCCGACTGCTTTGCTGCAGATCATTCTGATCAGCGGCGAAGTTCGTCTTGGTTCCATCCGCCTGGACGCTCGCCCCGACAGAGCGCGTGTGCTCGACTATATGAACGCGCTCACAGCACGCTTCCTCACACTCTACACATCAAACGAAGCGCGTCTGATCAATCGGTCTCTGATCGATCGCGTTCGTCCACTGGACTGACATGGCCCAGCTAGATCGCTTTCTCAATCTTCTCGTCACCAACAATGCGACGGCTCTCGTACTTTCCGAGGGAGAGATCGCAACGCTGACAATCAAGGACGTTCCACGTCCGGTGATGAAGCAGCCGCTGACGAGTGCGCAGATTCTGACGCTGGTCCGCGAGATCGCCCCGCAGAATCAGCCGCATCAGCTCGATGCGCAGGGCAATGTGCGGTTCGAGTATGCTTGCGCCGACGGAAACTTCCAGGTGTCACTGACTCAGAACGGCAAGATCTCAGCGCGCATTGAGGCTCGGCGGGCCGGAGCTGCGCCGAAAACGAACCCTTCGGCGGGCCCGGCAGTTGGCTTCACTCCGACGGCGACTTCTTCGCTGATTTCTCCCACTGCGCCCACACCGGCCGCGGGGCCGCGCTTCGGTAACGGACCGACGCCCGGAGCGCCTACTGCATCGCAGCCAGCTGTGAACGGCGGTCGCGCGCTCGAGAGAATGGAGGGTCTGCTCCGCGTACTGATAACCCACAAAGCATCCGACCTGCATCTGCGCGCGGGCTCGCCACCGCTGCTTCGCGCGAATGGCGACATTGCTGCGATCGCAAACGAGCCAGTATTGTCGTCCGAGGACATCGAGACGATGCTCAACGCAGTCATGCTCCAGCACAACCGCGAGGAGTTCAAGGAGCTCAACGACAGCGACTTCGCGCACGAGATTCCCGGCCTTGCCCGGTTCCGCGGCAACGCACTCCGCGACCGCAAGGGCACCGGCGCCGTCTTCCGCGCAATTCCAGCATCGGTCGTCACCGTCGACCAGATGGGGATCTCGGCGGAAGTCCAGCGCCTCTGTCACCTTACGAAAGGACTGGTTCTGGTCACCGGACCAACCGGTTCCGGTAAGTCGACGACGCTCTGCGCACTGATCGATTTGATCAACCGTACCCGTTCGGACCATGTCATCACGATCGAGGATCCGATCGAGTTCGTCCATGAGAGCAAGAAGTGCCTGATCACGCAGCGCCACGTCGGCGTGCACACGTCTTCCTTCAAGCACGCGCTGCGCGCTGCCCTGCGCGAGGACCCGGACATCGTCCTGGTAGGTGAGCTGCGCGATCTCGAGACTGTGTCAATGGCAATCGAGACGGCGGAGACCGGACACCTGGTATTCGGCACACTGCACACTTCGACGGCAGTAAGCACCGTCGATCGAATCATCGACCAGTTCCCGCCGGATCGTCAGGCGCAGATCCGCGTCATGCTGTCGGAGTCGCTCAAAGGCGTCATCTCGCAGGTGCTCTGCAAGAGAGTTGGCGGCGGACGTGTCGCGGCGCGCGAGATCATGCTCTCGACGCCGTCGATCTCGAACCTCATTCGCGAAGGCAAAACCTTCCAGATTCCGTCAGTGCTGCAAACGTCGCGTCGCCTTGGAATGGTGACGATGAACGACGCTCTGGTGGAGTTGGTGGACTCGAAGCAGGTCGAGCCGCAGGAAGCCTATCTGAAGGCGACCGACAAGGTCGGCATCCTCAACATGCTGAAGCAGCGTGGAAAGGACGTGAGCTTTGCGGATCCGGATGATGCGCGCGCGGCCGGCGGTGCAGCCGACGCACCCGCTGCCAAGGCTGGTAAGCGATAGAGCTAGCTGCGTCCGCGCGGTAGTTCGTCGCCACTCTTCTTGTAAGCTGGTGGGACATAGATGTTGAGAGTGCGCAACGGGGTCCGACCGGTATTGCGAATCTCGTGAGTCGTTCCTTTCTCAATCAGCAATACTGAATTGGCTCGCAGCGTGTGCGTTCGTCGACCCACCGTTGCGCTCCCTTTACCCGACAACACGAACAGCCACTGATCGGCGCCGCGATGCCGATTGTCAGGCCCTCCCTCGCAATCGCCTGGGGGAATGACCATTGTCGCCACTTGTCCCCGGCTGTTACCGAGTGCGACTGAGAACCCATTGCCAAATCGTAGGTGCTTAATCGGCATTCAGCCTCCAATGTTGTTCACGCTCGGGGCTGCCGGGTTACGGCTGCCGGCGGCAGGCTGGTAGTCTTCTTTTGTAGTCCGCTCACTCCATGACATGCTGTGTGTCCGCCCCCCCTTTCGTGTGCTTCACCAGCAACAGCAGAGGAATGAGTCCAAGGATTAGCGCCGCACTGAGAACGTAGATCCGGCTATAGGCGACAACGCTCGCCTGCCCCATCAGCTCGCGATCCAGGATCTCGAGCGCCCGCGCGCGGGCGGTCCATGCATCGGCCCCCCTCGACATCAGACCACGAGTGAGCATGTCGACGCGGGATATCGTTGTGGGATCGCCGTACGAGATGTGCTCGGCCAGGATCGCACGAAACTGCGCCGTGTAGTGGGATAGCAAGGTCGCAATCGCCGCTATTCCCAACGAGCCACCGAGCTGGCGGAAGAAGTTGTAGAGGCCGGTGCCCTGCGCCAGCTCGCGATGATCGAGCTCCGCGAGCGTCACTGTCGTCAACGGAACGAACATCATGCCGAGGCCAACGCCGCGCATGATCAGCGCTCCAAAGAAGTCTGCACTCCCGCTTTCGCCAGTGATTCGCGACAGCCGAATCATGGCGGCGGCAAAAAGTAGCGCGCCTATGGTGATCAGGATCCGCGGATCGAAACGATTGGTGAGGCGACCGACTACGGCCATCGACAACGCGGTCGCGAGCGCCCCGGGCAACAAGACGATTCCAGTTTGCTGCGCCGTCATGCGCAGGTTTCCCTGCAGGAAGACCGGCAGCGTGAACACCGATGCGTACAAGCCGACCCCCATCACCACGCCGAGCAGCGTCCCGACCCACATTTGGCGGTGTCGCAGCACGCGAAAATCGATCACAGGGTGCTCGGTGGTGAGCTCTCGCCATAACAGCCCAATTCCTGTAACCGCGCTGACGACTGCCAGCGTTGTCATCGTGCTGGATTGGAACCAGTCTTCGCGCTCGCCGTACTCGAGCAGGTACTGAAGGCAACCGACGCTCATCGCCAACAACGCGATGCCGATGTAATCGACCGAGGGCGGTTTTTTTTGATGCGCGGGGTCGTGCACGTATGCGATGATCATTATAGAAGCAAGCACGCCCACCGGCAGATTCACGTAAAAGATCCAGGGCCAGCCGTAGTTGTCGGTGAGCCAGCCGCCGAGAGTCGGACCGATTGTGGGTCCAACCATCACACCGAGTCCGAAAAGAGCCATCGCCATTCCTGCTTCGCGCCTTGGAAAGGACTCGAATAAAACAGCCTGCGAGACAGTCATCAGCGCGCCACCCCCCAAACCCTGCACGATACGCCAGAACACCAGGGAGGAAAGCGAGCCGGAAGCGCCACAGAGAAAACTCGTGACGGTGAACAGGATGATGGATCCGACGAAGTATCTCTTCCGGCCGAAGAAATCGCCGAGCCAGCCCGTCAGCGGAATGATGACGACGCTGGCGAGGATGTAACCGGTCGATACCCAGGCGATCTCATCGAGACTCGCGCCGAGGTTCCCCATCATGTCAGGGAGCGCGACGTTGACGATCGAACTATCGATAACCTGCATCAGCGCAGCCAGAACTACCGCGAACGCGATCAGGTATTTGTGCGGCGCGCCTTCGGGTGGCGCCGCGATCGGCTCGACTAGCGGTTGCTCTTCAGCTTCTGGCTGCCGCTCGAGCGCCCTTGCAACTGACATGGGCTACAGTCAGTGCAAGGGTCATCCCTTTTTCAAGTGACGTGCGGGAATTTACTGAGAGGTATCGACGACTCTGTTTGCACGCGCCGAGGCAGAGTCGGCGACATTCATTGCCTTTCCTACAGCTTTCGCGCCGGGAATTGGTGAGCGGGCGATGACGCTATCCTTTTGGCGTTCTGTCATCGTCTGGTGAGTTACCTGAGAGTCCTCGCTGGTGCAGCTGATCAAACCAGCTACCACGAAGGCACCGCCGACCACGAGTTTGCGTTTCGACATGCCGACCTCGACCTCAGCTTGGAGTGTTTGTCAGCTCGCGACTGAGCGTACTGCTTTGCTTTGTTTCGCTTGTTCGCTAAGGAGCTTGGTCGTAAAACGCTGTCCCTCAGAAATCCGCTCGATCTCGAGCCCGATTGCGTCGACCGCCTGCTCGAATCGCGAAAGTCTCGTGTCTCCGTCAGCATTTGTTACGCGGGAATGCCGCCCGGTCCGATGGCCGGCTCAGGCGCCGCTGTCGATGGGACCGGCGCTCCGCCTCTCGGCTTGAACAGAATCGCGAACAGAATAAACACCACCAACGCTCCCACCGATGGTACCATCCAGATCGATTTCCAGTCGTGGGTAACGGTGAGGCACTGGCGAGCAGCTGCCGCCTCTGCGGAGCAGGCTACGTTTGTGGTTGCGTAACGATTCACAACGGCACCTGACACGAGAGCGCCGACGACATATCCGAGCCCGTTGGTGACGAAATTGATCAGCCCCTGGGCAGCTGCGCGGATTTTCTCCCCTGCCCGCTGGTCGGTGTAGATCTGACCACTGACGAAGAAGAAGTCATAGCAAACACCGTGCAGGATGATGCCGAGGTAAAGCATCGCCATCACCGGCCCGGCGGCCCCCATTCCGAAAGCGAAGTAACGAAGCGACCACGCCGCCATACCGACGAGCATGATGACCTTGATACCGAGTCTGCGGAGAGCGACGGGCAACAGCAGCATGAAAAGGATCTCGGACATCTGACCGAACGTCTGGATGAAGGCCGGATCAGGCGCCTTCACTTCATTGAGGAACGGATTCGCAAACGTGTAATAGAACTGCAGCGGGATGCAAAGGAGGAACGATCCGGCGACGAAGATGAAAAAGTCGCGGTTACGCAGTAACGCCAGCGAGTCGAGGCCAAGCGCGTCACGTGCGCTGAACGCCCCGCCCGCGTTGGGCGGCGGTGTGTGAGGCAGAACCAACGAATAGGCGGCCATGATGATGGACGCACCGGCACAGAGTCGCATCGGTAAAACCAGCGCGTCGGCGTGAAAGACTTTTCCGACGATGATTCCTGCAACGATCCAGCCGATGGTGCCGAGGACGCGAATGAATGGGAAGTCCCGACCTGGATCCGCCACGTGGTGAAACGAGATGGAATTTGTGAGCGATAACGTCGGCATGTAACACAGCGCGTACAGAATCAGCAGCGGATAAAACGTTCCGAAGGTGGTCTGCAACGACACGAGATACATGATTATCCCGCCGATCAGATGAAGGACCGCGAGGAGTTTCTCGCTCGAGAAATACCGGTCTGCGACGACGCCCATGAAGAACGGAGAGACGATCGCGGCGATCGCCGTGGCAGCATACGACCAGGCGATTTGCTGGTCAGTGAAGTGAAGAGTTTGCCCAAGGTACGTGCCCATCGTCACGAACCACACCCCCCAGATGAAGTACTGGAGGAACATCATCGCAGAGAGACGCGTGCGTGCGTTCATGGCAGAACCCGTATGCGAATGTTGCGAAGTGAGAGCGTGCCGTCATGGTCACCCTGAATGCCCAGGTAGCCACGACTGGCTTTGCCATAGTTTGGATAGGCGGCAAACTTGCTCGCAGCAACCTTCTGTTGCCAGTCCGCGCTGCCAAGCTCGTACTCGAGCAGCTTCTGGCCATTCAGCCAGTGCTGCACACGATTGCCATTTACCACGAGCAACGTCGAGTTCCATTCGTCAGCGGGCTTCACGATGTTCGCCGGCGATGGGTACAGCGCGTAATCGCTTCCTGCCGAAGTCAATCTGCTTTTTCCATCAGGGTGACCGGCGTCGTCGAGTAGCTGGTACTCGGGAGCGCTCCAGTAGATGTGGTCGTATTCCTCGGTTCCACGATAGAAGAGTCCGGCGTTCCCGCCCGGACTCAGCTTCCAGTCCATCGCCAACTCGAAATTCGCGAATTGATCCTTGGTGATGAGGTCTTCGACCGGGCCGGTCTTGGTGAGAACACCATCGACGATGCGCCAGCCCGCGGGCATCGTCTGTGTCTTGTATCCACGCCACGCATTGGTGTTGGTGCCGTCGAACAACGGGCGCCAGCCGGCCGCCGTTTGCTCAGCCGTCAACCCGGATGTCCCCGACGCTGCGCTAGCGCTGCTCGCCGATTGTGTGCTGTTGCCCATTGCCGTGCAGGCAGCAAGCGCCAGAACGAGGTTTGATGCTGTCGCTACACGTGCCGCAGCTGCAGTTAACATGGGACTCCTCTCGAAAAATTTTTCTCAGACAACCCAGCCCGGACGGTATTCGCGCGTCAGGTACTGATTCCCCTCTGCGACGTTGGTGACGCGCATATTTTGTCCGTCGTACAGAATCTTCCGGCCCTGACCGGTGCGCAGTGCGACGACGCCGAGCAGCATCGTCTCGGTGAGCTGCGCGGCGTACTCGAGTGGCGAGCTCGCCTTTGCCTGCCCCTTGATCGCCTTGACCCAGTTCATCTCGTGACTCCACGGGATGCGCTCGTAGGTCTTCGGCACCAGTGCCGCTTCTTCAGTGAGTGCAACCGGGAATAGTCGCGGATTCGAGCCATACGTATCGTGCATCAGGATTCCCTTTTCACCGATGAAGATCACGCCGCCTTCGCTCTTGAGCGTGACATCGTCCGGTAGCACGTCGGGCCGCGGAGGATACAAGCCGCCGTCGTACCAAAACAGCTTCACCGGCGGCTCAGTGCCGCGGGCAGCGAATTGGTAGTGAACCGAGGTCGCCACTGGATACGACACTGGCACGTTGTATCCGCGCGCCTCGCGACTGCCGACCGGCGCCTTCGGATCTGGCGGAACGGGAATCGTCCCCCATTGGCTGGAAGTCGCTTCAATGCTGGTTGGATAACTGAGATTGAGAGCCCAGAAAGGATGATCGATCAGGTGCGCGCCCATGTCGCCGAGCGCACCTACGCCGAAGTACAACCAGCCGCGCCAGTTAAATGGATGATAGATGGGGTGGTATGGAACGTCCTCGGCAATTGGCCCGAGATAGAGATCCCAATGCAACCCAGGCGGCACGGGATACGAGCCTAGCGCCGACGCCAGCAGCTGATTCACATACCGAAAACTGTACGGATTGCCGAACGGACTCGGCGGCGGTGCCGGCGGAGGAGAGCCATTGGGGCGCGGCACGCCCTGCGGCCAGTACACCACCGGACGATTAGTCCAGACATGGACCTCGTGGACGGGACCGATGATGCCTGCCTGTACCCACTCGTTGACGAGACGCGCCCCTTCACTGGAGTGACCCTGATTTCCCATCTGGGTCACGATCTTCGGATTGGCGAGCGCCATCTCGCGCAGCACTCGCGCTTCGTGTACTGAATACGTTAGCGGCTTCTGCACGTAGACGTGCTTGCCGTTTTGCATCGCCGCCTTCGCCACAACCGCGTGCAAGTGATCCGGAGTAGCGATCACAACTCCGTCGATGTCCTTCTGCTTATCCAACATCTCGCGGAAATCGGAGTACCGCGCGGCCTTGTCGAATTTCTGTTTTAAGGTGATGCCTTCGGGGCGATCCTTCTTCTCGTTGTCTTTGAGTTTTTCGTTGACCTTGCTCTCAGAAAAACCGAAGTCGACATCGGCGAACGCCACCAGGTTTTCTGTCTTCGCCAGCTCGAGTGCGTTCTCCGACCCCATTCCCCCAAAACCAACTACCGCGAAATTCATCGTGTCGCTTGGCGCCTGAAAACCGGGGCCGCCAAGCACGTGCCGCGGGACGATCATCACGCCGAGACCGATCTTTCCGGCGTCGGCGACGAATTGGCGGCGCGTGAACTTCTTGCGCGTCATCTAGTGCGAATCCTCAAATCGATTGTCGGTGCGAATCAGTATGTCACATTCAGCAGATACTGCGCGCTGTTGCGAATCGTGGCGAGCGGATCTGCAGGCTGATCGTGCTCGACGAAATAGTGCTCGATGCCCGCCTTCCCGCTTTGCGCGAAAATCGCCGGGAAATTGATCGTTCCCTTCCCGACATCGACCATCTTGTTGTCAGGCGGGCCGGCGGAATCCTTGACGTGCACCATCTTGAAGCGGCCGGGATACTTGTTGAAGAAATCAATTGGATTGCCGCCGCCAAACGTGACCCAGTACAAATCCATCTCGAAGTCCACGAGCGACGGATCCGTTTGCGAAACGAGTATGTCGTAAGGGCGCTGGCCCTCGAGCGGCCGAATCTCGAAATCGTGATTGTGGTAGGCCAGGCGCAGTCCGCTTGCTTTTGCCTGTGATCCGAGATTGTTGAGAATGCCGGCAATCTTCTTCCAGTCGTCCAGAGTGCGGCGCCGACCCTCGACCATGTAGGGAACAGTTGCCCACTGGTTACCGAGCGCTTTCGCCTCCGCGAAAGCTCCGGGGGCGTCCTTCTCCATTCTCTCGAGCGCAATATGCGACGACGGAGAGCTCAGACCGTTCTGATCGATCATCTGACGCGCCTGTTGTGGCGTGCGGCCAAATAGACCGGCGAACTCGACTTCCTTGTAACCGGCCGCGGCGACCTGCGCGATGGTGCCCGGCATGTCCTTTTGCATTAGATCGCGCACCGTATAGAGCTGCAGTCCGACCCTTTTGAGTTTTCGCGAGCCAGGCGCGCCACTGGCGCAGGAAGGAGCGGCATTGATTCCGGCGAGGCCAAGTGCGCCCACGCCGAGAGTAGTAAGGAATTGGCGGCGAGAGTGTAGTGTCACGGTCCGAGGGTGAGAGGACAGCTAGTATGCCGAACTCGTTAAGCCTCCGCAATAAACCCGACCTGCGGAGAAAGACCGATGGTCCGATCGCTCAGACCCTGGTCTCGCCGACCTGTCCGGGCGCCTCCTCCATCGCGCGAGAATCCTCCCTGCGCCGGGAGGGAACGGAAAACGCGAACACGCTTCCGGCGTCCTCCGGGAACTCTGCCCATGCGCGGCCCCCAATCGCTTCGACAGCCTCCCGAACAATGCTCAAACCGAGACCAGTTCCTGCTGCTTCCGTGACTGTCTCGTCGTGGGCGCGATAGAACTCGCGAAAGAGATTCACTCTACGGTCCGCGGGGATACCGATCCCGTTGTCACTGACCCGAATGACGACTTCGCGATCGTGCTCGGTATTGGGAGCTTCGACGCCGGCGGAGATGGTAACCCATCGCTCGGATTTGTCCGCATCGGAGTACTTGATGCCATTGGAGACATAGTTCATCAGTGCCAGCTCGACGACTGCGGCATCGACTTCAATCGGCGGAAGATCGTCGGCGATCCGCACGCTGACTCCCTTCGCTTTGGCGGCATCGGATAGCTCGCGCACTGCTTCTGTTGCCGCTTCCGGTAGCAACACATTGCGACAGTGTCTCGAGTCCGCCTGACTCCGGGCGAGTGATTCGAGAGTCTCCAGCGCCCGCTCGAGGCCATTGGCGTTTCTGGCAATTACTTCGTCGAGCTCCTTTCGTTCGCTCGGGGCCACCCACTCCTGAGTCAGCGCGGTGGAAGCCGAGCTTATCGCGTTGATTTTGTTTTTCAGCTCGTGGGCGACCGTACGATTGTATTTCCTGAGGCGATTCTCGCGCTCGTTGACCTGGGTGTCGGAGAGCCGGAGAAAGTGACTCATCGTCGCCTGACGAATCAGCTCCATTGCCTGGGCGACGCGCTGCCAGCAAACGAGAAAATCGCGCCGCGCGTAATCGGCGGGGATAGTAGCGGAGATGTCGGTGAGGAACGCGAAGATGATCTCGCCGAGCATCTCGTATTCCTTGAGGATCTCGTAGGCATCAAAGCCCTGCGAGTGGCGGAGCGCTCCCAATTCCATGGCCTTGGCAACGACGGGCGCCTTTGCGTCAATGTCTCGATCCGGTCGCTTTAGGTATCCGGCGACACCTTCGATGAGAAGCGGCACGTGGTTGAGCAGCTCGTGCGTCGGGAAGACGCGCTTGCTTGAGATTGCGACGCGGGCGCTGATGCGGTTCAGCCACTGGGTCACCAACTCCTGCTTGGCTGTCCGCAACCGGTCGGAAAGGATCGTTGCTAATCGAATCGGGTAGGTCTCGGGGTCGGTCGGCACTGACTCGCTCCTCAACTTGGAAGTGCTCACCTACCACCGTAAGCAAAAAGGATTCTCAACCGGCGCAGGCGCCTAACCAAGCCCTCGCCGCCGAAGGCGCCTACCAGACCCTCGGCGGCGCGAGCGGTCACCGTCCTGTAACCTCCAGGCGCGTGTAGAGAAAGCGCCCGTTGTATCCGAA
>Ga0209027_1000840_pt1 | contig 11383 bp, 7 predicted proteins | sample GraSoi013_1_20cm_3_FD_185821 | JGI IMG/M metagenome (GOLD analysis project Ga0209027, IMG submission 185821) | Grasslands soil microbial communities from the Angelo Coastal Reserve, California, USA - Sample 09_27_2013_1_20cm (SPAdes) (version 2) | ecosystem: Environmental > Terrestrial > Soil >...
GCGGACCGGGCTCACGGGCTGGTCGAGCGCGTCTTCCAGCTCGTGACGCGGCACGGGCGAATACACCGTGAAGTCGGTGTGGCCGGCCCCGCGCAGCCGGCCGATCGCGTCGACGGCCGCATCCAGGTGACCAAACACGGCGAGCACGCCGGGCGTGGGCGGCGGGTGGAAGATGGCGCCGAGCGGATTGACCAGCTTCATGACGCGACCGCCTTGCCCCGCTTGGGCGCCGGCAGCACTTCTTTCACTTCCGAGATCGACACCGCCGGGAAGTTCTTCACGAACAGGAGGAACCACATGAAGAACCAGCCGAAGCTGCCGGCCATGATGCCCCAGTCGGCCCACGTCGGATTGTACGTGGCGTTGGCGAACCGCTCGAACGGCTCACCGGCGAGCGATACGACGATGATCACGAAGCGCTCGAACCACATCCCGATGTTCACGAAGATGGACACGACGAACAGCGCGATGACGCTGGTCCGGACTTTTTTTGACCACAAGAGCCACGGCAACAACCCGTTGCAGATGTTCATCGTCCAGCTGGCCCACCAGAATGGCCCGAACGCCCGGTACCAGAAGGCGGCGCGCTCGTGTGCATTGCCTCCGAACCAGGCCGTGAAGTTCTCGGTGCAGTAGGACATGCTCACGATCATGCCCGTGAGGAGGCAGAGCTTCGCGAGGTTCTCGAAATGATGGACCGTGATGAGGTCTTCCAGGTGGAACAGCTTGCGGATGGGCACGAGCAGGGTGATCACCATGGCGACGCCCGAATAGATCGCGCCGGCCACGAAGTAGGGCGCGAACAGGGTGGCATGCCAGCCCGGAACGAGCGCCATGGCGAAGTCCCAGGACACGACGCTGTGCACCGAGAGCACCAGCGGCGTCGCGAGCGCGGCGAGGTAGAGATAGCCGCGCGTGTAGTGCCGCCACTGCTCGTTCGTCCCGCGCCAGCCGACCGCCGTGATGGCGTAGAGCTTCTTGCGCCAGCCCGTGGCGAGGTCGCGCACCGCCGCGATGTCCGGGATCAGCCCCATGATCAGGAACACGGTCGAGACGGTGAAGTAGGTCCCGATCGCGAACTCGTCCCAGATGAGCGGCGACTTGAAGTTGGGCCACAGGCCGCGCTCGTTGGGATACGGGATCAGCCAGTAGAAGTACCACTGGCGGCCGATGTGGATGAGCGGGAACAGGCCCGCGGTCATCACGGCGAACACGGTCATCGCCTCGGCGGTGCGGTAGACCGCGGTGCGCCAGCCGGAGCGGAACAGGAACAGGATCGCCGAGATCAGGGTGCCCGAGTGGGCGATACCCACCCAGAACACGAAGCAGGTGATGTAGACGGCCCAGTACACCGGGTGCGAATAGCCCGCGAGCCCCAGCCCGAAGCGCAGCAGGAACAGGAGGCACACGATCCCCACGCCGAGCAGCGCCACCGCCGCGGCGAGCAGCGCGAAGTACCCTTTGCCCGGATGGCCCAGCGTGCGCGCGATGGCGCGGGTGACGAAGTCGTAGGTGACGCGCGCCGGCGCCGTGTCGGCCATCGCCTCAGCCCTCCGCCACGGCGCCGTGCACCACCTTCGCGAGGTAGGTGATGGCCGGCTGGGTATTCAGGTCCGCAAGCACATGATAGCCGCGCGGGTCCCGGGCGAGCGCCGCGACCCGCGAGCTCGGGTCGCGCAGGTCGCCGAACACGATGGCCTCCGACGGACACGCTTGCGCGCAGGATGGCGTGATGTCGCCGTCCTGAACGTTGCGGTCTTCGAGACGGGCCCGGTTCTGCGCGCCGCGGATCCGCTGCACGCAGAACGTGCACTTTTCCATCACGCCCTTCTCACGCACCGTGACGTCGGGGTTGAGCAGCATGTTGAGAGGATCGGGCCAGCTCTCCCACTCGCCACCGGGCTCGGCGTAGTTGTACCAGTTGAAGTAGCGGACCTTGTACGGGCAGTTGTTGGCGCAGTAGCGAGTGCCCACGCAGCGGTTGTAGACCTGGCCGTTCAAGCCGTCCGCCGTGTGATACGCCGCGTACACCGGGCACACCGGCTCGCACGGGGCGTTGCCGCACTGCTGGCACAGCATCGGGGTCACGACTGCGCCCACCGACCGGCCGGCCTCCCCGCCCGTGTAATAGCGCTCGATCCGCAGCCAGCTCATCTGCCGCCGGCGCACCACCAGCTCCTCGCCCACGGTCGCGAGGTTGTTCTCGGCGTAGCACGCGGTGACGCACGCCGAGCAGCCGGTACACTTGGCCAGGTCGATCGCCATGCCCCAGCGCGGATGCGGATGCGCGTAATCCCCCAGGGACGCCGCATCGTGCTGGGCCTCCGCCCAGTCCGCGAGCGCCCTGTCCGCATAGGGCGGCGTTTCCCGCTCCTGGAAGGGATGCGCCGCAGGCTTGAGCTGCTGCGCGCGGGAGAGGGGCAGGACCTCGATCACCCCGCGTCCCTGCTCGCGCGCATCGCCTTCGAGCGTCGCCAGGCGGCGGTGGTCGCCGGTCTTCGTCACGGCGACGCTCACGGCGAAGGCACGCCCGCCGTAAGCGGTGGGTGCGTCGCTCAGGAGCTCGAACGCGTTGAACGAGCGGTCCCGGGCGTAGCGGCCGTAAGCCTTGTGGCCCTGACCGGTCGGGACGGCCAGCACGTCGGGCCGGACGCCCGGCGTGATCCAGACGGGCGCCCGGAGTGCACCGTGCGGCGACCGGAGGAGCAGGACGTCTCCGTTGGCGACCTGCCACTTCGCCGCGGTCTCGGGGTGGACCTCCACCCATGCGTGCCAGGTGATCTTCGAGACCGGGTCGGGCAGCTCCTGCAGCCACGGCTTGTTCGCGCCGCGGCCGTCGTGCAGCGCGATGGACGGGAACACGATCAACGTGGTGCGCTCTGCGGGCGTCGCGGCGGCGCTCGCCAACGCCGGTCCGATGGCCGGGTTCAGGCGCACCACCTGCACCGGCACGTCGGTGTAGAGGCCGCCGTGCTGCAGCGCGTCGTCCCAGAACTCCTCGAAGGCCCGGCCCCGGCCGTACCTCCGATGCAGCTCCTGCCAGCGGCCCTGCAGGTAGTCCTTGAACGTCCCGGGCCTGCCCGCGAGTCGCAACAGCACGTCGCCGGCGTGCATCGTGTTCGGGAACACGGGCGACATCACCGGTTGCTGCAGGGCGTGTACGCCGCTGCGCGGCTGCGAGTCGTTCCACTGCTCGAGCGGGTGGAGATCCGGGAGGACGAGGTCGGAGGCGGCGGCGGTTTCGTCGAGGTAGGGCGAAAAGCTGACCTTGTACGCGGCGTGCCCGAGCGCCTGGGAGAACGCGGCCGGGAGCGAGTGCGCCGGATTGGCGCCGTGCACCAGCAGCAGCGCCACCCTGCCCGCGCTCAGGTCGCCCGTCAGGTCGGTGAGGTCCTGGAACGACCCAGCGCCCGCGAGCGCGTGGTTGGGACCGAATTGCACGGTCTTCCCCACCTGCCCCGCGACGTAGTTGAGGATGTTGACGGCGGCGACGATCTCCGCGCCATTCGGGTACTGCGCCGCGATCCCTCCGGCCACGGCGAGGCCGCCCCGCGACGCCGCGAACTCGCGGGCGAGGCGCGTGATGACGGCGGCCTCGATCCCCACCGCCGCCGCGACCCGCTCGGGGGCATGGGCATCGAGCGCGGCACGGACGCGTCCCACGTCCGCGGGCAGCGGGGCGAGTCGGCGGGCGACGATGACGTGCGCCATCGCCAGCGCCAGCAGGCCCTCGGTCCCGGGCGCCGCGGCGATCCATTCATCGGCGCTCATGCCGGTGAGCGCGAGGCGCGGGCCGACGTAGACGAACTTGGCCATGGACGCGTCGCGTCCCCCCGTGAAGGCATGGGCCCGGGTGAAGCTGTTCTGGTAACCCACCGGCGAGAGCCACGTCTCCATGAAGTCGGCGCCGAACGACACGATGTAGCGCGCGTTGGCAAAGTCGTACCAGGGAATCGCGGGCGTACCGAACGCGATGCGGTTCCCCGCGCGCAGCGCCTCGAACGCGAACGGTTCGTAGGTCACATGCCGGCCGCCGACCTGCCTGGTCCAGACGTCGACCAGCTCGCCGAACGACCCGCTCTCGAGCCCCGTGACGAACGCGATCCCCTTGCCGTGTGCCTCCTTCACCTTGGCCTGCAGCCGTCCAACGCCCTCTTCCCAGCTGAGCTTCTGCCATTCGCCGTTCGCGCCGCGTGCCATCGGATCGGTGATCCGATCGGGGTTGTACAGACCCTGTAGCGCCGCCTGGCCGCGCGAGCACAGCCGACCCTGGTTGATCGGTGACTCGGGGTTGCCCTCGAGCTTGATCACACGGCCCTCGCGCACCTTGGCGTGCAGCCCGCAGCCGGCCGCGCACTCACGGCAGGTGGTCGCGTAATAGGTGGCGATACCGGGGACCTGATTCTCCGGCGGCACAACGTACGGGACGAGCTGCTCGGTCGGCTCCGGGCCGATGCCGCACCCGGTGAGGGTGGCGGCGCCGCCCCCGGTGGCGCCCAAGACTTTCAGGAACCGTCTGCGGTCCATCGCGTCGGGCCTCAGTAGTGGCACAGCGTGCAGTCGCGCGACACGTTGCGCTGGAGGTGGCAGTTGACGCACCAGCCCATTTTCAGCGTGGCGACCTGATAGACCTGCGGCATCGCGCGGACGTCGCCGTGACAAGTGACGCAGCTCTCCGTGCCCAGGATTTTGATGTGGCGCATGTGCGGGAAGCGCACGAATCCCGGGAGGGCATGCACCCGCACCCAGCGCGGCGGCTGCTTGTTGATCCACGCCGCCTGCACTTTCTTCACCTCCGCCGCCTCGGCACGGCGCGCGGCCGAGTCCTGAGCAGGACCCACCTCACCGCCGAATGCCCGCTTCCCGCCACCGATCATCTGGTGGCAGCCGAAGCACGTCTGCACCGCGGGGATGCCGGGCTCGCTCGAGACCGTCACCGTGCTGTGGCAGTACAGACATGGCACCTGGTCCTGGCCGGCGTGGACGTCGTGGCGGAAGAAAATGGGCTGGCGCGGACCCTTGAGCCGCCCCGTGTCGCTGATGACGGGAGCCTTGAAGGGTGCAGCGGGTTGACCGGTTTGCGCGGCGGCGGGGACGGCGATCGACACAGCGATCGCCACGCCCACCCCGACCCTACCACCCCTCTTCGTCATCCGGAGCGCTCGATGGCGACTGGATCGGTTTGTGTGTTGGAACGGCTTGCGGGCGCCGGAATGTAGCGCCAGCGCGGAAGCGCGCACAAGTAGGGGCGCGGCCTGCCGCGCCCCTACCGCGGCGGTCATTCCGGCCGCGCCAACAACTGATGTTTCAGCGTGACGATGTTGACGAACGCGTCGACCGCGTCCAGGTCGGGAAATTCCATCCAGCACCAGCGGACGCCGCGCGCGATGCGGCCGTCGCGGACCGCTTCTCGCGAGGCCCGCGGCAGGCCGTCGGCCACGCCCAGCTCGCGCTCCTCGCTCTCACTCAAGACGAACGTGCCCGAGAGGCCGGTCTCCATCGGGTGCAGATACGCCAGCTTGCGTCCGCCGACCTCGTACATCCACACCCATTTCCACGCCGTCCCCATGAACACCACCTGCTCGGTGACGTGCCTGAGCGCCCGGATGCCTTCCCGCGCCCGCTTGAACCGCTGGGCGGCCCGAGCCGGAAGATCCCTGAGCGGGGCGTCGGTCTTGGGACGCTTGCGAGGGCTGGTGTAGAGATTGGTCGCCCAGTAACCCGGGGGCTGGTGATCGATCGGGATCATGATCACCTATTGTAAACGACGAGTGAGCGAACGGAAGCGCCGTTCCAGTGCGCGCCCCTCTGCTTGCCGCGTAGCGAGCACGCCGAGCCACTCCCGCACGGCGGCCTCGACCTGCGCCGCGGGCGCGACGTCGGCCCCCTCGATCACGCCGTACAGGTCGACGAGCTGCCCGTTCAAGCGGGCCAGGCTCGCGTCGCCGCTGTCGAGCGCGGCGGCCTGCCGGTCCAGCGAGTCGAGCGGCGCCGCGAGGGCGGCGGCGCCCGGCTGCCCGCGCGCGCGCTTGAGGTCGCCCCGCAGGCCGCGCACCGCCGCGAGCGCCGTCGAGTCGCGCCGCAGCGCGTCCACGACGCGCAACGCCAGGGCGAGCTGGCGACCGAGCGCCCCCGGCGCGACCGACACGCGCGGATCCATCCGCACGCTCAAGGGACGCGTGAGGCTCCGCCCGTCGGCCGTGAGACGGGCGGTGTAGCGGCCGGGCAGGACCCAGGGGCCACGCGGCTCGCGCGGCGTGTCGTGGTACGCGGCCGAGATCGGGTACTCGTGCCGCAACGCCGCAGGGGGTGGGTAACGCAGATCCCACACGAAGCGATGCATCCCCGCACCGACGCCCGGCGCGAGCAGAGGACGGATCCACCATAACGGAATGTTCAACCCGGAGTCCGGCGGCGGCACCGTGTCGGCACTCGAGAAGCGGCGCACCACCGTCCCGGTCCGATCGAGAATCTCGAGCGCAACCGCTCCGACGGCGGACCGCGGCAGGTAGTAGTCGAGCATCGCGCCGTCGGGAGGATTCTTGCCCGCCGGCTCGTCGATCGGGAGCGGTGTGTCGGTGTTCTCGTTCCAACGGAGCCGGACGGCGCCACTGGGCCGGTAGAGATACGCATCCGGCGTCGCGGCGGCCTCCCTGACCTGACGCAGCGGCGCGATGTCGTCGAGGATCCAGAACCCGCGGCCGTGCGTGCCGACGACCAGATCGCTGTCGTGCACGACGAGGTCGCGCACCGACGTCGCCGGCAGATTGAGGCGCAACGCCTGCCAATGGCCGCCGTCGTCGAATGAGACGTATACGCCGCGCTCGGTCCCCGCGTACAGGAGCCCTCGCCGCGCGGGATCCTCGCGCACGGCGTTCACGACGGCCTTCGCCGGGAGTCCCTGCACCATCTCCATCCAGCTGCGGCCGCCGTCACCGGTGCGATAGACGTGCGGGCGCAGGTCGTCGAGGCGGAAACGGTTCACCGCGGCGTACGCGACGAGCGTGTCGAAGTGCGAAGCCTCGAGCAGCGAGACCTTGCTCCACGGCGTCAGCGCGGAGGGCGTGACGTCCGTCCACGTCCGGCCACCGGTATGGGTGACGTGGATGAGTCCGTCGTCGGTGCCGACCCAGAGCAAGCCGCCCTTCCGAGGGGAGGGCGCGATGGTATAGATCACGCCCCGGTGCCTGCCCTTCTCGGGGTCGAGCGATGCAAACACGCCGAGGTTCTCGGGGCTTGTGGACGTAGCGCGCGTCAGATCCGGACTGACCACGCGCCAGCTGCGGCCGCCGTTGGTCGTCTGGAACAGCACGTTGGCGCCGAAGTACAGCACGTGCGGGTCCACCGGCGAAAACAGCAACGGCATGGTCCGGACCCAGCGGTACTTCCCGGCGCGCACCGGCTCGGGCGAGACGTCCTGCACCTGGCCCGTGCTCCAGTCGAAGCGGCTGACCCTGCCGCCGTACACGATGGTCGGGTGCAGCGGATCGGGCGCGATGTAGCCGTACTCCTCGGCGCCGACCGGATGCCACTCGCGGAACGTGATCTGACCGTCGTTGCCGCGGCTCACGATCCCGGCCGAGCCGCTCTCCTGCTGCCCGCCGTACACCCGGTACGGAAACTCGCGGTCGGTCGCCACGTGGTAGAACTGCGCCGTCGGCTGGTTATACCACGAGCTCCAGGTGTCGCCGCCGTTGACCGTCACCACGGCGCCCTGATCGCCGGCGAGCAGCATCACGTTGGGGTCGTTCGGATCGATCCAGAGGCGGTGGTAGTCGTCCCCACCGGGGGCGCCGCGGAACGCGGTGAAGGTGTGGCCGCCGTCCACCGACTTCCACGTCACCACGTTGGCGACGTATACGACGTCGGGGTTGGTAGGGTCCACCTTGACCTCGTTGAAGTCGCCGTCCCGCCCCCAGAGTCGCTCGTCGCCGCTTGCGAGGCCCCAGTTCTCACCACCGTCATCCGAGCGGTACAGCCCGCCCCCCGTGGTGGCGCCCACCACGGCGTACAGGCGCGCGGGGGCGCTGGCTGACGTCGCGATCCCGATGCGACCGAGACCCTCCGCGGCACCGGGGAGCCCGGTCCCGATCTGCCGCCAGGTGGTGCCCCCGTCGGTCGAGCGGTAGAGACCGTTCGCGGCCGGCAGCGTCCACGAGCTCCCGATTTCCCACGGCGCCTGCCGCGCGGCCCACAGCACCGCGAACACCGTCTGGGGGTTCGCGGGATCGAACGCGAGGTCCACGGCACCCGTGTTCCCGTCTTTGGCCAGCACGGGCTGCCATGTGTCGCCGCCGTCCAGGGAGCGGTACACGCCGCGCTCGGCGCTCGGGCCGTACGGAGACCCGAGCACGGCCACGAACACGCGATTGGGGTCACGCGGATCGACAACGATCGCCGGGATCTGGAGACCGTCGGCCAGGCCGACGTGACGCCACGTGGCTCCGGCATCGGTGGACTTGTAGATCCCGTCGCCGACCGAAAGGTCGGGACGCTGCAAGCCTTCTCCGCTCCCCACATAGATCGTACGCGGGTCCGATGGGGCGATCGCGATCGCCCCGATCGAGCCGGTCGGCTGGTCGTCGAACAGCGGTGTCCAGGTGCGCCCGTAGTCCCGGCTCCGCCACACACCGCCGTTGTTCACTCCGATGTAGAACGCGGTGGGCCGGCCCGGCACGCCGACCGCGGCGACGGTGCGGCCCCCGCGGAACGGACCGATCTGGCGCCAGCGCATCGCCGCGAACAGGGCCGGGTCGTACTGCTGGGCGCGGCTCGGGGACCACATGCCAGCGACCGAGATCGAGCAAACGATCACCACCTGAACCAGGCGAGACACGGTTCGACTCCCGCTAGAGGGTACGCGTCGCGGAACGGAAGCGCCCGGGATCGAGCAGGCGGGCGACGGACACGCCGGGGACGCTCATTCGACCGTCCTTACTCATCGTCAGCTTGACCACGTCCGACCCTCGCCCGAACCAGCGGGCGCTCGGCTCCAGGTCCGAGGGATAGACGCACGACGGCAGCGCGGCCACCGCGATGCCCGCCTGGGAGCCGATGCCCGATTCCGGCATCGTGCCGGCCCAGAGCCGTGCGCCGCACTCCGCCGCCACGCGGCAGATCCGGCACGCTTCGCCCAACCCGCCGATGCGATGCACCTTGATGTTCCACACCATCGGCCCTTCGAGCGCGACGATCTGGCGCGCGATCCCGGCATCGCGCAGCGTCTCGTCGAGGCAGAGCGGGGTCGCGAGCGCGTGTGCCAGCCGGGCGTGGCCAACGAGCTCGTCCGGCGCGAGCGGCTGCTCGATGTAGAGGAGGCCGGCGGCATCGAGTGCGCGCAGCGCCCGCTCGTCGCCGGGCCACTGGTAGGCGCCGTTCGCATCCACCGTGAGCGGCAGGTCGGTCCCCGCCATGCCCGCGCGGGCGGCCCGCACCGCTACGTCGTCCCATCCGGGCGCGACCTTGATCTTCACGCGCCGGTAGCCGTGTTGCAGTGCGTCGTAGACACGACGCGTGAGGGTGTCGGGGCGGCGATCCTCGGGGATACCGAGCGCCACCCCGCAGGGGAAGCTCGCCCCCGGCGTGACGCCGAGCCGCTCCGCCACCAGCTGGGCCAGCCCGGTGCCGCGGCGGTGGGCTTCCAAGTCCCACGCCGCGGTCTCGATGCCGGCCCGCGCGAACGGATTGCCGCGCACGTTCTCGCGCAGCACGGCGTCGACAGCCTCCGGAGAATCGAATTCCGTTCCGGCTACTCGAGCCACCAGCACGCGCGTGAGCAGATCGCGCGCGCTGCCGAGCGTCTCTTCCGAGTAGAACGGCAACTCGTCGGGCGCCGCCTCGCCGTACCCGACGTGCCCCTCGTCGTCGTGGAGCACGACGACGATCGAGCGGCGCGCGTCGATCCGGCCGCCCGAGATGATGAACGGCTCCAGGAACGGAAGCTCCAGCGCGTACAGCTCAACCCGGGCGATGTGCATGGCCCCGCACGTCGAGGAAGTGCAGCTCGCCGTCACGCCGTTCGATCTCTCCGCGCGCTTCCAGCTCGAGCATTCCCGCGATCAGACCGTCCTGTGGGTGAAACACCAGCGCATGCAACGCCCGCTGCGTTCGCGAGCCGTGCGTCGCGGGATATTGGGACAGCGGCAGCTGGAAGAACGTGTGCAACTGCACGCTCTCGCAGCCGCGGCGGGCATAGTCGAGGATCAGGCGGCCGGAACAGATATTGCCGGTACCGGTGACAGGGCGGTAAAGGGCGGCAGAGGGCGGCAGAGGGCGGTAGAGGTCCAACACCCGCAGGTTCCGGTCACTCAAGTCCCAGCCTCCATAGGCGACGCCGCGCCCCGCATCGAACAGCCGGTTGAAGCACACCAGGGCATCCGCCTCGCCGGCCGCCTGCATCATGTCGAGTTGAAACGCGTTGTCGAAGCGGGCGTTCATGAGCTTCACCGCCACGCGCGCCGGCAGCGGCGCCGCGGCGCGGATCCGGCCCGGCACTTCCCGCAGCCAGCGCAGGATCTGGGCGCGGTCGTCGGCGAGCGCGTCGCCGGCGAGCGTGGGCGAGAAGTCCTTCTCGACGAGCAGCGGTGGCGTCCCCCAGGCCTGGGCGAGCCGCGCCGTGGTGTGACGATATTCCACCTCGCGGAACGCCTCGTCGAGCCGCGGCAAGTGATACTTCACCGACGGCACGACCAGCAGGCCGCCGGCGCGGGTCAGGTCCCGGCCGGCGCGCACCAGAGCGATGTACTCGTCGAGCGTGCGGTCCCAGCCCCGTCCTTTCCACGTCACCGTCCAGCCCGGCCGGCCGTCGGCGGCCACGCGCCGCTCCACGCGCATCCTGGTCTCGTGAATCGCCCAGGCGGCCATCGTCTGCGTTCCCGCCACGTCCTCGGCGATCACCGTCTTCAGCACGGCGAACGCCAGCCCCGCGGCCGCGTCCTCTTCCAGCTGGCCCGCGTTGAGCGACAGCTGCCCCGAGCCTTTGCCGATGGGATGCGGCAGCCGCTCCCCGAGGTAGCGAGCGGTGAGGTCGATCCGATACGCGCTTCGGACGTGCACGGCGAAGTCGGGGGGCAGCTCGCGCTTGAACCGCTCGAAGTCCTGCTCGAGCTCGGCGCGCACCCTACGGCTTCAGGCGTGACAGCCGGAATTGCGCGTCGGGCGTCGCGTCCTGCAGCACGAGCCGGGCAACCAGCTCGCCCAGCGCCGGGCCGTGCTTGAAGCCGTGCCCCGAGCCTCCGCCCACCAGCCAGACATTGGCCGCGGTCGGGTGGCGATCGATGATGAAGTGCTCGTCCGGGGAGTTCTCGTACTGGCACACGCGCGCTTCGACGAGCGGAGCGTCCTTGAGCGCCGGAAAGCGGAATGCCAGGTAGTCGCGGGCGCT
>Ga0209027_1000841_pt1 | contig 11370 bp, 12 predicted proteins | sample GraSoi013_1_20cm_3_FD_185821 | JGI IMG/M metagenome (GOLD analysis project Ga0209027, IMG submission 185821) | Grasslands soil microbial communities from the Angelo Coastal Reserve, California, USA - Sample 09_27_2013_1_20cm (SPAdes) (version 2) | ecosystem: Environmental > Terrestrial > Soil >...
AAGGGTAAGGTGAAGTGGTTTAACGACGCGAAGGGCTTTGGCTTTATCGCGCAGGAGTCGGGTCCAGACGTGTTCGTGCACTTCACAGCGATCCAGGCAGAGGGCTTCCGCAGCCTCGCCGAGGGCGACAACGTCGAGTTCGACGTGGCTCAAGGTCCGAAGGGACTGCAGGCGCAGAACGTCCGCAAAGTCTGAACGAATCCGCATCAGGTGAACGGGCCCGGTGACCGCCGGGCTCGTTTGCTTTTGGTATATTGGCGCCCATGAGCGCGTCCCGCTGGTCCGCGATCGCCGTTCTGCTCACGCCAACGTTCCTCTGCGGCCAGTCGATACGTCCATTTGTGTACCGCGGCTTTCGACCGGGGATGTCCTACACCGATTTTGCGGCGCGGGCGCGCGCCCTCGCGCATAATGATGTGCTCACCTGCCAGACGATGCGGAACACCGCGCAGGTCATGGACTGTGGGGTGCGTGCGCGGGACCCGGCCGACAGCGATGACTTCTATCTCAGCGCGAACGTCATCGACGGGCGCACCTCGGTCATCTCGTTGATGGACTCCGGAAGCGTCGCCCTCGTCAAACGCACCCAGGACGACATGCGGCGGCAGCTGGGACCGACGCAACGGCGAGAACGAAGCATGTGGGAGTGGACGAGCGCGAAAGGACGACGATTCATCCGTCTCAACTGGCGCGGCCGCGCTGCCTGGCGCGTGGTCTCGATTACGCTCAACGACCGGGACGTCATGAGTCGGATTCGGAACTACGTTCCGAAAACAAAACAACGTACGCCGTAAGCCGTGCACGGCTCACGCCGCGGCGCGCACCAGGTCCTCCGCCAGCTTCGCGATCCCCTGAGCTCCAACCAATTGGTCCAGCCATCTCGGCGGCAAGGCCGTCTCTCCATACCGCGCGCCGAGCAACGCGCCGGCCACGGCGGCGTTCGTGTCCGTGTCACCGCCTGCTTGCGCGAGGAACACGAGCGTTTCTTCCAGCGACCGATCGTGCGTTACAAACCAGAACGCGATTTCGATGCAATGGACGACGTAGCCCGCCTCCGGACCCGCGATCGGCAGGTCCGCTTCACGTTCGCGCGGCACGCGGTGAATCGCCTCGCGCAGCACGCGGGGGGCACGATCCCCGATGCGATGCAAGACTTCGTCGATGAAGTAGATGTTGCCGTGCAGGAGCTCACGCGCCGCGAGATTGACGGCCGCGGCGCCCCAGGTGCAGCGCTCATCGGCGTGGGTGATCGCCGCCTGTTGTGTGGAGACGCGGATCAAGCGATCGAGGTCATCGTGATAACGGAGTGCGGCGGGGACACAGCGCATGACGCTGCCGTTCCCGGCAGCCGCGCGCGGGGTTTCCTGATAGACCAGGCGGCCGGCTTCAAACGGCTCTTTTCCGCGATCGATCAGGGTGAGTGCGCGTTTCGTCGTATTGCCGATGCCGCGCCCGTCCACCTTCATCCATTTCACCCAACGACGCGCCACGTCCGCCGCGTCGAAACCGCGCGCTGCCAGCAGCGACTCTCCAAACAGCAGTGCCATCGCGGCGTCGTCATCATAGGGCGAGTTCTTAGGCGGTGCGGCAAGATCGGTCACGCCGGCGGGAAACTGTTTGGCAATCGCCTCGGGCGTGCCCAGGTGCTCGGTCGGAACACCCAACTGGTTGCCGGCCACGAGTGCCAGCAACGCGCCCCGCGCACGCGATACGAGCTCGGGCTCCATTGGCCCGCAAATTAACACACGCCATGGCGCTCGTTTGGGGGTTCCCGGCGCTGTATCTGGTTCTGGTGGCGCTACTCTGGGCCTTTCAGGAGCGGATCACGTTCCCCGCGCCGCGGTCGGCGTTGCCGGATCCGGAGAAGGTGTTGGGATACGGCCAGAAGATCGAGCTGCGGATGAAGAATGGAACGCGGCTGGCCGGCTGGTATCTGCCGCCCGAAGACGTCCGGCGTCCTCCGCCCTCTTTCGCCGCCCTTCTCTGGTTCTACGGCAACGGGGAAACCATCGGCGCCATCTGGCCGATTATCCGAGACTTCCGTCCACCCAATGCGGCGCTTCTCGTGGTGGACTATCCCGGCTATGGGGCGAGTGGGGGACGTGCCGGCGAAAGGGCGGTCTATGAAGCGGCCGATCTCGCGTATCAGGAGCTGCTCACACACCCAGCAGTCGATCGCCGGCGCATCTACGTGTACGGGCGCTCACTCGGCAGCGCGGTGGCGACGCACGCCGCGGTCACGCACGATGTCGCCGGATTGATTCTCGAATCGCCGTTCACGAGCGCGCGTGAAATGGCGTCGAGGCACTATCGCATCGTCCCGGGGTTCCTGGTCAGGCTGGGGCTGGACAACATGACCAATATCAGGCGGATCCGCTGTCCGATACTCATCTTCCACGGCACGGCTGACAAACTCGTTCCGATCGAGATGGGTCGAGCGCTCGCAGCGGCGGCCGCCGGGCCCGTGGAATTCGTCACGATCGAGGGGGCCGGGCACAACGACACCTACGACATGGGCGGGAAAACCTACAAGGAGAAGCTCGCCGCTTTCGTCAAATAACTACGACCGGCTCCAGCCGATCTCTTTCTTCCTCAAAAATTCGCTGCGCCTCATCGAGCGCGCGAATGACGTCGGGCTCCTCCGGATCCGGAAACTTGGTGCTCGCGACTACCCGACCGGTGAGCTTTCGTACGCCCACCAACGCACGCGTGACCTCGCAACGGCCCAGATCGCGATCGGTGTGGCCGGTAACGAGCAACTCCTCATACAGAGGAAGCGCGGCAGGATCGCCCAGGACATACAGCGACTCGAGGATCTTTGGACCGAGGAAGCGGCGCAGCATTTGATCGCCGCGGATACGCTGGAATAGCGCGATGACGTTGGGTGCCTCACCCGGGTAGTAGCGCGCGGCCTGAACTGCGGCGGCGACAAAGGCGTGGTGCGCGCCTGGCGTCTGCAGATACTTCGCGAACAATGGCCAGGCTTGCTTGGGATGTCGCTCGGCGAGCGCGAGAAACGCGAAGTAGCGGCGGCCCAGAGGCGCACGCGTGTCGGCGATGACCGTCCGCAATCCGGCGACTCCCCAACGCGCGCCGACGAGTGCGGCGGCCGCGGCATGCTGCCACCGCTCCAACTCGGGAACGCGGAACGTGACGATGTGAGGGTCGAGGAACGCGCGACAGCGTTCCAGTACGGCAAGCAGCCGGCGATCCACCTCGGCGAGCGCGGGCTCGAGCGCTTCGGTGTTGGCGCGCCGCGCGAGCGCCAGCGCTTCCCAACCGACCTGACCGAGATTCAACTCCTCCCACATCTCATCCAGCGCGCCGGCGTCGCGCGCTGACAGCAAACGTTCGAGCCCTGCCGCAAATCCACACAATTGTTGAATCGCACTCATGCTGAAATGTGGAAAGCGCGTGGATATTGCGCTATCCCACGTCGAGACTTAACCTTGCCCGCTCATGCGCCGGTTGGTTTTCCTCACAGCAGCCCTGCTAGTCGCGTGTTCCGGTAAAAGCAGCCGGAAAGCCATCGTCCTCGGGATCGCGGGACCATTTTCACAGCCTCGTGGCGTCTCGATGCGGCGCGCCGCCGAGCTCGCGGTCAAGGAAATCAACGCCCATGGCGGCGTGCGCGGGCAGAGCGTCGCCCTGCGCGCGGTGGACGACAGCGGCCGGCCCGACGTCGCGATTCGCATCGCGCAATCGTTCGCAGACGATCCATCGGTCGTGGCGGTTATCGGTCATCTGACTTCGGGCGCTTCCCTGGCAGCGGGTCGCGTGTACGGCGAGGCTCGCCGGCCGGTGGTGATGATCTCTCCTTCAGCCTCCAGCCCTGACTTGTCCGGCGTCAATAAGTACGTGTTTCGGGTATGCCCGAGCGATTTGAGCCATGGGGCGCAACTGGCCCGCTTTGCACGCCAGACGCTGGGCGCGCGACGGGTGGGCGTGATCTACATCGACGATGACTATGGCCGCGGACTGAGACTCAGTTTTGCGGCCGAGTTCCGGCGGCTCGGCGGAGAGGTCATCGAAGAGGACCCGATGCTCGGCGCCACACCAAGTCTCGAACCCTATCTATCTCGGCTCCGGAAGGAAGGTGGAGTCGACGCGCTCATGTTGGCGACAGAGCGCGCCGGAGCCGAGCTGGCGCTGCGGGAAATCGGGCAGCTCGGTGTCCGCTGGCCCGTGATCGGTGGCGATGCGCTGACGGGCATCGAGGGCGCGGGACCGATGACCGAGGGCCTGCGCCTCTCCACTGCGTACCTTCCGGACCGTCCGGGTGAGCGCAACGCGCAGTTCGTCACGGCCTACGGTCTCGCCTACGGCGGCCAGCGTCCCGACCATCGTGGCGCCGGCGCGTACGACATCGTGCAACTGCTGGCCCGGGTGATGCGCGACGTCGGAACCGATCGTCGCGCGATCCGCGATCGGTTGGCGCGCATCGGCGTCAACTTGCCCGGTTACGACGGAGTCACCGGTACGATCGCGTTTGATGCCCGCGGCGATGTGCCGGCCAAGCCGGTCGTCATCGGCGTCGTGCACGCCGGGCAGCTCGTGACACAGGTCGCGCAATGAGCCGGGGCCTGCGGATCCTCGATACGATCCGCTGGCGAATCATTCTGGGTCTTTCCGGCCTCCTCATTGGGCTCGTGATCGCGGCCGTGGTGGGAGTGACGTCACTCGCCACGTTGCGGCGATCGCTGGCGGTGGAAATCGAGCATCTCCGCGCCTCGAGTGCGGTCGGCAGCGGGCTCGTCACCGCGCTCTTCGATGAGATTCGCTCGGCCGAGCAGGCCGACCAATTTCAGGCCGCCGTGGACGCCGCCTTCAAGTATCAAAAGCAGCTGGACGAGCTTCCTGGACTCACCGAGGCCGATCGCATCACAGTCAATCGCATCAAGCAGCTGCAGGCGACGATTCACGTCGACTACTCGCTGGCGCACGCCCTCAGCGACCTGGAGCGGACCGGGCCAGCGCAGGGCATGATCGCACAAGTGCGCGCACCGGTTGCAGAGCTGACGCGACTCGTGCGCGAGCTGTCTGCGCGGCAGTCGGACAAGGCGACCGCCGCCGGCCAGCGGCTCGCCGCGCAGGCAGGCGAGCGCGAGATCATTCTCTGGATCGTGCTGGTCGGCACGGCGATCGTGGGCGCGATTGTCGGCGCGTTCACGCTTCGCTGGGTCGAGGGGCCGCTCGTGCGACTGGTCACGGCAGCCGAGCGGTTTGGCAGTGGAGATTTGCGACCGGTGACGACCGGACGAATGCCGCGTGAATTCCAGGTGCTTGCCGACGCCATGCGATTGATGGGGGAACGGCTGCGCGGAATCGTCTCTGAGGTCATAGGCTCGGCCGATAAGATCGCGAGCTCGGCCGGCGATCTCTCAGCGGTCAGTGAAGAGCTGGCGGCGTCCTCGAGCGAAGTTTCCACGGCCATGCTCGAGATCTCGACCGGCGCCGAATACCAGCGCAACGAATTGAATGCGACGGAGTCCGCACTGGCGCAGCTCCGGCGCGCAACCACCGAGATGGCCGATGCCGCGGCGCGCGTCGCGCGACTGGGAGAAGAGATCCGCACCGTGGCCGACCGGCACCGCAGTGACATCGCGGCCGCCGGGACGACGCTGCTCGACGTCCGTGAAGTGGTCCGCACCACCGGCACCGAGGTAACGCAGCTCGCGGAACAGAGCGCGGCTATCGATGATTTCGTCGACCTGATCAAACGGATCTCATCACAAACCAACCTGCTGGCCCTCAATGCGGCGATCGAGGCCGCCCGCGCGGGCGAGCATGGCCGGGGCTTCGCCGTCGTCGCCGAAGAAGTGCGCCAGCTCGCCGACGAATCCGCCCGCGCCGCGGAGGACGTCGCGCGGACGACGCGCGTAATCCGCGAGCAAGTGGATGAGGTGACGGCCACGATGGCCGTAGGGCAGGCAAAAGTGCGCGGCATCGAATCGGTTGCCGAGGGAGCGGCACGCGGGCTCACCGAGATCGTCGCCGCCGTGGAGCAAGTCGAACAGGCAGCCGCTCGTGTCACGCAGGCAGCGCAGGAGAACCGTGGCGTCACCGAGCAGCTCGGTGCGCAGGCGAGGCAGGTAGTGAGCCGCGCGGTCGCGCACGCGTCGAGCGCGGAGCAAGTCACGGCGGCGACGGAGCAACAGGGGGCATCGACCCAGCAGATGGCGGCAGCCGCCGGAGACCTGCTGCAGGCAGCCGAGAAGTTACGCGGCGTGGTGCGCGGCTTCCGGATCTAGCGACGCGGCTTTTTCTTGGGCGCTTTCTTTGCGGGAGCCTTCTTCACCGCCACCGGCTTACGTGTCCGCAGTCCCTCCTGGACCTCCTGAAGCACGCGATCACCTTCGTCGGGGCCAATCAAGCCGCGCCGTACGGCGTAGCGCACCAGCTCTTCAGCATCCTCCGACGCGAAATCCGCCAAGCCGACCGCGGCGCGCATCGCTTTGATGAGCGCGTCTGCGACCGGACTGCGCAGGACGCTGGCGATCCCGGGCAGCGCTTCGAGCAGCGACGAAATCTGGGAGCCACCAAGCTCGGCTGGCATCAGGGAAGGGCGGTTAAGGGTCCGCCAAGCTATACGCCCCCCCCCGGGGCGTCAAGAATTGCGGGCAGACCGATTGCGCAGTGAGCGGACTGGCGGCCGCAACGCAGGCGCCTCTACGGTCCGGCGGGAGATGGTTAGATCCGCTTGCGACAGCAGGCCGCCCAAGACTGCGCGTGTGCGGCTATCCAGCGGCAGTTCGAAGTGCAGATCGACGCGATACTCAGCCCGGTCTGGCCCGGCACCCTGCCCGGTAAGCGTGAATCCGTGATTCGACGGTGTGACCGAATCGATTTCGATCTCAGCGAGAGGCTGAAATACCGGCCGGTCCATGGCAACCTCCTGTTGGGGTGAGAGATAGCCACCGGAAGCGAGGGCGTCAAAGCCCTGGCCGGTATAGATTTCGAATAGAGGGGAGTGGCCGTGGGTCGACGCGGAATCAAAGAATACCGGGCGCCGGAGGCGTTGGCGCTCATCGCAGCTGATCGAGCACATGAGCCTCTTGTGTGCCCATCCTGCGGGACTCGCTCCATCCAGCGTTCGCCACGCCGCCACCCTTTGCGCCCCGGGGAATTGCTCGCCGCGGAGCGGATCAGCTTGACCTGCGCCGCGTGCAGCCGGCATGCCTTTTACATCGCGCGAGGGATGGAACTACCGCGCGACGCGACCATGGATCCGCGCACCGCATGAACCATCGGGGGACTCTGCGTGGCCGGTGACGCGATACAGATGATGGGCACGGTGACCGAAGTACTGCCCAACACGACATTCCGCGTAAAACTCGAAAATGGACATGAAGTTCTGGCGTATGTCAGCGGCAAGATGCGCAAGAACTACATCCGCATCCTGCAGGGCGACCGCGTCGCCGTCGACTTATCGCCCTATGATCTAACGCGTGGCCGCATCACGTATCGATATAAATAACCGAGTAATTAAGATGGCTGGTGCAGCAAGCGATTCCACCGAATCCGGAACGGACGCGACGCAACGCTCATGTAGATGACGAGCGGCCGTCCGCGGATGTGGTCGCGCGGTAAAAATCCCCAGAAACGACTGTCGTACGACTCGTCCCGGTTGTCCCCCATCACGAAATAATGCTGCGCCGGTACGACGATCGGCCCCCAGTCGTGCGTCGTCGGACGGTAGCGACCGGGATCCCTCCCCACGTACTGCGGCAACTGCCACGCCTTTATTTGCTGGAGACGAAAGTCCTCGTCCGGTACGGATGTCAGCGCGGTATGCAGCGCATATGGCTCATCGAGTCGCTGGCCGTTGCGGATCACCGTATCGTGAATCATCTGCAGCGTGTCGCCCGCAATGCCGATCACGCGTTTCACGATATTCAGATCCGGCGTCGAATCCTCGACGGACCGGAAGACGACGACCTGTTGGCGCTGCGGTGTCTGGAGCGCGGGCAACCGGCAACAATGGATGCCGGTGACCGGAATCTCGAGCTCCCCACCGAAGGTCGCCTTGTTCACAAACAGGAAGTCGCCGATCAGTAGGGTGTTCTCCATGCTCGCGGAGGGAATGCGGAACGCTTCCACGATGTAGGATCGCAGGACGATCCAAATCAGCAGCGCCGCACCGATCGCTCTGACCCAGGCGATCACCTCTTCTTTGAACGTCTTGGGCGGCGGCGGCGCAGTCGTAGCCGGTTGGGTCACGGCCGCTCGACCCAGTCGGCAATGAAGATATTGGTCTCGCCCAGGACCTTACCGTGCCGGTTGGATGCCCACACGAGGTGCTTGCCGTCGGGTGAGAACATCGGGAAGGCGTCGAACTCCGGGCTCGTGGTGACCTGCTCGAGCCCTGTGCCATCGAGATCGACGAGATAGAGATCGAAGTTTCGAGAGCGGGGATTCTTGTAATTCGACGCGAAGATGACGCGCTTGCCGTCCGGATGAAAAAACGGCGCAAAGCTCGCACCGCCCAGATCCGTTACCCGGCGCTGATGGGATCCGTCGGCGTCCATCACCCAGATATCCATTCGGACCGGACGCACCAGATTCTGCGCGATCAATGTTCGGTAATCCGCTGAATCCGCAGCCGTTTGTGGATGCCAGGCACGATACACGATCTGCTTGCCGTCAGGAGAAAAGAACGGACCGCCATCGTAGCCGAGTGTGTTCGTCAGACGCGTGAGGTGCGTGCCATCCACGCGCATGGTGTAAATGTCGAGATCGCCGTCACGCAGTGACGTGAACACGATCGTGCTGCCATCCGGCGACAGCGTGCCTTCCGCATCGTAGTGTGGATTGTCCGTCAACCGTGTGGCGTTGCCGCCACCCGAGTCCGCAACGTAGATGTCGTAATCGTACAGCGCCCAGACGTATCCTTGTGAATAATCGGGGCGTGGCGGACAGGCTGCTGCGGCATGTGCTGTGGAGGAGTAAAAGATTTTGCGGTCATCCGCGAAGAAATAACCGCACGTGGTGCGGCCTTTGCCGTTCGACACACGATGCAATCCGCTGCCATCGACATTCATCACGAACATCTGGTCGCAGCCGCTGTCGGCGGCTTGTCGCTGGAAAATGAGCTGCTTGCCGCTGCGCGAGAAATATGCTTCGGCGTTTTGACCGCCGAATGTCAGCTGCTGAGTGTTCCGCAGATGCATCTCGCCCGAGTCGAGTGCCATGGCATGGACTTGTGCAAGTGTGAACGCGAGCATGGCCAACATAGGGACTGGCAAGCTAGATGCATTCGAACACCTCGGCAATGTTAGATTATTTGCTCCGATGAACGATCCAAAAGCTCCCAAGCAATCGCGACAGCCATTGCTCGATGCTCTCGGCCAGCTTTGCGCGGATGGGAAGCAGGCCGCCGAATATCTGTGGCAGGTTCCCAAGGACGCTCAGGTGCGACAACAGATTCTCGAAATTCTGACGCAGATCGGCATCGAAAGCGCCAAGCAAGGCCGCAGAGAGATGCCCAGAATTGTCGAGGAGCTGAAAATCGCCGCGCAGGCATCGCCGTCACCACAACAGGTCGAGCTGCTGGTTGACGGTTTTGATCGGTTGACCAAACTGTGGCAAGCAGCGAAGTCGGGGCTGCTGTGACCGAAGCCCCGCCCGTCACGCGCGTCGACCTCGACCAGCTGTGCATCAATACCGTCCGCACGTTGGCGATGGACGCGGTGCAGCAAGCCGACTCGGGACATCCGGGTACCGCGATGGCGCTCGCGCCGCTCGCGTTCGTGCTCTGGCAACGCCATCTGCGCTACAATCCCGCGAATCCGGACTGGTTCGATCGCGACCGTTTCGTCCTGTCGGCCGGTCATGCCTGCATTTTGCTCTACAGCTTGCTGTATCTCACCGGCTACGACCTTTCCCTCGACGACATCAAGCAATTCCGCCAATGGGGCAGTCGCACTCCCGGGCATCCCGAACATGGAATGACGCCCGGTGTCGAGGCGACCACGGGACCCCTCGGCCAAGGGACGGGGAATGCCATTGGAATGGCGATCGCCGAGTCTCGGCTCGCGGCGCTCTTCAATCGCCCGGGCCACGAAATCGTCGATCATCACACGTATTTCCTCGCGTCCGACGGCGACCTGATGGAAGGCGTCTCGCACGAAGCGTGTTCGCTCGCCGGGCATCTGAAGCTCGGCAAGCTGATTGGGTTTTACGACGACAACCACATTACGATCGACGGCCCAACCGAGCTCGCATTCTCTGACGACACAGCCAAACGGTTCGAGGCCTACGGCTGGCACGTGCAGCGAATCACCGACGCCAATGACCTGCAGGCGATCGATGCCGCGATCACGGCGGCGAAGCGTGTGACGGATCGGCCCTCGCTCATCATCGTCCGAACGCACATCGCCTGGGGCAGTCCGAACAAACAGGACACCGCCGAGGCGCATGGAGCGCCGCTGGGCGCGGACGAAATCAAGCTGACCAAGCAGAACCTGGGCTGGCCATCGCTCGAGCCCTTTTACGTGCCGGAGGAAGCACTGCAACGCTGGCGTCGCGCGAAAGACCGTGGTGCTCGTCTGGAAGCCGAATGGCGGAAGCAGTGGGATGGCTACCGGTTGGCACATCGCGAGCTCAGCGCGGAGCTGGAACGACGGTTGGCCGGCAGATTGCCGGACGGATGGGATGCCGCGCTTCCCGTATTCGGGCCGAAGGATGCGCAAGCTACGCGCGCGGCGTCTGGCAAGGTCTTGAACGCGATCGCGGCCAAGCTTCCCGAGCTCATCGGTGGATCGGCCGATCTCACGGGCTCGAACAACACCGAGATCAAAGGGGGCGGCCCGGCCCGCAACTTTCACTTTGGTGTGCGCGAGCATGGCATGGCCGCCGCCCTCAATGGCATCGCGTTGCACGGCGGCTTCATTCCGTTCGGTGGCACCTTCCTCATCTTCTCCGATTACATGCGGCCGTCCATTCGACTGGCCGCGCTGACGCATCTCCACCCGGTCTACGTCTTTACGCACGACTCGATCGGGCTTGGTGAGGACGGGCCGACGCATCAACCGATCGAGCAGCTCGCCGCATTGCGCGTAATTCCAAACATGACCGTGATCCGCCCATGCGATCCGACTGAAGTCGTCGAGGCATGGCGTGCGGCGATCCTGAACCGCAGCGGACCCGTAGCGCTCGTGCTGACACGGCAGAAGGTGCAGATGGTGGACCGGTCGAAGTATGCGCCCGCGGCCGGATTGCACCGCGGCGGCTACGTCCTTGCCGATTCCTCGGATCCCGAGGTTGTGCTGATCGGAACGGGGTCGGAGGTCGAGATTGTGCTAGGAGCGTTTGAAAGACTGAAGGCCGACGGCCGACGGCCGGTGGTTGTGTCGATGCCGTGCATGGAGT
>Ga0209027_1000842_pt1 | contig 11363 bp, 8 predicted proteins | sample GraSoi013_1_20cm_3_FD_185821 | JGI IMG/M metagenome (GOLD analysis project Ga0209027, IMG submission 185821) | Grasslands soil microbial communities from the Angelo Coastal Reserve, California, USA - Sample 09_27_2013_1_20cm (SPAdes) (version 2) | ecosystem: Environmental > Terrestrial > Soil >...
GGTACCCTCCTGCCTTCAGGCGGAGGGAGGAAACGCCGCCTCCTTTCCTTGCTGATAGCTATAGCCATCACTGCGTGCGACAAGGACACAGAAGCGATGAGGAATGTCGGTGACAACGCCGTGGGCAGTGCTGATGTTGAAGGTCCCACGGCTACGCACCGCGACTTTGCCGACATAGGTTCCCTGCTTGGTCCCACTTGTGACAACGGCTCGCACGAGGTCGCCTGTCTGGAACCCCTGTACCCGCTTGTGCTGCTTGGAGCCGGTACGCGGAAATCCGTACTTGTCCATGCGGCACATCTGCCTTGAGCCGTGCCCAGTCGCTCTGATCTGCAAGGGAACGATGTTCTTGATGATGAGGGACTCCGGTGTGCTTCTGCCCACACACACGGCATCCAACCAATGTGTTTTGGGCAGTTCTCGCGTGATGCGATTGCATTTCGTGCGTCCTCCGCTCCCACACTCAACGGGTAACCCCAACGTCTTGAGCCGAGCGTTCAGCATCCATCGAGTCGCATTGACCGCCTCTGCATCTCGCAACGGTGCTTTCATCTGGGCCAGGATGCGTGCGAGCCGCTCCGGCTCATCCCTGAGGAACTGCCGAACGTCTTGATTGCTCTTGCGCTGATTACAGGGCGTGCATGCTAGTGTCAAGTTGCTCACCCGGTTGGAGCCATGGCGGCTGCGTGGATCGATGTGGTCGAGTTCGAGGGGCACGTCGCGGGCATCACAGTAAGCACACTGGTGTTTCCACTTGAGCAACACGTACTCACGCACTTCATAGCCTGAAAGCTGGCCTCGCTGGTATTGCGCTCCCTCAATATCCGGGGTCTCTAAGGCCTGTGTGTCGAAGCGCACGAGTTCCTGACTGATGTTGGTAACAGGACACACCTTCATGAGGCGGCACACCCATGTAAGCACGTTGCACACGCGACTCTCTAGTGAGGGCGGCAGTGTCCCCCTACGCTTGCGTCGATTGGTGAAGCGCGGCTTTCTGTACCGGGTTTTGCGCTGCCTCCTCTTTCTCCGTATAGCACGGCGTCTATCCAGATCGCGCTTGATCTGCTCGCCCCGATGTGTGAGTTCAGCAGCCCACACCACGTCTCCGCTTGCATCGTTGACCAGGGCAAGCCCGCTGGTCTTGCTGCCCGGATCGACTTTGATGCGTAAGGGAGAGAGGATCGGTTGCTCCACCCTGCGCGAAAGCCTGATGGTGAACGGATAGCGCCGGTAGACCGCCGCCTTGCCCTGCTTGAGCAGCAAGCGGGCATACCCCGGATGCACTGGATTGAGCGGCTGTTTGGTCGTATCCAAGACAAAGACTTGATTCATGACTCATCCTCAGTATTGTGCCCATGTGGGCCTCTGGTTTCCCAGGTAATGCTCACCTCGTCAACGTTCAAGGAAGGTTGAGCGTACAAGACACTGGCTTTACCCCGTCAACCTGTTTAATCCTGCACCGTAGAGGTCCAAGCTGGTGAAGCACTTGGACGTACCTCGTTTCTTCCTGAACGGAGCCCCGTTAGCCTCAAGGAGGCTAGTGGCTGAGACTGGTCAAGATGAGACTTGCTCGTGCGAGCAAGCCTGCCCCCTTGCAGGGGGCGGGTTCCTGACCTCAACTATGCAGTACCCTGTATTTGTAGGAGCTGCTTTCTGGCGGTTATCATAGCAGAGGTAACCAGTTGAGTCAACTACCCGCGTCAATCGCTCGCTCTGCCGAATTTGCCGATATTTCTGAACTTTTGATAGCGCCTCGCCAGCAGTTCGTCTACAGGCACCTGTTGTAAATCAGCCAGTTGCTTGATTAGTGCCGCTTTAAGATTATCTGCAGCGGCACGGTAATTGTGATGCGCCCCCCCCAGTGGCTCAACAATCAACTCGTCTATTAAGTCGATTTCCTTGAGTTCGCGAGCGCTAATGCGCATTGCCTCAGCAGCTTGAGGTGCAAAAGCAGTGTCACGCCAGAGAATGTTCGCTGCCGCCTCCGGCGGTGCAACCGAATAGATACTAAACTCTAGCATCAAGATACGGTCAGCAATGCTTATCGCTAAGGCGCCGCCGCTGCCCCCTTCGCCGATCACGACGGCGATGATCGGCACGCGCAAGCGCGACATCAGATAGAGATTCGCGGCAATAGCCTGGGCCTGTCCGCGTTCTTCAGCTCCTAATCCGGGGAATGCCGCCGGCGTATCGATCAAACAAATAACGGGATACCCAAATTTCTCGGCCTGCTGCATAGTTCGAGCCGCCTTGCGGTACCCTTCCGGGTTTGGCATCCCCAGGTTGCGTAGCTGTTTTTCTTTAGTGTCTCGACCCTTCTGGTGACACACCAGCATTACTGTTTGCCCATCGAATTTTGCTGGTCCTGTAATGATAGCGTGGTCGTCCCCAAAAGCGCGATCCCCGTGCAGCTCGAAGAAGTCATCACAAATGAGTCGAATATAATCCGCCGAGTATGGTCGATCTTTATGCCGTGCCACCAGCACTGTTTGCCAGGCGGTTAGCCGGCTATAAATCTCTTCTGTGCGCCTGCGCAGTTCGCGCTCCGCATCCTGTAGCTGCAAGTGCTCATCATGTTTCAACCGATCACCCTTACGCTGCAGCCCTGTGATCTTTTTCTCTAGTTCAGCTAGCGGCCTCTCGAATTCCAGGTCATATGCCATGGCGTTTCCTCTTACCTTGTCTCTTGATTGATCCTGGTTTCTCCGGTCACGTCAACTTTTGCATAGAAACGAAGCAGTCTTCCCAGCGTCTGCCGTAGGTCTCGTCTGTGCACAACCATGTCAATCATGCCATGCTGAAGCATAAATTCCGAGGTAACCGCTCCTTCAGGTAGTTTCACATGCATAAATCCCTCGATGACACGCGGCCCCGCGAAACAGATCAGCGCCCCTGGTTCTGCCAGGATTACATCGCCGAGCAATGCAAAACTGGCCGTTACACCCCCGGTGGTCGGGTCCGTCAACAAGCTAAAATAGGGGAGTTTTGCCTCCGCCAGTTTTGACAGTGCCGCCGCAGTTTTTGCCATCTGCATCAGCGAGTAAAGTCCCTCTTGCATGCGGGCGCCGCCAGAGGTTGAAGAGATCAGCACTGGTATGTTTTTTTCGATACCCAATTCAATGGCAAGAGTAATTTTTTCGCCCACCGCCGAACCCATACTACCGCCGATGAAGTTGAAATCCATCACGGCCAACGCCAGTGGTAGCTCCTCAATGGTTGCATGGCCAATCACAACCGCCTCATTCAATCCGACGTTTTCGCTCTCTTCTCTCAGCTTGCTGGTATATACCTGTGAGCGCACAACAAACTTGAGCGGGTCAACAGAGACAATATCGGAATCAAGTTCGACGAAGCTATCAGCATCGGTCAACAGCTCTATGCGCTCATAGGCGGAAAGTTTGAAGTGAAAGCTACAGCGGGGGCACACTTTCAGGTTCTTCTCCCAATCCCGGCCTACCAGCATCTCTTTGCACTTTGGGCACTTAAGTGCCAGGTTCCCCATAAAAGGTTTATCAGGCTTGGACCGGTTCCGCGAGGATGTCTGCGCTGGGGACGGTACCTCGGCTTCTTTGACCATGAACAACCTCCTCGTCAGTCTTGCGCGAAGAGCGCAGTCACAAAACTTTGGGGATCAAATGGCGCCAGGTTCTCAACCTTCTCTCCTGTGCCGATAAATTTGATAGGTACGTCCAGGTCGTCGGCGACAGCAAAGGCAAAACCTCCCTTGGCAGTGCTATCCAGTTTGGCAATGACCACACCCGTTAGCCCAATGTCTGCAGCGAATTGGCGAGCCTGCAACAGGGCATTCTGGCCCGTCGTCGCATCCATCACGATTAATAACTCATGTGGCCCTTTCGGGACGAATTTCTGAATGACTTTATTGATCTTCTTCAACTCTTCCATGAGGTTATACTTCGTTTGCAGGCGACCAGCGGTATCCACGATGAGAATATCACTTCCCCGTGTCGTTGCCGCCTGGATGGCGTCATAGACCACCGCGCCAGGATCAGAGCCCGGGTTCTGGCTGATAACTGGTACACCAACGCGATCCGCCCATACCTTGAGTTGATCAATGGCCGCCGCGCGGAAGGTATCGGCGGCGGCAAGCATGACACTATGACCTTCCCGGGTGAGCCGGTAGGCTAACTTCGCGATCGTTGTCGTTTTTCCTGAGCCATTGACTCCGATCACCAGGATCACTGTCAGTGGCGAATCTGTAGCAATACGCAGGCCAGAAGGCTTTCCAAGCAATTTTACCAGTTCCTCGCGTAGAGCGCGCTGCACCTGTGCTCCGCTCTTCATGCGCTCTTCAGCGGCTCGCTTCTGCAGTCGCTCCAGCAACCACGTAGTCGTGCCAGGACCAACGTCAGCCCGCAAGAGCGATTCCTCCAGCTCATCCCACAGCGTATCAGTGATCTCGTTTTGCCTGAAGGCATCTCCCAGGCGGCTAAAAATCTGTCGAGTGCGGCTCAGACTGTTTTTCAGCGGGATAGCGCCTTGCTCAGACACGGAATCCCCTTCTGCGCGCTCCTGAGCAGCCACGGCATCTTTTTTCGGTTCTTCTTGAGGTTTCTGCCCAAAGATTCTATTGAGCACGTCAGCATTGACTCCTTTATCTAGCTATCTTCTTAAATATCAATATTTTAAAAAAAGAGGGCAACACACCAAAAAGCTTAGCTGGTGAATATCCCTCAGCATAAGATAAAAGGCAAAAGGTACAAATACATGCCTTTTGCCTCCTCGTCCTATCGTACTGCAACAACCAGGGTTGACAAAAAGAGAATAGCAAGCCAGTGATAAAACCGCTAGCCTCTAGCCTCCCTTATTGACGGCTGCCGCGATACGAATGAAGTGACCCGTCACTAATGGGCTCGTTAATGATGATATCGCCATTACGGATCTTGATGTTGTACAGGCAAGAGGGATTAGTGCAGACCCAGGCCTTGTACTCAATGGAAGCTCCCTGGCTACCGAAATCCGAAAGCGGAACCAGATCACCTTCACTACATTTGCGACACCGGGGAAATGCATTTTCCACGAAATCGCCTCCTTCCTTATCCTTGGAGGATAGTATTCACCTGCTCTACCACATGGCAAAGCAAAGCAAACCAGTAAACCGAGGGGGAGCCTCCGCCACTGCATCCGCATCCCCATAGCAGGTTAGTATCCATGCTGTCGCTATCATACCACAAATTGCGTCTTGTGTCAGCTATTTGATGAAGAAAACTTCATCATTCTTCCAATCACCCTACACCCCCGTCGCTACACCCCCTGCCATAGCTTGCAGGTACGCGTGGATGAACGGGTCCACATTGCCCGCCAGGTACCCCTCTGTATCCCCCGTCTCATAGTTCGTCCGGTGGTCCTTCACGATATTATAGGGGTGGATGGTCACCGAACGAATCTGTGTACCGAAATCGGCCTGTACATTTTCACCCTTGAGCCGCGCTGCCTCCTCTTCTCGCTTCTTCTGCTCCCGCTCATAAAGACGCGCCTTGAGTAGCTTCATGGCAACCTCGCGGTTCTGAATCTGTGAGCGTTCATTCTGGCAGGTCACTACGATTCCCGTAGGAATGTGACGTATCCGCACCGCCGAATCTGTCTTGTTGACGTGCTGTCCGCCTGCACCTGTCGAGCGGTACGTGTCCACTTCAATATCTTCGGGACGAATCGTAATCTCGATTGCATCCTCTATGTCGGGCATGACCTCGACCTTGGCAAACGAGGTATGGCGGCGATGTGCAGCGTCAAAAGGCGAGAGACGGATCAGCCGGTGAGTCCCTATCTCTGATCGCAAATAGCCATACGCGTAGCGGCCCCTGATTTCGACGGTGACACTTTTAATGCCGGCTTCTTCACCCTCGCTGTAATCATAGATTTCCGTGCGGAATTTATGCTGCTCCGCCCAGCGCAGGTACATGCGTAACAGCATCTCAGCCCAATCCTGTGCGTCGACGCCGCCACTGCCGGCGTGAATGCTCAGAATCGCGTCGCGCTCATCATGCTCTCCACTCAACATCAACGAGAATTGCAGTTCCTCGACTTTTTTCTCGATCTCTGCCACTGACTGCGCTACCTCTGCCTGCATATCTTCTATCTCTTCATCTGGCTCCTCCTCCAACAATTGAGCCAATCCCAGCAGGTCTTTCAGTTGCGTGTCAATATCTTCCCACGTGGAGACCTCTTCGCGCAGCGCGTTCAACTGCTGCATTTGTGCCTGAGCCTTGCGGTTATCGGACCAGAAGTCCTCCGCCATGCTCTCGGTCTCGATCGAACTTATTTGCTTTTGCTTGCTAGCCAGGTCAAAGACGCACCATAGTTTTCTGGACGCGTCCCTGTAGTCGTTCAATTTGAGATGTTAATTCATTCATATCGCACATTGTACCACTTTTCGGATGGATGGTACATCTCGGATTATATATGGTTGGAGGATATCGTCCGCAATATTGTTACCTAAAGTGGTATAATACACGAATATCGATACCTGTGGATCACTCGGAAGAGCTCATCAAGGAGTACTGGCCATGCTGCATTTCGTGCGCCGCTCTCTCCTGTTCCAATTACTGAGCGTCTACCTTCTCTTTGTCGTCGTCGTGCTGATTGGAGGCCTGGGAGTCAACGCTGTGGTCGAGCAGCGGCTGCGCAATGACGCTCAGGCATCAGACCAGGCGCTGGCACAGGAGATCGCGGTTGAGACCAACCTCCACCTGCTCGACGCCGAAAACTCGCTTGTCGCGCTAAGCAAGCTTACGGCAAAGGCCAATACTCCTGTCGCGATGGAGAGCATCTTCCAGGCATTCCTGGCCGCGCGCAGCGACGTGGATCACCTCTACTTTCTCGATCCACTAGGCGCCATAAGAGTCTTCTGCCCACAGTTGCCAGACAAGTGCCAGGACAGCTTAGTGGCGGAATTCTCGCCGCCCAACGTCATCCAGCGGGCCATTGCCCCCCAGCGCCACCCGCACCCGGTCTTCGAGGTGGGTGCTGTGGTTGAACCGACCTTCAACGCTGGCGTCATCATCGCTGAACCTGTAGATGATAGCAGCGGGAAGTTAGTCGGCGTCATAGCGACCAACTTCTCACTTGCCCAACTCAGCGTGCCCCTGAAGGCCGTTGTCCAGGCGCAGCAGGATCAGGGCCGCCGCCTCATGATCGGCCTGGTCGATGATCGCGGAGAACTCATCGCTACCCCCGACCCCAGGCGAATCTTGCAGACGGTCCTGGACGAGTTGCCGGGCGCCGACCAGGCGCTGCACGGCAGTGTGGCCTCACGTCAGGGACCGGGGCCTGGTGGCCAGGACTGGCTTTTCAGCTCCGTTCCCGTCCCGGCTGCCCACTGGGCTGTTGTTGTGCAGAGGCCTGCAGCCGAGGCGCTGGCCGTCGTCAACCAGTTCCATCTCTGGTTGCTGGCTGCAGCGCTGCTCTTCGCCATCGGTGGCTTGCTGTTCTGGCTCATACTGCTGGGCCGTGTCATCCGCCCCCTCCATACCCTTGCCATCGAGCATCAGGCGCTGCCTGCCTCGGAGCAATCAATCCCGGTGCATGCCACCGTGCTCTCAGGTCGTGATGACGAGGTTGGTGATCTGGCACGCTCGCTCGTACGCCTGGAGCTCGACGGGCTGGAAAAACTTGGCGAGTTGCGCACGTTGCTCGAAACCTCGAATGCTGTGGTCGGGTCGCTTGACCCGCACGCCGTCGTGGGAAAGATCATGCGCGAGGTGCGACGGCTGGTGGATGTGCAGGCCGCTGCGGTGCTCCTGCCCGACGAGCAGGGCGTGCTGCGCGTGCTGGCCAGTGACGGTCATAGCAAACACTATGATCATAGCCTCTCCCTGTCTCCTGAGAACGTGAGTTCGGCCGCGGTGCTGGCACTGAGCTCTGGCAAACCGGTGCAGAAACTGCTCACTCCCGAGCAACCAGTGCCTTCTTTCTCCTACGACGAAGGCTTTCGCTCGGTATTGGGGATCCCCATCATCAGTCGACACGCGGGAGGTGTGGTTCTGCTGGTGCATCGCACCGAACCCCATCCCTTCAACCAGAACGAGATCGACTTACTGCTGACGTTCGCCAACTACGCTACACTCGCCTGGGAACACGCGGTGCTCTACGAGCGCAGCGATGAGCGGCTACGCGTGGTGGCCCGAGAAAACGAGCAACTTTACCAGCAGGCCTCGGAGGAGAAGCAGAAGCTGGAGGCGATCATGGGCAGTATGAGTGATGGGCTTGTGCTGACAGGCATCGACGGGACAGTGCTGTATGCCAACCTGGGAGCCAGTAATATCGTGGGCCTGCCCAGCGAGGCGCTGGAGCGTCACCACATCAGCGCGCTCTACGATGCACTGCGCACAAGGGCAGTGGATCCTGCGGATTGTGAGCGCGTCCTTGCTCAGGCTGAATCTGCTGATGCCACTGAGTTGTTTGTTGAGATCATGCGCTATGGTAGGCGCCATGCCATCCACTTGCGGCAGTTCGACGTGGGAGACGAGTCAGGGCAAGCCATTGGGCGCGGCCTCCTGCTGCGCGATGTGACGCGTGAGCGTGAGCTCGACGAGTTCAAGACGACGTTGCTGGCGGCGGTCGGCCATGAATTGCGTACGCCCCTGGCAGCGATCAAAGGCCATGCCTCGACGCTGCTTCAGAAAGACGTGACCTGGTCACTCGCTGACCAGCACCACTTCCTGCAGACAATCAGCGGCGAGGCCGATCGGTTGGCGCAGCTCGTAAGTAATCTGCTCGACCTCTCACGCCAGGAAGCCGGGCTGCTCACCCTCAATCGTGTACCCTCCCGTGTGCAGGATCTCGTAGCGAAGACCATCGACCAGCTCAATCACACGGATATCATGTTATCTTTGCATATCCCCGATGACCTGCCTCTGGTCAACGTGGACAGCTCGCGCATAGAGGTCGCGCTCCGCAACTTGGTTGCCAACGCGCTGGCGTATGGTCAAAGCGAAGTGCGCATTACCGCCGGGAGGCGGGACGATGTAGTTGTCGTATCGGTTTCGGACAATGGGCCTGGTATCGCTCCCGATGAGTTGCCACATGTGTTCGAGCGTTTCTATCGGGCGCGGCATGGCCGCCAGCAGCGTTCTGGTGGCACTGGCCTCGGACTGGCCATCTGCAAGGCCTTCATCGAGGCCCACGGAAACGCCATCTGGGCGGAGAGCAGCGTGCAGGGCACCACTATCTCGTTCTCGCTGCCGCTTGTCTCCCCTGCTGTTCCCCCGGTGCCGGTTGATACCACGGCAGTAGAGCTCCCGACCGAGGAACGGAGGTTCGTATGACGACGAGGACGAAGCGTATCCTGCTCGCCGAAGATGAAGTGGCGCTGCGCGATTTCGTGAGCCGAAACCTGCGCGCCCGCGGCTTTGAAGTACTGGAAGCGAGCAATGGGTTGGAGGCTATAGCCCTGTGGGAGCGGGAAGATCCCCATCTGCTGATTCTGGACATCATGATGCCGCGCATGGACGGCCTCGAAGTCTGTCGGCGCGTGCGCGAGCTCTCTGCCGTGCCCATCATCGTGTTGACTGCGCTGGATGCTGAAAGCGACAAGGTCGCAGCGCTTGATCTCGGCGCGGACGATTACCTGACCAAACCCTTTGGCGTGGAAGAACTCCTGGCACGTGTGCGCGCCGCGTTGCGGCGCACGCAGTGGGAAGTGATGCTGCCCACTGGCGACATGAAACGATTTGGCGAACTCGAGATTGACCTGGCGGGGCATATCGTGCGGCTTCGAGGGGAGGAGGTGCGGCTATCGCCGACAGAGTTTTCTCTTCTGGGACTGCTTGTCTCCAACGTAGGCAAGGTACTCACTCATCGTGTGCTGCTGCAGAGTATTTGGGGACCTGAATACGGTGGCGAGGCCGAGTATCTGCGTGTGTATATCAACCGTTTGCGCCAGAAACTGGAGCCGGACCCTGCCAATCCGCGCTACTTACTCACCGAGCCGGGCGTTGGCTATCGCTTTGTTGCGCCGGAAACCAGGGGAACTCGCAAGCTCCCTCCTCAAGAGCGGAGTAGCAGCGACGAAGGCGCACACGCCGACAACGAATAAGGCTGCCTATCCTACCTTAAATCGGCTCCGTCAGTTTGCCAAGTTTATCGGTCAATTTGATGTTTTCGGAAGAGTCCACCGGGCAGGCGATAACCGAGACCACGTCATCTGCCAGTGCCCGTTTCAATGTGGGCAACAGTTCTTCTGCGCTCTGGATGCGATAGCCTTTTGCCCCAAAGCTTTCCGCAAAGCGCACAAAATCGGGATTGGTAAAGGTCACGTGGGAGTGACGCCCCAGTTCCAGATCCATTTTCCATTCGATCAGACCGTAGCTGTCATCCACCCAGACGAGCACGACAAAAGGAGTGCGCTCTCGAATCGCCGTTTCCAGCTCCTGGGCATTCATCAGAAAGCTGCCATCCCCCATCACTGCCAGGATCTTGCGGTCGGGATAGGCCAGTTTGGCCGCGATCGCTCCTGGGAGGGTGAACGCCATGGTCGACAGCCCATTGGAGACCAGGCAGGTATTGGGCTGATATGCCGGGTAGAGCCGTGCCATCCACATTTTGACTGCGCCCGTGTCAGCGAGCACAATATCGGAGTCGCCCAGAGCGGCGCGGATATCGGCTACCAGCCGTTGTGGTTTCACCGGAAACGATGCATCACGTGCTCCTTTCTCCCGTTCCTCCTGGAGCACCGCACGGATTTTCTGCCCGATCGCCGTCAGGCTGGGTTTTGGAGCGAGCTGTTGTGCCAGTTCGTCAAGCGTCAGCGCAATATTGCCCTCAATGCCGACAGCAAGCGTGTAGTGGTCATCGACTTCTGCCGGAAATGTATGAATGTGGATGATCTGCTTATCGGCCGATGGGTTGATCTGGGCTGGAGAGAACTCCTGTAACTCGTAGCCGACACAGAGTACCACATCAGCCTGGTCAAAGCCAAAGTTCACGTAATCGCGGCGCATAAAGCCGACCGTTCCCAGGGCATTGGGATGATTGTCAGGGAAGACCCCTTTGCCCATAAAGGTCGTTGTGACCGGAATGGTGAGCTTTTCAGAAAAGCGTACCAGGGCCTCCTGGACATGAGCACGAGCAGCTCCATGTCCGGCAAGCAGCAGGGGAGCTTTGGCCTGTTGCAGCAGCGTCACCGCGCGGGCAAGTTGTGAGGGAGAGGGGGCGGCATCACGCACAATGTTGACCGGCAGTGGGTGGGCACCTGGGGATGCTGGCATCGTCTCAATGTCTTGAGGGATCGCAAGGTAGACGGCTCCGGGGCGCAGGGTTTGTGCCTGCTTGAACGCTTTGCGCACCATTTCCGGTACAGCCTCCGGAGTGAGGACCGTTTCAGCCCACTTGGTCACCGGCTTGAA
>Ga0209027_1000843_pt1 | contig 11359 bp, 16 predicted proteins | sample GraSoi013_1_20cm_3_FD_185821 | JGI IMG/M metagenome (GOLD analysis project Ga0209027, IMG submission 185821) | Grasslands soil microbial communities from the Angelo Coastal Reserve, California, USA - Sample 09_27_2013_1_20cm (SPAdes) (version 2) | ecosystem: Environmental > Terrestrial > Soil >...
GTTAGGAACAATGCAACGGCAGCCTGATTGCAGCCGCGAATCAGGCGGCAGCTTAGCTTACATCCCGACCAGGCGCTCGCTCGCCATGTAACCGGCGAGCAGCAGCGCGCCGAAGGCGATGATCACCAGCGATGCGCAGACCTCGATGCCGCGCATCGCCAGCATGGCGCCGGGCGCGCGCCCGGGCTCAGGCACCGCTGCGGGCGTCGTCCTTGGTGGGCTCTTCGCCCTCGTCGCGGGCACCAACAGCGTGCTCTTGTGGTCGGTCCTCCCATTCGCCATCTTCCTCGCCGCCTATGCGTCAACCGCCATCGGCTTCGCGGCCGGTCAGGCAGCGTTCAGCCTGCTGCTCATCATCATGTTCAACCTCATCGTTCCGACCGGGTGGCAGATTGGGGTCGTTCGCATCGAGGACCTCCTGGTCGGTGTCGCGATCAGCGTCGTGGTCGGCGTGCTCCTGTGGCCGCGCGGCGTGCGACGCGCGCTGGCGCACGCCGTCGCTCGCTTCTACCGCGCGATCTCCGCCTACCTCGACCGGTCCTTCGATCACATCCTCGGTCTTACGCGGCCCGGCGACGCCGATCCGCTTCGCCGGGTCGCGCTCCAGGCCGGTGACCTAGCCGGCGAGGCGTTCGACGACTTCGTCAACGAAAAGGCCGTGTCGCCCTTGAGCCCGGATCGGGCCGGCTTTCTGCTCTCGGCGGGAAACCATGCCATCCTTGCGGCCGACCTGCTCGAGTGGCTGGCCGGTATGGGTTACCAGGCATCGACTTGCGCGGAAGGTGCGCGCGCGGTGGAGACGCAGGTCCTGATCCTGCTCGCGAGCCTGGTCCAGCTCGCGGATCGGCTCGCCCTGGTCCACGCGGCCGAGAGGCACGACGACGTATCTGTCGATCGGCTGCGCGCAGCCGCGGTGGACTGCCTTCGCCGCTGGCGCAACGACGAGTCTGCCGGACGCGGGGCCATGGCGGTCGTCATGGCCGGCGAGTGGACCCAGAATGTCGCCCGCCTGGTAGCCGACCTCGAGCAGCCCGTCAACGCCGCGGTCGAGGCGGCGCGCTTACCGTGGTGGCGCTAGCCGCTTCTCCTTTTCGCTCCTTCGGGAGAGGGCGGGTTGGGGCCTTTCGTTTCCCCTCCCCCGCTCGCGGGGGAGGGCCGGGCGGGGGCCGTCGTTTTCCCTCCCCCGCTCGCGGGGGAGGGCAGGGTGGGGGCTGAAACCGCAATCGCATCGCTGGCAGGAAACGTTTCCATCAGGGCCTCGTCCAGCGCGTCGTAGCCGTTCTGGCCGTCGGTCTCGGCGGACGTCGCTCAGGACTCCACTGCGACTTTGTCGAGCTCGGCCAGGTCGGCCGGTGGCAGGTCGAGCGCCACAGCGCCGAGGTTCTCCTCGAGGTGCGCGACCTTCGAGGTCCCGGGGATGGGCAGCATGACCGGCGAATGCGCCAACAACCAGGCCAGGGCGACCTGGCTGGGCGTTGCCCGATTGCGCCGCGCGATATCAGCGAGGGCGCCGCCGGCTTCGCTGAGCTCGCCACCCTCAACGGGGCGCCATGGAATGAAGGCGATCTCTTCCAGCGAGCAGGCCTCGAGCACCCCCTCCGAGGAGCGGTCGAACAGGTTGTACCGGTTTTGGACCGACACGATCGGCGTCAGCTTCTGCGCCTGCTCCAGCTGGTCGGTGGTGACGTTCGAAAGCCCGATGTGGCGGATCTTGCCTTCGTTCTTCAACTGGACCAGCGCGCCTACCGATTCCTCAAAGGGAACCTGTGGATCGGGCCGGTGGAATTGGTAGACGTCGATCTGATCCACGCGCAATCGCTTGAGGCTGCCCTCGCACGCCGCGCGCAGATGCACCGGGCGGCCGTCGGGGTTCCAGCGTGCGGGGCCCGGACGGGTCAGTCCTCCCTTGGTCGCGATCACCAGGTCGTCGGGATACGGGTGGAGGGTCTCGGCGATCAGCCGTTCGCTGACCTCCGGACCATAGGCGTCGGCCGTATCGATCAGGTTGATACCGAGCTCGAGGGTCCGGCGCAGGACGCGTTTGCACTCCTCGCGATCCTGCGGTTCTCCCCAGATGCCCTCACCGGTGATCCGCATGGCGCCAAAGCCAAAGCGATTCACCGTCAAATCGCCTCCAAGATCGATCGTTCCCGCAAGCGCGGCGTTGATGGTGGTGGTCCGCTCTGCCATGGCATCCTCCTTGATGGTGGCCGGCTGTTCCCTGATTGTTATCCAAAAGGGTGAGGACCCAACCCATTGAGTTCATCTTCGACCGGGACGGCCTCGCGTAGGATGCCACCGTGAAGCTTGGGCTCATCCTTCCCTACGAGGGCGGGCTGTCCTTCGACGATGCGCTCGCGATGACGCAACGTGCCGAGGCTCTTGGCTTCGATTCGGTCTGGGTACCCGAGGCGTGGGGAACCGACGCCATCTCTCTTCTGGGGGCGCTGGCCGCCCGGACGGAGCGGATCCGGCTGGGTACCGGCATCGTCAATGTCTTCAGCCGTACCCCTTCGCTGCTTGGCCAGACGGCCGCCACGCTTGACTTGATCTCCAATGGGCGCTTCATCCTCGGGCTCGGCACGAGTGGCCACCAGGTCGTCAGCGGCTGGCACGGCATGCGATTCGACCGGCCATTGCAGCGAATGCGGGAAACTGTCGAGATCGTGCGCCGCGTCCTGCGCCAGGAGCGTCTCCGGTTCGACGGTGAGATCTTCACGCTCGACCAGGGGCTGAAACTGCTTGCCCGGCCCGTTCGACCAACCGTGCCGATCTTTCTGGCGACGCTGACGCCGGCGGGGCTGCGCCTCACCGGCGAAGTCGCCGACGGGTGGATTCCGACGTTGTTCTCGCCCGACCATCTCGATCTGTTCCGCCCCGACCTGGAGACCGGCGCACGCGCCGCCGGGCGGTCGCTCGACTCGCTCGAGATTGCTCCTTACGTCTCGGTGCTCGTCGACGACGACCGGGAGCGAGCGCGGGACGCCATCCGGCCCTGGGTTGCGCTCTACGTTGGCGGCATGGGATCGCGGTCGAAGAACTTTTACAACGAAACGGTCGCGCGCTACGGCTTCGCGGAAGAAGCCCGCGACATCCAGGATCTCTATCTGAACGGCAAGAAACTCGAGGCGATCCGCCGAGTGCCGGACGCGCTGGTGGACGGGATCACCATCGTGGGACCGCCCGGTTATGTGCGCGAGCGTATGGAGGCGTGGTCGTCGGCGGGCGTCACGCTTCTGCTCGCCTCCGTCCATGAGAAGACCCAGGGTGATCGGCTACGAACCCTCGAGACCCTGGCAGCGGCCGGGAGCGCAGTCCACTAGGATCAGGTCAAAGCAACTTCGCTCAATGGAGGTGGCACAGATATGCCCGTGCGCACAGCGGAAGCCCGGTGGCAGAAGTCGCTCCAGGATGGCTCGGGAACCATGAAAGTGGGAAGCGGCGCCTTCGAAGGACGCTACAGCTTCGCCAGCCGGATGGAGAACGGCACCGGGACCAACCCCGAGGAGCTGATCGGCGCGGCGGAAGCCGGATGTTTTTCGATGGCGTTCGCCAACGCCCTGTCGGAGGCCGGCCACAAACCGCAGGAAATCCGCACCTCGGCCAAGGTCCATTTCGACAAGATCGACAAGGGCTGGACCATCACCCAGATCGAGCTCAGCACGGAGGGGAGCGTGCCCGGCATCGATGAGGCGACCTTCAAAACCATCGCTGAGGATGCCAAGAAGACCTGCCCCGTCTCCAGGGCGCTGGGCGCGACCCAGATCAAGCTCGCGGCCACCCTGAAGACCGGGGTCACCGCCTAACGTCGGCGCGAATTTCCCTCGCCCGCCCGCGAGGAGGGTCAGGCCGCAGAATTTCCTTCGCCCGCCCGCGAGGAAGGTCAGGCCGCAGAATTTCCCTCCCCCGCTTGCGGGGGAGGGTCGGGGTGGGGGCTCTATGAAGGCGATGCAGCTTCGCGCGCCCAAGGCGCCTTTGCAGCTCGTCGACCTTCCCGTTCCTTCACCCGGTGACCGGCAGGTTCTGATCCGCGTTTCGGTTTGCGCCGTGTGCCGCACCGATCTTCACGTCGTCAACGGCGAGCTGCCGGACCCCAAGCTGCCGCTTGTCATCGGGCACATGGTGGTGGGCCACATCGCCGGGCGGGGTCATGCTGCGAATCGCTTTTCGCCGGAAGAGCGCGTCGGCGTGCCCTGGCTCGGCTTCGTCGACGAAACCTGCCGATTCTGCCGGCGCGGTCTCGAGAACTTGTGCCTGCAGGCGAAATTCACCGGCTACCACCTCGATGGCGGCTATGCCGAGTACCTCGTCGCCGATGAGCGCTTCTGTTTTCCCTTGCCTGAGAACTATTCGGACCTCCAGGCGGCGCCACTGCTCTGCGCGGGATTGATCGGCTATCGCGCCCTGCGGCTGGCCGGCGACGCGCAGCGGGTTGGTCTTTATGGCTTTGGCGACTCGGCGCACATCATCGCCCAGGTTGCCCGCTACCAGGGCCGTCGCGTCTTCGCGTTCACCTCGCCGGGTGACATCGAAAAGCAGGACTTCGCCCGCGGCCTGGGAGCGGAATGGGCTGGCGACTCACTGACGCTTCCACCCGAACCCCTCGACGCAGCGCTGATCTTCGCGCCGGTCGGCCCGCTGGTGCCGGCCGCGCTCAAGGCACTCGACCGCGGCGGCGTGGTGGTGTGTGCCGGGATCCATATGAGCGACATCCCGTCCTTTCCCTACGAGCTGCTCTGGGAGGAGCGCCAGATCCGCTCCGTCGCCAACCTGACCCGCCGCGACGGCGAGGAATTCCTGGAACTCGCACCCCGGGTGCCGGTCAAGACGGAGGCCCATGCCTATCCCCTGGGAGAGGCGAACGCCGCCCTCGACGATCTCGCCCACGGCCGCTTCCAGGGCGCCGCAGTTCTTACCGTCGGCTCATGACAGGGGCAGCGGAAAGCTGCACCATCTGTCATGCAACTGAAAGGTCAGGTCGACCATCCTTAGGACTGTCTAATGAAACGGCTTCGAGATCGCCGCAATCTGATCATTGGCGGCGTGGCGGGTGCCGCGCTCCTTGGCGCGGTCGCCCTGGGCATCGGCTATTTCGTTGTCTTCGCGGGTTCCTCGCCGCAAAAGCTGGCACTCAGCTCGCCCAGCGCGACCCCGTCATCCAGCGCATTGTCGGACAGCACGCCGAGTGCGGCCGCCGGAAGCTGGACGGTGGCCTCCGGTTCCCAGGCGGGCTACCGCGTGCGCGAGCAGCTAGCGGGATTGTCGGCGCCCAGCGACGCGGTGGGTCGGACCTCGTCTGTGCATGGCGGCATCACGATCGCGGCCAGTGGATCGACTTACAGCGTGACGGCGGTGTCAATCACGGTCGACGTCAATACCCTCACCAGCGACAGGTCGATGCGCGATCAGCGGGTCCACCGGATGGGGCTGGAGAGTGACCGCTATCCCACGGCAAGCTTCGTCCTCAGCACTCCCATCACCGTGCCAGCCGATGCTGGGAACGGTCAGGCTTTTCAGATCTCGGCCACCGGCAAGCTGACCCTTCATGGCGTGACGCGCACGGTCACCATCCCCATCGATGCCCGGCTCAGCGGCTCGCAGATCGAGCTGGTCGGGTCGATCACGTTCCCCTTTAGCGACTTCGGGATGACTCCGCCCAGCATCGGTGGTTTCGTCAGCGTCCAGGACAATGCGACCATGGAGTTTCAGTTGAAACTCGCCCGCAGTGGTGCTTAGCGATGCGAGTCCTGGTCGCGGAGGACGATCGTGGTCTGCGGGAGGTCCTCGTACAGGGTCTTGAAGATGCCGGCTATTACGTCGACTCGGTCGACCGTGGGGACGATGCGATCGAGCAGCTGAAGTTCTACGAGTACGATGTCGCGATTCTCGACTGGAGAATGCCGGGCGTGCCTGGCGTGGAGGTCGCATCCTGGGCGAGGCGCAATGACCGCCCTACCGCCATCCTGATGCTGACCGCGCGCGATACTCCGCCTGACCGAATCCAGGGCCTCGATGCGGGTGCGGATGACTACCTCGTCAAACCGTTTGACTTCGGTGAGCTCGTCGCGCGGGTGCGCGCCCTTCAACGCCGACCACGAGGCGTCGGTGCACCGGTGCTCAAGCGTGGCTCCCTGTCGCTGGATCCGGCGCGTCGCCATGTGACCCTGAACGAAAAGCTGTTGAACCTGACGGCCGCGGAATTCCATATCCTCGAGCTCTTGATGCGGCGCTTCCCGTCGGTGGTCGAACGCAAGGCCATCGCGGAGCATGCCTGGAGGGACGAGACGGAGCCGCTCGGCTCGAACGTGATCGATGTGAAGATGAGCCGGCTCCGGGCCAAGCTCGTCAACTCGGGCGTGCGGATCGTCACCGTCCGCGGTTCCGGCTTCCGTCTCGAAGAAGCGTAGTCAGGATCCCTCCCACAAGGGAGGTTGTGTGTCACCGTTTCGAAAGGTTGGTCGGCGCATCATGCCTTCATGAGATCGCATTCGAAATTTCGGGAGGTTGTGGTGATGACAGATGAAATGCGGCGCATGATTCGTGGCGCGGTCGGCGGAGCATTCCTCGGAGGGCTTAGTGGCTCGGTAGCGGGATTTATCGGAACGCTGATCGTTTGGCTCGAGCCCCTGGTGTTCCTGGCCTGCGGCGTCTACGCGGGTATCGCATATGGCGGAATCGTCGGGGCGCTGATGGGCGCACGTGATGAGCAATCGGAAAGCGAGCCGGTGTCGGCTGGCATACCGCGGCGCGGACTCGTCCTTGCGACGGCGGTCGCTCGGTCGCGCGCCCACTGATCCAGCAGCCTTTCCCTCCTTCCCCACGTCCCGGCCGCCTTGGCCGGGACTTTTTCGTTGACCGCTGACTACTATTGATGACGTGATTGCGACTGGTGCGGCCCGTCAGATCGCAGAATGGCCGGAATTACCCTACGACGCCTGGCTCCCCACCCTGGAAACGCTGCACATGAACCTCCAGGTGATTGGCAAAGTCCGGCTCGCGTTAACCGGTCGCGAACCGCAGTGGGCGAACGTGCCGCTCTACCTCACCGCGCGAGGCCTGACCACCACACCGCTGTGGAGCGGCCAATCGGGCTTCGCGATCGACGTCGATCTCATCGATCATCAGGTGATCGTCGCCCTGAACGACGGCCGCCGGGAACGCGTCGCGCTACGCGCCCGGCCGGTTGCGGAGTTTTATCGGGAACTGATGGATCGGTTGAGCGCGCTCGCGATCAACGTCAGCATTACGACCACGCCATCCGAAGTCGAGAACCCGATTCCTTTTCCACAGGACACGGTTCATGCCGCGTATGACCCCGATTGGGCTCACCGCTTCTGGCGCTTGCTGGCGCGGATCGACCTGGTGCTCAAGGAACATCGGGGCCGCTTCCGCGGCCGGACCACGCCCGTCTCGTTCTGGTGGGGCACCTTCGACCTGGCGCTCGCGCGGTTCTCGGGTCGTCCCGCGCAGCCTCCACCGGATGCCGGCCTCATCCGGCGAGTCAGTGGCGACGCCGAGCAGGTCTGCGTCGGCTTCTGGCCGGGGAATGCGAAATTCCCCGAGCCCGCCTTCTTTGCCTATGCCTACCCGATGCCGGACGGTCTGGCGGACGCGGCCATCCACCCGGACGCCGCGCGCTGGAATCCGTCCCTCGGTGAGTTCATCCTGCCCTACGAAGCGGTGCGGCGAAGTCGTGATCCGCGGCAGGCCATCCTCGATTTCGCCGAATCGACCTTCCAGGCGGGCGCCAGCCTGCAGCGTTGGGAGCCGGCGCTGGTGACGCCTTACTAGGTCGTAACCCGAAGCGTCGTGGGCAAAACGGAACGCCGCAGCATCGGCGCCGTTTCGTCCGGCCATCGCTCGCCGTATTTTTCTCGATAGCCGGCGCTGACCTCACGGATGACAGATGGTTTCTTTTCAGGCTCGGCGCGAGCCTCGACCTTGCGCCGGCCAACGCGAATCGTGACCCGCGGATTCGTCAGCGCCTCCTGATACCAGCGCCCCTTCTTGCCTTTGAAGGACCGAATGTAGACGCCGGTCTTTACCGGCACGATCCAGATGGTAGTGCGATGGACCGGCGACTTCTTGTCGCGCCGAGTCTCGATGTCGACCTCGTCGCTCTCCGCCAGCTTCCAGAGAAGATCCTGGTTCTTGCCCGCCATCTCCAATCCATCCTAGCGCGATCGAACCGGTAGGCTGTCGTGATAACCGGGGACACGGTGCGATGAGCTGGAGAGCTTTTGGCGAGGCGTTCGTCACCCTCGTCGTGATCATGGACCCGCTTGGCAGTGCGCCGATCTTCATCACTCTGACCGCGGGGCGCCCGGTCGCGGCACGCCGGCGAGCAGCGCTCGAGGCCGCCGCCGTCGCCGGCGGCCTGGTCGTGGTGTTCGCCCTGTTCGGCCGGCTGATCCTCGATTACCTGCACGTCTCGGTGGAGAGCCTGACGATCGCCGGCGGGATGCTCCTGCTGCTCGTCGCGTTGCAGATGCTTCGAGGCGAAGAGATGGCTCAGCCGGAAACGGCGAACGTCGCGCTCGTCCCGCTGGCCACGCCGCTCCTCGCCGGCCCGGGCGCGATTGCCGCTGTAATGGTCCTGACGAGGCGGTATGAGGATGCGCCGGGGCGCATCGGTGTGATCCTCGGCATCGTCGCCGTCGTCGTGGTCGTCGCGGTCGGCCTCCTGCTGGCGGACCAGATCGCCCGGCTGCTGCGGCCCTCGGTGATCCAGCTGTTGACCCGGGTGCTGGGGCTGCTGCTCTCCGCGATCGCGGTGCAGTTCATCATCGACGCAGTCAAGATCATCGCCGTGCGTTAACGGATCAGGAATCCGGTGCCAATCGGGTCGTCCGTCTCCAACACGAACTGGTGATAACCGGTCAGGTGCGCTGAGCCTTCCACCTCGGTGATCACAGCCGGGTACTCGCCGACGCGATCCTCACCCACCACCCGCGAGGCGAAGCGGCCGCCGATGACGCTCTCATGCATCAGGGTGGTGCCACGGGCGAGCTCACCCCGTCGATCCAGCAGCGCCAGTCTGGCGGAAGTCCCGCTGCCGCAGGGTGACCGGTCCACCTCGCCGTCGGCAAAGACTGTGACATTGCGGTTGCCCATGGTGAACATGACCCCATAAATCCCTTGAAGCTCGGGCTGCAGTGGGTGAGCAATATCGCGGTCGGCCTCGATCGCGGCCTTGATGTCCCGACCGATGTCGATGAAGCGCGGCACGAATGCCGGCTCGATCGGCAGCTCGAAGCGTTCCGCCGGCACGATCGCGTAAAACGCGCCGCCGTAGGCGATCGCCACCTCGACGCGCCGCCCGGCGACCGACACCGTCAAGCCGTCCTCCAGGACAAAGCTGGGAACATTCTTGAAGCGCACCGACTGGACCCGCTGGTCCTGCGTGACCGCGACCGTCGTGAGGCGGCCCGACGGCACGTCAACCACCACCTCCGTCCTCCGGCCGGAAGCCGGGACCAGAGCCGCTTCGATCGCCCAGGTGACCAGCGCGATGGTGCCGTGGCCGCACGCCGTGCTATAGCCGGCGTTGTGGAAGAAGACAACTCCGAGTTGGGCCCCGTCGTTCTCCGCCTCCGTGACAAAGCCACCGTACATGTCGGCGTGCCCGCGCGGTTCGTACACGAGCAACTGGCGGATGTGGTCCAGATGCTCCAGCGCGAAGCGCCGCTTCTCCAGGATGGTCTTTCCCCGGAGAGCCGGCACGCCGCCGCTGACGATCCGAAATGGTTCACCGGCGGTGTGATAGTCGACGGTGCTGACCATCAAATTTCGGCCGACCATCGAATCGTCCATCGCGTCATCCTGACACAGCCTTCCAGTCTGGGCTAGGCTTTCATCAGCGTGATTGGCCATGCGTGACCTGGGTTTGTTGCTGTTACGAATCGTCGCCGGGATCACCCTGGCCGCCCACGGCTATCCGAAGCTGTTCGGCGGCCCGGGCAAACAGCCCCACCCGCTACTCGCCCGCACGATGGGCCCGAACTACCCGGCGGCGGTGGAGCGAGGCCGACCGGGATTCGTGGCCGGCCTAACGAAGATGGCCGTGCCCTATCCCGAGCAGGCGGCAACGCTTTCAGGACTGACCGAACTCGGCGGCGGGCTGGCCCTGGCCGCCGGATTTCTCACGAGGCCCGTGGCGTTGGCCGCCGCCTTCAACATGGGCGTCGCGACCTGGAAGGCGCACTGGAAGAATGGCTTCTATGGTCAGGGCGGCTTCGAGTTCCCGCTGTTGCTCGGCACCACGGCCCTGGTGATCGGCCTGACCGGGCCGGGAGCGATTTCGGTCGACGCCCTGCTGCTTTCATGATTCGCCTCAGGCTGGGACTGGCGATTGGTCTCGCGCTCTTGCTTTATGGGACGGTGATGGTCTTTCTCGCGTTCGACCGGCAGTCGCATTCGGCCAGCGATACGCTTCGACCGTTCGTCATCACCATGGCCCCCGTCTGGATCGTGGCGGTCGCCGGCGCAATGGTCCTGCTCCGATCCAGAGAGAAGTAGCCGCCGGCCTTTCCCGGTCCTCATCCAGCGGCCAGGAATTCCCGCACGAGTCGCGCCAGTTCCTCGGGCTGCTGGCGGTGAAGGAAGTGGGTTCCGCCACGGACCGCGACCAATCGACCGCGCGGCAGCTCGGCCAGGATCTCTTCAGCCTGCTCCGGTCGTAGCATGCTTCGCTCGCCCCGCACGATCAGCGTCGGTGCGGCGATCGCCGCCAGTTCGCGGCGAAATTGCTCGCCAAGGGTTTTCGCGTCTTCGACCAGCGGCGGAAAGATGGCCGGGTCGAAAGCGGGTTCCCATTGGCCGTCCGGCCGCGCCCGGTAGTCGCGTCGAATCTCCTGCTCCGTCACGGAGGGATCGAAGGCACGCATCGCCAGCAGCGCGTCACCCGGGCTGGCGTAGGTGAATGGGTGCCGCGGCTCGGGCGTCGGACCGTGGTGCGCCTACTTCGCCTCGTGGGCCGCGCGCCAGGCCGGCGTGCCGCTCGGCGAGCAGGGCCAGGGCTTCGGCGCCGTCGGCGCCGTGTGGGACTGGGCCCAGCGCACCGGCCGCGCGCTGCCCGCGGGCAGCACCCCGCAGCCGGGCGACCTGATCGTCTGGGGGTCGCGCCACATCGGGATCGTCGAGTCGGTCGACGCCTCTGGCGCCATCCACACCATCGAGGGCAACTCCTCGGACGCCGTCTCGCGCCGCACCTACGGCCCCGACGGCGGCGGGGCGACGGGCTACGTCCACCCGGGCTGAGCCGCTCAAGCGGCCCGCTTCCCGGCCGACCAACCGGGGCGTGGATGCCTCCATCGTCCTCGTGCTCCAGGGTGGCCCCGACCAGGCCCTGCGCTGCTTC
>Ga0209027_1000845_pt1 | contig 11348 bp, 5 predicted proteins | sample GraSoi013_1_20cm_3_FD_185821 | JGI IMG/M metagenome (GOLD analysis project Ga0209027, IMG submission 185821) | Grasslands soil microbial communities from the Angelo Coastal Reserve, California, USA - Sample 09_27_2013_1_20cm (SPAdes) (version 2) | ecosystem: Environmental > Terrestrial > Soil >...
TCGTGCAGCCGTGGCCGGTTTCGGTCGCGTCATCGCCGAACAGCGATTCCGTCAGTGGCCCGCCTTCGCCGCGCACGATGAGCTGATACCGGTGGCCGGTCTCGCTGAACTCGTAGTCAAGGGCAGCCCTCAGTCCCGGCGAGGAACGGGGCGCCCAGCTCCACCGGGACCAGGTCCTGCTGACCGGTCCTGCTATCCCGTGGGCCGTCCCTGAGTCCGTGACCCAGGCTCAGTTCCGGAAGGCTCGCGAGGTCCAGGCCCAGCAGTCGACCGCCGAGGCCGCCCGCCGTGCGCGCGAGGAGCAATCGGCGCTGCTCGGCGGAGCCTCTCTCACGCCACGTCACTTGAATTTGAATGCGACTCAACTGCGGGTCAGCTATGTTCCCTGCCCGCAATGCGGCCAGTTAATGAACCGGCTAAATTTCGCGCGATGCTCTGGCGTGATCGTCGATGTTTGCAAAGGTCACGGCACATGGTTCGACCGAGACGAGCTTCGCCAGATTGTAGAGTTCATACGCGCAGGAGGATTGGAAGCTTCACGCACAAGAGAATTGACAAAGATAGAGGAAGAACGACGCGCGCTTCAGCAGGAACAATTGGCCGCAGGTCTGAATCAGAACTCTTTAGGCAGCGGTCTTAACGCTTACTCGCGCGCGGGCGTTCTGCATGCTGCGCGCGGGCTTCTCAAAATTCTTTAGGAAAGTATTCAGCGGGCGATCAATTGCAAAGGAATTTTTAATTTTAAATTTCAAATAAAATATTGAATTCAAAATTAAAAATTCCCTCGCGCCACGCGTTATCTCTTCCCTGCGTGAACATCTAAACGACCGCAGCCTTTTCCTCTTCAACCGGAAAGCCCGCCTCAATCCACGCGCTTGTGCCGCCCGTTACGTTGAAGAGTTTTTGAAAGCCATGCTGTTCAAAGATGCTCGTCGCGGCGCTCGAACGATAACCGCCCGCGCAGATGATGGCGGTCTCACGCGCAGGATCGAAGTTCTCCAAAAACTTTTTTAGCTGCGCGAGTTGCGCGTTGATAGCGCCGGGCACGTGGCCGCTCACGTACTCTGTGGGGCGGCGCACGTCAATTACCTGCAACCGCTCGCGCTCTTCAATCATGCTGCGCAATTCGTGAACGCTCACCTGCGGCACGCAAGTGACTTCCAATCCAGCCTCATGCCATGCGCTCATGCCGCCCTTCAAAAATCCACGCACGCTCTCGTGGCCTACGCGCGCCAGACGTATCACAGCCTCTTCAATCTTCTTCTCGTCGTCAGCAACGACGATTATAGGAGCGTTCATTGGAACGAGCGTTCCCGCCCACGAAGCAAACTGCCCGCCGAGTCCAATGTTGATCGCGCCGGGCACATGTCCCGCGCCGAAAGCGGCAGCCGCGCGCACGTCCAGAATTGTGTGACGCAGCTTTGCAAGGCGGTTTACTTCTTCGGGAGAAAGCGCGTCAGGCTCTGGCAATTCTTCCAGGGCGACTGCGCCGCCTCGATTTATTTCAGCATCAACAGGAAAGTAGGCGGGCGCTTCCGGCAGCGCAGTGGTCATCATGCGAACGAACTCGTCTTTCGGCATAGGTTGAAGCGCGTAGTTGAACTTTCGCTGCTGGCCTATTGTTGAAGAAGTCTCTTTCGAGATATTTCGTCCGCACATGCTGCCAGCGCCGTGCGCAGGATAAACCTCGACCGCGTCATCAAGTTTCAGGAGTTTTTCATGAAGGCTATCGTAAAGCATCGCGGCCATCTGCTCAGACGTGAAGCCTTTCGAGCCTACTAGATCAGGGCGGCCAACGTCGCCTATGAAGAGCGTGTCACCCGTCAAGACTTTCTGCGGTTCGTCGGAAACTTCCCGGTCAACGACAAGAATCGAAATGCTTTCAGGCGTGTGCCCAGGCGTTTCCATCACGCACAAAATAACTTTGCCAACGCGAAGCTCATCGCCGTTTCTGACCGCGCGATGCTGGAAAGTCGCGTCAGCTTTTTCCCCGAAAACAACCTCAGCGCCCGTGCGCGCAGCCAACTCACGATGACCGCTCACGAAATCAGCATGAAGATGAGTCTCAATCACGTACCTTATTTTCAACCCCTGCGCCTCCGCTTCAGCGACGTACTGCTCAACGTCGCGCTGCGGGTCAACGACCGCCGCTTCACCATCAGAGCCTATAAGGTAGGAAGCGTGAGCTAGGCAGCCGAGATAAAATTGTTTGAAGTACATGGCGCTCCTCCTATAAGCCTTCAATCACGTTCTGTATATCGCCAGCCTCTGACCCTTTCAGGGAGGTCGGTGAATTTCCCCTTAGTGCTGTAATATCTCGGAGCATCACTGATAATATCGAACGCTGCATACATCGAGCCGTCATTCAGATCAATGATGAAGAGAGTGATATGGTCGCAAGCATATGATCTGGGAGACCCACACATGAACACTCGCAGGTAATTATCAACAATCTCGATTGGGCCTTCCTTCGTATGTCCTCTGGTGAGCATGTAATAATCATGTTGACTTAATAATCTTCTTAGGGGACGTTGAATCTCTGGAAGATTGAAAAAATTTCGGTGCTCACGATTATAGGTCGGATACTTTCCTTCCCAGCTTCTCAAATGAGCATAGCTTCCTTGCGCCGCAGCATTTGCCCAAATGCCGAGAAGAAGTAGAATGACTATGAATTTTGAGAACCGCATGCTTTTCGAGAGCGTGGACATCAAACTCTTGATTGCCGGGCGCGGCTATTCTACTCCTATTCAAAGCCTGCTAGACAACAATTACAAGAACCGATTCACGAACTTAAGATTTTCTTTGCGGTCTTTGCGCCTTTGCGTGAACATTTATCTCACGCAAAGACGCTAAGAACGCAAAGTGGTTGGCTCCAACTCGCTTACACGTCGCTCCAACTCAGCGGCTATCTCGGCGGCGTTTTTATCCCGTTCAAATTTAACCGGCTCACCAAACATCACAGTGACCTCGCCGCTGCGCGCGAAATATCGTTGCTCGGCTTTCAGTTCATAAAGCCCTGTGATTTTTACAGGCACTACGGCCACATTCAACTTCGTAGCAAGGATGCCTATGCCGGACTGAAATTTGTGCATGAGGCCATCGGGCGTGCGCAACCCTTCGGGGAAAACCAGCAGGCTGTAGCCGCGATCAACCGCTTCGCCAGCGTATGCGAAGCTCTGCCGGAAACCGCTCTTTTGGGGAAGCGGGAAGACGTTGAAGACAGAGACGGCCAGAACGTACATGGCAAAGTGTCGAAGGCGCGCGAGAAGCGGAGTTTCTTTCGGCGGATGAAGCCAGCTTTCCAGCAGTTCGCCGTCCATAGCAATCGCAAGGCTTCTTTGAAAACGAGCGGGAAGCGCCGACATTATAACTGCGTGATCCGCAGCCGCAACGTGATTCGAGATGAAGAGCAGAGGCGCTTTCAAATTTTCAATCTGCTCGCGCCCGCGCACCTTTCTTCTACTCATCAGAAGAGTGATAGGCCAGAGCACAAGGTAGAAGAAGATGATTCTAAACCACGTTGTGGGGAATTTTTGCGCCCAGCGCGGATAGGTGATGCGTGGCTGCTCTTTTTCGATTGCCTCTTGACGGATAATACGCTCTATGTCGCCTAGCGTGGTGGCCGAAGTGAACATGGCTTCGTCTATGTCAACACGGTATCGCTCTTCAATCTCGCTCATCAATTCGACGCGAGCGAGCGAATCAAGTTTCAGGTCTTCGCTCAGACGCATCTCGTTATTAAAGTTCACCGAAGATTCGCCGCCGACGCGCGCTATCATCTCTGCGAGCGGCGAAGCGGTTTCAGCGCGTGAAACTTCGCCGCGCATATTGCTTAGCACGAATTCCACTATGGGCTGCTTGCGAACTTTCTGCGTAGAAGTGCGCGGGAAATCCTGTTCAGGCCAGACGACCCAGCGGCGTATTCTCTGGTGCGGCGCTAAAGTTTCATTGGCGCGCGAGACCGAAGCGGCGAGATCAATTTCCGCCCGCGAGCGCGGGATGAGCGCGGCTACAGGCTCAGGCCCCTGCGCGCCTTCAATGCCTACCACTGCGCTCGAAAGAATCTCAGGTTGACGATTCAAAGCCGCTTCCAAATCTTCCGGGTAAACTTTCAAGCCAGCGGCGGTAACTATCACATCCTTTTTGCGGCCTTTGAAATAGAGCCTGCCTTCCTCGTCCATCTCGCCTAGGTCGCCCGTGCGAAACCATTCGTCTGCGCGCTCGCCGCTTGAAGTCGCGCCCCAGTAGCCCGGCGTTATGTTCCGCCCGCGCACAAGAATCTCGCCGCTCTCGTCCAGCTTCACCTCCTGCCCACGCAAGATTTCTCCGATTGACCCTTTATCCGATTTGAAAGGATGGTTGAGACTGACGAGCGCAGCCGTTTCAGTCATCCCGTAGCCCTGCACCACTACGAAACCAAGCCGTCGCCAGAATTTTTCCGTCTCGGCATCAAGTGTTGCGCCGCCCGATACGAACGCCCAGAATTTCAGACCAAATTTTCTGTGAATGCTGCGAAACTTCCACCATCGTTTCAGCGCATTCCAGTTTTTCGCCCCGACAATCTTTTCTTGAAATTTCTCAAGCTCTCCCTTCATCTCGAAATCGCGCTCAATCTTGTTCTGCAAAATTTCCAGAACGCGCGGGACTGTTGCTACGACCGAGATGCGCTCTCGCTTGACTGTTTCGATTATGTGCGAAGGGTTGAGCGTGTTTAGGAAGTGGACTTCCGCCCGAAAAAGCGGCGGGATGAAGAGTCCCATGAATTGCCCAAAAACGTGGCTTAAAGGCGGGAGGCTAAGGATTCTGATGGGATGAACGAACCGCTCCCACTTCAGGTATTTCTTAGCTTCGTCAGCAATCGGCTGAAGATTAGACAGAATGTTTTCGTGCGTAAGAAGTACGCCTTTGGGTTGGTTGGTAGTGCCGGAGGTGAAAATTATTTCGGCAGTATCATTCGGCTCTATGTTTTCAGACACGTACAATTCTGTTCCGTGTCGCGCAACTGTTTCGCTCAAACTTTCCAACAGGATTGTTGGCACCGTAGCGTCAAAGTTTATTTGCTCCCGACCGCGCAGAACGAGCTTTGGCTGAACCTGATTGAAGACGCGCGAGATGAATTCAGGTGAAGAACTCTGTTCATCCAGAGGAACGACTATAGCGCCGCGCAAGACGCAGCCGTAAAATGCCGCGACCCATTCGATAGAGTTTTCAGCCCAGATAACAACGCGGTCGCCTTTACTCACGCCGCGCACCTCAAGCTCTCGCGCGAACTGTGAAGATAGTTGCGCGAGCTTTGAGTAGAGCAGGCGCGAGCGACGAAGGCCGCGCTTTTGAACGAACGCGAAATCGTTTTCGTTCTTAGCAAATTCCCGGAAATATTCTGCGAGAGTCTTGGGCATAATGAATTCGATGAACCGCTTCGATGGAGAAGATTTCTCAATTTCAAATTTGAAATCTCAGATTTGAAATTTCTCTGCGCTACCTTTGCGCGCTCTACGGTCTGCGGTCTTGAATTACCAGCATCCCCCTCTCTAGTTTCCATTTCAAGAGCCACCTGTGCAAACTCTCTGTTGACTCTCGCGCAAATTCGGAATAATTTTATCCGCATTAATCACGGATGACATATAGCAACAGCGTTTTTTCGGTCTGCCGTGAAGTCATCCCCTGCACTTAATCTTCACCTTTCGCGCTACCCGAAAGGCTTGAAGTGTTTCCTACGGAAGTAAAAGATATGAAAGCTCTCGTTGTTGACGACGAAGCTCCGATTCGTGATGTTGTCGCGGAAGTGCTGCGCACAGAAGGATGGAGTGTGAGCGAGGCGGATTCGGCCACACGCGCAATAGAGATGCTGCGCGAGGACGAATGGGCGCTCGTCTTCTGCGACGTGAAGCTGGGAAGCGACAGCGACCCGGACGGCTACACTGTGCTGCGCCAGTTTACGAAAGAGCAGCCGGAAGCTCAGATAATTTTGATGACGGGGCATGGCTCTGCCGTAGGCGCGCTCGACGCAGTAGCTTCTGGCGCTTACGACTATCTGATGAAGCCGTTCGCAATCGAAGAGGTTCAATCAATCTCGCGCGCCGTGCGCAGCGGCATAGAGAAACGCGCAGGCCCAACCACAGGCGACCTGCAACTTCACGTTCACACCTCAGACATAGAACTTGTCGGGCGAAGCAGTGCGTTCGTAGAAGTGATGAAGCTGGTAGGCCGCGTCGCTGGAACGAACCTTCCTGTTCTTATTACGGGCGAGTCCGGCACGGGTAAAGAGATTGTGGCGCGCGCAATTCATCAGCGTAGCAATCGCGCGGATAAAGCTTTCGTTGCGGTCAACTGCGGCGCAATTCCGTCTGAATTGATTGAATCGGAACTCTTCGGCCACGTGCGCGGCTCCTTCACAGGCGCGGACAGAGACCGAGCAGGGCTTTTACAGGAAGCGGACGGCGGGACGATTCTTCTTGATGAGATTACAGAGACGACACTTGCGTTTCAGGTAAAACTCCTTCGGGCGCTTCAAGAGGGCGAGATTCGTCGCGTAGGCTCGAACCATACCATTAACGTTGACGTGCGCGTCATCGCCGCCACGAACCGCGATGTGGAAGCAGAGATGCGCGCAGGCCGTTTTCGACAGGACTTGCTTTATCGCCTTAACGCAGTGACGCTATATCTTCCGCCTTTGCGAGAGCGACGCGAAGACATAATGCCTATGGCAAAGTTTTTCGCAAAGCGTTGGGCGAAAGAAGGAGAGCGTCCCGTCAGTTTTTCGGCTGAAGCGATTGACCTTCTGGAAAATTATTACTGGCCCGGCAATATACGCGAGCTTGAGAACTCGATTATTCGCGCCGCAGCGCTCTGCGACCAGATAGTTTGCCCAGAAGATTTGCCCGAACGAATACGCGATTCGCAAGCAATAGCCGCAGAGGCCGCGCGCGATGGCTCTTCGTCTTCCGACGGAAAGCCGAGCGAAGTCATGCTCCCTCTCTCAGAAATCGAGAGCCGCCACGTCGCGCGCGTCCTGGCCTTCACCAACGGCAACAAGCAGGCCGCCGCGCGCATACTCGGCATAGACCGCACGACACTGCAAAGAATGATTAAGCGACACAAGCTGGAAGTGAATGGCAACAAAGAAGGAATGAAATAAGAAAGGCAAAAGTAAAAAGGTAAAAGGCAAAAGGAAGGCTGAAACCACTTTTAATTAAAAGATTGGCTTCCCCTCACTTTTGCCTTTTACCTTTTTACTTTTTACCTTCTTTTGCCTTCCCCCTTCTCTTCACGCTGCCACAAACGACGCGACCGCATTCTTGGCTCCTTCTCTCTTTACTGAAACTTCGCGTGCCATGTTGACTATCTGCTCGACTGTGAAAGGTTTTGCGACGACCCAGTCAATGCCTGCCTCGCGCTGCATGCTGGAGCCTACGGCCTCGCCCCAGCCCGTTATGACTGCGAGCGGCATCTGACGGTTTCGCTCGCGTATTGCTCGCGCAAGTTCCCAGCCGCTCATGCCCGGCAATCCAACGTCCGTGAACACTGCGTCGAACCTGTGGCGGTTGAAAAGCGAGAGAGCGCTGTGGCCTGCATCCGCAAGCACTACCTCGTAGCCTTCGCCTTCCAATATGTCGCGCAAAAGTTCGCGCACGTAATCTTCGTCGTCAACGACCAGTATTCTGGTCTGGTTGGTCTGCGCAGGCTGGACAACAGGTATGACAAGTTCGCCTGTGCTCTGTCGCTTTGCTGCGCCAATCGCTACAGGAAGCTTTATGCGGAAGGTCGTCCCGCTCCCCTTATCGGATTCGACTTCGACAGCCCCTTCGTGGCGACGTATGATGCCATAGCTCACAGCCAGGCCGAGTCCCATCCCTGTCTTCCCCTTAGTCGTGAAGAACGGATCGAAGACGCGCAAGCGAACATCGTCGTTCATGCCCGTGCCCGTGTCCGTCACGCAGACTTCTACGGAATCTTTCACCTTCGTCGCCGAAAGTGTGAGTTTGCCGCCTTTCGGCATAGCGTCCACCGCGTTGAAGACCATGTTGACCAGAACTTCGCGCAGTTCGGATTCGTCGCCCATAACAAGCGCGCCCGAAAGCAGTTGAAGCTCAAGACTGATGTGAACGTTCGCGGCCTCTGCGTGATCCTTCCAGCGCGGGCGCGTTATCTCGCTTACGTCCAGAAGGAGTTGATCAACTGAGACGGGTTGAAAATCGTGATCGCGTCGCTGGCGAGCGAAATCCTGTATTCGCCTGATAGTCTTCGCGCCGTCCTTCGCCGTCTTGATGATGATGCGAAGACCGCTTTCTATCTTCTGCGGGTCGCTCTCGTTCAAGAGCAATTGCGCGCGCCCCAATATCCCTGCGAGCGTGTTATTGAAGTCGTGAGCCACGCCCGATGCAAGTTCGCCCAGAGCAGACATCTTCTCTACTTGCGTGAACTGCTCGCGTATGCGCTCCTGCTCGGCTATGTAGTGGTTCAGTTCTTCCACATGATGACGCGCCTGCTCGGCCTGTTGCGCCGCCGCTTCAGTACGCGCAGAGGCTTCCGCCTCCGATTTCGCTGCTGCCGCCATCACTTCTATGTTCGTCAAATAAGTGCGATAGGTCAGGTAAATTATCGCTATCACGGGCGCGGTTGCTATGAGCGCGTAGAAGCCCACAAGGCCTATGAGCTTGGCCGTGATGATGGCTACACTCGCGCCTGCGAAATAAGTTATAGAAGACCATGCGCAGTATTTTCTATAGACTTGAAGCACGGATTGATCCGTCTTCCAGGCCTGAGCCACAGCCGCTAACACAGAGTTGCTTATGTATTGGACGAAGCCCATGACGCAGACGGCTAGAATGAAGTTGGCGGAAAGATCGCTGTGCGAAATGTTGACCACAGGGCCGAAGAAGAATCTGAGCACTGTGATTGTCAGGAAAGTAGAGAACGCAAGGAGCGCAGCGTTGTAAGCGAGCGTGACAGGCTTGCGGCTTATCAAGAGCGACGAGCAGAGTCCGTCAGCGGCGGCTAGAAGGATTGCCGCTTCGCCGCCGTAAAGCAGCATGGTCAGAAAGATGAAAGTCTCTGAAAGAGTTATGCGACCGTTCACGCCGGGCATGCGCACGGCTATGCGAGACGTAACGGCAACGGTCGCCCCGGCCAGCAACAGAAAGAGCACGTCGAGTTGCGCGACCGGCAAGTGAAAGATCGAATAACCGCAGACCGCAACGCCAGCAGCTATGATCGCGTACATGAACGGCTTTGCCATAGGCTTTCTGCTCATTCTTCTCCTCCTGTTTTCGCTAGACAGTAAAGAGTTCGCTTTCATCTTTCGGCTGCAAGAAGAATGTGTCGTAGCAGCCGCGCAGCTTGAATCCTGATTTGAAAAAGAAGATTTGCGCGTCCTTATTCCGCTCGTTGACTAAAAGACAGAGCGAGCGCGCTCGCTCGAGAAGAGTTCGGCTAAGCTGCGACATGCAGCGCAGGCCGTAACCTTTGCCGCGCTCTTCCGGGTGAACGTAGATGCCTTCCAGATAAACCACATCCGCAGTCTCGGTCATCACGTCCGCTTTGAATATCAGGCGCTCTCGCTCTATCCACACCCAGACGCGTCCCTGCTCAACGCGACGCGCCATGCGCAGACGAAAACCTTCAGGGTCGGCTTCCAAGGGGTTAACGCCGCTTTCGTCCCAAGCAAGGCGCGACTGAACCAGAAGCAGTTGCGGAAGGTCGTCGAGCGTTGCGCGGCGCAAATCCCGGACGGGCATTCTGGCTTCCAAGAGATGTCGCTGCTCGAAGAGAAGCTCGCGGCAGATAAGGCGCGGTTGCTGTCCGCCCGCCGAATAGAGTTTCCAGAAGCTCTCCATCTTCTCCTGCTCGCCCATCACCACATGCGCGTGCGTGTAGTGCTGCGCAAGAGAGGCGAGCGCGGCCAACGCTCTTTCCGTGCGCGTCTCGAATAGCGTGGCATGGCCGATTAAACTGATGCCTTCAAGCCTGCCGCGACCATCACGCACCGCGAAGAACGCTCCGCGATTGAACGGGCTTTCCATTCCGTTATCGTTAATCAAGCCCGTCATGTAAACGGCGTCAACGGTGTGACACGCGCCGAGAAATTTATGAACTTCTCGCTCGTCCGCGTCCGTCAGAGGGCGAAGTGTCAGAGACTCGTCGCGCGCCGCTGCTGAATTCGGGGGGGCGCTAATGACCGTCTCTTTTGATCTGATTGATTCTCCCATCGTGCTATTCCTCATAAGGAACAGTTTTCAGTTTTTAGTTTTCAGTTTTCAGAAAAAGCTTTTAACTTAAAACTGAAAACTAAAAACTGAAAACTGCTATTGTTAATAGCCCATGTAGTCAACGCCCGAGTCCACGGCTGGCGGCATGGCTGAAGTCTGATCGCCGCTTGTAGTTGCGGACTGAGCTTGCGTCACGGCATCGCTGCGCAGGACGATGTCGCCGAAGATTACTCCGTCGCCAAATATCACTCCGTCTCCGAAAATCACTCCATCGCCGAATATGACTCCGTCGTTCAAAAGCGTGCTCACGCTCAGGAACGGTGTGCCGTCGCCGAATATCACTCCGCTCGAAGTAGTAATCCGATCGCCGAATATGACGCCGTTCGAAAGCATTGTCGTGTCGCCGAAGATTACGCCGTTGGAAGCTATGCAGCCGTCCGATAGCAATCCGCCCGTAGAGTAAATCTTCTGGTACTTCGTAATCAGGCTGGTGCCTGTGGCGTAGGTGCGTCCCGTCACTATGCCCTGCGACCAATTAAACGTTGACCCGGCGATTGTCGTCTGCGGCACGGGCGGCGTAAGCGATGTGAGCAGCGAAGCGCCGACCGGAGTAATCGGAGAGAGGTCTGTCCTCACAAGCTTCGCAAGCCTGATAGCGCCCTCTACGTTTATCTCACCTGCTCCCTGCTCGAACTGGTTGAAGCCTGCTAGCGGTTGCGCCGTGTACATCAATATCGCCTTGACTAGATTCGGCGTCAGACTTGGATTGGCCTGAACTACAAGCGCAGCAGCGCCCGCCGCAACAGGCGTCGCCATAGAAGAGCCATTCATGTACATCATCTTGCGACCGTCAACAGGACTGACGCCCGCGTCCAGCGATGGGTTCTGTGCGACCAGCACGTTGTTGAGCGATTCGGCGTAGATCAACTTGTTTCCCGGCGCTACTATGTCCGGCTTGATAAAGCTGTCGTAATGCTTCGTGCCGAGTACATCTATCCAGTAGCCGCGCGTTGGCCCGCGCGAACTGTAGCTTGCTACACCGTCATCCGAGCGCGCGTCCGTGCCGAAAGTGTTGCTTGCTCCGACCGTTATCGCTGAAGGCTCGTCGCCGGGGCTGTGTATCTGGCCGTAAAGTTTCTG